>PVBE011124700.1_pt1 | contig 22275 bp, 19 predicted proteins | sample 1631181 | NCBI WGS metagenome assembly PVBE01 (sample SAMN08397723, study PRJNA350692) | Marine metagenome, whole genome shotgun sequencing project. | isolation source: water | place: Pacific Ocean | collected 2012-04 | reverse complement strand
GCCGTACGTGGAGGAATCTGGCAGTCTATTTGGGAACGAATCCTCGGCCAGCCCAATGACTTGCCTCCGATAACTCGCAACCAAACGCAGCAACGTCTCTCTAATTCCAAAGAAACCACGTTACTGAGCTGACTGCACCCGCGTGGAGCGGGTTTCTCGGCAAGTTCTTGGTAAACCAGAGCAAGTCGCTGTCCCCAAGCCTCAATCGAAAACTCATGCAGAGTCCGTCGCTGAGCGGATTCGGCCAATTGGCGTCGCCACTTAGAATCGCAGTATAAAAGGCGAATTGCGTCGGCCAAAGCCCCTGGATCTTCGGGGGGAACAACCAACCCATGCACTCCGTCCTTAATCAGTTCGGTCAAACCGCCGACATTGCTGACCACGGGACATACCTTTTGAGCCATTGCCTCCAGGACGGCATTACCGAAACCCTCCATCCGTGAGGGCGATGCAATGATGTCAAACGACTCCGCGTGACGCAGGCCGATTGGGCGCGGACCTACGAGTCGAACGCGATTCGAGATGCGTGGATCGGCAGCAAGTTCGGGGATCCGGGGATCACTGACCTTGCCGATCAACAGCCAGTAGATGTTGCGAAGGTCGGTCAGTTCCAAAGCTGCGCGTAGCAACAGGTCGATACCTTTGACAGGCCGCATATTCGCCACCGCCCCGACCACGAAAGCATCTTGCGGAATGTTGAAATCACGAATCTCCGACGGATCAGGCTCGCGGAATCCATCTAAATCGCAACCCTCAACGACCGCAGCCAACTTGGATTGCGGTATACCCGACTGGCGCAGTGCCCTCTCTGACGCTTGGGACACACAGGTGATCTTGCTCACGGAGGGATTCAAGAATGAGATCCAGTTACAGGGATCCAGAGCACGCAGTCGGTTCGTCGTGCCGCGATAGCCGACGATCTTCGGCTTGTGCCGCAGCCCGCGAGATGCCCCGATCAAGTTGGCCAGGTTCCGGCTGGTATAGGCATGGGCGATGTCGAACCTCCCGGAGATGATCTTCTGGCGAATTTTCTGTCGCGCCTTGAAATCGATCTTGCTGTGACAGCTCAGTTGTGTCAGCGGAATCGAGGTTGCAAGCTGAGGAGGCTCGTCGTAGCGAGCCATGATCTCAAGCGAGCAGTCGCCGCCCTGCACCAAACGGTTCGCCACCTGCTGCCAAGCAGGGTGTAGGCGATCAAATACCCACAGCACGCGCATTCTCAGTTCCTCCTGAAATCGAACGTCGCAGCGTGCGATCAGCCAAGCCGAACAGCCATGAAGAAGAGTCGCGTCGCTAGATATACCGCTTATCGGCGACATGGGCAACACGAACCCATTAAAAAGCCGTGCAGCCGAGGGAGCTAGCACGAAGAGTTGACGACGACGTCCCGCCTCACTTTTCGTTCGACGGCCTGGACCTTCGCATAGAGTGGTCATAGATCGTGGCTCCTTTTGTCGTTGTAATCTACGTTTGTGCCATTCTGAATGAAGAAGTGAGGCTCGCCCAACTCTTTGGTGAAGATTGGCAAGATTACTCGGCAACAACTCCCAGGCTGCTCCCCAGTCTACTTCGGCCGAACTTTTGTTTGTCTCGATGGTCGATCAAGCAGTGGCGAGGTAATCGCGAATATCAAGCGGCGTTTGCGACAATCGCTGGACTTGGAGGATTGCTCACTTGGTATATGTTTGGTTAAGTGCTCTTTGCGAAGCCATTGATTGAGTAGCGGGGGTTGCCTGTGCAACCGCAGCGTGTTCGTGTTTTCACTCACTGCCTCGACTAGATGACAGCATCGAGGCCCTCGTCTTCGCGAAACAGGTCGCTGATCGCCATTTGCACGTTCAAGTCCGTTGCTTCATTGAGGGTCCTGCTCCGTGAGATCAACCAACGCCCGGTCGGCGGCGCTCGATCGGAGCCTGGGCCTCTCGAGTCGTTCGAGCACGCCGGCGACGGTTCGGGGATCGGCTGATGGCGCCGGCCAAAGGCGATTGTTCGTGACAACGTCGCTCGACGGCCGTTCACGAGTCGTCCACTGGAGCCTTGCGGTCTCGACGTCGGTTGGCCGGAGCGTCTTCCAAGCGGCAGCCGCAAAATACGCGTCGGCCAGTGCAATGGCGCTCGCCGAATCCTTCTCCGACGCCAGCATCGCGGATGGCGGATCGGCAATGCCCTGTGGATTGGTGTTGCTGCCGGACAGAGCAAAGCTACCGACCAGGCTGCCGCCCGAGTTGCCCAGGGCGTTGCCGTACTCGTAGCCCGCATCCGTGCCGCTATCCACGATCCAGACGCTAGAGCTCGCGCCACTGGGGTCGATCGTGATGCCGGAGTAGTTCCATCGTCGCTTCGTCGACGTCGTATCCTTCCGGTGTCCAGCCCTGTCGCTGAACCAGGAGCAGTTCAATCCCGTCGTAACAGCCGATCGACAGAAACTCGAGATACCGATCCGTGAAACGTGGGTTCATGAACAGCAGGTGGCACTGCTGGCAACAATCAACCCGGCAACCGGCGGTATCGTGATCATAATGCTTGATGGCGGGCGATTCACAAAGCGGACAGTACTCAAGCGAGCCGTCGAATTCCGATGGGAGATGACCGGTGTTTCCACGCTCGCAATAGACATCCGCGGACATGCTGGCTCCTCGACTGCTGAATTGGGGACTGAGAAGCTTGAACATCTCCGCTTGAATGGCAATGGCACTTGACGTTGACCGCTGCTGGACTGCTGGACTATGTTACCGAGGCTCGGCCGAGCCCGAAACTCGCGAACGACTCGATTGCGTCCGGCGTCAGACGGCCGCCAACGCTTGCTGCTCTTTGTCAGGGAATCTCGATTACGCCGATTGTTCTGGATCTAGCAGTTATTCCCTCACGGCCGGATACGTTCAAGTCGATACAGTCTTCATTTGCTGAACAGGTTGCCCGCCATTGGAGTTGGACGCGTGAGAATCATCGAGAACCTTCTGCTGCGCGCAGGGCAAGTCCATTCGATCGACAACCCCTTCTGCCTCGACCCAGCCGTACTGACGCAATTCCTGGCTGCGCCGTATGATACGTTGCCCGAGTTTGAGGGACCGCCAAATTACAGGTTGAAGCGCAATGGCCGCGGCAAAGACCATCCACGATATGGACGTTTTGTCTACGCCCTAGCGCGACACTACCGACCCGACTACATCGTCGAGGTTGGTACGTTTGCTGGTGGCACCGCAGTCGGATTCGCCAAAGCGTTGGTCGACAACGGGCACGGCAGGCTGATTTGTGTGGATCAGGATTCGTACAGCAGCGGAACGTTCCCAGAAGTCGCTCAGCGGAACCTGCGCCGCGTTGGGCTTTCGGATTCCCAACTCGAACTATGTGGCGGCGACTCCAAGCAATGGTTGCCGAAGTTGGCGGAGCAACATCCGCACGAGGTGGGGATCGTGCTGGTCGACGGTGATCACACATACGAAGGCGCGCTGACCGATCTGACCAACGCGATACCGCTGGGCAAAGCCGGTGGCTGCCTCCTCGTACATGACGTCGATCGCCAGCGCCGGATGGACGAGGCGACCGACGAGCATCCTCATCCCGTCTATGAAGCATTTCACGACGTCGTTGCCGACAATCAGTTCGACTGGTGCATTCTCAAGTTTATTCGCAAGCATCTGGGCATTATCCAGATCGATTCCGCGGAAGGCCAAATAGTGAAATCCCCTGTTCGTTCCACCTCAAGCGCGGGAGTACGGCGGGCTGCGTGACCGGATTCGGCGAATTGTGCATACGGAAACAGTGCAGGATCAAAAGTCAGAAGGAGGCGCAGCCATGATAAGCAAGGCAGATCCTGAAGACCTTGCCGGTCGAATCCGTGAACTTCGCGCGGACCCTTCCAACGAAAGAATCGTTCGCGTCCCACTTGCTGGCCAGATTGTCGATGGCTATCTGATTACTCACAACGGCTTGCGCGTTCTACCAAACGATCCGGGCTATGTAAGCCTATTGCAATCCAATCGAGGTTGTCACGAGCCGCAAGAGGAGTTTCTCTTTCAAGAGGTCCTCCCGCACATTCGTCCCGGCGGCGTCATCCTTGAACTCGGTGCGTATTGGGCTTTCTACTCGATGTGGTTTGCCAAAGTGGTTCCCAACGCGCGGTGTTATCTTGTCGAGCCGAGACAAAAGAACCTTCGCGTTGGTAAGGCGAACTTCGCCACCAACGGCGTCAAAGAAAGTTCTTTCGTAGCAAGATCAGCCAGGGCCTTTTAGGCGTCGACAGATTCTTGCAGCGGCAGAAATTGCCATACGTCGACGTTCTGCACGCCGACATACAAGGTGCCGAATTCGAGATGCTCTGCGACGCCGAGGAGTCCCTCCTCAATGGCCGAATTGGCTACGTCTTCGTCGGGACTCACAGCCAGCAACTGCACTGTCAGTGCAAGTCGTTCCTAGGCCGACAGGGTTATGTCACCATCGCGCATGCCGACTTCGACTATGGGTGTAGTGGTCCAGCGACTTTTCAGCTGAACAGAATTACACTAATCTGGGCCATGTTGATGAACTGTGGTCCAGCGCAAAACTCGCTGGACCACTACACCCATCACGATGGTCGTGCGAAACCCGAATCGCTCGACAACGCCAAATCGCGACACGGGGCGCCGATTTTTTTCCAATTCGCCGAAGGTCGGCTGAGGGCCGTGATTTACCTCGCGGCAATCCAGTTTCTGCAGCACCGTTTTCCTGGCAAAGCAGATTCGTTGCATTGAACCTCGCCAACACTCGCCACGCGGGTCCCCCTGTGCAAAGCCGCAAGTCGGCATTGACGGCAAGCCCGGCGGTCCATTTATCTTCGAGATCGACTGCCACGAGGGCCGTCGCCATCTGCCAGTCATACGTGCTCGCCGAGCAGCGTGAACATTGCACAGGCGTCGACAGCGTACGCCACGCCTGCGCGCCAAAACTGCATTTCGACGATCGAATAGTTTTTCGTGCCGTCTTCAATCCGATTCGAGTCCTGATTTCCTGTACAACCATTCACGCCGAAAGTCGATGGACGGCTTCACCACTCTGGCCTCTCGTATCAATCGTCTGAATCTTGAACTAAACTCTGATACCGAGTGAATTGATCGCCCGCGATCCGGCCTACTTTCCTAGCAACGCTACTAACGAAACGAGAAAGCAGATGCTTCTGATACGGTTTAACAAGGTCGGTTTGGCGTTGTTTGCGGGCGTGCTCCTTTGGTGTGGCTCCGCCTCGTTGGAAGCCGCTTCCGATGGTCCGCCGAATATCGTCTTCATCTTTATCGATGATCAGGGGTACTACGATTTGGGTTGTTACGGCGCGGCGGAGGTCAAGACGCCGCGGATCGATGCGATGGCGAAGGCGGGGACGCGCTTTACAGACTACTACGCGGCGGCTCCGATTTGCAGCCCGTCACGCGCGGGCTTGTTGACCGGGTGTTATCCGCGCCGAGTAGGCAACGAGATTTGGGTGCATCGCGCAGATTCGCGATCGGGCATTCATCCTGACGAATTGACGATTGCCGAGTTACTGAAGGCGGGCGGCTACGCGACCGCTTGCATCGGCAAATGGCATCTCGGATTTCACGATCCGTTCTTGCCTCGCAATCAGGGATTCGATCACTATTTCGGACTGCTGCACAATCTCGATGGGGTAGAGGTCGTCTATTTTGAGGACCAGGGAGGCGTGCCCCTGATGCGGAATAGCGATGTCGTCAAGCGTCCGGCCGATCCCGCGGAACTGACGAAGCTCTACACCGACGAGGCCATTCAATTCATCGAGAAGAACAAGGAAGGTCCGTTCTTTCTCTATCTGCCGCATACCATGCTCCACAACCCGCTCGGCGTGAGCGAAGAATTCAAGGGCAGCTCAAACTGGGGTGAATACGGCGACGCCATTCAGGAACTCGATCACAACGTCGGACGTATCTTCGATTCGCTGAAACGGCTGGGCATCGACGACAACACGATCGTCATCTATGCCTCCGACAATGGCCGCGGGCCGGGGCGCACGCCGGAACAGAAGATCCGCGGGCACAAGCTTTCGACTTATGAAGGCGGCATTCGCGTGCCAGCGATTGCCTGGGGGCCGGGGCTGGGATTGCAGGCAGGCGCGGAATCCTCGGCGGTCGTGCGCGCCATGGACTGGTATCCCACGCTCGCCACGTTCGCAGGGATCAAGATTCCCCAAGGCCGCGTCATTGACGGGCGCGACATCAGCCCTCTCTTGAAGGGTGAGACCAGAATCGTGCCGCCTCCGGGAATGAAGAAATCGCTCAATGCTTCGGTCCCGCTTCGGCGTCGGTGGAATCCGTCCGGCGAATGGACGCCCTTGATCGATCGCAACGAATACAATGACGCCTTTTTTTATCACGGTAGCCAGGGCGCGCTGGCCGCAGTGCGCTGGCGTAATTGGAAACTCTATTTAAATCCAGGCCTCGAGCTGTACGACTTGGCGAAAGACCCCGGGGAATCCAAACTGACGCGCAATCGAGATATCACGCGCAAGCTGCGCGGCATGGCGATTCTGTTCCAGGAGGAAATGCGGCTCGATGCTCGTCCGGCGGGGGAGGCTCCGCAGCAACGTCGCGCCGACGGTCGAACCGAGATTTCGCGTGCGACGCTGGAAAGTCTGGATGCGAAATTTGACGTGACCTATGCGCGCTATGGTGATCGCACGCTGGAGATGGATATCTATCGGCCAAAGGGAGCTTGGGGTGAATTGCCCGCGGTTGTTTGCATTCACGGTGGCGGTTGGGCGAAGGGCCATCGGACCAGTCACGAGAAGGTCGCTCAGGCGCTCGCCGCGCGCGGGTATGTTGCGGCGACGATTTCATATCGCTTGAGCGGTGAGGCGCCTTTTCCGGCGGCGATCCAGGATTGCAAGGCAGCGGTAAGATTCCTGCGGGCGAACGCAAAGAGATATGGCATCGACTCGGCAAATATCGGCGCGATCGGACTTTCCGCTGGCGGACATTTAACGGCGTTGCTCGCAACGTCGGACGGGGCAAAAGAACTTGAAGGCGAGGGCGGGAACGCAGAATTCAGCAGTGCGATTCAGGCGGCCGTGCCGATGGGCGCGCAGACGGATTTGCAGTCGCAACGCACGCGGGAGATTTCCAGGATGAAGGATCGCGGCCAGATCTGGAGGCAGTTTCTCGGCGGCGCGCAGGAGGACAAGCCTGCGACGTATCGCCTCGCGTCACCGCTGCATCACCTCGATAAGAATGACCCGCCCTGTTGGTTCATTTCGGGCGAAACAGACGATCCCAGCACGCACGCGGATGAATTTCGCCGGCGAATGGAGGAGTTGGGTATCCCGTCCGATCTCACTGTCATCAAGGACGCGCCGCATCCGTTTCTGGGCAAACAAGTCTGGTTCGATGAGATGATCGAAGTGGCAGACGCGTTTTTTGGAAGAACTCTGAAGTAGGAACTCACGGTCCCAAGGAAGCGCCACAGGAAGTGATTGATAAGTACAGCACGCTGATCCAGTCGGCCCGGGGTAAGTGTCAATTCAATGAGACCACGTACGAACAGATGCCTGCTAATACTGCTGGTTGCGCTGGTCCTTAACGGCAGTCTCAGCCTCGCTACGGATGGCACGGACGCTGGAAGGCCGAATATTATCATCGTCATGGCGGATGATATGGGATTCTCCGATCTCGGCTGCTACGGCGGCGAGATTAGGACACCCGTTATCGACCGACTGGCGAAGGAGGGCCTGCGGTTTTCTCAGTTCTACAACTGTGCTCTGTGCGGCCCGAGCCGAGCATCACTGATGACCGGCTGTTATCCGTGGGACGTGGGGCAGGCACCCGGGAACAGCATCTTCGCTAATCTCAGGAAGAACTGCGCGACCGTAATGGAACTGCTCAAGGCCAATGGCTACACAACCTGCGCGGTTGGCCGGCTCGATATGGTGACGGCGGAAGACTGGCACGATCCGGTTCACATCGCCAGGTGTGCGGATCGGTTTCTCGGATCGGCAAGCGGCGGTCCCGGTAATTATTTCAAACAGGCCAAGGGCACGCCGTGGTTCAGGGACGGAAAGAGATATGACCGGCCCGTTGGCGCATACTCGACGGATCTGATTTCGTCATTCGTCACTGATTTCATTGAAGAGTCAGCCGAGAGCGACAAGCCGTTCTTCGTCTACGTCTCACATTACGCTCCGCACTGGCCGCTGCAGGCAAACGAGGAGGACATTGCTCCGTATCGTGACTTGTATGAGAAGAATGGGCGGACAACGTTGATGCATGCGCGGCTGATGCGTTTGGTGGAAACCGGGTTGATTCCCGAAGGCACAACGCTGCACGATTCGATGCTCAATGCTACGGGCAAAGGCAGTATTCCGGTGAGCGAGCGCTTGGCCATGCATGCGGCCATGGTAGAGAGCATTGACCGCAGTCTTGCCGATACCATGACTGCATTGAAGAAAGCTGACAAACTCGAGAACACTCTGATTCTTGTCTTGTCGGATAACGGAGCCAGCCACCAGATGGCGTACAACCGGGACGTCCTCACGGGCATGCGGCCCGGCAGCGTGGAAACGTTTATCAATCACGGCCCCGCGGTAGCTTCCCTGAGCAACACACCCTTTAGAAACTACAAGGTCTCCAACTACGAAGGCGGCATCGCGTCGCCATTGATCGCATGGTGGCCTCATGGCCTGAAGGGGAAAGGGCGCATATCGCACCATCCCTGTCATATCGCGGACATCATGCCCACTTGCCTGGAACTTGCCAACGCCACGTATCCGTCAAAGTTCCAGGACCGGAAACTCATCCCGTTGGCGGGACAGAGTTTTCTATCGGACTTGCGCAACAATCGTACGGATCAGGAGTCGCCGCGGGTCATGGTGTGGCCTAAGGCCGTTCGGGACGGTGACTGGAAACTGGTCATGGAAAACAAAGTCGGGCCGCAACTGTACAGCATCAGCCAGGACAGAAACGAAAAGAAGAACCTGGCGGCCGAATTCCCAACACGAGTCTTAGAACTGCAGCAGATCCACGCGAAAACCTATGCTCAACGGTAGCCGCGTATTCCGATAGTGCGCCGCAACAAACATGAGTTGGCTATCCAAGCTCCAATGCGGCAAGGGACTCATTTTTTGAGATTGAGTCCAAGCTTTTCGATTGACACCAGTCTTAGCGTTCCTTGATCATCGTCGGTGACAAAAACAAGAGTAGCCCGGCCTATGGTCATGGTCGACTACTCCACGCGGCGGGCCGCCAGGGCGTGTCGGGCCGCTTCGGATTCGAGCGTAAGAATTTCGCGTCAACCTCCTTGTACCAATCATGTAGCTTCGCGCGCATCGTTCTGACACGATCAGCGTGGTCAGCCGCGACGTCCATCTTTTCACCCACGTCCTCTTTGAGGTTGTAGAGGTGAACGCGACCGTCTTCATATCGTTCGAAGAGTTTCCAGTCGCCCATGCGAATCGCGCCACCGGGAATGCCTCCTTGATTGGAATAGTGCGGATAGTGCCAGTAGAGCGCTTCGCGTTTCAGCTTCTCGCCCCCCCTCAGCAGAGACACGAGGCTCTTGCCGTCGAGGTGCTGCTTCGGCTTAGGCGGTGCGCCGACCAACTCCAAAATCGTCGGATAGAAGTCGGTGGAGATCACCGGCACCGATGAAACCGATCCGGCTTTGGTGACACCCGGCACTGATATCAGAAACGGCTCACGGATGCCGCCTTCGTAGACCCAGCCCTTTCCCCCGCGCAATGGCAGGTTGCTCGTGGGCGACCCTTCTGAAGTCGAAAGGCCGCCGTTGTCAGAAGTGAACAGGACGATTGTGTTCTTCTCGAGGCCAAGTTCTTTGAGCTTGGCCAGAACCATCCCGACGCAGGTGTCCATCGATTCAATCATCGCGGCGTAAACAGCATGCTTCTGGAGAATGCGAACCTTGCGTGCATTGTTTCCGACGGCCTGCTCCTCGTCACCAAACTGCTCACCGGCGATCGCCATCGCCTTCTTCCGGTATTTCTCCACCAGGTCCTTGCGCCCGAGCAGCGGTGTGTGTACGGAGTACGGCGCCAGGTAGGCGAAAAACGGTTTGTCGTTGTTTGCCTCAATGAAAGCATTCGTTTCGTTGGCGAGGCGAATCGGTAGGTGTTCGCCCTTTGGGCCATCCTCAAGTCGCGGATTGCCGTAGGGCGAGAAGTACTTCCCGCCGTTCCACGGGCCGCCCTTGTTGTGGCCGCCCTTGTTGACGTCGAAGCCCTGGTTCTCGGGCCAGAATTCCTCGGTCGGGCCCAAGTGCCACTTGCCGGCAAAGAATGTGGCATACCCCTGCTCTTTTAGCGCCTCGGCAATCGTGATCTCATTGAGCGGCATGTCGGAATGAAGTGGAGCCGGTAGAAACTTGCCACCTCGGGTTCCGGAGAAGAAGTTCGTCGCGTCCACGCGGGACGGATATTTGCCGGTCATGATCGAATAGCGCGTCGGCGAGCAAACCGGGTTGGCCGCATAGCCGTCGGTAAACCGCATGCCTCGGGCAGCAATCGAATCAATGTTCGGTGTTTCGTAGAACGTTTTATGATTGTTCGCCCCGATGTCCATGTAACCGAGGTCGTCGATCAAAAAGAAGACGACGTTCATTTTCTCCGCCGCGCCGACAAATGACGCCTGGAGACACACAAAGACCACGATACCGAAACGCATAGGGATTCTCCTTGCAAATAGACGATTTTCCACAGCTTAGCAGTGTTCGATCTTTTATTGTCGTCTTTCGCTCCGCGAAAGTACGCTCCTTTCGCGGAGCGAAAGGCGACTATCGGACAGTCCTTACCAGAATAGCGCCGACGACCGGCGATGAGCAACCCCTGCTCGCGGTTAGAGCAAGGTAAAGCAACTGAGGTGCCTGAACAGTTCTCAATGCGATGTACGCATTCGAACGCCACTGTAGCCAACAGCAACCCATTCGTCCTCGGCCGACTCAGTAAGGACGAGCAGGCATTACAATTATGAGCTGGCCACGGGGAGCAATCCACTGTGTCTCCGGATAAGATCTGATGATGAGCACAACACTGATTGACGCGAACGGACTGAGCACAAAGAAAATGCGAAGTCATCGCCTTTGAGTGCACGGCGCATGCGAATTCCCACGAGTACCAGCTACAATTCATAGAAAGTGAGCAGCACCAAATGATTCAACCTCTCTTACCTGCGTCCGCGATCCTGCTGTTGTGCGCCTCATTTGTACAGGCGGACAAACCGAATGTGCTGTTCATTCCGATCGATGACATGAACGATTGGGTGACGCACCTGGGAGGACATCCTCAATCGATCACTCCAAACCTTGATCGATTGGCTGAGCGTGGCGTTACGTTCACGAATGCATATTGTGCCGTGCCCGCGTGCAATCCTTCACGCACGGCGTTGCTGACCGGCTTGCGGCCGTCGACGACCGGCGTCTATTACAACTCGAACCCCTGGCGACCCGTGTTGCCCGATGTCATCACGTTGCCAAAACATTTTAAGGACAACGGTTATTTTTGTGCTGGGTTCGGCAAGGTGTACCACGGGCGTTACGCCGACCCAAAGGATTGGCATATCTGGAGCCGCGCTCAGGGCGATTCGCGCAAGGTCCCGAAGGAAAAACACCTCACCGATGGTGGAGTGGGTGGCATTCGATTCGGACCGCTGAGCAATACCGACGAGGAGATGATCGATCACCTCAATGTCACCCGCGCGATCGAGCAGATCGACCGCGAACACGACAATCCGTGGTTCATCGCTTGCGGATTAATCAAACCACACATGGCATTCAGCGTACCCAAGAAGTACTTCGATAAGTTTCCGCTCGCGTCGATCAAACTGCCGGAGGTACCCGACGACGATCTGGACGACGTCCCGCCAGCTGGAATCAAGATGGCGAAGCCCAAAGGAGACCATGCGAAAATCGTTGAGTCGGGTCGTTGGAAAGATGCGGTTCAGGCTTACCTTGCGACAATCCACTTTGCAGACGCTCAACTTGGCCGACTGATCGACGCGTTGGACGACAGCCCTCACGGCAAGAATACGATCATCTGCCTGTGGTCCGATCACGGCTGGCATCTGGGTGAGAAGCAACATTGGCGCAAGTTCGCGTTGTGGGAAGAAGCGACGAAGGCGCCGATGATCTGGATCGTACCTAAAGTCACTCCAGCCGCCGGTGTTTGCTCGCGCCCCGTCGACTACATGAACATCTACCCAACACTGATTGATCTTTGCGAGTTGCCGACGCCGGAAAATCCACAGGGCCAAACACTCGAAGGGATCAGCATGCGGCCGTTGTTGGCCAACCCCGATGCACGATGGAAACGGCCTGCCCTAACCACTCATGGTCGCAACAACCACGCACTGCGCTCGCAACACTACCGCTACATCCGCTATGCGGACGGTGGTGAAGAGCTGTACGACCATCGCGCCGATCCGATGGAATACAACAATCTGGCCGAGAATTCGAAAATGGCGGACGTGAAGAATCAGATGGCAGCGTGGCTGCCGAAAACTAATGTACCGGAAGCGCCGCGCGACAAGACTCTTTCCAAATCCAAAAAGAAGTGAGCTGCATTTCAGATCAACTCGCGGACTCCGGTCTGAGCCAAATTGCTCGGACTGAACTTATTCCAGAACGCTCAGAGGGCACCGAAAAACGTTTTGGGGCGATGAGACTGATCACCGACAGAACGCGCGGGTCAGAAATGGGTCGATTAAAGACAGACCAGCGTGCGTCTCGCCAATCGCACGGCTCCGTCTTCCAAGGCCGCCGCCGATCGGTCTATTGCGTGGACGCGGTATTGGCGCGCCGCAGGTAGGGCGCGGCGCAAACGCCGAGAGCAAAAGCGATCGAAAGAGGGGTGGCCACGAGAAGTGTGCTGAACGGATCTGCCGGGGTCAACGCGACGCTGATCGCCATCGTAGCGGCAACCACACCAACCCAACGATGTCGCGTGCCGCGACAAAAAATGAACGCAACGACCATCACTAGCAGCAGGACGAGTTCTTGAAAGCCAAGGCCAAGGTGAAACATGATTGCTCTCCGTTAGAAAGAAGGACGATTGTTGAAATCGCCATTCAGCGAGAGCGGGCTAATTCCCGGATGGGAATAACCGGAACCGAATAGCTGAAGGTGTGAGTGAGTTATTGTCGTTTAGTCAGAGCGAGGTGTCAAGTTCGGTGTCATCGCTTCCGGTACAACAGGGCTCGATCGCACACAACCACCGTCGGGCACTACACGTTCTTGGTCACGCCAGGCGTGGCGCACACCGGATAGACTCCGTTTTCATCGGGCTTCGTGGGTGGCTCCATGTCCCACGTGCAGTCTTCCGGTTTGGGGCCCAGGCAGTAATCGGACTGTTTCACCTGCTCCCAAGTCACTTCCCTGCCGCTGTAGCAAGACATTTGGCCCATGATCCCGATAAGGGTGCTTGCGGCCATGTAGTCGCCAGAATTCAACGGCGTTCCGGCTCGAATCGACTTCATGAACTCCACCTGCTCAAGTGCATGACCATCCTCGCGTTTTGCCTCATACCTCCACGGGTTCTGCCCTGTGATCTTGCGGCCCGTTACGTGGGCGATCCCTTTGGAACCTAAGATGATGCTGGAGCTTTCGTTGTAGCAGCCGCGTGTTGTCCGGCAGAACGCGTACATCCGAACGCCGCTATCGTACTGATAGACGACCGAGTTGTGATCGAATACATCGCCCAGTAAGTCATGCGATGTTGACCGGCTGCCCAGGCCGTGGCACTTGGTAGGCACCGCTCCCTGCATGGCCCAACTGGCGCGGTCCACATTGTGAACCAGTGACTGAGGCACATCATCTCCGCAGAGCCACGAGAAGCGATACTGGTTGCCGTACTGAACTTCCAGCTCACGCATGTCGTTCGGACGAGCCGTATTGCCATACGGGCCGCGAATGAAGTTCTCCTCGATTGAAACGATCTCGCCAATCTGGCCATCGTGGATACGCTGAATCGTCTCGGCGTACCCGGGGACGAAGCGGCTGTGCAGCCCAGAGAGCAGACCCAAGTTCTTTTCTCGTGCCAGCTGGCTTGTTTCCTCGACTATCCTGATCCCGGCTGGATCGATCGCGTGCGGCTTTTCGACAAAGACATGCTTGCCCGCCTCGATCGCTGCCTTGGAGTACATCGGATGAAACTTCGCGGCACAGGCAATCAGCACAACATCAACACAATCAATCACCTTCTGATAGCCGTCCAATCCAACGAAGCAGTGATCGTCATCTACATCGATACGATCAGGTAACATTCTCTTGATGGTCTCGCGTTTGCCGTGGATGCGATCGACAAACAAATCCGACATCGCGACCAGTTTCGTTCCTAGATCGGCTTGCAGGACCTGAGCGGCAGCTCCGGTACAACGGCCACCACAGCCGACCATGCCGATCTTGATCACGTCGCTGCCAGCGGCGTGGGCGCTGCGGCCAACCGCCAGGTTGGCGGCTCCCACGGCCGAAGCGGCAAGGGCTGACGTCTTAAGGAAGTTGCGTCGATCACAGGGAGTTGGCTTCTGATTCGTCATGGGAGATCCTTTTTCGGCAGGCACAGGGAGGAAAGCAACATTGTGAGATTCACTAAGGCGTCTCTTCGGGGATGGATAGCCGAGACTCCTTCAGCAAGGCGGCCTTCAAAACTCGAGTCGGTCGCAAGATGTGGGTGAAGGGTGCGTGGGAATTGGCTATTCTGAAACTGCCGAAGTCACTTTTGAGTGATCCCTTATTGAAGTAGTGCCTTAGCCGAGTTGGTCACACTCTGGCCGATATTTGCATCGATGAGTCTCTTCAGTCCCGCCTTGCCCCTCTCCGGATTGAGGTCCAGAACCGTCCGCCCGATCGTTAGGGCGGCCTTTGCGGCAGCCGCTTCACTTCCAGGAACATCGAGTTGATCTAGAGCCAGTTCAAACGTGCCAACACAAGGGAAGCGAGTCATCGCATCAATTGCCGCGTTTCGCTCATTCGAGTGACTTGCCGCCTTCAGGCCCCTGGCTGCCATCGCCACCCTTTCTTTTTCCGGCAACTCGAACTGACGGAAAATACGAATGTATCCCCCCAAGGCGCGATTGGCGAATCTTCCATCACCTTGTGCGACCTGCAAGAGAACTGGAGCCGCGTCGGCGGAGAGCCAAAGACCAAGCGTCTTGGTCGCGGCGTCCTGCAGGGCTACGTCCGATCCGGTAGCATATTTTCGCATAAGAGCAACGGCTCTTGTCCCTCCCGCAATTCGCATCTGCTCGAAAAGGAACTCGCGATCAGTCCCGCTCGAGTTCGGAATCATAGCGCCAAGCGCTTCCGCACAGGCGTCCGGCTGAGAGCTCCGGAAAACTACGGCATTAATCGCCCCATGAATAGCTGCTTTACGAGCATCGTTATTGGCAGTATTCAGCACTTCGAGCAGGTTGGTAAACCGGTCTTGCGGCACGGTCATCCCGAGAGCGGCGATCGCCTCGTGACTGATTGCCGAAGAATCGGACTCGGCAAGCTGGAACAACAGGTCAGCCGCTTCTTTCGCGCGACGTTTCCCCAACGCTTGCACCGCAATCGCAGACGTGTCTGGCGGCTCTGCCGCCTTCATCAGAGCCGCGTTCACATTGGCGCCTTTCAGGGCAACCAAAGCAGCGAGGGCCGCTTCAGAGGTTGCGCCGTTGGCAACCGACAGAAGGATCGGCAACGAGGAGTCGTCGCCGAGCGTGCCAACTGCATCGATCGCAGCCGATCGAACCGTCAGCGAGTCGCTCTTGATCTTAGCCAGAACGGCCTGAAGAGCCAGATTATCACCGCGATCTTTCACCGCGTGGATCAAGAGGGCCTGTCGATTGGGAGACGATTCCGTCTCGAGCGATTCAATCAGGCCGTTGGTCGCCAGCTCGCCGGGAAGAACGCGGGAGACGGCCAATCCCGTTTGAAAATAATCAGGGTCGGAGGACCTCAGTTGCTCGACCATCAAGCCGGCGCCCTGGGCACGGCGTGCGAGAATCGCATTCTCTGTGGCTCCGATTCGGAATGCTTTCGACAGGTCCGCATTTCGCACCCGATCGAAAACGCCAATCGCAGCTCGAGTGTTTCCAGTTTTCGCGAGCCGCTGTCCAGCCGAGAGCAGTGCGGCACCGAGCGACTCTCTGCGATTGGAATCTTCCTCGGTGCCAAACGCTTCGGTGAGTGCCGCGGCGGCGTCCGTCGTTCCGATCCACCCCAGGGCGGCGGCGGCCGATTCGGCGACTTCTGCATCGGCACTCGCAAGGAGCTTTGCCAGGGGCGCAACGGCACTCGCGTCGCGGCGGCGGCCGATCGTGACAATCACTCCGAGTTTGAGGTCGCCCTGCAACGCATCGAGCGATTGAACGAGGGCATCGGTGACGTTTTTCCCTTCCATCTTCTGAAGCGCAAAACGTGCATAGTGCGACCATTTCTTGTCGCCGACGAATGCGACCAACGGTTCCACAACGTCTCCGCCCGCGATGTCGCCGATCTTTTCGAAGGCGTTGGCCCGATCGACGTCGGACGTTTCGGTCGCCTGAATCACCTTGAGTAGCGCAGCCGCATCATCGGCACCCATGGCCGTGACACTGAGAACGCAGAGGAAGAGGGGCGCGAGAGCGAAATGAGGGCGCATATCTACTTTCCTTCTAGGAATGCTTCCAGAGACGTTTGCATCTGACAGGTAAAAGAGATCTAAACAAGTGAGGACGTCTTCCGAAAACGGCTAAGCGTGCCACGGTTCTCGCCATGCGCGGGAGCGCATCTTGTTCGCTTCGGCGTCGTTGAGGAACACGTCGGTTTTCGGGTCGAACTTGAGCGGGCGTCCGAGCGTCGCCATGACGTATGCGGCGTGTGCGGCGACGTGCGTTTGAGCGGCAGCCAATGCGTTCGCCCGAGTCACTTGTCTTGACTTGACGCAGTCGAGGAAGTTTCTCACGTGAGTCGACGGGTCCGTTCCCGCCATCGTAACCACGCTCAGTTCGCTGCGGAGAGAATCGGGCGCCACTCGAATCGCACCGCTATCCCCCGTCTCGACCCAACCTTCGGTGCCAACGTATTTGACGCTACAGGTCCCCAAGCCCTGCCACCCGCCGTCACGCATCACAAGTTTCACGCCGTTGGCGTACCGGCCATAGATAACGTTAGTCTTCGGGGCGGCCATGGTCGTTCTCCAGTCGGAGTGGTAGATCCCGAAGTTGTAGTCGTCGGCCCAGAACTCGACCGGAGCCGAATCATCCACTCCCGCGGCGAACTGACAGAGATCGATGGTGTGCGAGCCCCATTCGAGGACGCCGCCGCCGTGGAAGTCGCTGAAGCCGCGCCAGCCACCTTGGACATACTTGTAATTGTACGGACGCCAGGGGCAGGGGCCGAGCCATCGATTCCAGTCGCATTCTTCACTGGGAGGTTCCGGTTCGGCGGGCCGCCACGGGTTATGCGTCAGTGGCGCCAAGATGTTGGCGTGAACCTCCTTGAGCTCGCCGAGCTTTCCGGCATGAGCCAAGTGCGCTGCCAGTTGGAAATTCTCAATGCTGCGACGTTGGGTTCCAGCTTGATACACTCGGCCATATCGGGCGATTCCGTCGGCGAGCATCCGACTCTCTTCGATCGTCATGCTGCATGGCTTCTCGCAGTAGATATCTTTGCCTGCTTTGGCGGCCAAGAGCGAAGCGAGTGTATGCCAGCGGTCGCCCGTGGTGATCAGAACGGCGTCGATGTCATCCCGTTCCAAGATTTCGTACATGTCGCGATAGATCACGCAGTCATTATTTCCGTAATGCTTGTCGACCATCTGCTTAACCCGTTCTCGACGGGAGCGTTGCAGGTCAGCGTTGGCGACCATTTGTACATCGGCGTTCGGCAGAAATCGCGAGAGAACGTAGGAGCCTCGATTTCCGACACCTATTCCTCCCAGAGTGATTCGTTCACTGGGCGCGACTGCTCCATCTTTTCCAAGCGAGCTCGCCGGGATGACGTGTGGAACTGCAAACGTACTTGCTGCCGCAACAGACTTCAGAAAGCGTCGGCGTGAAAACGCGTGTGACATAGCTTTATCTTCTTTGCATGTGGTTCTGGGAATTCTGAGCCCGGCGCTCCGGGCAAGCGAGAAGCGGAACTCACAATAAGCATGTCAAACCGGTCGTAAGAAAACAAGAGCTTACGTCGCGGTTTAATGTCCACCAATGCTGGAAGCGGACAGTTACGACGTGGAAACCATCCCTCGTAGACAGTTTGACTTGCCCCGACAGACAGGTCAAGAAACGGGACCAACTGCCAGCATCTGGTTTCACTACTACACATAGGGCATGAAAGCTCGTACCTTGGATAATGGTCGAATTGATTGAGCGCCTTTTCGTATCGCATCAAAGGCATCCAGCGGGTTGATCACCCTGCACTGCGCTTGTCGTGGCTGAAAACTTGGAAACTGCACGCGAGGGTAGCCCACGTTCGGTATTACAGTGATTGTCGAGGCTAGTGCGCCGTGTTACAAGCAGGAATCAGTCGTCTCAGTTTTGTACAATGAGCTGTAGCCTGAGGCACTCGGTGTTGTCGTCCTCGGCGTTTTACTGGCAACGAAACTGGCAGATCACAACGGTATCTTCGTCACCAGGACACGCTCGCCGGCGTGATGGCGTGCTCCGCCGCGGCTGCCGGCCGTTTCCGTCGGCCAGCGTTTTAGCTACCGTGATGGGACCAGATGGAGACACAATGTGGCTCCAGATCGGGCATAATGTATGAACGAAACAACTGCCTGCCGTATTCGCTACTCTTTGATAGGAAACACTGTTGTGCCTGCACATTTGCGGCGTGAGTCAAGTACGGTCGCTGCAGTGATGCTCATTTCGCTCATCATTGGGGCTCCCATCTCAGCATCAGCTCAGCACCGGACCTTCGTAGGAAGTAGTCGTTTGAGCCTGGGAACGGAAACAAACCTCTCTGCGTCCGTGCGAGTTGGGGATTTGGATCGGGACGGCGACATGGACCTCGTCGTGGCGAACGGTCGCAATTGGCCAGCGTTTCGAGGAACAGGAGCTCGTGGAATCAGTGACGGGTTCCCGCTGCGATCGACGTGGAATGCCGATCCAGAAAAGGAAGACCCGATCGGTGTGCTCTGGCGGAGGCCCGTCCCGGGACTTGGACATTCGAGCCCCATCGTTGTCGACAACAAGATCTTGCTCGCCACCGCGGTTGCGGCTTCCGGCGAGGCGCCGTTGAAAGTTGGCAGAGGCGGAGCACCCGATGCTGCCGACGACAACGGTGAGCAATCGTGGACGATCCTGTGCTTTGACAAGCGGTCCGGTAAAGAGTTATGGAGCAGGACTGCACGCCAAGGAAAGCCACGTGCAACTAGGCACGCCAAAGCGACTCATGCAAACACGACGGTGACCGTGGATGGCAACTACTTGGTCGCATTTTTTGGCTCCGAAGGACTGTACTGTTATGACTTGGCAGGCGAACTGAAGTGGAAACGTGACCTCGGTGTGGTCAACATTAGCAAGTACGGAATTGGCTGGGGTTATGCCAGTTCACCCGCCGTTCGTAACGGACGTATCGTATTGGTCTGCGATGACCCGCAGGGCCCTTACTTGGTCGCCTTGAGTTTGCTGGACGGCGAGGAACTCTGGCGAATATCCAGAAAGGGCGACAGCGACCGTAGCTGGGGTACGCCCCTGATCCATCAAAGCAAGAATCCGGGGGTGACGCAGGTTGTGGTCAATGGATGGCCGTCCGTAGTCTCCTATGACTTTACCGACGGAAGAGAGCTCTGGCGTATTCGAGGCGGAGGTGACAATCCAGTTCCAACACCTTTTGTAGCCAACGAACACATTTACATCACCAGCGCCCATGGCGCTCAATCGCCGATTTACGTCGTTAATCCAGCGGCGCGGGGCGATCTAACAGCAAAACTTGACGGGGCTCCGAACGAGACGTTCTTGTGGAACGTGCTGCGTGGCGGATCCTATATGTCGACACCTGTTGTCTACGGGGACTATCTGTACGTCGGCAACAGCAACGGAGTCCTGCGCTGCTTTCACGCTCGTACCGGACAAAAGATTTATGAAAAGCGTTTGGAAGGTGGGGCCGGAATGATCGCATCGCTGGTGGCTGGCGACAACAAGATTTATTGTGCTTCCGAAAACGGCAAAGTGTATGTCGTTCCAGCGGGCTCCGAGTTCCGACTAGTGGCAACCAACTCGATGGGCGCTCCCTGCTTCGCGACTCCAGCAATCTCCGAGGGCGTAATCTTCGTTCGCACCACCCAAGAGCTTATTGCGATCAAGTGATAGCTTCAGTGGTGCGCACCCACGTACGCGCCGCCGCCAGGATTTGACGCAATCAAAACTGCGGCAGGTGCCTATCAGTGTTAACAGCTAGAACAACAAGACAGCCACAAGAGCTAAAGATCATGTCCAGTTCCCAATTCGTCGCGCCACCGAAGTTTGCCGAATTCACCGATCAGGAACGCATCGAACTTGCGCGTTCATTTTATGCCGAGATCCGACGTCGACGCACGCTACGGGAATTTTCACCGGATCCGGTTCCCCGTGAAGTCATCGAACAGTGTGTGCTCGCTGCCGGAACAGCTCCGAATGGTGCGAATTTGCAGCCCTGGCATTTTTGCGTCGTTTCGGATCCGGAAATCAAAAAACAGATTCGCCATGGAGCTGAGCAGGAAGAACATGAATTCTACAACGGACGCGCACCACAAAGCTGGCTGGAGGCACTCGCTGCGTTGGGCACGGACGAACACAAACCCTTTCTTGAGATCGCTCCTTACCTGATCGTCATCTTTGCCGAAGCCCATCGAATCGACAGTAATGGCGAAATTCAAAAGAACTACTATGTTTCAGAATCGGTAGGGATAGCGACTGGGTTTCTAATCAATGCGTTGCACAGCTGTGGCCTGGCGATGCTGACACACACTCCAAGCCCCATGAAATTCCTCAATAAGATTCTGCAACGGCCTGATAACGAGAGACCGTATTTGATCCTCGTTGTCGGACTTCCTGCCGAAGGTGCAACCGTTCCGGATATCACCAAACGGCCACTTGACGATGTGGCGAGTTTCGTTTGAACCGTTAACCGCTGGAGCCGTGCGATGTTGATACGAGTCATTCAACGCATGACCACCTGAAAGCCAAGTTCATGCAATTTATCTACTCTGTTGGACTGTTGGCGTTTGTCGCATTGGCGACTGGTTGCAATCCAAGCTCGCCTGGAGATTCGCCGAAGACGCCATTGCCGCTCGGTACGGTCGATTCTCCAGAGTTTCCTGTCGAATCCCGTTCATCAGCCCCGTATGTCGTTGTGCTGGGGGTCGCCCAAGACGCGGGCTATCCTCAAGCGGGATGCCAAAGGGATTGCTGCCGCCGCGTGTGGAGGGATCCTTCGCTACGTGGATACGCGGCATGTCTGGCCATCATCGATCCCCTCAGTCAACAGCGATGGATGCTTGAGTGCACGCCCGACTTTAGAGAACAGCTTCAATTGTCAGACCGACTTGCACCAGTTAAGTCCGAATCAGGAACGTCAGATCTGAATGGAATCTTGCTGACGCACGCGCACATCGGTCACTACTCCGGCTTGATCCATCTTGGACACGAGGCGATGGGTGCTTCTGGGATCCCCGTTTACGCCATGCCGCGGATGATTGAGTTTTTGCGTACGTCGGGGCCATGGAGTCAACTCGTTGCCTTCCAGAACATCGAGTTGCGATCACTTGCCGATCAACAGACGATTGTGCTGAACGATCGGATCCGCATCACTCCGCTGCTTGTACCGCATCGAGACGAGTTTTCGGAAACCGTCGGGTTTCGCATTGAAGGACCGCAGCACTCGGTTCTGTTTCTGCCGGATATCGACAAGTGGGATCGTTGGAATGTGCGGGTCGAAGACGTTTTGGGAACTGTTGATCGCGCGTATGTTGATGGAACCTTTTTCGCCGATGGCGAGTTGCCACACCGCTCGATGGATCAGATCCCTCACCCATTCATCGTCGAATCGATCGCACGATTTGCACCACTTTCGACGTCCGAACGCGACAAGATCCGCTTCCTTCATTTCAATCACACCAATCCAGCTCATGATCCTAATAGTGACGCCGTGAAAACGATTCGCGCCGCGGGACACGACATCGCTCGACGAGGCGAGACGTTCTCTCTGTGATGGTTCCTCGCGCAGTTTAGTGGGTAGTATGTTATTGGTTTGGCATTTTCGATGGTATTGATGATGGTTTCTTTATGTCTGATTTAGCAAAACACTATTCGTTGTTGCTGGGACTGGATGATGCCTGGCAGGTTATAG
>PVBE011946078.1_pt1 | contig 22281 bp, 16 predicted proteins | sample 1631181 | NCBI WGS metagenome assembly PVBE01 (sample SAMN08397723, study PRJNA350692) | Marine metagenome, whole genome shotgun sequencing project. | isolation source: water | place: Pacific Ocean | collected 2012-04 | reverse complement strand
CCCGTCGCCCAATCAGCCAGGGCGAAGAGATCACGATCGACTACATGGTCAACAACGGTGGCGGCGCCACTTGGCCCTGCAACTGTGGCGCAAGCCGATGCAGAGGGATGACTTCAGTGAGTTTCTTTGCCCTGCCTCCGGATGTACAACGCGAATACGTACCGTTGTTGGCCGACTGGTTCGTGACTCGGTACAGCCAAGAACTTTCGGATCTGGAGAAACGGCTGACAGGCTGACCCCCGCACCCCGCTTATCCGTGTCGGAGGGGGGACGGACGTCCCGGATCGTGGGGTTTTCCCCACCGGTGTCGGTGGGGTTGGTCATGGCGCTGAACCTAGTCCCCCACCTGCCACCCGCGGTGGCCCAGTTCACTCCTCCGATGGATGATCGAGGTATGGCAGTGTGGCGCTTCTGCCTCGCCCGTGCGAGCGGCCCACACACAGGGCGCTACTACGGCCGCTAGCGTCCGACTGCATGGCTGAGAGACAACCGACGAGGCTCGAGCACATTCTCGATGCGCCACTGGCCCACACCGAAAAGGGCATGCCCCCGGTGCCAGGCATTCGAATCGGCGACATCGCAGACAAGGACTGGAACGTCCTTCGGGAGGACATGACATTTCCAATCGCGTTGCTAAGGGAGCGCGAACTGGAGCACAACGCCCAATGGATGGCAGAGTTCGCCAGCCAGCAAGCCGTGTGGCTCTACCCGCATGGGAAGACGACCATGGCGCCGCAGTTGTTCGATCTACAACTGCGACACGGCTGCCGGGGCATCACGGCGGCCAACACGACACACGCGGAGATCTACGTACAGAGCGGTGTCCGCTCGGTGTTCCTGGCTAACCAGGTCACCGGCAAGCAGGCACTGCTCCGTCTCCGCAACCTGTGTAACGTCGACCGTGGCGCCGAGTTTTTTCTTATCGTCGACTCTGAGTTCAACGCTCGCGAACTCGCCACCACGCTTGCCGACCAAATCGTCGCTGGTCAGGTGAAACCGCTCATCGAACTCGGCGCCTTCGGAGGTCGAACCGGTGTCCGAACAGCAACTGAAGCGGTGGAACTGGCCAAGTTGATGGCGGGTATGGGGGTTCACGCCCGCGGGCTCGAGGCCTTTGAGGGCATCTTCAACATGAACAATCCCGCTCAGGCGGAGGGTCAGGTACGCCAGTTGCTGGACGAGATGCGGGAGACGTTCAGGTGGCTCCTAGCCGATGGCCTTCTCGCAGATGGCGAGCGCTATATCTCCGCGGGTGGCTCATGGTTCTACGACCTCGTTGCGAGCTACTTCTCCGACATTGGAGTGCTTGACGCTCCGCATGTGATCGTGCGCGCGGGCTGCACCATCAGCCATGACAGTGGCTTGTGTAAACGCGCATTCAGCAGCATGCTCGGAAGAGGGGTGTTGACACCGGAGGAGCACCTACTGCCTGCGTTGGAAGTCTGGGCGCAGGTACAGTCTCGCCCAGAGCCAGGCCGAGCGTTTGCCAACGCTGGCAAGCGCGATCTCTCCCACGACGTTGAACTGCCAGTTGTGCGCTGGTGGTACCGACCGGGGCTCCACGCCGAGCCGCAGCCGGTCGAGGGCCTCATGGAGGTAACGGCGCTCAACGACCAACACGCCTACCTTGAACTGAGCGAGGATGTCGATGTCCAAATCGGCGACATGGTCGGCTTCGGTATCAGCCACCCGTGCACCACGTTCGACAAGTGGAAGTACCTCTACACAGTCAACGCGGCCTATGACGTCACCGGCGCGATCAAGACCTTCTTCTGACGGCGAGACGGCCTAGGGGGGCTACTAGGAGAGGGCCCAGGGTTCGAACCTGCGGCCACGACGTCTCAACGCACACGCCCCCAAGTCTGGACCATCCAAGAATTTCCCGACTTCTCCACTTGGCTCGTCGATGACTGCTATTGCTTCCCTTTGACCGGCATCATGCCTAACCGGGCCGACGCTCTCAGCAAGCTCAGACGTCTGGGGTGGCCCGGCTCACTGCTCCGAGGGAGGAGCGAGGCATGGCGATCTGGTCCTTCTGGGCAAGCAGCCGGAGCAGCGCACGTTCTTCGATGGCGTGTCTGCTGACGCGGTCAGCGAGCCCGACGGTCGGGTGATCGAGGCCGGCGCCGCTGACCTGCCCGCAACGCTGGTGCTAAGGGATCAAGGCTGCAAGTTGCCTGGTCGACTGGAGACGACCGACGTCCTGCCTCGCGGTGCTACCGACAAGGTCCTCAAGTTCCAACTCAGCGAAGCGCTGCTTTGAGGAGGGGGCAGCGAGACCGAGAGGACCTCCTCCGCACACCTACTCGAGCACTTGTTCTGGGACACCATGGGCACTCGAAGGCGACTAATGCTCTCGCAGGCATTCGACCGTTAATGGGCGCTGTTGCCACGCGAGTAGATTGCCTGTGATGGAGATCAGCTTCGACACCTACGATCCGAGTTTTCTGCAGGATCCGTACCCCGTGCTGAACCGGATCCGGGAGGAGCGGCCAGTCTTCTCCGCCCGAACCGGCGAGAGTGACCGGCCCGTATGGTTCCTTACCCGCCATGCGGACGTGCAACAAGCGCTGCGGGATCGTCGGCTCGGTCGAGTCAATCTGTTTGAGGTCGACCGCGATGACTGGGGCCTTGCACCTCTGAGGAGCGACTTGGGGGCCTTCTACGATGTCGAACGCTGGTCTCTGGTCTGGCTCGAGCCGCCGGACCACACACGCATTCGCGGCCTGGTCTCGAGGGCGTTCACCACCAAGCGGATTGCGAACCTGCGACCTCGGATTCGCTACCACGCCGACCGATTGCTCGACGCCAAGCTCGCCGAGGGACGGATAGACATCGTGAACGACTATTCGGCACCTCTCTCTGTCCATATCATCGCCGAGTTGCTCGGTGCCCCTACCGCCGATTGGCGATCGATGCTCGACTGGTCACATCGGATCACTCGTATGTACGAGACAGACGACACCGACGCACACGCAGCTTCAGCGGTCGAGGCCTGCGTCGAGTTCAACGGGTACTGCACGGATCTCATCACCCGACGCCGGGCCGAGCCAAAGGACGATTTGATCACAGCGTTGTGCTTCACCGAGACGGATGAGGGCAAGTTGACCGACCCACAGATTGTGTCGATGATGATCAACTTGCTCAATGGGGGGCACGAAGCAACGGTGAACACACTGGCCAACGGCGCATTGGCGCTGATGCAGTACCCCGACCAGTGGCGGCGGATCATCAAAGGCGACGTCGAAACCAAGACCGCCGCCGAGGAACTGTTCAGATGGGACGCGCCAATTCAGGTCTTCGACCGGTGGGTGCTCGTCGATGACTACGAGGTCGCCGGGCAGCCGATTGGGAAGAACGAGCAAGTGACGATGCTGCTCAGTTCTGCCAACAGGGATCCACGCCAGTTCGACCATCCCGATTCATTCGACGTCGGACGAGGGGACACGAGTCACGTCAGCTTTGGATCTGGCATCCACCTGTGTTTGGGGGCGCCGCTGGCGAGACTCGAGGTAGATGTGGCACTGGAGCGGCTCGCTACCAAGTGTCCTGGGTTGCAACTACTCGAAGAGCCCAAGCGCCCGCCTCGGTTCATACTCCGAGGCTTCGACACTCTCGAGCTAGTGGTCACCTGATAGGGCCGAGCTATCGCACCGAGCCACGGCGAATCCCGCGCCACGCGGCAGTAGGCCCGCCTCCCTCAGCCACGTGGGTTGCAATGACATACACCGGATTTCCTACACTCGCAGCCTGTGCCGAGCCTGCCTGACCTGAGCCGTTTTCGCGAGCTCTTCCCCATCACGGAGAGTCGCGCCTACCTGTTCGCGGGCGGATTAGCACCGGCGGCGGTTCCGGTCCGGGCGGCGATGGATGAGTGGACCGATCGGTGGATGTTCGACCCCGTCTACCACCGGGCGAGATATTTCGAAGAGTGGGAGTTGCTGAGGTCTCGGCTGGCTCAGTTGCTGGGCGCCGACGCCGAGGAGGTGGCGATCGTAGACAACACATCTCGCGGCTCGAATCTGGCGATTCAGATGATCCCAGCCCCATCTGACGCCAACGTAGTCATCGATCAAACGTCTCACCCCAGTGCCATCTATCCGTGGTTGCTTCCGCAGAAGGCCGGCGTTGAGATCCGCCAGGCTCAGTCGAATGAGCCCGAGGCGATCGACAGCGCAGTGGACGACCGAACCGTCGCACTGATCGTCTCTCATGTTGACCCGGTAAGCGGCTTTCGCCACGATCTGTCGAGGTTGGCAGACCTGGTGCATGCCCACGGCGGATTCCTGCTGGTCGACGTTGCACAATCCGCCGGGGCCGTCGAGCTCGACGCCCAGGGGATGGGGATCGACTTCATGAGCGGAACCGTCATGAAGTGGCTTCTGGGACCGCCGGGCGTGGGGTTCTTCTACGCCCGCCGGGAGCATCTGGAGAACATGCACCCGGGCAACGTCGGATACGTCGGGGTGGACGACCCTGATGCATCGCATCGCTCCGGACCGTTGCCTTTCAAGTCGGGTGCGATCCGCCATGAGATCGGGCTCGCCAGCCTTCCAGGCATCGCCGCGGCTCGACAGGGTCTCGAAATCATCCTTGAGGCTGGAATCACGGCTATCGAACAACACGTGATCGGCCTGACGGATCTGATGATCACTGGACTCCTGGCTCGCGACATCCGCGTCCTAACCCCCGAAGAGTCTGTTCGTCGGGGCGGTGTAGTGGCGTTCGAAGCCGCCCAGGCCGTGCAACTGGCACGCCATCTGCGCCGTCGGGCCGTGGACGTGTGGGGGTACAACTCTGACCAGCGGGTGCGTGCCGACCCTCACCTATACAACACGGCGGGCGATGTTCGGCGACTGATCGACGGGATCGACGACTTCATGGCCCGTGAAGGGGCGGAGGCGGTATTGGCCACAGGATCGTGACGGTCGCCGACCTTCTCAGGCCGACCGAGTCGCGGAAGCCTCCCCCGCCGGGGTTTTCTGCTACCTGGCCATCGCGGTTGCCAAGCCCCTGAACGCAATGGTTGCCGCATCCAAGGCTTGCGCAATGTGGGACTCATCCATCACCGTTGAGAGTGCGAAGTAGGGAAATCCCCAGAGGCCGTTGTTGGCCAGCTCCAAACTGAGCCCTGCCATCGTTAGGTCGACCGCATGGGACCATTCACTCCCCCCGGTGTCTGAATCGAATACGACGGTGGTCAGCGAGGCGTCGCCCTCAACTCGCAAGGGAAGCTCCAAGTCCCGGATCACGGAGGTCAGACCTGAGCGGAACCGGGAACCGAGTCGGTCGAGGTGTTCGAAGCTCCCCGGTTCGAGAAGTTCGAGGGCGGCAATGCCAGCCGCTCCCGTCAAAGGGTTCCCGTTGAACGTGCCTGCCAGAGCGACCTTCATGTCGCCCAACGGGTCGGTCAGTGACATGATGTCTTCTCTACCGCCGAAGGCGCCGACCGCCAGCCCACCACCAACGAGCTTGCCCATGGCAGTCATGTCTGGGACGACTCCGTATCGCTCCTGCGCTCCCCCCAGGCCAAGGCGAAGCGAAATAACCTCGTCGAAGAGCAGCAGAACGCCATGCTTCGATGTCTCTGCCCGCAGTCCCTCGAGGAAGCCGGGTGGTGGTGGGGCGAAACCGCCTGCCGAACGGAAGGGGGTGAGGATGACAGCCGCCAACCGCTCGGTGTTGTCTCCGATTAGACCTGCGATGCCTCCGGTGTCTCCCCACTCCCCCAAGATGACGTTGTCGGACAGATTGTCCGGAACTCCACTCATGCTCGGAGTTGTGGCGCTCGTTTGAGTTGGCCGTTCGAACTCGAAACCGTCAAATGTGCCGTGGTAGGCGCCCTGAAGCTTGAGTATGAGGCTCTTGCCGGTGGCAGCACGAGCCACCTTCACCATGTGCATATTGGCTTCGGTGCCTGAGTTGCTGAACCGGACCCGCTCGACGGACGGGATGCGCTCACACAGGAGCTTGGCCCACTCGACTTGAGTCTCGTTGTGTGCACCCCAGGCTGTTCCCTTGCCTGCTTGCGCACGAATCGCGGCAACCACCGCAGGGTGGGCGTGCCCGTGTATGAGCGACGTCGAGTTGTTGTTCAAGTCCAGGAGCTGATTTCCGTCGACGTCCCAGACGTACGGGCCCTCTCCCCGAGCCAAGTACATCGGATGCGGGCGATGGGTGAGCGAGAACCTGGTGTCGCCGCCCGGCAAGTACCGGCGTCCACGTGCGAAGAGCGACGCAGATCCTGAAGTGCGACCGATGTACGTGTCAACAATGGCGCCATGCCAGTCTCGGAGCCGCATCTCGATCTTCACCAGAATCTCCTGACAACGGCTTTGCCGGCCGGTTGTGTGTGTCACGGTAGGCTTGAGGGACTATACGGGAGACCGGCCGAGAGCGAGACATTGCAGGTTCAGTGGCTTGGTCCGTGCCTTGAGGGTGTCGGCTCACGCTTCGAGCCAGGGAAACCCGTCCTCTCCGTTCACCGTGTGGGGCGGCATCCTGCCCTCGAGTGCGGCGACGACGGCCTCGGCCGAGAGAACGCTGCGCTGACGAAGTGACTCCTCCGACAACCAGGCGGCGTGCGGAGTCACCAAGACGTTCTCGAGAGCGATCAGAGGATGCTCTGGCGGCGGTGGCTCATCCGCCATAACATCGAGTGCGGCCCCGGCCAGGTGTCCGGCCTGTAGCGCTTCCAGTAGATCGTCTTCGTCGATGAGACCACCTCTCGACACATTGACCAGATACGAGCCCGGCCTCATATGCGCCAAGGCGGCTGCATCGAACGCTCTCTCCGTCCGGGCCGTCAGGGGCGCGTGGATGGACACATAGTCCGCCGATGCCAGCAACGCCTCGAGGTCATCCGATACCGCGACTCCGGCCTTCACCATGGTGGCGTGGTCGACAAAGGGATCGTAGGCGAAAACTCGAAGTCCGAATGCCTGCGCTTTTTCAGCCACCACCCGGGCGATTCTTCCGAATCCGTAAAGCCCGAGCGTCCTTCCCCGGAGGCGATGGAGTCCGCCGGCAGATTCATAGTTCCACTGGCCGTGGCGCACGCTCTCTGCGAGAGGTGTCAGCCCTCGAGCAAGTGCGAGGAGCATCGCCATCGCATGGTCAGAGACCTCATCTGTGCAATAGTCCGGAACATTGGCGATTGCGATTCCGAGGCGGGCGGCGGCCGCCACATCCACCTCCTCGAAGCCGACCGCGGCTTGGACGAGGGCGCGGCACCGCGTTGCTCCTTCCAGCGCCGACAGGGTGATCGGTTCGACGTGGCCGATGGCGGCATCGGTCCCACTCAGGGCCGCGGCGATGTCGCTCTGGCTCCGGCAGTAATGGACGACAAGCTCTGCACCGGCCGTGGCGAGGATCTCCCGCTCGATCGCCCAGTCCCAAGCCGGCGACTGATCTGGGTCTTCCAATGACGCCACGGTCCACACCAAACCAAACCTCCGTAGTTACAAATCCCAGCGTACGGACCACGATCAAGAGCAGCTGGGCCACCGTCCACTCGCGGTTGATCTCCCTGTCGCTGAGGCCTAACGTTGGCAAACACCGCCTACAAAGGAGCGCTCGTCATGGTTGAAGCCGGAAACGTGATGACCGTATCGGGTCCCGTCCCAGGAGACGAGTTGGGGTTCATCCTTCCCCACGAGCACCTCTACTGCAAGCTGCGGCAGGCGTCCCACCGTTACGACTTCCCCGACTCGTTCGATGATGACGACGTCGTCGCTGATGAGGTGTCGGCTTACGTGGAGCTCGGTGGGACGACGATAGTCGACCTCTCGGTGCCAAACATCGGAAGGTCGCCGGAACGAGTCAAGGCCTTGTCCGAGCGGACAGGCGTCAAGATCGTTATGGGATGCGGGTGGTATCGCGGGAACTACTACCTGCCGGAGGAACGGATCGAGCGGCGGTCGGTGGAGGACTTGGCTGACGAGCTCATCGGCGAACTCACCGACGGCGTGGGCGACACGGGAATCAAGCCAGGAGTCATCGGCGAGATTGGTTCCGAAAAGACCTGGGTGACTGGGGCTGAAGAGCGAGTGTTGCGAGCAGTCGCTCGCGCTCACCTTGCGACCGGGACAGCGATCGGCGCTCTCCACGCCGTCGGCCCTGACATCGCCCCAGCACAGTTGACGATTCTGGAGCACGAAGGTGTTGACATGAGCAGGGTTGCAGTGGCTCACAGCGAGTCCTATCCGCACCGAACTCATCTTCAGGGCCTCATGGACCGTGGTGTGTACATCCAGTTCGACAACTGCGGCCAGTTCACGGGTCTCGGACAATTCGAAAACCAGATCCTCGACCTGATCCGCGACCTGATCGACGCCGGCTATGAGAATCAAATCATGCTCTCTCACGACACGTGTAAGTTCCCCCAGTTCAGGATTCACGGAGGTCCCGGCTTCGTCTACCTGTTGGAAAGTTTTCTGCCGGCGCTGGCAGAGCGAGACATCCCGGAGTCGGTTCTCACGGCCATGACCAACGACAACCCCCGGCGTTGGCTGACCGGTCAATGAGCACCTGAATAAGGCACACATGGACCTAGACCGACAAAGGGTCGACCTGGTCTTGCGGCACGGCCATGTCATCACGATGGACCCTGAGCGGCGCATCCTGGTCGACGGTGCCGTTGCCGTTCACGACGGTCGGATCGTTGCCGTAGGGCCGGACCGGGAAATCGGCGCTGCCTACGACGGGACAGATGAACGCGAACTCCAAGGCACACTCGTCCACCCCGGACTCATCGACGCCCACGTCCATGCCGGCACCATGGAAGTCATCCGTGCGTTCTCCCCTAAGGACACGTCCAACTGGGCCGTTGTCGAACACCCGTTGTGGGACTTCCGTTCCGGAGAAACCGATTATCTCGGGGCACTCCTCGATTCGATGGAAATGGTGCTCAACGGCACGACGCTCTACGCGGATACCGGAGGCTCCAAGGACCTCCCGGAAACCGTTCGGGCGTTGGATACCGTCGGCATCCGGGGCTTCCCCGGTCACGCCATCCTGGATGGCCACCTTGATGTGGATGCCGAGGAGCTAGCCGATCCCCGGTTCGGGTCGATGCCACCCGACGAGATCGAGAAGCTCTCGACGCCGACCGACGAAGCCATCGAGCTCCTGCGCGGGCAACTGGAGGCGTACCCATTCCGCAGCGATCGTCGGGTCAGATGCGCCGTCACGCTGTTTGGCTCTGGTCGCATCACCGATCGTCTGTATGGCGAGGCGATGGACCTGGCTGAAGAGTTCGGGGTGCCGATGATCATGCACCAGTCGTGGGGCCCGGAGGAGGTCGCCGGATCGTTGAAGACCTACGGGAAAAGACCTATAGAGCATCTGGCCGACCTCGGCCTCTTGGGACCCAACCTCACCCTGGTCCACATGATCCACCTCGACGACCGCGAGGTAGAGCTCGTGATCGAGTCGGGAGCGGGAGTGGTGCATTGCCCATCTGCATCGATGCGGCGCGGAATGGGGGCCATTCGTGAAGGGAAGCACCCTGAGATGCTCGCAGCCGGGGTCCCGGTGGCGCTCGGTTCCGACGGCTACAGCAGCAAGCGCGACCTGTTGCGTCAGGCCTATCTGGCGGCTGTGGTGTATCGGGAGGTGCGTAACGACATCCCAGTGTTCACCGGCGAGACCGTCCTCGAGATGGCAACCTTGCACGGCGCACGAGTTCTGGGCATGGCCGACGAAGTGGGCTCGATCGAAGTGGGTAAACGAGCCGACATCGTGGTCCACACACTCGATCGGCCCGAAGGTCACCCACGATTCCAAGACCCTGTAGACAATCTGGTCTTTTATCGCCAGTCGGCGACCATCGACACCGTGTTCATCGACGGCGAAGCGGTGCTCGACGGAGGACGCTTCACTCGCTTCGATGCCACGGAGGCCTACCGCCGGATCGACGCCAAGGCTACCGAGTTCGAGGATCTCATCGGGGCGTCGAACTTCGCCACCTGGCCCCTCGTGACTTGATGGCGGTTGAATCCGAGGTCAGCTCGAGTCTCGTTCTGCATTGGCCGGGTAATGCAAAGACATTCAGCCCGTTTTCGAACCTCTCGCTTCCCAGCTGGTTTCCGGTGTGGTTCGTCTTCGATCAGTTGGTCCATCTCGACGAAGTTGCGAACGTCCGGCCGCAGCTAGCCGAGAGTTGGGATGTCTCCGACGACGGCCGGCGTTACGTCTTCCATCTCCGCCAGGGCGTGACGTGGCACGACGGGCATCCGTTCACCGCTTCAGATGTGGCTTTCACTTACACGATGCTGGTAGATCCCCGTTCGGGGAGCCGGTACAGATCTTTGGCGACTCCTATCCAAGGGACAGGCGAGTACTCACGGGGAGAAGCACAGTCGGTCGAAGGACTTCGTGTGCTGGACGACCTGACGATCGAGATGGAGCTTGCCCATCCCAACTTCGGATTCGTGCCCAGCATGGGCTTCCCGATCATGCCCCGGCACATTCTCGGCGATCTCGGGCCGGACGAGGAACTCGATTCGACTGAGTTCGCAACTCGCTCCCCGGTCGGCACGGGTCCGTTCAGCCTCGAGTCTCACACTCAAGACGGCGATGCGGTATTCGCGGCAAACTCTTTATTTTGGGGTGGCCCGCCGCGGGTCGACCGCATCATCCTCCGCCGGCTCGACGATGAAAAGGCGCTGGAGGCCTTCGAAGCCGGTGAGATCGATCTCATGTTCATCGACGCTCTTGACTCGGACCGGATCCTGGCTCGGCCCGGGGTCGAGGTTCAAGCCTTCAACACCAACGAGTACCGCACGATCGCCTTCAACCCCGATCATCCCGTGCTGAAAGATCGACGGGTGCGGGAAGCGATCTTGGTGGCCATCGACCGCCAGGCCATCGTAGACAGAGTCCTCAAGGGGATGGGAGAGGTCATCTACTCGCATCTGATCATGCCCGAGTGGACCGTCAACCACGACCTCGACGGTCAGTACCCGTACGATCCTGAACGGGCCAGAGCACTGCTGGCCGAGGCCGGTCACGGCTCCGGTGTCACGCTCGGTGTCACCACCGGGCCCGGAGCGATCCCAGCCCGGCACAATGCTCCATTCCTGGGGGAGGTCGTGCGTTATCTGGCCGAGGTCGGCATCGAGGTCGAGGTCAACATCAAGCCGGTGGTTGAGTATGTGGACGACCTTGAAAGGGGCAACTTCGAGTTGTACACATGCTGTGGGGCGTCCGGGCCGGATCCCGACTTCACGACGATCTACTACCACTCCTCGTCGCTTCCCCCCAACGGTGCCAACGGCGCCCGCTATGTGAGCCAGGAGGCCGACAAACTCCTCAAGGAGGGGCGTGAAACTGCGGATCCAACGAAGCGAGCGGCCGTGTACCACCGCTTAGCTGCGTTGCTGGCCCACGATCTTCCTACCCTCGCCCTATGGCACGAGAATCGAGTTTTGGCGATCAATGACGGCGTTCGGGGCGACTTCACAGCGTTGGGGATGTGTTGGCTCCCGGGGACGTTGCCCGATTCGGTTCAATGGAACAAGACGCGGCCGGAGAACCGTTGAGTTTGGGCCCGGACACACTTCAGTTGACCCTCGACGAGCTGGTTGAGGGGTACCGCAGGGACCAGTTCGATATCAGCTCAACTATCGACGAATGCCTGGCGCGCATCGAGGCCTGGGATTGCCAGGGACCAATCCTCAACGCAATGGTGACCATCGACACCCAAGTCCGGGAACGGGCGGAAGCCCTTTACCATGAGCTGGTGTCGACTGGCGTTGCCCGACCGCTGCACGGTGTTCCCGTCGTGATCAACGACAACATCAACGTCGCTGGATTACAGACGACGGGCGGGTCCGCTGCGCTCATCGACTGGCGTCCAACCGAAGACGCATGCGTCGTAAGGAGGCTCAAAGAGGCAGGAGTGGTCATTGTCGGCAAGTCGTACGTGTCCTAACTCGCGTTCGGGCTCCACGACACTCAGAACTCGGTGACCGAGGAATACACACGAAATCCGCACCGCCCAAAGGGGCACGCACCACGTTCGGACCCCACGACTGTTCGCCTGGTTCAGGCCATGAGGAGAACTCTCCCGGGCGTGGCGTCGGTAGCTTCGCCATCGAGGATCATGTCGAGACCACCCACCAGCACGTGTTTAATGCCGGCGGGCGCCAGCAGTGGCTTGTCATAGGTGGCCCGGTCGGTTACCTGGTGAGCGTCGAACACAACAATGTCAGCGATAGCGCCCTCCTCTATACGACCGCGATCGACCAGCCCAAAACGGTCGGCTGGCAGGGAGGTCATCTTGCGAATCACCTCCACCAGAGCACCCTCATCACCTCGATGGCTGCCTAGCATCCGCGCAAACGACCCCGCAATACGTGGATGTGGCTTCCCTGGAACCGGCACCCCATCGGAGCCGACCATCGCGTGATCCCACAACAAGGCGCACCCGACATCATCTTCACTCATGGCCCTGATGATGACCATGACCGTTGCTCGTTCGGCGATCAACAACTCGCTCACGAAATCAATGTCTGGCGCTCCGGCTGCTGCAGCGAGAGCAGCGATGGATTGGCCCTCGTACGAGGGGTGAGAGGGGGCACCCGCCACAACCACGTTCTCCCATCCGATGGCGCCCACGAAGTTCTGCCACCCCGGGATGCCCTCATGGACCTGTCGGGCAACCAGTCGCCGTGACTCCTTGTCCTCCAGGCGGCCCAGAAGGGCATCAATGCCACCGGCGTTGATCCACGTCGGAAGAAGCGTGTGGAGGAGGGTGCTGCCTGCCGGATACGGATACAGGTCCGCGGTAACGTCGACGCCGCGCCCTCTCGCATCATCCAGCATTTCGAGTATCGCCGGCATTCGACCCCAGTTCCGCTCGCCTCCAGCCTTCAGGTGTGACAAGTGGAGTCGCACACCGGTGCCCGAGGCGACCATCAGTGCCTCTTCGATCGCCTCGAGGACCTCGTCCGTCTCGTTCCGCATGTGAGTGGCGTAGACGCGACCATGGCCCACGACGACTGAAGCAAGGTGCGTCACCTCATCTGACGGCGCATAGTTCCCGGGCGTGTAGGCGAGGCCCGTGGACATCCCGACCGCCCCGCGGGCCAGTGCTTTGTCGAGAAGATCCGCCATCTCCTCGAGCTCCGCCTCGGTTGCATGGCGGTCGTCGGATCCCACCACTGCCGCTCGGAGGGTGTTGTGGCCGACCAGAGGGGCGAGATTGTTGACGAGCCCCACTTCCAGCACCGCTCGTGCCATCTCGTCCAGTGTCGCGAAGACTCTGGCGGGAGGTCCGAATATCCCCGTCAGGTACTGCGTAACTGCGTCCGACGCCGCCGGATTGACGGGGAACGGGCTGAAGCCACAGTTGCCCGATATCTCGGTAGTCACGCCTTGGCGGACGCTGGCCAGGCGAATGTCGTCATGATCAGGCGCGAGAAAGGCCACCAAGTCTGAATGGGTGTGGGTGTCGACGAAACCGGGGGCGACCGTGAGTTCGGCCACATCGAGGATTTGTGTCGCGGAGGTGGAGGAGAGGTCGCCGACTACCGCGATGCGACCTCCGATGACTCCGATATCGGCCCTCACGGGAGCCGAGCCGGTGCCGTCGATCACCGAACCGTTGAGGAGTGCGATGTCAAGATTCACACGCCTAAACTAGCGAGCCTGCAGTGGGAGCGCGCCACGCCCGGTGGCTTCTGTGGATGGCCGGGAATGGGCGGTTTCACACGGTAGGAACCACAGCCCCCGACTGGAGGAGCCCCACCTTGGTTGTTGATCGATCGGCCCACGCACCGCCCTCTCCGATGACTGGTGGGGAGGCTGTGGTCGGAGCGCTCCGGGTCCACGACGTCACTCACGTGTTCGGTATACCTGCCACCCATACGCTCGGGATCTACCGAGCCCTCGGTCTGGCAGACGACATCCAGCACATCACCACCACCCACGAGCAGGGAGCGGCCTTTATGGCCGACGGCTACGCCAGGGCAGGAGGCCGGCCTGGGGTTTGTTGCGTGACCACCGGGCCCGGGCTGGCCAACGCCGCTACTGCGCTGGCGCAGGCGTACTCAGATTCCATCCCAGTGCTCTGCATCACCTCTCATATCCCGAGCATCGACATCGGTCGGAATCGCGGCCACTCTCATGAGTTGCGGTCTCAAGAGAAGGTCATCGAGGGCGTAACTGATCGGTCGTGGCTCGTCAGGTCGCCAGCGGAGATCCCCTCAGCGATCACCGAGGCGTTCGGCTCGTTCGGCTCGCAGAGAGCGCGGCCGGCCGTTGTCGTCGTGCCCGTGGACGTACAGGACGACAGCGAGCCTACGGTGTTCCTGCCACCGATCAAGAACGAGGCCCGAGTACCGGCCGCGAGCGCCGTCGAAGAAGCGGCGAAGATGCTCTCGGCCTCTTCCAGTCCCGCCCTCGTGGTGGGAGGCGGCACGCAGAACGCCGCCGACAAAGTGGTGGAGCTTGCTATTCGCCTCGATGCCCCGGTGGTAACCACCTTGAACGGCAAAGGCGTCATGCCCGGAGATCACCCGCTGGCGACCTCGGTCGCCGGATACGAGGCCATCGGTCGTTTTCTCGCCACCTGCGACTGTGTGCTGGCAATCGGAACAGAGCTCAGCCCAGCTGACCTCTGGACGATTCCGCTAGAGCTTCATGGGAAACTCATCCAGATCGATCTGGACGACAACCAGATCGGCGTCAACCACCCGGTCGACCACGCAGTCATCGGCGACGCCGGCGTCGCCATGGAGATGCTGCTCGAGGCTCTGCCACCGGCTGCAAGTCGATCCGGGACAAGCCGAGCAGGTGCGGTACGAGAGTCTGCCATCGCTGAGGCGCTGCTCTTCGGAGAGCCATATCGTCCCTGGATCGAGGCACTGCGCAAGGCGATGCCGACCGAATCGGCATTGGTGTTGGACATTGCCATGGTGGCGGGCGCTGCCTTCCCCATTTACGACACAGTGGCACCGAGCGCCTGGATTCATCCGACCGGCTTGGGGACCCTGGGCTATGCGCTGCCGGCCGCTATTGGCGCCAAGATCGCTGCCCCCGACCGACAGGTGGCGGCCCTGGCGGGTGACGGCGGCTTCATGTTCACGATGTCCGAACTCAGCGTCGCCGTCCAACACAGCTTGACAATACCCATCATCCTCTGGAACAACCGGGGCTACGGCGAGATCAGACGACTGATGGAGGAGCGAGGTGATCAGCCGTATGCCTCGGACCTCAGAACCCCAGACATCGCGACCTTGGCGACCGCGTTCGGGGCGCAGTCGGAAGTGGTGCGCGAGCCGGTTGCCCTGATCGACGCTGTAGGGCGGGCCTTCGAAGCAGACGGTCCCACCCTCATTGAGATCCCCGATTGGACCTGAGTATCCGTTCCCAAACAGCATTGGAGCGATAGCAGTGGACGTCGCGGGTCGCGTGGCGCTGGTGACCGGGGGCGGGACCGGGCTTGGCCGGGCAACCGCTCTTGAGCTGGCGGGAGCCGGCGTCTCAGTGGCAGTAGGTTATTCGCGGTCGCAAGGCTCGGCAGAGGCCGTTGTGCAACAGGTAGCGAAGAGCGGCGGGCGAGCCCTCGCTGTTCAAGCCGACATTTCAGAGTCGTCGTCGGTGGGAGCGATGATCAGCCAGGTGGAGTCCGGGCTGGGCCCGATCGACATCCTCGTGAACAACGCCGGCACGACGCACTACCTCCCGGCGGTGGACCTCGCCGGGGTAACCGCGGAGCACTGGGACAACATCTTCGGCGTCAACGTCTTCGGTGCATTCCTGTGCACCCAAGCCGTCGTCGAAGGCATGCGAGCCCGCGGCGTCGGAAGAATCCTCAATGTGGCATCGAATTCGGTGTACACGGCCGCCGGGAGTTCCATACCTTATGTGGTGTCCAAGGCGGCGGTCGTGTCCCTGACCCAGACTTTGGCGAGAGCGTTGGCACCGGAGGTCAATGTCAACGCACTGGCGCCCGGGTGGATGCTGACTGAATGGGTCGACCGTCACCTTCCACCTGACCTGGCAGAGTCGCTCAGATCAGGTGATATCACGGTTGTGCCTGTCGAAGATGTGGCTCGCAGCGCGCTCGAACTCATCACCAACGACTCGATCACCGGGCAGGTAGTGGTGATCGACCGCGGAGAGATGTGGGAGTAGCGCAGCGCAGCCAGGGTCATTTCTGACCGCTGCGCCCCGCATCATCACCCCTCGCGCTCCTGGTCAGGGACTCGATGGTGACCCGCCGCTCCGTGGACTCCGAAACTTCGGTCGAGAAGTGACAGGCAACCAGGCCCCCCGCCCCGCTGTCCCCGGTGGGAATCAGCTCCGGGTCATCGGAGGTGCAGATATCGGGGTTGCCTAGTTTCGACCGTAGCCAGCAGCGTGTATGGAAACGACAACCCGTCGGGGGATCCGCAGGACTCGGAACGTCTCCCTCGAGGACGATCCTCTGCCGTTTGGCTTCGGCGGCAGTATCCGGGATCGGCACCGATGACAGGAGAGCGACCGTGTACGGGTGGAGCGGCCGCTTGTAGACGTCCTCGGTCCTTCTCATTTCGACGATGCGCCCCAAGTACATCACAGCCACCCGATCGGTCACTTGCCGCACCAAAGCGAGATCGTGGGCAATGACGACGTAGGTCAAGAGAAACTCATCCTGGAGGTCAGCGAGAAGATTGAGGATCTGGGCGCGGATGCTGACGTCGAGCGCGCTGACCGGCTCGTCGGCGATGATCAGGTCGGGCCGCAGCGCCATGGCCCTGGCTATCGAGATGCGCTGGCGCTGACCACCACTGAACGCGTGTGGGAGCCGGGAGGCGGCGTCGGGAGGGAGCCCGACGGTCCCCAGGAGTTCTTCGACGCGCGCTCGCCGTTCTTCCGTTGATCCTTCCTTGTGGATGACGAGCGGCTCGGCAACGATTCGGGCGACCGTGCGCTTGGGATTCAAGCTGGCAAAGGGATCTTGGAAGATCGGCTGCATGCGGCGCCGGAGTAGTTGAAGCTCCTTTCGCGAGAGCGTGGAGAGATCGACGCCCTCGAACATGATTCGGCCCTTGGTCGGCTTGACGAGATGAAGGATGGCATGAGCGGTGGTCGTTTTCCCACAGCCGGACTCGCCTACCAGCCCGAGCGTCTCGCCGCGGAACACCTCGAAAGAGACGCCGTCCACGGCCTTGACGACCCCTTTGCCGCGTCCGAGAACCCCCTGCCCAACCGGGAACCACACGCGCAAATCCTCGACAGCCAAGAGAACTTCGCCCGCACGACCGGCATCGGGTTCCGCTCCCGCATCGCTCGGATCGGCGGCAGCGCTCACGTCGGCTCCCGGCCGTCGGTCACCGAGGAAGATGGAGGTGGAGGGTTCCAGCACGCCGTCAAGTGAGGGCTCTCCGGCCCTGGTGCCTGTTCCCCGCCTTCCTCCTTGATGCGCTTGAGAGTCCATTCCGGAGACGCAGCTTGGCGGGCAATTTCGACACTCATCAGCGGCGGATCCTCGTTCTTGCAGCGCTCGATCCTCCTCGGACAGCGGGGCGCGAACGGACATCCCCGGATCGCCCGGCGAAGATCGGGGGGGTGGCCTTGGATGGTGGGTAGGCGCTCCTGGCGCTCGTCGATCCGGGGCAACGACTGGTGCAGGGCAACCGTGTAGGGATGCGATGCCCTGGTAAACAAATCCTCGGTGGTGGCCGACTCAACGAGCCGGCCCGCGTACATGACCATCACCCGCTGAGTGATCCCCGCAATCACCCCGAGGTCGTGGGTGATGAGAAGCATGGCCATGCGGTGCTGCTCTGTGAGGGACTGGAGCAGTTCGAGAATCTGGGCCTGCACCGTGACGTCGAGCGCCGTCGTCGGCTCATCGGCGATGAGAACGCTCGGTTCCGGTGAAATGGCCATGGCGATGATCGTCCGCTGTCGCATCCCGCCGCTGAACTGATGGGGATAGTCGGCAAGTCGATCGACCGCTTTCGGCACACCGACCTCTTCGAGCAACCTGACAGCCTCCGCCCTCGCCTCATCGCCCCTCATGCCCTTGTGCCGTGTCAAGACCTCGGTGATCTGCCGACCTACCGTCAACACGGGGTTCAGAGAGCTGAACGGGTCCTGATAGACGATGCCCACCTGGTCGCCACGTACCTCGCGTAGCTCCGACTCAGAGAGCGTCATCAACTCGCGGCCGGCCAACTCCACACTGCCGGAGACCGTCGCGGTCTGTGGAAGGAGTCGAACGAGCGCCAGCGCACTAGCACTCTTGCCCGAGCCACTCTCCCCGACCAGTCCGACGTGCTCGCCCGCGGCCATCGCATAGGAGATTCCGTGAACGGCTCTCACGAGGGACTGTGTGCGAAACTCTACGGTGAGATCGCGCACCTCGATCAGCGGCTCGGCCCCCGCCTCCTGCACGGAAACGGCTGTTACCACAGCAGACCCGGCCGCCACCTGTGGATCACCGGCTGTGGGTCTCATGGACTGACCGCGTGGCGACACCTCCGGCGAAGTTCATTGCCGAAACGAACAACATGAGCGCGATGCCGGGACTGAGGACCATCCACCACGCATTGGGGAACTGAAGTGCTTCGCGGATCATCACTCCCCATTCCGGAGTCGGAAGGGAGACGCCCAGGCCGAGGAAGCTCAGTGTGGAGCCTGCCAAAATCGCGTAGCCGATGTCGAGGATCAGGATCGTCTTCATAACGCCAAAACTGTTCGGTAGAACCGTCATGAACAGGTTCCGCATCGGGCCCGCACCGAGCGCCCGCGAAGCAGTCACGTACTCTCGCTGCTTGATCACGATCACCTGCCCGCGGATCAGCCGCGCGTAGAACGGCCACCAAGCGGCAGCAATCGCGATGATGACTGTGCGGATTTTCGGGCCCAACGCGGCGGAGATCAGTAACGCGAGCATGATGGCAGGAAACGACAGAAAGATGTCGACGACCCGCATCATGATCCCATCGACCACGCCGCCCACGAACCCCGAGATGGCCCCGTACACGACTCCGATGGTGCCGGCAATGAGGATCACGAAGACTCCGATCAACAACGAGTTCCGTCCCCCATACAGAATCCGGGACCAGATGTCGCGACCGAGGTTGTCGGTGCCGAGCCAATGGTCGACAGTCGGGTTGGTGAGGGCAACCGACAGGTCCTGGTCGATGGGGTCGCTGGCGAGCAACGGTGCCGCCAGGATGGCGGTGGTCATGAGAGTGATGACAACGATGCCGTAGGCCTCGAGGGATGTCCGTGGGCGAAGCCCTTCGAAGGCCTCGACTAGCCGACTTTCGCTGCCAAACGTCGGCTCATCGCCTTCGACGGCAAGCTCTTCGAGTCGTTTCGATCGGCTTAGCACTGTTGCTACCTATCCCGGACCCTGGGATCGGCCACGGTGTAGAGGACGTCGACAACCAGATTGGCGAGCACGTACACGACACCTACGACGAGCACGACCGCCGCGATCGCGTTCAGGTCGAGCCTGGTCGCGGCCGAGAAGGCATACTGCCCCAGTCCTGGCCATCCAACGATGTGCTCAACGACGATGACACCTGTCACCAATGAGCCGAAGGCGAGCCCGGAGAGCGTGATCATGGGAACGATGGCGTTTCTCAGCGCGTGGCGATAGAGGACGATCCAATTCCTCAGCCCCTTGCCCCGTGCTGTGCGCACGTAGTCGGACTCGAGGGCCTCGACCATCTCGGAGCGAACCACCCTCGCAAAGTAAAAGCCGATAACGAGACCGAGTAATAGCACAGGAAACGCCATGTGGTGAAGCGCATCGAAGAACGCATCCCAGCGGCCTGCCAGGACGGAGTCGACCAGGACGAAGCGCGTCACGACCGGCGGCGGTGTTGTGAAGATGTCCAACTGTCCGGGCCCGGCGGCCCACCCCAGCCGGCCGTACAAAACGTTGAATCCCACAATCGCCAGCCAGAACACGGGGAGAGAGACCGCCAGCGTGGAGGCCACCATGAATAGCTGATCCCTGTACCGACCGCGTTTGGCCGCGGCAAATACCCCTAGGGGGATCCCAAATGACAGGGCGACGAACATCGAGGCAAAGACCAGCTGAAGTGTCGGCGGGACGACCTTGACCAGATCCCGGCTCACCGGGCGGCTCGAGGTCGACGAATCACCCAGATCGCCTTGCAGGAGATTCCCGAGATAGATCCCATAACGTTCCAGGATCGGTTTGTCCCATCCCCACCGCTCGTTGAGTGTCTCGACAATCGCGCTCTCGCCCTCTGCGGTGGTGATCGCACCTCTAGCGCCCAGATAAGCGGCGACGGGGTCCACAGGGACCAGCTGGGAGACGACAAACGTGATGAACGTCATCCCGAGCAGCACGACCGGCACCAATGCCACCCGGCGCAAGATGTACCAACCCATCAACTACCTGCATAGGAGAGTGCTGAAGTCCACCGCAACCGTGCCGGTTGCTTGCGAGCCGCTGACCGATCACCTAATGCTCGGTCAGCGACTCGGCGGATCATTGTGCGTGTCATCGTCAAACCACATTCTCCAGCCCGCATCACATCACCGGGATGCGTGACCGCGGGCGCCGGTTTCCCGGCGGCCCGCAGCCACGATGTCCTGTTCTGTTGGCCTTCTCTCGAAGGCTTCTCTAGCGCCCGATCGAATTAGGAACGGCCCATCCGGTACGGCTCGAACCGGTAGATCGCATGGTAGAACACGCCCGTCAAGTCGGACACGTGCGGGTACCACTCGGGCACCTCGACCAGCAGATGGATCGGCGAGGACTCAAGGCCCAACGTCTCGATCTGGTTCAGCAAGGCCAGCCGCTCGGCCTGATCGACCGACGCCGTAAGGTCAGCGGCCAGCGCCGCCATCTCGTCGTAGCCCGGCCAACCGTCCGAGTTGTCGTCCCACCCGGCACGACCCGTTAGCAGTCCCCCTGGGAAGGCAACAGCCGCCGAGTTGATCGCCGACGGATATTCAGGGAACCAGTCACTGACGACTATGTCGATGTCGGCTGCCCGGAAGTTGGTGAAGAACACACCCGCATCCTGGATCTGAACCTCGGTGTTCACGCCGATGGCCCTCCAGTCGAGTGCGACCTTCTGCACGACATCTCCGAAGTTCGGGCAGAAGCCCGTCCAGTGGAACGTCTGGAACTTGATCGTGTCGTCACCGGTGTAGCCATCCGGGAACCCTGCCTCGGCCAAAAGTTCCTCCGCCCGAGCGACGTCCTGCTCGATCCCGGCGTCAATTCCTCCGAGACGAACGGGTGCGAGCCCATAGGTCCTTAATGATGGGAATCCCGGGCACAGATTCTGGAGCCCCTCGTAGTCGATCGCCAGCTTCAAGGCCTGCTGGACCTTCGGGTTGGCGATGAAGGAGTTGTTCTCCGGGTTGGCGGTGAAGGCTATGTAGTACCAGTGATTGGTGTCTGCCTGGAGCACCGTGTAGTCATCGTCCGAGAGTCCGAGCGCGTGATGAGGCGGAACCGTCCACACCAAGTCGATGTCCCCTTGGGCAAGTGCCGCGACGCGCGACGACGCTTCGGGGATGTCGACGAAGATGACCCGCTCCATGATTGCTGGCGGCCCACCCCAATAGTCATCCACCCGAACCAACTCGAGTCGAGTACCCGGATCGGAGACATCCATCCGGAAGGGGCCCGAACCTGCACTGTTCTCGGTGAGCCACTGCTCGGCCGTATCCGTGACGTCCGCATCTTCAGCGTCCGTGCCACCGTTGGCAATGACGAGCGCGCTGTTCATGACCACGAGGTTGTTCGAGGTCGTGAGCTCCGCAAACTCGGCATCAGGATTCGTCAGATTGAACACAACCGTCTGTGCGTCCGGCGTGTCGATGCTGGCAATGTTGCCAGCCTGATAGGACGGAGGCCCCTGCTTGTTGATGAAGCGCTGGAAGGACCATCTCACATCCTCGGATGTGACCGCAGCTCCGTCATGGAAACTGGCACTTGAGTCCAGCGTGAACGTCCAGGACGTCGCTGTGTCGTTGGACGCCCATGAGGTGGCCAACTCTGGAACCAGCGTCGTGTAGTCATAGCCGTCGGAAGTCTCTGCGAACGACACCAAGTGGTTGTACACAGAACCGAAGACCAGAACGTGGAGTTCTGCGAACGCCGTAGCCGGGTCGAATGTCAGGTCGGCGGCCATCTGCTTGCCGACGACGACGGTGCCTTCTCGGCCGGACAGCGGCCCTGATTCGGCTGGTGCTTCAGTCGTGGCCGGTGCTTCAGTCGTGGCCGGTGCTTCAGTCGTGGCCGGTGCCTCAGTCGTGGCCGGTGCTTCAGTCGTGGCCGGTGCT
>PVBE011905616.1_pt1 | contig 22282 bp, 8 predicted proteins | sample 1631181 | NCBI WGS metagenome assembly PVBE01 (sample SAMN08397723, study PRJNA350692) | Marine metagenome, whole genome shotgun sequencing project. | isolation source: water | place: Pacific Ocean | collected 2012-04 | reverse complement strand
TCTGCAACAATATACTCCGCTATCAATGAAAAGCGTTGGCGTTGTCTTCCCGGTCACCTTTGATAATGACGCAACCACCCCTTTGGACACCAGCGCTTACCCGGCCAACGCGCAGTTTCCTTCAGACTACCACAAGACCGCGCCAACAATATCCGGTAGCGTACCGGATCCATCGGGAGCGTGCCCTTACTACTCAAGTATGACCTGCGGTGCTCATAGGATAGAGAGCGGCACGATAGATGACAATAATCGTTTTACCTCTGACGGCACTACCCCGAAATACAAAAAAGACCAACTTTTGGAAAGTTTTGTGGAATTACTATATGCTGATGCGGATCCTAGAGATCTGCACATATTTATAAGAAATCTAGCACACCTTCAACAGCAGTTTAGGCTTCTACGTCAATGTGATGCGCATGAATTATATCTATACATTGTAGATACTTTCTTCGAAAAATTTGAAAATCTAAAAAATCCATTCAAAGGTATGTTGAAATCAACAGTGACGTGTAATGCATGCGGTAATAATTCCGTCAGTAAACATCCTTTTATCTCTTTATCGTTGGAGATGGATCAAAACGCTCAAGAGCAATGTGTAAGTCAAATGCTAAAACGGTACCAAACTTACGAAGAACTCCAAGATAAGATAGATTGTGATAACTGTAAAGTGAGACAATTCTCACAAAAAATATTGCATGTGGTTGACAACCCAACATTATTAGTAATACATTTAAAAAGATTCAACGGTATGCAAAAAAACAACGCGTCCATTAAAATAGAAAAAAAAATAGAGGTCAATAACGACCAATACAAACTTATTGCACTTTGCAACCACTCTGGTACTATGAATGGCGGTCATTACACAGCATCATGTAGAAGACGGGATGAATTATGGATTGTATGTAACGACAATAACATAAGCAACATACAGGATTTACCAAATTCAACGAGTGTTCCATATATTTTATTTTATCAAGCTATATAAATTAATTTTTTTTTTAATAACTGTAAGATGACTCATATTTTATCTGACGATCCTGGTAGATTTGTAATGCTCCCAATCAAATACAGCGAGCTTCACAAGCGGTATGAGCAGCAATTGAGCTGTTTTTGGAATACAAATGAAGTAGATTTATCGAAAGATGACATCGGGTTTAGTAAGCTAATGGAAGCAGAGCAGAAGTTCTTATTGCAAATTCTTGGCTTCTTCGCCGCATCTGACGGACTGGTGGTTGAAAATATAATGTTGAACTTTCAATCCGAGGTGATGGTGAGCGAGGCAAGGTCTTTTTATGCTATTCAAAATGCAATCGAAGTTATTCACGGACAACAGTACGCGTTACTGATTGAGAAATTTGCTCCAGACATGGAACGGAGAAAAGAACTGTTTAAAGCCATTGAAATTCATGCATCGACAAAAGCAAAGGCTGATTGGGCGCTTCAACGAATGAAAAGGAATATAGATGAAGATAGACTGACAGATTTCAGCAAAAGGTTGATAAGTTTTGCATGCGTTGAAGGCATTATGTTCAGCAGTAGTTTTTGTTCCATATTCTATTTTAAGAATCGTGGTGATGATCTCCCTGGACTTTTTCTGTCTAATGAATACATTTCAAGAGACGAGGGATTGCATAGGGATTTCGCGGTTGACTTATACAAACACTTTCCAAAACTACCACGTGAGGAGGTTGAAGATATTATTAGGTCTGCTGTGAGCGTGGAACAAGACTTTGTACGAGAAATTTTACCAGACAAGAAAATTAGAGGTATGAATAGCAATCTAATGTGCACATACGTCGAGTATTGTGCTGATAATCTTATGCGGGCTTTAGGGTACAAAAATATATACGGTAGTAAATTACCTATGTTATTTAATTTTATGCATTCCATATCACTTGAGGGCAAGACCAATTTTTTCGAGAAAAGGGTATCAGAGTATAGTTTAGCAGGTATAGGTCAAAGTGCAGAAAATAATACATTCAGTTTAAACAGTAGTTTCTAAAAGTTAACATTTTTAAATTTTACAAACATCCTCTCCTCCTTCTTTTGAGATATATCACCACCTGGTCCTTTTTTAATTCTTTTCGCAGGTCGTCCTTGCTTCCCTTCATTCATCTGTATCTTCTTTCGACCCGGTGTTTCCCCTTCCAACTGTATCTTCCCTAGACCCAAAGGCTCTAACCCCAATCCATCGTTGTCTTTAAACCATCCATACGAACTGTCGTTTTTGTAATCCATCTCATCCCACCTACTAAAATATACGTCGGCTAAAAAGTTGACTACTTGGTTCTGTGTTAATAAAGACGTGCGCTGCAAACCGCGTATAAATAAGGTTGGACGAAAGGGATTTCGAATGGCGTACGCCAAGTACCACATCAATGTGAATATTCCCAATTCAACGACACACAACAGCATACTCATGTTGGCCCATATATTGTCATCTTCGTTAATCATATGTTTGTAACGATTCGGTATCAACAGCGCATAGGAAAATAGCAGAGCACCGCGCAAAACATTTACAAGCCAGGGCTCACTGTACGTCTTCAATGAAGACAGTGATCCCCATGATCCATATATCAAACCCCAACGTTCAAGAACACATGATACAACGGCAGATCCCTCGTCCTGGCCAAACCCTAGTTCATTTTCGTTCAGACGTTGTAGTTCATCTAACAAACATGTCATAACACATTCAAATGCATCCATTTTCGTAACGTCGTGTATCGTTCTTACTTTTGCATACAGTGCGTGTTGTAGGCTAACTCTACCCAAACTATTGTCAACTGCATTGTCAGCGTAATCCTTCCAATAGTTTGGGTATTTCATTCTTTTTCCGTAACAACATTTATAACAGAAATCATTTTCTGGTGTAAGTTGAACGTAAGAACGTTCGGACAATCCACAGAATGGTGAGAACGTTGGCTGATAACACCGGCAAAGACCAGCGCGACAACATTCACTGATAGTCAGTTTAAATTGCTTCCAACAAGTGCTAGCTGGTTTCTTTATTCTCATCCCACTGTTTCCACCGTCGTTGTTAATAGTGTCCACCACAACCTTTGGCAATGCTGATAACAAATATTTTATTTTAACGTACTGGCGTTGAACCAAATCGTTCTTGAATGTTAGTTTTATATCGTCGTCTTTTCCTTCTATATGGTATTTATACTTCTGTTTATCGTACGTTAGATGCACCATCATCATGGCCAACGCCTTTATGTGGCCAACAATTTCTTCGTACAGCACCAATATTTCCCGATATTTATTCAATCCACTGCCCAACGCCATGGTCAACATGAAGATCATGATTCCGGAAATAACTTCGAACAAATTATTTGTCTCGTCTACGCACTCTTCATTGTAGGTTGTAGTATCTAAATCGGTGTACGTAATAGTTGTTTCATTGATCTGTTTGTAGTAAAAACGCTTAATTGCACCTTCGTTCAACACGTACTTCTTTGGTGAAGGACATTTTTCCTGGTAGTTTTGGATAGCAGGTGCAAAAATAAATAAATAAGACGTGACCAAAATTATCCATGCCATAATTGTTGGGTCGAATAATCCCACAATTACTCTTTGTACAAATTTAAACCAGTTCACATCCAACATGTCCTCTTGGAGCTCTATTATTATTTCTTTCCCTACACTGTTCATTGCTAAAGAATTTTTCCTGCTTCTTCGTACAGCCTCCCTAGCATCTTTTTCTATATTTAGTCCCAAAACAGAAACTCTAGGTTTTTTTCCAGGTTTAGGTTTCATGAACTGTAGTGGGATTGGGACAATTTTATTCTTTTCTGATTTCCGCTTCTTGTATTTCTTCCTCCATCCACAGCAATTAGTTTTACACACTAACTTAGCGCAAAAGCTAGTTGCCATTTACATTATTTTTAAATCACTTATATATTGTCAAAAATTAGTAGAGTTCGGTTAGGGTTTTATACTAAAAAGAACAAAGGAATTTTCTTTGAGTCTTCCGTTATCTTTTTTTATATACTATATATATCACTTTTTACATAACAAGAACAGGTAGTAGATTCGGTGATCCGCTTAATAAATCAAAATAAACTCTGTAGCATATTGATAATGTACCACGTTCATGCCGTGGAGAATGGTAGGTTTGATTCCTCCTAGAGTTATCCTTAATATATTTTTTTTCCAATGCTATTTCAGTGCTGGAGATTTCATATTGCCTAAAAATCTAGTATACCAAGATTCAGGCTTAGCATTTATATCAGCACCCCTACCTAAACAGTAAGTAGCCAACTTCTCATCTTCGTGTAGTACTGAAACGTAGAGCATGAAGTTCAAAGCTCTTTGGGTATACTTACTATCCTGCTCTAACCACCTGTTCATTACTAATCGAAGCGTTGGATGATACAGTATATCTTCGCTCACCTTCATTTACTACAACAAAGACAGTATATATACATGCAATACATATAATAAATGAGTCGGACACGATATTCCGTACGAGTTGTAGCCAAACATCGCTCTTCCATAGATCCTGTGCCTTGGACATTGATAAAATTAAATCGTGCAAATCAACTTACATGGGGTGTCATAAAATTTTGTATTGCGAAACGTTCGGGACAATTTAAAAACAAAACATATACGTTTGACATAGACGGAGTGTATTACGATAATTACGCGAATACTAATAAAAACAAATTCCTCTTAGATGATACTATTTTAAATAACTCTTGCATAATTTACTCCCTTATTCCCATCCACTACAAAGAAAAAATGCATTTTATTCCTCACAATGCAGTTGATTTCACGTTGGACATCAATGAAGAAAAAATACGAACACAATATTATTGAGCGTAGAGCAAATGAGTTTAAAAAATCTTTATTACTATAAATACACCTTCTTAGATACATAAAATATGAGTAAAGGACTCCCTCAACTATTAACTTTATCTTTATTGGGTGCTGCTATAGTGGTTCTCATTGGCATCGGGCTCGAGAGTGTTATTAACTCCCTAGATGACATGCTAGAGCCTTGTCAACACGGTACTTCTTACAACAAGCTGACCTCAAGCTGTGATTGTAGAAATACACCTTTTCGCGGAAAGTATTGTGGGATCTGTGACTGTCAACATGGACAATGTATGGTTGGCGGAACTACCCCTAAAGCTGGTAGTTTGTACGGTTGTAGATGTCCAATTAATACAAAACGTTTTGGTCATAAATGTCAGTTATGTTTTACAAACAATACAGAATCATGTGATGGGCCATGCGCCAATGGTTTTTATGGAGCATTATGTGATAAAACATGTCTTCCTACTCTTACACAAACAGAACTTTTTATAGGAGACAGCACAGACGCTTCAACATGTAAAAACATTCGAGATAACGGTGGTACGTGTAACTATTGCTCCGCTCACGGGTCATGTGGTGCAACAGGTGACTGTGAATGCGAGAAGAACTATTTCAACGGTCCAAATGGAGGATGTAGTCAAACTTGTCCTGTTTCTAGTAACGGGATGATATGTAGTGGCCATGGTGTGTGCGAAAAGATAGCTGGTGTGCCTACGTGCGCTTGTGAATACGGTTGGAGAGGTACTGACTGTAATATTCCATGTCCAGGAGTGAGGGAAACGGGAGATCCATGCAGTGGTCATGGTCAATGTTTGGTAGATTATTCTGGAACTCCTACGACCAGCTGTAACTGTAATCAGAAGTTCAGAGGAGAAGCATGTGAAAAAGAATGCCCTGGTGAGTTTGTAGCATGTACTGGACATGGGCAATGTGATGATAACGCTCAGTGTACTTGTGACAGTCCCGCTGGCGGAATTACATGGGTTGGAGAAGCATGTGAATGCTCAGATTTTGTGACCTGTAATGGAAATGGAAATTGTAATGCCAATGCTGAATGTGTCTGTATTGGTAACTGGGATGGTAAACATTGTAGACAATGCAAAGAAAATTATTACGGTTCTAATTGTCAACACAAATGTAACGCCGACGGTGAACCTTCAACAGATATTCTTGGGTGCTATGGCAGAGGTACCTGTACTATTTTGGATTTTGGAATGAGTTCAGAACGTGTTGTCTGTGAATGTTTTAGTGCCAAAAAAACTTTTGACGATGGAAAAGTATTAACGGTATTTGCAAATTATGAAACTTTAGATAATTGTCGTGATTGTGTGGCTGGATACGTCCCAAAAGTAACTGCCGTTGATCAATATGGATTACCAGATGGTGTTGCCGTCCCATGTGAATTGTTTTGTGATAGTTTAACGTGTAATAAGCTTGGCGAATGTAATGAAGACTTTGGAATACCTAATGAACCAATGTGTCATTGTGATCATGGACCTGACAATAAAAAACATCTCGATGATAATAATTTTTGTCTTACTTGCGAAACCGGATGGTTTCCAGAAGATCTTCATAGTCTGGATGGATGTTCTAATTTCTGTACCACCGATATTGGCAATTCACCATACCATGGAAACTTTCCTTCTATTTGTGCTACTGGCGTTGTTGATTGTAAGCACTGTAGTGGACACGGAACTTGTAGTGGAGTTGGAGAATGCTTATGTGAAGAGGGATACACAGGTGTTGAATGTAATATTCAATGCACCGGTGCTGATGGAAAGACTTGCTCGGGACACGGTGAGTGTAAAGTCAATAAGCTTCAAGAACTTATGCAATTTGAATACGAATTTGTCAACAGTAGTGGTGCTTTATATTCGTGTGAATGTGAGCCCCAAGATCCCTATACCGACGAGGAAAGAAACGACTTTAAAATTCGAGTAGCTAATGGTGAAATCAATGGCACGTTGGAGGATCCTCCAATAAAAACGTTTTATGGTGAAATGTGTGAATATAATTGTAAGACTCCTCCATGGGCCAACGCTGAAGTGTGTAACGGATTCGGTGACTGTGAGATCAATCAGATTCAAGCCCCTAACGGTGGGATAGTGACGTGTGTAAACGACGACGACTGTAAATACAACACACAGTTGATGGCACTCCTCAGTGGTGTAGTAGATTGGAGTACTGAGAAAGGACCCTTTTGCCACAAGGTTGAGGAACCGCCAGGTTGCACAACAACAAATTTAATAAATGAAGATTGTTTTTATATATTATCTATACAACGTCCAACAGCAGCAAGAGGTAAAGAGTGTATGAGAGATGCAGACTGTAGGGTGTATATGGATGACCATGATTGGTACGGATGGTGTAACTCGATTGAAGCAGCACAAAATCCATTTACCACCTGTTCTAGTGACCATGAAACATATTGCCAGCTGATTAACTCGAATAACGTTATAGATTCATCATGCAAAGATTTGGTCAACCAGTTAAGTAATTCAACATTTAGTATCACCGATCAGTTGAACTACTGCTACGAGAAGGATAAGGCAAAGTATCCATTTAAGATGACGGAGGCTTATCGGTACAAAGAAGATATCGACAAACACGATGAAGTAGCAGAAAGCTTCCAAAACTTTGCCATCAAACATCCAACCGTAACGATGGACGCTTCTCAATATTGTGCACAATATTTGAACATTTTTGCGGTCCCGGTAACTCATATCCGTACAGATACGTTGTTTATTTGTAACAACAAAATTCAACACACAGACAATTGCTCTACTACGGCACTAGCGTTGGATACAGTGTGGAAACCGTTTTATGTTGATTGTGATGGGGTACAGACACAATACACCACATTGGAAGAAGCTATCGACAACAGACATGAAGGTTGTATGATAGTAGAAGAGGTAGTTGAAGTAGAAAATGCTACACTTCAAACCCTATTTAATGTCAAAGCACAATTAGGACAGCACTGTGTTGATAACGTTGATTGCAATTCAACCCTATGCTACGAAGGCACGTGTTGCACCGCTGGTACGGATACAATGAACTGTGCCAAATGCAACAGCCAGGGAACATGTGATTGTTTGCCTGGAGCACAGATAGTGAGTGGAACATGTCAAACTCCATCCTTTAAAACTTATTATGGTGGTCCATCGGACGCAAGTGTCACCGAAGATGACTGTGAACAGTATGCTACTGAAATAAATAAAGTATTTGAGGAATTGGAAATACAATGGAGAGCATTTCATCCTGTAGGTTGTCACTTAGAAAATGGTAAAGTATATTGGAATCCAAAAGCAACATCTGGTGAAGATTGTGGGGTAACACGCGCAACATTTTTAGGATGTGTTACAAGTTGGTCATGCCCTGGTACTGATGGTAATTGGATAGACAATATAGGTTGTGTCAATGCATCTGTTGGAGACAGTTGTACTTCAAATGTAAATTGTAAATCAGATGCATGTGTAGGGGGAACCTGTGCTGTGGAGTACCAAGCAAATTGTGCTCAGGTAAATGCCTCTGGTTCATGCATACAGTGTATAGCAGATGCTACACTTCAAGGAAGCTCATGTTTACAAGGACAGTGCCCATCAGATAAAATGTTTGTCACCGACGAAGGGTGTGTTGATAAACCATCGGATGCGTTGGAGCAACAAGTACAGAACTTGTTAGAAAAAACCTGCTCAAATGCGGAATCAATTTTCCCACAATGTAAGTTACCTACCAATGCGTGTGACGTTAACGGTATTAGCGCATGTAAAGACGGTGATACTTGTGAACCATTTGAATCTGATGCGATATGTTCAACTGTAGGTGTATTAAACGCTACATGTAAATTCGGTTTGCAAGCAGTTCCTCTTAGTTTTTCAACTTATCAATGTGTGGGAAATTTTGCCGTCGATAATACATGTCTAGAAGCTGCTAGAGAAATGAATTGGTTCTCCTACTGTAAGGGCAGTAACGCTGTTCTCTTACATGATAATTTTGGAGTAGATGCCCTACAGGAAAATAAACAGCCAACTGTTATCACACTGGAAGAGGATCAACGTGGAGGAGACTTGTTATCCTTTTGGGTCAAAACAGATAGTATCCTTCAATCGTCTGCTTCATTAGCAGCAAAGAGTGGATCCGATGAAATATTTAGAGTGTATTTACACCAGGGGCAAATACAACTAAATGGAATTAGCACGCTACAATCATGTCCGGTAGATCAACCAACATGTAACGATGATTTTAGCCACAGTATTAATCAATGGTTGAACATTAAAGTGAGCATTACTTACGGAGCATCCAGATCCGTTACTTTACATTATAATGGAAAGACAAAAACTGGTGGGTTTCTGTGCACTGGTTGCTCCTCTGTGAGCGGCGTACAAACTATTCACATTGAAGCTGGTACAGCGGATACGTACTACGATGAGATTATATTTTCAAAGGCTATCGCTGAACCCACTGCTAAGACTTCCTGTTCAACATATCAATATTGTGACCATGACGTTGATTATCGTGCTAAATGTATCGATTTACTAACTAACGTAAAATACCCACGAACAGTCGAACCACAACTAGATATTGTAGATATATGTAAGTCGAGGAAGACAAACAAAAAATTTGTGGGTGTGACAACAACCACCGCCATAAAAGAGGAAATGGATTTATTGAATTGGACAACATACTGTAAATTTACAGAAGAGTTAGAAGAAGATATTTCTTGTGGAACATTAACGTATAGTACGTTAGAGGATTATCCTACAAAATGTGATCCATGGATAGCCCCGGTGGACACGTCAAAAACTTGTGTGCTGGAAAATTTACAACATAATTGGACACAACAGTGTCAGAATATTTCTGAAGCCTTCATACCAGCAAACATGAAAACACAATGCTCTGAAGCATGTTACCAACATTTGGTTGGTTATGATCAATGCCCGGTACGTAAAACTATTTTTAGTTCCAATGTTGACATTCCATTCAGTATCTCTGGTTGTAATAGCATCAACTGGTTGGATTATTGTAATGATGTTGCTCAAAACAAACATACTGGTGTATGTTCTGCTGTGGAATGTGATTGTTCGTCTCAACAAGGTATGACAGGGGAATCATGTGAACTGTTTTGTAATCTTGCATCAGATGGTAGTCCTTGTGGAGTTGACTCTGGTGTTGGAGTGTGTCAGTACACAGACGAACAACAAGCACAATTAGCAGTTGGACCTTATCAAACAGAAATGATAGAAATATTGGGTGAATGTGATTGTTTTGCGTCAGAGGGTACATCGAATTGCGATCAAGAATGTGTAGCATGCGTAAATACTACTTATGACCCAAGGAGAGCAGTAAATTTAGAATTTGGGAACAATGGCGACAACCATTACACGTACAACGGAGAAGATGATCCAGAAATTCAATTATGTTCAAATACATCTGTAACATTTACTAGGACGACAGCAGGTCATCCTCTACGGGTTGTGAAAAAATCAGATTGTCCACAATGCTCCATCGGCGACCACGCCGCAGTATTACCGTCAGCGCCACCTGTTGAACAGTTACATTTTGGCAACAATGGTGCTTCAGACTACGTTTATAACAATCAAAATGATCCAACAATTTATTTATGTGCAAACAAATTGTATAGATTTAACCGGACAACAAGCGGTCATCCTTTACGTGTTGTAAACGGTAGCGATTGCACAGGGTGCAGTAGTGGAACCCATAATTTTTCATCCAGTAGTCTAAATGGTTGGTTGGACGTACAAGGGCTTGGTACGAGTGACTTTACGTTTATAAAAACTGGAATATATTATTACATTTGTACAGCGCACGCTTCAATGGTTGGTCGTATAAATGTTGGAACTTGTACCGACCGACGAAGGCGTTTATTGAATGCTAATAACCCCACTGTACCAACTTCCAGCTTACCCGGTTGGACTGATGTTACTGATTCAGCAGCTTTTACCTACACGTTTACTGAACCAGGAACATATTATTATATATGTGTTGCTCACAGTCTAATGGTCGGAAAAATTACGGTGGCATCCTGTGGCTCTCAAACTGGAGTTTGCGATGCATCTAGAGGTATCTGCCAGTGTTTACCACCGTGGGTTAGTGAAGTTCAGGTAGAATTTGAGTCATGGAAAGGTAATACACGGAGTAAGATAGAAAGAAGATACAATTTGCCTACCAGTTTGACAAGTGTGCAAAGTACAAACGATGCCTACGATAAGGCACAGGAAGATATTATGCGGATACGTATGATGCAAGGTCGCGAGGCATTCACACGCTACTATTTAGATACCACGAGAACAGAAGACAATTGGAAAACAGCTTATGAAGAATTTAAATTAAGTCCTTCAACGTACCAGTGCGCTGGTAAACCTTGTGATTTTCACGACGTAGTACTGTTAGGAAACCTTCAGACAACATCGTTCAGCTACAATTACGACTGTGGAAAAACATGCCCTGCTGTTGATGCTAACAAAATACCATGTAGTGGTAATGGTCGCTGTGCCATCACTGGTAGCTGTGTATGTGATACTGCTAAGGTGATTCGAGGAACGGATGCTGCCACTGGTTCGACATTCAATATTAATATTTTTGGTGGCGAAACGTTGGAAAAGAGTGATTTTATGATATCTAAATTGGATCAGACTGGATATCGCGGTGAAGACTGTAGTCTCACATGTCCAGGGTACCATCCAGAAAGGCAGGATATGACAGAGGTATGCTCAGGTCATGGAGTATGTAACATAAATGCGGAATGTCAATGCGACATTGGATATACGGGAGAAGTATGCCAATTCAGTTGTCCTGGATACGTTGAAGGTGATTTGAATGTATGCGCCGGTCACGGTACATGTGGTATGAGTGAGGTAAAAATATTCTCTGATATTTTTGACGAATTTGATGAGACGTTTTATTACAGCAACGGTACATCAGCAGTACGGAAAACAAACGAACAGCGTGATTGTACACTACCAGCATCCAAAGCTGTAGGTTTGGGTTACTCCATCATTAATGATATTGCCTTTTTGGATCTGTCAAAGATCTACTTAATACGTGAGTATGAGCTATGTACTTCACCATCAGTTGAACAGTGTAAAAAATGGAAGGATTACCAGAATATATACTACGTGAATAGACACCCCTTCACTGTAAATGACTACTCCAAAGCAAGTGGGTGCATACTGGATGGTAACACAGTTATGTTCAACGATAGGACAACTGAAGTAACGTGTGAAAATGGGTGTGTGTGTGAAGGAGTGACACAGGAAGTGGCAGGGGTAATTAGTATTCACGATTATATGGGGAAAGTGGGAACCCCTTATGGCTACGAGCCTCTAACAGAATGGGATGGGTATATCTTTAAGGATAGTGGTTTGGCAACAGCAGACAGTCAAATAAAAATGCATGAATACGAGTGTTATTTCTACGCCGATAAGGCACTGCTTCAACCATACATTGAAGTACAGACTGGTGCACCATCCATGGAAGTTACCAGGGATGAATGTCGCCGTTACACCTCTGACTCACATGAATTATCTATGTTCGAAGACGTGGACGATAGTGCGATACCAAAGGGATGTGTAAAGAAAATGCCTTCTGGTGTGCTTGAAAAGGTCATGTACAACACCAATGAAAATACGGTAGCATGTTCATCAACAAACAGATGTCTTGAAAAGCCGTATGAACGTATCAATGATGCGGCCAAACCACCTGGATGCTTAAAAATTGGCAATGATATTAAGTTTAATGATGCGGTTAGTTCCGTGGTTTGTGGATCCTCCAACATATGCATTGAGAAAGAGATCAAAATCATGGAACCTAGAGTGATTTACCACACGGCTGTTGGCTTCAATTACAGTGAGAACGAAGGCAGGTACCAGACGGGTGATTTGATATGGACAGGGAATTTTGTTAATGGAAATAAAGAATACATCTCCAACGTCATCGCTGGACCAGATACGGAAGCGAACATAATAAATACATGTGACAACGATCCAGACTGTGGTGGATATTTTGCTATTATACCAGATACAGAGGGTACGTACATGGCAGTTTCCAAATTTAATAACGCCATAATGGCAGGTAGGACAGAGGCATATCGATTGCTAGGGTATCAAACTGAATGTATTGGAGATCTAAATGTAGTTATACACGAGAAAGCAATTGGTAAACCTGATTTAAATAAGGATAGCGTGACTTCGGAGCAGTGTAGAAAATATGCTCAGAGTTATCAGAGGGTATTTACTTCCGGCTCTTACCCTTCATATCCAGTTGGATGCTATTTGAATACCGCAGATGATGGTGTTTACTTCAACATACAGACTACTACGGTTGAATGTAGCTCTACTAAAATTTGCTACGAATCTGTAACTCGTAGGAAACGAGACATTGGCGCAACATTTTATTTGGACGATTGGTCAATGCCAGATGACAGTGTAACTCAGGCAGAATGTCAGGAGTATGCAACTTCTATTAGTGGCACATTCGCTACTTCAAATGAGGTTGGAAATCCACAAGGATGTTATGCTCAAGGATCTAGTGTTAAGTATAATACAAACACCGTCTCAGTAGCGGCATGTGGAATTTCCTCACAGTCACTTTGCGTTAAAAAACGATCCACATTTTTCACGCCAGTTACTCCAGCAAATAATGACATTGACCTCAACAGTTGTGCAGAGGTATGTCGTGTGACCTACCAGTGTGAGTCCTTTTCGGTGGAAAACAATGTGTGTCACATGCACGACGGCTGTGACCAGACACAAGCCGGTACAAATGAAGTGTATCTAATGCTAACTGCTGATAATGGCAAAATGTACAAGTACATGATGAAACTTCCTCCAATGTTATGTATGACTGAAAATGGACGAAACTTTGACGAGAAAACACAGGCACCCGTTCTACGAACCGTGAACATGTTAAGGACCAAATGCACAGGCGGCCTGATATGGAGTAACCGTCTTGAAGCATGTGTAGATTACAGTGAGAAGCCTCGTTTTGATGCAACATTCTTTTTAGACAAAGATACTGAAAATGAAGAGCAATTACCAGTCCAGTGTGAAATAACTGGAAGTGAAACAGCTAGATGTGCATTGTGTACATGTTTATCCGACTACATCTACGGCAAGTGGGCTGGATTCACATGTGACACGTGTGACGTTGGATATGGAAACTCACAGTGTAGGCAAATATGTCCAGGATTCGACGGAGATAATGTAAATTCGATGTGTAATGGGAAAGGAGCTTGCTTATTTGGAAGTGAGGAAAACAGTGAGGGTGAGCGTTTGTTTCAACAGGCCAATTGTGTATGTGGGCAGGAGAATCAATATGCGGACCGTCATCCAACGGACGAGCTAGTTGCCAATTACCCAGATACTGGCGGCATAGCTGGTGATGGAAGTGTAGTCGCATATTACTACTTCACTCCAATACCCTACACTCAAACGTTCCTCTCACTATATGATGCTCAGACAAAATGTACTAGATTCAACAACTTAGATAACCTTGACAGAGGAGGGTTTTGCTTCGGTGTGTACAGAAAGTATATATCGATCAGTGAATCGTCTCAAGAGGTTTACTTAGTTATGGGATTTGTTGGAGGAAGCTACACGTTATATGGAAAATGGTGGAAGAAAAACGCTGTGTCGGGCTACTCTAAATTTTATAATTTTAAGAATAGGGAATTGTATAGTGCGGCAGATGGTTTACCAACTCCAAAAGAGTGTACAGACCTACTCAGTATACGAAGTGAAGGCTACGATACGTGCAACCACTTTTCTAGCGAAGATATTGATCCTTCATGTACCAGATGTGAAGATGGGTGGACAGGGAAAAACTGTAGATATGTATGTTCTAAATGCCTTTTGGGTGGCGGATGCGCAGGTGTGCCTAGCGAGTCCACGAGTAGTAATTGCAATTGTCCAGCGGGTGCTGGTGCGCTTTGGGAGCATCAGTGCTGTCCTACTGGTTTTATGGTAGCTGATAAAGCATCATGGGCCGGCAAATCACAAACAGATGTTGACTCCATTCGTATAAGTTTGGTCTACGATAGTTCAACGACAAACGAACTGGATGCTAGTTATTATTGTAAAACATGCCCAGGAGTAACTCATATCGATTGGATGAGTCCAGATGCTTTATACAAGGTATGTAGTGGTCCATCCCGTGGGACATGCATGTCAGTTGCTGGAAGTTTACAACTGGCTTGTGATTGCAAAATGAACTCTGTCACAAAAAATCGTTGGTTTGGGCGGGCATGTGCTTGTGATGAAACCATCAATATTCCATATTCTACTGACGCTAATGTCGCGGAAAGTACAGACTATGGATGTCTAATACCCACCAATGGGCAGGGTGTGTGTCCAACTTCATCCACTGACAAACTTTTCTTTAATCCACCTAGAATATACATCCAAGATGCATATTACATTTCTGGTGAATCGTATGGGTCACCATTTTTTGGAATTTTTGCTGGACAGACATATGTTATTAAAAAAGCTATATGTTCACGATCTAGCCCATGTCACACAGGTGAAGGTGAGTGTGAGTCTGACGATCAGTGTGCGGGAACGTTGAAGTGCTTCATTCGCACCAATGGTGAAGAGAGAAAGTCATTTAGTGCGGAGAAGATCCCCTACGATATGAACTACTGTTACCATGAAGCGGAAACCATGGTTGGGTGTCATCCGGCAGATTTTGAAGAGTACCTAAATACAAGAGAGTATCACAAGCAGTTTTACTACAATGCGGCGGATGCTTCGTTTCAACCACCCATATTGGGACGGTATGTGCCATACACACAAGATGCGAATCTTGCTATGGTGATACATCAACAGTCATTTCCATGCCCCGTTGGACGTTACGGTATTACGGTCCCGGATAAGATTACGTATGGAAACAAATGGAATGGGTATGTAAATGGTGGATCTAACGTAAATGTGTACGATGGTGTTAATGGTGACAACCCGGGATCAGCGGAGACACAATTACAGCGTTGTTTTGAAGCATGCCTCAACCAAAAAGCACCACTTACTGGTACATGGACATTTCAAGCAAGAGCATTTGCCATGGAATCAACGGGGAAATGTTTTTGCTACAGCGTGTCAATAGCAGGTGGAACTACTGTAGCGAATAGTGCATGGGCAGCTTACGACATCCTTACCGAAGGCGAATGGCACGTATGCGAAAGGTGTCAGCCTGGAAAGTATCAGGACAATGAGTTACAGATTCAAATTATAAAAGTTTACAGTGGAGTCAATACAGGATTGAGTGTTACTGAAGAAGAATGTTCAACGTACGCCTACTGGCATAGGAATACGGAATCAGGAGCCCCTGTAGCCTATACATCTCCTTATTCAAATCCTACTTACCCACACGGCTGTTTCATAACCTCAACTGGTGTCTTTTATCAACAAGGAGCAAGCAGTGCGGGATGCGGAAGCTCCCAAATATGTTTACAGTATGGAGGTGGATTCGGCTTAGCTCCAACGGATAAACAACCTAATTGTAAAAATTGTCCTAGTGGAAAGTTTGGAGGACCTATAGGTTCATGGTCTGCTGATTTCTGTACTGAATGCCAAGCCGGCCAACAAGATGATGCAGATGGATTGGGATGTACCGACTGTGCGGCTGGAAAGTATGAAATAGGTGGTAATTGTATTTTTTGCCCTAATGGACAGTACAGCCCACAAAAATATGTAGGAAATGCAAATCCCTGTTTTATATGTCCAATAGGAAAGGACACAAATGGTCAGATAGGAACAGCAGGTAGTACGGATGCTGATTGCACTCCCTGTCCGGCTGGTAGGGCAAATGGAGTACCAGGGGGTAACTGTTTGAATTGTGCGCCAGGATCATATACAGCCACTTCAGGACAATCCACATGTACAGATTGTGAAACTCAAAAGTGGGCAAACTTAGCCGGATTAACAGAATGTAAAACGTGTGGTGTAGACGCACCGTATGATGGTTTGTACGGCGCGGTAGCCAACCGCGATACCTGTGTGGCTTGTAATACTGGTGAAAAAGTAAATACAGCAACTGGTTTTTGTGAAGACTGTCCAACAGGAACGGATCAGCCCCTGACTACATATCAAACATCATGTCCGAATTGTGAAGTTGGTAGATATGGAGATGTCGCTGGACTCGCTGATTGTAAAAATTGCGGTAGTGGTGAATATCAGAATGAGGTGGCAAAAACCAGTTGTAAAACATGTGGAACTGGAAAATATGGTGATTCAAGCGAGGGTACTGGCTGTACCGACTGTGCCAAAGGCAAATATCAAAATCAAAATTCCCAAACCTCTTGTAAGGATTGTTCAAATGGATATTATGCAGATGTCACTGGTCTCGCCAACTGTAAAAGTTGTCCAGCCGGTAAGAGGGGAAACGGGGGTAGCGTAGTGGATTCACTAAGTGGGGGTTGCGCTAATTGTAATATTGGTGAATATCAGAATGAGGATGGACAAACAAGCTGCAAAAATTGTCCAGCAGGAAAAGGTACCACGGGATTTGGTAATGATGCCAGTAGTGATTGTTCAAATTGTCCATCAACATACTCCGGCCCAACTACACAATCTTCCCCCGCAAATCAAGGCGAACCTAGTTGTTCTTCCTGTGGCGGAAAATCATGGACAACTCATAGACTACCAAGTTCAACTGATATCCGTGGAAGCAATTGTGGTAGTTCAAAACATTGGAGTAATAGTAAATATTGTGGAAGCTGTGGTTGGTGGGAATGTAAGTTTAACTGTAACGGGGACCCATGTGGTTGTTATTCATGGAGCACCTATCCGGATCACCCGTCTTGTTCTGGTTTTGAATGTTTACATACATGTGGTTGGCAAGGCCAATGGAATACTTGTGGATGGCGACTTTAAGAAAAAAAAATACTTGTAAAATACTTATAATTATTATAATGAAAAATTATTTATTCATACCATTCTTTTACCTCTTCTAGGGTAGAGCATTTACTTTTTGGTCCATCTACTCCACTCGTTACATCCCACATGTCCCCTGGTCGATTTTCCTGATTCCATCTGTACGTGTGTAACATTGTTAAGAAATCGACAGATGGCTGTTTCGCGATTAACCAACCGGAATACCCAACACGATCACCACAATGTACGTCTCTTATTCGATGATCAGAAGTACTACGTGGGATGAACAAATACAGTGTATTATAAGACGGAACTATTTCCTTTGAACCAACGCCACCATTCCATACAAATTGTCCACCGCAATCAGGGTCCCAATCTCCACTCATATGGTACACCAACGTTAAAGATCTATCGGCGGTGTTATCGTTGTGGTTTTCTAAATATTGACCCATACCGTAACGTGTTCCTCTAAAACCACTCGGTTTGTCCACCTTCATGCCTAATAAACGCTCCCAAAACCTCTTGTACTTTTTTATTTCATCCATGAAACGGTTCGCGCACTCGACACATACATCCCGGTCGTACCATTCATGACCGTTTATTTCTTTTTTTTGATTCTCCCAGTCATCATCACGCTTCAGTTGAAGCTGTTCGTGATTCGGAAACGCATTGGGAATTTTTATTAACTGACCGTTACCCAATGCAAGTCGTAATGCTATGATATCTTCCATCCACCATAGCTCTTCCTCTTCAACAGTATTATTCTTACTACCCGCAACATTAGGTGCACGAGCTTCTAATATGAGGGTTGTATCCACTTTTTCTTCATGAAATGGTTCATCATATATTTTTTCTTCATGCCAATAGTTGATACAAAATGAACCTGGCATAGTATAGACCGAATGAATCCATTTATATGGCCAATATAGGATATCGTTTGCCTCCATCTTTACAACATAGCGTTTCGCCCTCCGGTAATTTGGATATTTGCTCATGTTCACGTTTTCCACTCGATAGGGGCTACGTCGTCTTGAACCAGACACCAAGTCCTCCCAATTATTTATATATAGGTTATCGCGGTCATCAGGATGCCATAAAAACAAATATTTTACTCCTTTTTTGCACCATATATAGTTAGCAGAAGCGTCCGAATGCATCGGTGTCGCAAAACTTACATTATGTTTAATATCATTATTCCAATACCCCAAATGAACGTTGTTCTTTTTACCAATAAATGGAACACACGAAGCAACACCCGTCTGATTCGCATAATAAGAATGGTATGAATTAGGTATTAGATTTTGAACATATGATCGTTTACCAGATTTGTACAACATGTGACCAAACATATCGTAGCATTCCGAATCTTCGTCAAATGGATTCCATCCGGATGAATTCTTAACAACAAATGCCGTTTGTGCTGGAAATTTCATTTCGGTTGCATCCTTCATCGATATTTCGGTAACTGGTATAGAGTTTTTGTAAAACTGTTGAAACCATTCGTCGTCCACATTCAGGATTTCCCCTGGTCGATACCCACCATCAAGACTATCCTCAATGTTGACAGAAGTCTTAAAATGTGCACCATGAATAGTCTGGATCAATAGAAGAATTATAATACCACGCATCTCTTTATTAAAAAAAATGTTATTTATATACTCTAGAAATAAGTTATAAGTTTTTTCACTCTATCAGGATTAATCGTGTAAAAACGGTTGATGTACTTGTTCGTTTGCCATTCCTGTGCCAATTTACGGATAAATTTTTGGTTGGGAATGCCTTTTACTTCCTTAGTTGTTATATACCACGTGGTACCACGCATTTCCTTAGTCTTTCTATATGACATATACACAACTCCATCATTATGGGATATGTACAGTAATGTAATTTCTTGTTCCACAGGTGAGAGTTCAACATCGGTATCAATAAACAATAATTCCATAATAAATCGTTTATGGGTTGACACATTGAATACATCCTCTCTGAATCGTATTACCTGGTCCTTTATCAACGCCATGCGCATTTCAAATAGCATTTTATACCAATATGGATATAGCACTCCCGAACCGCCAAGCCACCAGCTACGTGGTTCGTTCCCTTCGGCAGGGAACACAACAAAAAAAGATGTTTCCAAATTGAATGTTGCGTGGTACATATTGGTGGGTATACTTATCATGTCACCAACGTTTTGAATGCACACCTTTAAATTTAATTTCTCACGCTCACGTAGTAGATCGTGTACTGTCGAGGACATGGCAGTCCTGTAAGAAATCGATGGAACTGTATCTGTGAGAAACCACAGTTTTTTACCATATATGATATGATTGAAAACCTGAGTATGTGCATGAAAATTGAACCCTGTCCCTTTGACACTTAATCCAAATAATTTTTCTCTTGTCGTGCACTGGTATTGATCTTGTACATCCTGTGGTATCATGTTATGCCCATGTCCATGAAGTAGGATATCGGTAGGACCAAACAACGTCATGTCTAGGTAGTCTGCTTCCATCTTATACTCCATACTATTATTATGGAATCTCAGTACATGATTTTCGATATAGTCCTTCATTGTACTTCGCTGCCAGTAAGGAGACGGTGGTTTAGCGGACGCGGGATGATCAATTCCTATCTCAAGATGACCATATTTCGTATATAACGTGTCCAACTCGACTTCCGCTTTAAATGAGTCTGGCACATGGTGATTACGTACAACAAAAGCTTTATTTAACCACTCGTTTGGCATAGATTCATATTGAGGTATATCACAGTCTACGTCAAAAGCAACTACAACCTGAATCAACAGTATCAATGACCACATTTTATAGTCAAAGACTGCTATAAATACTCCATCATTATCTCATATATGAAATTCCTAATATTTATTTTATTGCTCACCGCGGTGCAAAGTATCACGGTGTTGAACATGAAGACATGTCGAGAAGACTCCTTTGGATATATGAAGTTCAAAGTTTGTGAGAAGTTGAACGAATATGAAAAGTATTATTTTGAAGACGCGACTGGTGTCAATCAAATTACTCTAATTTCAGATAAGTTGTATCGTAATCATAATTACTATACAGCCTATTCAACAAATTCACAAATCTTTATTGGTGATCGTTTGTATAAAAATGAAGATTGGTACAAGTTTAAGGAGTCATTTCAATAAGGTTAGAGTTAGGGTTAGGATTAAAAGTTTTATATTATATAAGTTTTTACTATTATATCTAAATGGCAGATCAAAATTCAGTATTTCAAATTATTGTTCAACAACCTACTCCTATAGCATTTAAAAATATGTGTGCTGGCAGCGGTTTCTTTATTGACCCTGTACTACACAACGTAGCTGAGGGTACTATGATAACCAACGCTCACGTTGTACGAACGGCACAAGACATTTTTATTCGACTACCAGCCGCTCATAAAACAGATATTCGGGCTCAAGTACTTGGAATGAGTACTGACTATGATATTGCTGTCTTACACTTTCTACCAGAGCAGTTAAAACAAGTAAAAGACATCTTAAAAACACGTTATAATGTGAGTGAAATTCCAACGTTAAAGTTTGCCGACAGTGATTTGGTACATCCAAAAAATTTCCTAAAGCCAAAACGGCCAGCCGTATACGCCAGGGGATATCCACTTGGAACCGAGTATCAAATGGTTACCAATGGTGTAGTTAGTGGACTGAAGCACACACGTTCACAGTGTTACATAGTTACCACAGCTACCATCAATGGTGGTAATTCGGGTGGTCCATGCGTAAACGAAGTGGGTGATGTCATTGGGATCAACAGTATGAAACTTGTTGCCAAAGGTGTTGAAGAAATTAATATGATCATCCCTTCCAATCGCGTCATGAGAACGCTCCCATTGCTAACTAACAATAGCGAGAATGAAAGTGAAATAAGAAGAATAATTGCAAACTTAATGTTGAAAAAGATCATGGAGAAAGCACGTGCAAAAGTATTAAGCTCACAAGACGTAAAGAAAGTTGGAGAGAATTTACAAGGCTTAGAAGACTTAGACTACAAAATTGTGGTAAGCAATTGGAATCAACACAGTGTGGGAGGGTTTAAACGAGGAAAAGACGGAGTGGTTACGCCTGTATCCATTTCAGATTGGTACGTAAAACATGTCCATCAGAAAGAGGGAGGTCATGCTCTTTTCCAACACGTTTATAAACACCTTCATGACAATGAAATTGAACAAGTTATTCAATTGAGGAAGACAGGGTTTCAAAATTTTAAATGTGAATGTCATTCAGAACAGATGGCATGTGGAAAGAAGCACCCCAAAAACATGATGGATAATGTTATTGTACCTCCACGCTTAGTCTCTATTCCACGATTGGGATTTCAATACAGTAATTCGACAGGCAAGAAAACATTGGACTTTTACAAGGCTCCACCAGAAGTAAAAGAAGGAGTTATTATCTCTTCCATGTCTTCATGTGGTTTGTTTCGGGCTAGTAAGTTCGAGGTGGGTGATTTTTTATACTCTGTCGGTAGTGATAAGGTTTCAAATTATGGGGAGGTGTGGGATAATAGTGTGGGAGTGGGTCGTAAATTAGTGGATGT
>PVBE011186549.1_pt1 | contig 22284 bp, 15 predicted proteins | sample 1631181 | NCBI WGS metagenome assembly PVBE01 (sample SAMN08397723, study PRJNA350692) | Marine metagenome, whole genome shotgun sequencing project. | isolation source: water | place: Pacific Ocean | collected 2012-04 | reverse complement strand
TCCAACACCACAAGCAGGTGCAGAATACGGGTATGATTTAGCATTTGACAAAAATGATGATTGGGTTTTTATTAGCGCCCCCGATCATGATGCTTCGGGTCCGACATCGGCTTGCGGCGAGGTTTATGCCTATAAAAAATCGGATGACGATCCCGGATCGGGTGCATATCCAATCTCAGTCTTAGTCACCATCGAGGCACCAACTCCAGAGACAAGTGCTAGATTTGGAAATTCTGTTGATGCCTCTAATAACATTTTGGTTGTTGGTGAGCCTGATCGTGATAGTGGCGGAACTGATCGCGGCGCAGCCTACATTTATTACAAAGACAATGGTTCGCCAGATAATTGGGGAATCCAAGCAACGCTTGCGGCAAGTACCCCGGCTGATAATGAAAACTTTGGATTTTCCGTTTCACTAGAGGGAGATACCTTAGTCGTTGGCACTCCTGGTAGTACCGGCGTCTCAGGCGCGGTCGAAATTTTTTACAAAGATCAGGGCGGTGCCGATTCTTGGGGGTCTGTAAAAGTGATAAAGGAATCACCAGCTACTCAACGTCTTTTTGGGTATGCCGTTTCTCTTGATGGTGATTATTTGGCTGTTGGGGAAGATCCAAGAACAAATAATACTGGAAATTCCGACCCTGGCATCGGTCGCGTCAGAATTTATAAAAGAGATAGTGGAGGATCAGACAATTGGGGATGGGTTCAGCAAATTGACGATCCATTCCCTTCTAACACTTCGCCAAGCGGCATTAGTGTTTGGAATAGATTTGGATATTCTGTGAGTTTTTCTAATGGTGTTTTAGCAATTGGCGCGGGTTGGTATCCAGATGGTACTACGTCGGATGGTAGAGTGTATGTTTATACTTTTAGCAATACAGAGCAAGATACCTTGGTACTGACCGAAACTATAGATAATCCAAGAACTAACGGCGGATATCCCCAGTTTGGGAAAGCGATTGATATTAGAGATGGGCTTTTGGCAATCGGATCTCCGCTTTATGACACTGATTCGTTATTCAATGTTGGCGAGGTATACACAAAATTCATTTGCAGCGAGTATTTAAAATTCAGAAGTAATGCTTATGATATTGACGGCGACGGTCTTTTGGACAACTTTGCTCCGACCTTCTACAACCAGAATGTAGCAAGTGCAAACGACGGTCGAGTGATTGTAACAGAGCCGAACTTGCGATTACCATTCGAATCAATCTTGACCTTGAACAATAATGTTCCCGAGGATAGAAATATTTGGATGATGGCTCCCGAATATTACACAGGGTCAGCAGCAGCAGGGTCAGACTATGTATACCCATACTTCAAGTGGGATGGTCAAGCCTCCAACCCCCTTTATGATATGGCGGCAAATAACTTCTTGGCTGAGATTCCAAAGTTCTTCTTGCAAAAACAAGGATTTACAACATTTACATCAAACATCAAGGCTAAATTCAATCAAGCCGTTGTTGGACAGACATATTACATGGATGTTAACCTCTATAAAGCAAATTTAGAAATGACCTTGACACCATTTGATGGAACAGATTCCACCACGGGAAGATATTTTGGTCCGTCCGCACTCTACAATGACAGTACAGCATCTTATGGAGACGCCTCTAAAAACAGTTTAGATCCTGCTCCCGCACCTTGGACACCTCCATATTTCTATGGAAAATCAACTGCGAGGATTAAATTTACTGCCACCTCAGATAAACCAACTGTTGATGAGATTTTCGCAAACTCAACTGTTGAATACGTCAGTGATGAAATTGATGCAGTATTTAAACGTGCTGGTGATGTTGGGACAAGTGGAGGATCTCCAGGTTCAGTTGCTTATCAGGCAAGAATGAATGTATCTGCCTCTATTGAACTTTTCGGAAAGACAATCCAGAGAAATGTCCAGTATGGTCAAAATGGTCAGCCATTACAGATTGATGATTCAACCAATAAAGAAGAAAATACGCAATGGACAATCTATACAAAGTTTGAGTGTCCTGTTCTTAACTTCGATACGGATGCCAATAAGGCACAAATTACCTCAGTAAATACATCTTATGAAGATCCAGAGGCACACGGCATCGGAATGTGGTCTGGATACGGAGAAATCCCAGGTGAAAATAGCCAGATTGTATTGGAAATCTCAGAAACCCCAGCAAATATCCGTAGTGGGGCAGCATCTCTAATCAAGCTTTGTGGATTTGATACCTCAACTCCTGCTGCCATCGGTCAAGTTGCCGATGAAAAAGTTATTTCTGAAGCAATTGTGATGATTCCGTTTTCTGACTATGCTCGCAACCAAGCTGAACCCTCTACAACACAAATCCCCAATGCTGATACAAGTGCTTTCAACTTCTTTAAAGTTAGTAGGAAGTTGTTTGATATTACAAAAGCGGAAATAGATGAGGGAACATTAACGGTGGAAACTTCGATTTCCTCAATGATTGAGAATATGAGAAAATATAACCTACCACCTAACTTTGATTTTGTAAGATATCCTCAGATAGATCCGTTTGTTATGTATATGTTTGAGTTTGAGCATACACTTACACAGCAGGATCTTACTGACATTTGGCAAGGTGTAATGCCTGATATCGCCACAAGAGCACAAAGAGATAACTCTTCTCTAACCCATACTCTTGATAAAAATAACTTCTTCGGGGGCAATCCCATCCCCAACGATACTCGCTGGATGGTATTTAAGGTAAAAAGAAAGGCGGCAGATAATTACTATGAACTAACACAAGATATCCAAGATGATGATCGGTTTAAGTTCCAGTTTAAGTCAGATGTGGAGGGAAGACCAGATTATAGTTATAACTACCCTTACGATTATTTCTCTCTTGTAGAAACAATCCAGGTAGACGCTGGTATAGATGTGATTGATGTGACCGAGGAGGATGACTAAAAATGTCTTTTTTCGATAAAAAAGAAGAAGTATTAGAAATAAAACTCACTCCTTACGGCAAAGCAGCACTTGCAAAGGGCAAGTTCAGCCCTGTGTATTATGCCTTTTATGATGATGACATCTTGTACGACTCGGAATGTGCATCCTTTACAGAGGCTCAAAATGATTCTGAGGATAGAATCCTAGATAATACCCCCTCCTTAAAGGTCCAGCCAGTAATGAGCAGCAGAGAAAATGATATTAGGAGTTTTAATGAGAAGGTTCGAGCAGGAGAGTTATCATATAGGGACAACCTAATCCAACAAACTCCCGATAGGGAATATTCTTTAACTTCTCCTCTTGCATCATCGGAGCTTGGAAATCAATATGCTCCCGCCTGGAATGTAAATTTTCTTAACTGCGAGTTTTCAGAGATTAAAACATTCTATACTGGATCACACATGAATATAAATATTCCACAAGTCGAGGTCACAAATCTTAACATAGAGTTGGCGGTAAATCCACCGGAAGTTTTTGAGGTAAACGCCGCTTCCGGCGACGACAGCGAGCAAGATATTGCCGGTTTGGAGCAAAAGTATTTTTTATTTGATGACGGGAGTTTTCTATCTGTTAATAGCGGATATATTTTGCTTGGAGCATTGGAGAAAAATGTTCTCTTTGAAAGAGAAAACTTTGATATTGAGCTTTATCTTGTCGAGGAAGAAAATGGAGTTGAGAGTTTGCATCCTTTAAAATTCATTCCCCCAACATCTTATATAGACGAAAATGGTATTTTGGTAGATCGACAATCAGTCAACATGTTTGTGAAGGAATATAAAGATTTGGGAGTTGACTACTCTGAATACTTTTTCGATGTCCAGGCTGATGGGGATATAGATCAAGATCTTTTGGCTTCATTTTTAACCACATCCAAGAAAGAAAATATCTTTGCTGATCTTAAAATAGAAACACAAACTGCAAAACTTCAAAAAGAAAATATTTATAAGAGGATTCTGGACGAAGATGGTCCGATAGGAGAATGTGATGACTGATAAAGCCCTTTCTTCATTCCTTTTTGGAGATATTTTACCCCAAGCATTTTTTAAGCGTGTGACTTTGGAAACGTCCTCCTCTAGTTTATCCAGAGCCGAACTTAAACTTATGCTTAAAAACACCATTGAGTCAGGCGAGGCTGTTAATTTCTTTGATGAGGATGACATTTATACATACTTTTCTGCCTTGATATATACAAGTTTTGATTCGCAAGCGACTAGCTTTTTATTAGAAAATATTAATTCTTTGTTTGAGGGGGATGTCAGGAACCAGGGTAACGGTGGAAACAACAACTATAATTTTGATTTTTATAGCGAGAGTTCAATATTTGATCCAAATACATCCTCAGTGCAGTTTGATAGTGATGGAAATAGGGTGGTATCGACTGCCATAAATGTTCCGAATCTATTCCCTAGTGAAGGTAGGCACCTTACTTATTTTGTTGTAATAGGTATTGATGTTACAGACCAAGACTTCCAAGAGAAGTTTGGGATCAGCGACTCTAGCTTGTTTGAAGACTTAGAGTCCTCAATCTATAACAAGCCTATAATCTTTAAGGCGCTGAATAATGGCAATATAGTATCCGCCAGGGCAAACTTTGTTACTTCAGTACAGTTTGATGATGATGGAAATAGGGTGGCATCAACTATCGATAAGATCTGGGTTGGAGATATAGTTGCGGACCGAGGCGAGGGCGGCAACGTCACATTTGCGGGTGTCGTCGCATCCGCAGGCTATATTCCTCTTACCTTGAAGGATTTTCCACTTAACATTGTTCAGGATTTTAGAGATTTGGATAGGATTGATAGTACCTTGCAAATATCCAATGTCCCAAAAGATTTAACATTTCTGAGGGAAGAGATTAAATTTTTAAACAACGATAAAATGGATGTTGAGAGAAAGGAAACTTATGTTTCTAATATTTGCTTGTCTCGTTCATTAAATGGAAATGCAAAACTTGTTTTTAGTATGGATTATTTTAACTTACTTAGAGACAAATCCTTATTCGGCAATCTTGTAAACAATGCTAGTTTCGAGGAGTTTTCTAAAAAAACTCGAATCAGTTCGTTGAGGATTTTGAGGAGAAGAGTCAAGAACATTAAAGATAAAAACAGGTTAAACTCACCCTTTGCTGCTTCAAATGTTCTTTTTGATGATGAGGAAATCGAGGAGGTTATAACTCTTTCGGCAGATAATGAAGGTAGTTTATCACTTATTCCTCAAAATGTAGGCAACAATCAGATTAGCGAGATTGATTTAAGTTTCTCTAATGATAAAAAGATTAGAACTTTTAATGTTTTGGACAACGACTTGACCCTCAAAACATTTGGAAAATATCAATATGGAGTCGAAATCCAGATTCAGGACAATACCTACGTTTTATTTCAGACAATATTAGATAGTTTAGAGACTTCAAGGCAGAAACTGTTGGAATATTATAATGATTCTCTTTCTTTTTCTACGCCCCCAGGTCAAATACATCGCCAGAGACATTATGATCCCGCTACGGACACCTTTACTTCAAGATTTATCCAGTTTTCTGAGGAAAAATATTCAGAACCTACGTTATTACCTTTCGTAAGTAACATCCACAACGATATATTAAATTTCTACAGGCTATTGGGTTCATCAGATTATAATGCAAACATGATAGCTTCATTTAACTCAATGGTCAGTCCAGCGACCGGAACTCCAAAAGGTATTTTAACATTTACCAACTTTGTAGATTTAAATATTTCTTTGCTTCGTAAAATCTTAAAACAAAATCTTTCCAAGACAGAGCCCAAATCGAATTTAAATATTAGTTCCTCAAACAAAACTGCAACAGAAAAGGGTGGAGGCAAAAACGAAATAGATTATAGAACATTTTTTACTACTGACTTTGCCGATGTTGAGGATTCCAAGTTTGTTGGAATAGATTACTTTAATAAGGAAAGTTTACCTTCTACTGGATTAAATGTTTTTGATATGAGTAAGATTAATGCTATTGTTAAAAATAATAATGATATATATTATGATGATGGAGATATTAGCTATATTTCCATCAATGGAACTCAATATCAGCTTTCGGGAGCAAAATATTCCTTCTTAAACCCATTAATGTTCCATTTTGGATCAAGTTATCAGTATGAAACGAAAACATTAAATGAGGGCAATTATAATTTTATATTGCAAAACATTATCAACTATAACCTAACCAAAGATAGTGAAACATATTTGAGAATAGTAAACCCAGAAGATAGTAATCAGACCAATACCCAAGCTATCGAAGAAAGCTTGTTGAGGGAAATATACTCTTCCTTTAACGTAGTTTCCCCAGCTTTGCAAAATACTAATGGGTCTCCTATTAACTTATTAACACAAATCAACACCCCAGCGGGAAATGAAATCACTTCTTATGGTGCCCAGACATCTCCGGCTCCCATTCCACCAGATCTGCGTGACAGCGTTGTGGTCGGTTATCAAAATCCAAACTTTATTTTGAGGAAAATGTTAAAAACATTTTTACAAAATAATAGTTTTTCTAAGAGTGGAGAAACTTTTAATCTTTTTGCAAAAAATAAGGAATATAACAAAATACGACTAACCCCTCCCCCAACTCCAATAAATCCACAAGATGTGACATTGGGCACGCTGGGAATTGCACCCAACCCCACACCTCTTGAGTATGATATGAATACAGATGAGATTTATAATCCCACCTGGCTCTTTCGCTCCCCGTCCAGCGCAGTGGTGGATTTGATGAAGAATAGTTTATATTATGGTAGCTTGCGAACTCTAACCACAAATGACTCAAGTCGAGCACCAGAAGATATTAAAAACCAAGATGTAACTGCCCTAATCAATCGATTACCAAATCAGGTAAAATCTCTCTTTGCTTGGAAGGGTGGAAGCAGTGGTGTAAATCAGTTTTTGAAAGGTATTCGAGGCGACCGTGGCTATGATGATATCATAAGAGATAAAAATAGTGTTTTTGTTATTTTATATACAATGCTAAAAAAGGTAGAATATCTATCGGGATATGATGTTTTGGAGGGAGGCAACAGAATAAAGAATGCCCAGTGGAGTGTTCTTGATAATAGTGCTGTCGACAATTTATCAGGAGGCAAATATTTATTATGCAGAATAGTGGATTACAACCCAAAAGAGTTGGCGTTATCAAAAAGCAGCATTTTGGATATGCCTACTTTAAATAAATATTTTCTAATAAGAAAGGATTCATTTCAAAATCCCACTCTTTGATGATTTTAAAGGAAGGAAAATAAGTGTCATCTCAATCCGAGCAACAACAATGGATCAACATGAGAAGAAGAGTTCATCCATTTGGAAATAAAATTTTTGTGGTAGAAGCCGACAACTCCTCGGATGAGTTTAAGTTTGTTTCTGAGCCGGGGATTTATCAATCGCAGATACTCAACACACCTGCTGTTCTAGATGGAGCAAGAGGACAAACAGGAAACTTTTGGGATTTTCTTGATAATAACTTCTTCGTTTACAATAAGCTCAGGGGCGATACTCCATTGGTAGCTTCTTTCGGACAAGAAACCGACACGAGTCCCCTTGGTGAAGAGACTGGTCGTATTTTTATTGAAGGTTCAAAATCTAATGTATTGACCCCAAAAGCACTAAGCAAAATATTTATGAAGATAGATCGTGCCCTCATCGTTCGCCACACCGACACTCCCGGCGATGACGGTCTCGTCCATCTCACCGACCACTATATGGATTTAAATACTCCCGTAAAAGAAAGTGAAATCGAAGGAATGAGTTTGCCTCTGCAACCAAAGTTATATTCTTCAAGAAGTGAATATAACTTTTTTATAAGAGACTACGAGGAATCGACTCGATCTATTGCTATAAATGACAATCTCTTACCAAACATGTATTGCCTGGAGTTTTATAGTTCCCAGCCAGACGGTGCAGCCAATTCTGATTCTAAAATAAATGTTTCTGTCGGCAATTCAGTTCCGAGAAAATATTATGAGATTACTGCTCTGAGTCCAAGTGTATCGGGTGAATATTTTGATTTTTTGCCAAAAGTATATAGAGATGTTATAAAGATTATTAATGAGGAAAATTTTAATCCGGCTGCTACTCAAAGTAAAGAAGAAATGAAGGAAGCAGTTCAGAAAACTCTTTCAGCAGGAAACGAAGAGATTGACGAAGCCGTTGGTGGCTCATCGAGCGCGCTTGAAAGCCAAGGTGGCACCACGGAGCCCCCTACCGTGGCAAATACACCGCCATCTAGCCCCGGTCCCTTATCTTTGGGTGCAAAATTTTCAAATATAATTTTTTCTCACAAGGATGTAGAGACAATAAACAAAATACAAGAAAAGAAAGAACTTTTTCCAATGTTTAATGAGGTTAAATTTTCCACAGAACCAGTTGGAGAAATTCTAAGCATCCTAGAAGAAAGTGATAGTTTGGATAGTCTTGTATATTCTTATGTTGCTTCTGAGATGGGAGACGAGATCTTGCCATCGCAGCCTCTGAACTTCAGGAGTGTCCTACACCTTCGGAGACCCATAATGGGAGACGTTTCATTTTCAGAAACAAGTGTTGTTAATACTTACGATCCATTTCAAAATCTAAAAAATGATTTTCTTTTATTCACAAAACAGAATAGTTTTGAATTTGGATTTGGAGATGCTTCCTCAACGATTGCATATATTAATTCGAGTGGTATTACCCCACAGGAAAAGTTTGATTTTGCGAACTTTACAAATATAGAAAAATTTAAAAGAAACTTGTTAAATGTTGTAGCTAAAACTAAACTTAGGGATTTATTTTCAAAAAAACAAAGAACTCTTGAGGAAATATATGATGGAAAACCTTCTTACAATGAAACTCTGTTTTATAAAATAAGCAAGTATAGCAACACTATTGATGACTTGGGCACCAGAACTCGTGGTCCACTTATCCAAAAGATTTATATCCCCAACTCAAGCAACGTGAATATCCTTCACTATATCGATACGCAAGTAAAATATAATAAAAGTTATGTTTACACGGTCAGCGCAGTAAAAGTTGTAGTTGGAAGCCAATATGAATATACCGACCTTGAAGAGGTCTGGGCATACCCTAACCCCCTCATCACGGACACGGACGAAGATTCCGACGACCCGGCGCTGCTAGGCGTAGCGGTGGATTACAAAATCAAGCCATCCATCCGAATGTTTGAAGTTCCAATAATTCCAAATATAGAAGCTAGGGTGGTCGATAGCCCTCCCATTTTCCCAAATGTGGACATTGTTCCGTTCGTTAACGGATCTAATAATATAAGAATCAATCTCTCAAACAACACGGGGGAATATTATTTGAAGCCCATCATTATAGACCCTTCTGAGGAGATTGAGTTTGACAAGGTAAGGCAATCCCAGAAGATACCTGCTCCTGAACCGATTTTGTTCAAAAACGACGACTTACCAGCGTCATTTGAGATTAGAAGGCTGAACACGCCCCCAAGGTCGTATTCTGATTTTGTTAACGCAGTTGTTAGCTCAATTTCAACAACGTACCAGAGCGAAGCGAACCCCAAAAACAAAATCATTACGGATTCTGTTTCCTTTATAGATGTGTTACAGGTTAATACAAATTATTATTATACATTTAGAATGACAGATACTCACGGGCACATATCTTATCCGAGCCCTGTATATCGCGTTAAACTAATCGAAAGCACCCCTGGTTTTATTTATCCTGAGATTGCTGCTTACGAGTTTCAAGATTTGAAAATGTTCAACACAACATTTCCATTTAGAAAGTATTTGTGCATCAAGCCGTCGCTGTCACAGGTGGTTTTGGATAATCAGGATGATATCCCCTCCAAGGTTGATGAGTTTAACGTTAGTACTGCGAAAGTAGGATCAAGGGAAGAAGGTCTTGTTGGCAAAAAATTTAAAATGAGGATTGTTTCTAAATCTTCCAATAAGAAGATGGACTTCAATTTTCAGTTTGGGAGAGTAAATACCGAAAATCAATAGAAGACTATTTATATTAAACAACTATTTAATATATAAAAGATTAAATGGTAAAATGTATGCGAGGTAACCACAAATGGCATTTCTAGACAACTCAGGCGATATTATTTTAGATGCTGTCTTAACAGACACAGGAAGGGCACGATTGGCAAAGGGAGATGGTTCCTTTAAGATTGCTAAGTTTGCACTTGGAGATGATGAGATTGATTACGCATTATATAATTTAGATAACCCAAACGGAAGTGCCTATTTTGATCTAGAAATCATGCAAACCCCCATTTTAGAAGCATTTACAAACAACACCTCAACAATGAAATCAAAGTTGATTTCCATTCCGAGAACAAATATTCTATATTTGCCTGTAATGAGGTTGAATGCCGCTAGCGAGGGAGGCGGAACGAGCGGTGGTCTTGCTTTGATAGATAATATCATTTATGTGGCTGTCGATACCAGCACACAAAACTCTTTCCTCAAGCCCTTCAACGGTTCGATCATTGGTGGGGTTGACCCTGAGAAAACCCCTCTACAAGTTGTTATCGACCAGGGCTTGGATACAACAGAAATTTCGTATACTCAACCACTATCCGGTGATCTGATTGAGACTCAATATATTATTGAAATAGATAACAGATTTGGCTCTATCGTGGGCAAAAATGGGACGGAAGGTAACCTAATCACAGTGAATCCTTCATTCATCGATGATGATCAGGTCGCAAGTTATTATTTATCACAGGGAACTGATACAAATTTTGTTAAGACCATCACGGGCGAAACCACCCAAAGCCGCGTATCTGTATTAAAAGGACCAACCGGTACGCGATTAATGTTCCTAATCAAAGCTTCACTAGATTTACAATCAAGCACATTTTTATTTGAGCGTTTGGGCACCCAGTCTTCTTTGGCTGATGGTACAGGAACGCCACAAAACATTTATCAAATCGATTCTGTTGTGAGGATTACTGGCGCTACAACTGGATACAGAATAGATGTTCCCGTAAGGTTCATTAAAAATCAATAATTAAGAGGATAGCAAATGGCGACTACATTTAAGACTTTTTTAAATAACGATGTGACAACAGCAAGAACTCTGTTGCACGAGGCAATCCCTGTTACGGGGTCAATCGTTTCTGGAACTTATAGTGATGATAATATTAAGAATTACACTCACGGTATTTTCCAGTCAGTTTATGATTATCCCTTTCTAAGTTCGTCAGCAAATCATATTTTTGATTTATCTGTTGGATACTCTGCCAATTCTGCTCTTTCTGGTACGACGGCTGTAACGGAACAACCCAAAAAAATCAATATGTATAACCAAATGGCGCAAGTTCTTGTGGGTTACGATATTACTGGGTCTATTTTAGAGTTCGATGAGGACGGAAACATTGCTGACGGTGGCACAAAACTAAGAGAGTGCTTGTTCATCGATTTCTCTCGCCTCCTCTATAAAGATGAAGTTAAGAAAGGATCTTTTAGTCTTGAGCTTGGCGTGACAACAGCCTACGCAACTCCATTTACCACCACAATAACTCTTGCTGATACTAATGCTGCAAATGATTATCGAGTCAATTCACCAGCGGGAGAGTATGCTATTTTGACAGCCTCCGGTGGAGGAGTACCGACTCCTCAAAATGCGGGACTGATTTACTATCAAGCAGGGATCGCAGTTGTTACTGCCTCCGTTCTTGGGTCACTCCTAACTGCACCCGCCGTTGAAGTGAATTCATCAGCAGAGCTAATCAATGCTGTTTTAACTGGATCTGCAATTTCAGGGTCTTGCGACGATCTTCGACACAGAGTTGAAAACATTGCATTCAACAACACAACAGAGCTTAACTCAACAATCTATTTCTGTCGAATAAATAACAATGACTTCAACTACTCTGCAAATCCAACTTACTTATCCGAATCTAAGTTGAGGGTGAAAAGAACAACCACAGACGCACCTGTCTCATACATTACAACGGTTGGTCTATATTCAGATGATAATGAACTCTTGGCAGTGGCAAAGTTGTCTGAGCCTCTTCGTAAAGATCCAACCAACGAGATGATATTAAGAGTTCGGCTGGATTATTAACGAGGGGCAGAGAAGATGTCCATATATAAGTTTAAGCCTGGGGATATCCTATACAATAGGGTAGAGACGCACCCTAAATGCGAATTTGTATTATATGACGGTAACATTTATTATAATAATAAAACTGCCGTAACTGGTGCTTTTGTCGATAATGCGGGAATGGTCCCGGTTGGATATCTTAGCCTGTATGAGTATAACGTAGATCGTGACGCTACCGGGAACTCATTCGAAACTCCAAAGAAAATATTTCCTTATATTACAAAGCAAGGGACTTTAATGTCCTTTTCGACTGTATCAAATACAGACTTCCAATCATTCCCCTATGGTGATGTTATAACGGGATCTTACCCCTTATCTTCCTCACTGGCAAATGAGTTTTATGCCCTAAACGCTTCTCGCCCAAGGATAACTGCTCTCAAAAATACTTTAAACTATTATAGGTATCTGAGCAATGAATATGCTTTTGGAGACAAGGGGACCGAGGCATTACAGTTGGTAAGCATTCCATCCATCTTTTATGGCTCCTCAATCGAGAAAGGCACAGTTGATATGAGATTTTATATCACTGGAACCTTAGCAGCGCAGCTAGTAGACGAAAAGAAAAACGGAGATCTTATCCAAGTTGGTCCCGCAGGGAGTGCTAACTCTGGAAGTGTTGCAGGTGTCGTACTTTATAACGAGGGGTTCTGTGTATTAACTGGTGCCTGGTCACTTGACGATGCTCATACCGAAACATATGTCGCATCACCAGACAACCCTCGGTGGATCTACTGGGGTCAAAACACAAACTTAATAACTGGATCTGCCTACACGATCAAGTTTAACGGAACTAACTATATTCCAACTGTAACAATGTTTGCTCATGCTGAGAAGGGGGAGTTAAACAACTCTAATAATCCAACTTGGGTTAAATTTAACCAACCAACTGGGTCCAAACTTCCCACAACAGGCACAGCGGGGTTTGTAGAAAATGAGTTCTTAGAAATAAAAAACACAGTTAAGTCTCCCCACTCAGGAGCAATGGCGAACTTCGAGAAACATACTTACATCTCAAAGGTGGGTATTTTTGACGAGGACAGAAATCTTATTGGAATCGCTAAGGTCGCCACGCCAGTCAAAAAGACAGAACAACGAGACTACACTTTCAAACTAAAATTGGACTTTTAAAAATGATACTCGGATTAGATATAAGCACCTCGATCTGTGGCGTTACTATCTTGGATCGTAACGGTAACGTTATTGTTAATGATTGTTGGGACTTAAGAAATAAAAAAAAGTTCCCCTCGTCATTTAGCAAATCAGACTTCTGTCGAGATAAGCTGATGGGACTAAACGTCCAGTATCCTATCGAGCTAATTTTCATAGAACAATCATTAAGTGCATTCCGACCTGGATTCTCTTCTGCCAATACTATCTTGAAACTATCGCAGTTTAATGGTATACTAAGTTGGTTCTGTTGGAATATATTTGGAATTGAACCTCGATACATAGGGGCAAGAACGGCAAGGAAGACCTGCGGCATTCAAGTTAAGAAGGGAGAAAAGGCAAAAGAGGTGGTTATAAAATATTGTCTTGACAACGAGAAGGACTTTGTGGTAGAATATACCATACATGGGAACCCTAAGCCGGGAGTGGCTGATAGGGCAGATAGTTTAGTAATTGCAAGAGCAGGGTGGTTACAGTGCTCCATAAAAAAATCAAAATCCTCCGAGGACTCTTAGGAGACTATTATAAATCAAATAATGAATATCTGTTCTTCTGCCCTTCTTGCGATCACCACAAAAGAAAACTTTCAATAAATGTTGAAAAAGATAAATTTAAATGTTGGGTCTGTGATTATCGAGGCAATGCCATCCAGCGCGTCGTCCGTAGGTTTGGAACATTTAATCAGCGTAAAGACTGGGAAAAACTCACAGGAAGGATAGACTTAAATCACTTCGATGACATTCTAAAAGCACTCAACGGTCACGAGGATAAAGAAGAAGAACAGACAGTAGAACTCCCGCCTGAGTTTTTAACTCTTTGCAAACCCCCAAACTCATCAGTTTACAATGCCCCTTTAAACTACCTGCGCAAGCGAGGCATAACCAAGACTGATATTCTAAGATGGAAGATAGGATTTTGTCCTTCGGGAGAGTTTGAAAATCGCATCGTTATTCCCTCTTTTAATAACAGAGGAAAAGTAAATTATTTTATTGCTAGGAGTTATTGCAATGATTGGAAAAAATATTTAAATCCTCAAGTGGGAAGAGACATTATTTTTAATGAACTTTATATTGATTGGAACTCGGATTTGGTTATTGTGGAGGGAGTATTCGATGCGATTAAGGCAGGCAACGCTGTCCCCATCCTTGGGTCTACATTGAGGGATGAGTCAGTTTTATTCCAGAGAATCGTAAAATATGACACTCCGGTCTATATTGCTCTCGATCACGACGCAGAGAAAAAGTCTTTACAACTGATTAAGAAACTGTTAGAATATGATGTGGAAGTTTATAAGGTGGATATTAAACCATATTCAGATGTAGGAGAGATGACTATCGAGGAATTTGAAAAGAGAAAGAAAAATGCCATATTTTTAACTATGGATAAATATGTTTCTTATCAAGTTAAGGGAGTTGTATGAAGATAGCGCAGATTAGTGACACACATATCCGAAACTTAAAGTATCACGAACAATACGAGTCTGTTTTTCAGGAACTATATAAGGTTCTTAAAAAAGAAAAGGTAGGTTACATTATTCATTGTGGGGACATTGCCCATAGTAAGACACAACTATCACCAGAGTTCGTTAAGGTGTGTGGTGATTTTTTATCTAATCTTGCTTCTATCGCACCCACCTATGTTATTCTTGGAAATCACGATGGTAATCTCCGCAACTCATCCCGAGAAGATGCAATCTCCCCAATCGTTAAGGCTCTCAATCTAAACAACTTGTATGTTTTAAGAGATTCTTGTGAGGTTGGTATTTCTAACAATATTGTCCTAAACTGCCTCTCAATCTTTGATAAAGATAACTGGATTGAACCAACAGATCCGAGCAAAATTAATATTGCTCTATATCACGGATCTGTTGGAGGTTGTAAGACTGATATAGGTTATGAAATCCACGGATATGATCTTGACATATCTCACTTCAATAAGTTTGATTTTGCTTTTCTTGGCGATATTCACCGAACAAATCAAATCTTAGATTTAAAGGGGAAAATAAGATATCCAGGGAGTACGATACAGCAAAACTTTGGAGAATCAAATGATAAGGGATTTTTATTGTGGGACATTGAAGATAGGGAAGACTTTACTGTTAAGCACATTAAGTTAAGTAATCCCAACCCTTTCATCACGATAGCCTTGACGGGGGATGGAAAAGTTCCATCTTTGGATATTAAACCCCAAAGTAGAATAAGGGTCGTTTCCAATCATAACATCCCCTCAGACTTGATTAAGAAATCTCTCGATATTGTCAATTCCAGGTATCGCCCCAAATCTGTTATATTTTTAAATAAAGGTAGGCTGACTGCCGATAGCAGGGTCACGGGTCAGACTATTGAAAACCTACGGGATATTAAAGTCCAAGAGGGTCTCATCAAAAAATATTTAGAAAACTATGAAGCAACTGATGAGATCCTCTCAAGGGTTTTATCTCTTAACGGAAGATATCATTCTGCTTTGGAAGGAAATCAAGACATTAAGAGAAATATTGAGTGGAAGCTAAAAAAGGTAAAGTGGAATAACTTATTTAACTATGGCGAGGATAATGTTGTAAATTTTGAAAAGTTAAGGGGCATCGTCGGTGTCTTCGGCAAAAACTATTCAGGAAAATCAAGCATCATTGATGCAATGTTATTTTCTCTTTACAATACCACTTCAAAGAATAGTCGCAAGAACGTTAATATCATTAATCAGAATAAGGATAGTGCCCTCGTCCAAGTTGAAATGGAGATAGACGGAGAAGATTATAACATTGAACGAGGACTATTAAAGTACACAAAGAAATTACACGGTAAGGAAACCGAAGAGGCTAAAGTTGTATTGGACTTCTGGAGGAAATCCCCAACAAAGGAGGAACCAGAAAACCTAAATGGAACAACAAGAACCGAAACAGATAAAAATATCAAAAAGCATTTTGGCACTTTCGACGACTTTATTCTCACTTCGATGGCGTCTCAATTTGATTCACTAAAATATCTCAATGAGGGATCAACAAAGCGAAAAGAGATTCTTGCTAAGTTCCTTGATTTGGATATGTTTGATTATAAGTTTAAGATGGCGAAGGAAGAGGCATCCAATACAAAGGGTGCCCTTAAGAGGTTGGAGGGGATAGATTTTATTTCCCTAATCAGGCAAGCACAACAATCCCTTAAGGATATTGAAGGGGAAATAGAGGATCATAAGCAGAAGTGTGAAGCATTTAAGGAAAGCGTTGAGCACAACACTATAACCTTAAACGACGTCGAGGAGAGTATTAACTCTATCCCGACAGAAAATATTGATATTGTTATAACAAGGCAAGAGTGTTCTAAGAATAAGAACTTGCTCAAGTCTCTCATTAATACCAATGAGGTTCTTGTCGAGGAAAATGTAGAACTCAAAGAGGAGGTCTCTATCACCAAAGATTTTCTTTCTCAGGTGAAAATCAAAAAGGAGAAAAAGCGAAGAGAAAAACTCCAAAAGAAAAATATTAAGATTAACGACCTCGAACATCAGATTCAGAAAATCGAGCAGAGAATCAAATCTCAGAACAACAAAATGTCTCTCCTCAAGGAAGTCCCCTGCGGACAGGAGTTTAGTCATTGTAAGTTTATCTCTGACGCTTATTCTGCTTTGGAGGAAAACAAAAATACGATTGCCGAATGTGATGAAGTTAAACAAGTCCTCAAGGAAGAGCATGGCGATGATGTCCTAAAAGAGCTTGAGGACATAAAAAATAATATTAAAAAATATGAAACTGAAACAAAAAAGAAACACCAACTTGAAAAGAAAATCTCCGAGAACAACCTAACAATCCAAACCAACAAAACAAGGCAGGAGAAACTAAAGGTCAAAATCCACAAAGACGAAGAAAGGATAGGACAGTACGAAGAAAACCGAGAAGCAATAGAAAACCTTGAAAGTCTTTTAAATCTTAAAGACAAAGCAGAAAAGGAGATAGCAATTGATAAAAAGAATATTGATATATGTGAAGAAGAGATGCTTGAACTTCATAAAGAATCGGGCATCCACGCTCAAAAACTGGAACACTTGAAAGATCAAAAGGAAGAATTGGATGATTTAAGAGAAGAATATTCTGCCTATGATTTGTTTATGCGATGTATGCACCCTAACGGAATCTCGTTAAATGTTATTAAACAGAAACTACCAATCATTAACGAGGAGATTTCAAAGGTTCTTTCAAACATTGCCGATTTTGAGATCTTCTTGAAGAATGAGGAAAAGAAACTTGATATTCTCATTAAGCACCCCTCCTACGAACCAAGACCAATCGAGATGGGATCAGGAGCAGAAAAGACGATTGCCTCTATGGCGATTAGACTTGCTCTCCTAAACATCACCTCTTTACCACGAGGGGATATTTTCATTCTCGACGAACCGGCAACTGCTCTTGACGAGGAGAATATGGAGGGCTTTATTAGGATGTTGGATCTTGTGAAATCAAAGTTTAAAACTGTGCTCTTGATTTCACACCTAGACAACTTAAAAGACTGTGTTGATACTCAAATCGTGATCGAAAAGATAAGAGGATATGCTCACGTAAATGAGTAGAGACTATTTATATATAAAAGGAGACTATGATGATGAAGAATATTGTAGATAATCATTTACAGAAATTTATTTCAAGAAAGCTTCTCGTGTGGGTTACTGCTTCGGGATTTTTGCTCGCAGACAAACTAAACGGAGAACAATGGATGGCGATTGCTCTTGCCTATGTTGGCGTCCAGGGATTTGCTGATATTGCCATTCGCTGGAAGGAGGGAAGATTGAAGGGTGACTCTGCCTAAAATAAAAAAAATTTGGACCTGGTGGAGACTTAACTCATGGTATATGCTCGGTCCCCCCGCAATGTTATTTTGGTTGTGGGTTTTAACTGGCGGTCCCTATCAACATCCCATATCAGATTTTATAAAGGAGGCTATCGGAGGGTGAGAAATGACATGGCTTAAAATAAAAGTCATTTTAAAAAAGATTTGGTTGTGGTTGAAAACTAACTGGTGGTTTCCGGTTGGTTTTTTGCTGCTTGTGGTGGGGTATGCGACCGGAGTTGTTAATACCGATGCCGTGAAGGATCTCTTCCAGAAGCGAAAAGAAAACCACAAAAAGCAAATAGAAGTAATCGAAACACAGAGGGATGAGGAAAGAGAAATCTTAAAAACATCTGCCGAGGCACAAAAGATACTTGCCGAAAAGTTTGCCGAGGACAAAGAGAAACTTACCCGAGAACATAAAAAAGAAATAAAGAAACTTGTAGAAGAAGCACGCGGCGACAAGGAAGAGTTTGGTAGAAAGTTTGCCGAAAAGTTCGGCATTGAATTTAGGAGTTAAGATGAGGCTAATCATATTATTATTAATCGCACTAATCACATTCCCAGCACCACTTTTTGCTGATGTGATAAACGATGTTAAACTAAAATATAAACTCTCTCCGGTTGAGAAGGGGCAAGAGGCACCCTTCGCCGGATACTTGCTAAATCCAGATGCCCTAGCAAAAATCTGGTCTGATTATGAACTTCTTGAAAAAGAGAAAAAACTAGAGATTGATTACTTAACTTTAAAATATGAAGAGCAATTATCTACAAAAGATAAAGTTTTTGAGTCTAATAAGAAGATGTATGAGAATCAACTTAATTTACAATCTACTTATATAGATAAAATAGAGGAGAGGATTTTAGAAGATGATGATTGGACAACAGCGTGGTTCGCCGGGGGAGCAGTCTCGGGCATTGTTGTTTCAATATTAATCTTTTATGCTGCCGTAGAAATAAGAAACTGAGGATAAAACAATGAAAAAATTAATGGAAGGGTGGAAGAGATTCCTAAATGAAGACCTCCTTGCGGAAGGTCGCCTCGATGACGCTAAGGAGAAATACCCAGATGAAGCAGAATACATTGATGCGATGTCAGCAAAAGATCCATCAGGCAATAATAAATACTTGATGTGGATGGCGAAGCAGTTTAACGCTGACGCATCTAACTTTTCTATGAGCGACGCAGGTAAGAAAATTTTTGTTGATATACTAACCGAACTCATCCAGTCCTTCCATAAAAATGCCCAGAGGTTAGAAAAGAAAGACATCAATCAATATAAAACTCTTGATGATCTCAACGACACTCTCGAAGACCTCGGTCCCTCTAATAAGCAAAAAAGAGAAAAGAATAAAGAAGTAGCCCAGGAAGGATCTAGCATTGTTTATGAAAGCGATAAATATCTTGTTGTAAGACCAGACACAGAAGAAGCATCTTGTTACTATGGGCGCAACACCCGGTGGTGCATCTCCGCAACTGAAAGTGCAAACTATTATGAGGATTACACGCAGCGCGGCAAGGTGTTTTATATGATCCTCGACAACGACGCATCAGACAAAGACCCCAACAAGAAACTCGCCCTAACATATGACGCATCTGAATCCTATGGATATGACCGACAACCAGATCAAGTCTTTGATGCAACAGATTACTCTTTTCCCGTTTCCAAACTCAAAGGTATCCTTGGCGACGAATACAGTAACATTTTAGTGGCTACTCAGTCTGACCTCGAAAAGTTGATCGAATTGGATGAGGCGAGGATAAAATAATGAATAAATTAATGGAAGGCTGGAAAAGATTCCTAAATGAAGACCTCCTTACAGAAGGTCGCTTACAGGACGCCAAGAAGAAGTTTCCCGAGGACGCTGTTTATATTGATCAGTTATCAAAAATAGATCCTTCTGGAAACAACAAATATCTGATGTGGATGGCGAAACATCTCGACTACCACACCAGAGGAGCGACCGACACCGCCAAGGAGACCTTAGTTGATACACTAACTGACCTCATCCAATCCTTCCATAAAAATATTCAGAGGCTAGAAAAGAAAGATATCAATCAGTATAAGTCCCTTGATGACGTCGAAACTGCTATTAAGAGCCTCGGTGCCACTGTTAAACAAAAAAGAGAAAAGAAGAAAGAAGTAGCCCAAGAAGGATCTCGCATTGTTTATGAAAGCGATAAGTATTTTGTCGTAAGACCAGAAACAGAAGAAGCATCTTGCTACTATGGTCGTAACACCCAGTGGTGCATCTCCGCAACTGAAAGTCAAAATTATTTTGGTGACTACACCAGGCGAGGAAAAGCATTCTATATGGTACGAGACAACTACGCATCAGACAAAGATGAAAATAAAAAACTTGCCCTCGTCTATTCTGGGGCAGACTATGATACTCCGGAAGAAGTCTATGACGCAACAGACGACTCTTTTCCCGTTCCCGAGCTTGAAGGTATCCTCGGGGAAGAATACTTCAACATTTTAGACTCCATCGAGGGAGATCTCGACGACTACGGCGCTGGTGCCGATTTCTCCGACGAGTTTGAAAGAATCACCACTGAATATAATGAAAGGATGACCTACTCTGATATTGGTTGGGAAGAGTATGATTTTGAAGACTACTCTGTCTGGGGAGGATCTGTGATAGACCTGAAAGAAATGTTTGGTATTACCGAAGACCAGGTGGAAGAAGCTGATATTGATATCAAAGATATGGTCGAAGGGGAACTAAGGGGAGCCAACATTTGGATAGAAGATATTGATTGGGCTGGAAGTTATGATGACTTAGCCTTTCACCTCTACTACCGTTTTGATTCATTCAGGGAGCCAGAAGAGTATATATCTCACGCAAATGAGTTAGAGGGGTTTGACGAAAGGATCGGAACTGATTTTAAACAAAATATGATGATTCAGTTGGCGGAACTTGGTTTGGGTAAAGGCAAGGCTTATGCAGAACTTCGACAAGTCCTTGGAGAAATGGATTTTAAAAACTTTATAGTTGAGGAACCTGACGAATCTTACAACACAGGCAATTTTGATTTTCACACAACCATCGATATGCCCCTAAATCAGATAATGTTATATTTAAAGGATCGCGGCATTGAAACAGAGCCCAGCCCCTCTCAGGTCACCCCAGAAATAGGAACAGCTTATAACCAAATCGCAGATAGTTTCGGCTTAAGAAATAAAGAGTTTAGAAAAGATTTTTTAAAAGATATCAGGTCTATGCTAGAACGGGATGTTAGAGCAGCAGCACAATCCCAAACTTTACCAGGTATAGAAGATATTTCCAAATCTCAACAAGGTGCCGTTACGAAAGCATTGGGAGATTTAGTTTTTGATCAGTTGGAAAAAAAGTTTATTATTAGTCCTGGGGCTTTTGATGTAAAGCCGAGGGAAAAGACAGATTACGGCACATACACACCAAAGTCGAAAATGGGATTTAAAACTATCTTTCGCTTTCCCTATGACCAAATTCAGGATGAGCTTGTAGGACCATTTGCTGCTTTTCTACAAAAGTTGGATGATAGTTACGATGAGTATAGATCTATTTTCGAGCAATCAGTCATTGATCTTATTATGGAAGAGGTGGGACTTCAGAAAGTCACCGAGTCGATTGAACTCAAAAGAAAGGTCATGGAGGAACTCAAAAAGAGAGGGGTATTGTGAGTGATAAACTAAACGACATTGCTCGCCTAGAAAAGGCAATCAGCGAAAGGTGGGGCAAAGAGACAATACAAAATCCCAAAGCAGATTGGTCCGAGGACAAAGAAAAAGAATACCTCGAACAAATAAAAGAACTTACAAAGAAAACCAATCAAAGTAAACGAGCAGAAGAGAAGGTCGAAATAGATGGAGTTTTTGTTTCTTCTAAACTAATTAAGAAGAGTAAAAGTAACCGATCTTGCCCCGTCTGTAAGATCTACTCGTTTGATAAAAAAGATGATGTTTATATGAACAAGTATGAATGTTGTTTTAAATGTTATCTGGCTTGGGTCGAGGACAGAGAAGATAGATGGTTAGAGGGTTGGCGTCCAAGCGAAGAAGAAATAAATCATATTAAGGAGAGAAAATAATGGCATCCGTATTAGAAATCGTAAGAGGCATTTCACAAGCAATTTCAAACACACACGATGGAGCACTTGATGAAAACGGTGATCCAATCAAGATTGGGCTTCGTCGAGAAGAGGGAGTGCCCATCTTAGACGAAAGAGTTATTGATGGGTTTAGGGTTTGCCTGTATGGCGATATTCTAAAAATTAATTACTGTTGT
>PVBE011939428.1_pt1 | contig 22285 bp, 28 predicted proteins | sample 1631181 | NCBI WGS metagenome assembly PVBE01 (sample SAMN08397723, study PRJNA350692) | Marine metagenome, whole genome shotgun sequencing project. | isolation source: water | place: Pacific Ocean | collected 2012-04 | reverse complement strand
TGTGGTAGAAATATTGGTGAAAAGATTTCAAGAGAACATTTAAATGCTTGTATTGATGCTGGTATTAGTATTTGTGGAACTAACGCAGAAGTGATGTTAGGTCAATGGGAATATCAAATCGGTGCAGGTGGTTCAATTCATATGAGTGATGACTTATGGGTAGCCCGTTGGTTAATGGAAAGAATTTGTGAGAAACACGAGTTATCAGTTTCACTACATCCAAAACCAATAGAAGGTGATTGGAATGGTGCGGGATGCCATACTAATTTCTCTACAAAGTATACAAGAGGCGATAGAGGGATGGAATTTATATATCAGGCTTGTAGGGATTTAGAAAAAGTTCATAAAGAACATATTGCTGTATACGGTGTAGGTAACGATAAGAGACTCACAGGAGAACACGAAACTTGTGATATTAATACTTTCAGATATGGTGTTTCAGATAGAGGAGCATCAATTCGTATTCCGTGGCAAGTAGATAAAGATGGTAAAGGATATTTAGAAGATAGACGACCATCATCAAATTGTGACCCTTATGTGGTCTCACGAAAATTAATAGAAACGATATGTCAATCTTATCTATAAAAGAATTGCGGACAGGCAGACGGCACACCTGTAGAAAAATGTGCCATTCATTAATGAATAAGCAAGGAGAACGATTATGAATTATCGTAATCTAATTGTCTCATTTATGATGATAACAGGGTTGTTTGCACAATCTATTGTTGGAGTTGTAAATGATGGCAAAACGCCACTTCAAGGAGCAAACATTGTTGTTGCAGGAACCGAACTCGGTGCGGTATCTGACAACGTAGGTAGTTATGTTGTACTTAATATACCTTCAGGAACATATGATGTGACTGCTTCTTTTATTGGTTATTCTTCAGTAACTACATCAGTAGTTGTTGGAGATGGTGACGCTGTTGTTGACTTCAATCTTGTGGTTGATGCAGTTGCACTATCAGAACTTGAAGTTTTGGCTTCACGTGCTGATGAAACAACACCGGTCGCTTATACAAACGTTAGTAAAGCAGAAATGGAATTACGTCTTGGTTCACAAGATATTCCAATGATTCTTAATACTACACCAAGTGTATATGCAACAGGTCAAGGCGGTGGTGCGGGTGATGCTCGTATCAATGTTCGAGGTTTTAATCAACGAAATGTTGCCGTTATGATTAACGGTGTTCCTCAGAATGACATGGAGAACGGATGGGTCTATTGGTCTAATTGGGATGGAGTGGGTGACGCTACATCTTCAATTCAGATGCAAAGAGGTTTGTCTGCTGTTAATTTAGCAACTCCGTCTATTGGTGGAACAATGAATATAATTACTGACCCGGCTACGAAAGAGAAGGGTGGTAAGTTCAAACAGGAAGTTGGTGAAGGTGGATTTCTTAAATCTACTTTGAACTATAACTCAGGTCTTATCAATGATAAGTTAGCTTTGAGTGGAACTATAGTTCGTAAAACAGGTAATGGTTTCATCGATGGAACTTGGACAGATGCTTGGGCATACTACGCGGGAGCGAGTTATGCTGTAAGTGATGACCAACGTTTCGAACTATATGCAATCGGTGCACCACAACGTCACGGACAGAATCTATATAAACAGAATGTTGCCACTTACTCACAAGAGTTAGCAGGTAGTATTGATGGGTATGATGACTCTGCTTTTGTAGCAGGTAACAAGTTTGAATACGAGGCAGGTAGATTCTTCAATCAAAACGTGGCACCCGTTGACCCTTCATATAAAGGTCAACAATATTGGTATATGTACGGAGAACGTACAACCGATAGACATAGTTCAGACTTTCTTAATGAAAGAGAGAACTTTTTTCACAAGCCACTTGTTAATTTAAATCACTTTTATGATTTGAATGATGAGATGAGGTTAAGTTCAGTACTCTATTGGAGCGGTGGCTCAGGTGGTGGTACAGGAACTTATGGTAGCGTAAAGAGATTCCCCGCGATAGACGGAAATGCTTGGTATGCGAGTTCACCTTGGACTTGGGATTGGAATGGCGAGATTGCTGAAAACTCAGCAAACGTTGATTCTGCCTGGTCTGATACTGAAAATCGTTCAACAGGTATCCTTCGTAACTCAATCAATAGACAAGACACTTATGGTTTAATTTCTAAATTGAACTATGATGTTTCAGATGAACTTGAAGTTCAAGTTGGTATTGATTGGAGAACTGCTGGTATCGAACACGCTCGTGAAGTTCGTGATTTACTCGGTGGAGACTACTATGTAGACTATGCTGATGACAATGCGGCTGACGGCAAAGTTGTCCGTTTAGGTGACATTATCGCTTATCACAACGAAACAACGGTTGATTGGTTTGGTGCTTTCTTACAAGGTAAATATGATACTGAAAAAATGAATCTATATGGTATGGGTGGAATATCCACTATTGGGTATACATATCACGACCATTTTGCAGTTGATGCTGACGTTGTAGAAGCTGATAACATCACTACTTTTCAAGTTAAAGGTGGAGCAAGATATAATCTTGATGATAGAATGTCTGCATTTGTTAATAGCGGATATGTTCAGAAACCACCAATCTTGGATAATGTGATTGATTATGATGGTAATGTATCTTCTGACCCAGCTAATGAGAAATTCGTTTCTACTGAAGTTGGTGGAGAGTATACAAGTGGGTTAGTCAATATCAAGGGTAGTTTTTATAATACTCAATGGAAAGACAGAAACCTTACTAAGTCTGTAACAACAGGCCAAGGTGACTCAGGTGATACTGATATCATTTATCTTACAGGTGTAAATCAAAGTCACAGCGGTGTTGAAGTAGAGACTAAAGTTGCTCTTCACGACATGGTTGATTTGAATGTTTCTGTAAGTATCGGTGAATGGAAGTTCGATGGTGATGCAAAAGGTGATTACACAGAGATGGAATATAACGATGACAACCAAATCATTGGTCAAACATCTACAGAGTATGAATATGCTCTTGATGGTTTAATGGTTGGTGATATGCCACAAACTGCTTATGTTGGTGGTCTTACACTCAAGCCGATAGATGGACTTATGGTTCAAGGACTTTACAAATGGTACGACAATCATTATTCTGATTGGAGTCCCGATAGTCGTGAAGTTGATGGTGACGTAGATAGAGCCCAGGTATGGAAATCTCCATCCTATGGTAAGTTAGACTTACACGTGGCTTACAAGTTACCTGAAATTGCAGGACTTGATATGACCTTAACAGGTCATTTATTCAATGCTCTTGATGCAGTTTATGTACAAGATGCTGTTGATAATTCAAAGTATAATGGGTATGGTGATAAAATGCACTTAGCTCATAATGCTGAAGTATTCTTGGGTACACCAAGACACTTCAATCTTGGCTTAGCAGTCAATTTCTAAAATGATAAATAGGGGGGATTAATTTCCCCCCATTTATTTCAAAAAAACACTTGACCTTTAAAGGTTTTTTTCGTAACTTTAAACGTAAATTGAGAGAGTACAACTATGAATCAACTAAGAATTAAATTAGTGGATGAATCTTTAGAATCTTTATATCAGAAGAGAGTTAACTCAGACGGTGACGCCGGAGTTGATTTATACTTTCCTGATGAAGTTATTATTCCAGCAAAAGAAATAGGAGTAAAGGTAGATTTAAAGATACAATGTGAAATGGTACAAGCAGTTCACGAGTCGTTAACAAAAAACATACCTTCAGATATGTTAAAAGGTATGCTTAATATAAATGATAGATATTTGTCTTATACGGTAATGCCACGTTCTTCGATAATAAAGACTCCTTTGAGAATGTCTAATAGTATCGGTTTAATAGACGCTGGGTATAGAGGTAATTTTATGGTTGTTGTAGATAATTTATCTGATGAAGATTTTGTAATTGAGAAACACACAAGGTTGTTTCAAGTAGTGGCACCTACTTTAGATTCTATAGAAGTGAAGATAGTAAAAAGTTTAAGTTCAACAAAACGTGGCCAAGGCGGATTCGGCTCTACAGGTATTTAATGTATCAGAATATTTACTTTGATATAAGAACTAAAAAAGTTCATCTTTGGGATGATGTAAAAGGTTATGAAACATTTAAGTTTAAACCATACGCATATAAAAAATCATCTCACGGAAGATATATATCTTTATTCGGTGATAAGTTAACTAAGGTATTTGATTATGACCCGAAACAAAAGGGATTATTTGAATCAGATGTTCCCGCAGAGACTCGTGTATTAGTTGATAGATATGCAGACTCAGATGAACTCTCAAAGAATCATAGAACATTATTTTTTGATATAGAGGTAAAGGTAACAGAAGGATTTCCGAGTCCTGATGAAGCACCTAATGAAATAACATCGATAGGTTTCAACGATTGTACAGATGATTCATATCATTGTTTAGTCTTAGACCCTGAGAAAAAGGTCGACCTAAATCATCCTGACATATTAAGAAACAATTTTAATGTAGAGATATTTGATTCTGAATTTGATTTATTACAGAGGTTCTTTGCGAGATACAGAGAAATTAATCCGACTATTATATCAGGGTGGAATACAGAAAAGTTTGATGTTCCTTATGTATATAATAGAGCGTGTAAAGTTGTAGGCAAAAACGTAGCATCTATGTTGAGTCCGATAGGTATTGTACAATGGTCAGACTTTAAAAGTAAACACAAGATAGCAGGTGTATCTCATTTAGACTATTTATTTTTATATAGAAAGTTCACTTATACCGAGAAATCGAGTTATCGTTTAGATGCGATAGCCGAAGAGGAACTCGGAGAAAACAAGGTAGAGTACGAAGGTACACTCAATGATTTATACGATAATGACAGGACACGATTTGTTTTATATAACGTACAAGACGTTGCTATAGTAGATAAACTTAATAAGAAATTAGATTTTATTAGTATCACACAAGCACTATGTCACACAGGACACGTTCCGTATGAAAATGTGTTTACTTCTTCACGATATCTTGAAGGTGCTATATTAGTATACTTGAGAAATCTTGGGATAGTAGCACCTGATAAAAAGCCTAAACCTAAGTTAGCAGATGACTTTCAGTTCGCAGGTGCACACGTTGCTGTTCCGAAGAAAGGTAAACACGATTGGGTATTTGATTTAGATGTAACTTCTATGTATCCTTCAGTTATTATGTCGTTGAATATATCTCCTGAAACAAAGTTAGGCAAACTGACAGAATGGAATCCGCAAGATTTTATACGTGAAGTTGAAAAGAATTATCAACTTAATGATGACAATGGCAATCAAGTAGCATCTATGAATTATAGAGAGTTTAAGGATTATGTTACAGAGAATAATATTTCTATATCTGCGAATGGTGTATTGTATCGTAATGATAAAGCAGGGTTGATTCCTGCTATATTATCTAAGTGGTTTGATGAAAGAGTAGAGTATCGTAAGTTGGCAAAGAAATATGGTAACGATGGCAATCAAGAAAGATATGAATACTTTGACAGACGGCAGTTGATTCAAAAAATTATGTTAAATAGTTTGTATGGTGTACTCGGATTATCAGTATTTAGATTTTATGATATTGACAATGCAGAGGCAACTACATTAACCGGACAAGAGTTAATTAAATTTAGTAAGACTATTACTAACCACTTTTATAATAATCAGTTGGGAACTGATGACGACCACGTTATTTATATCGATACAGATTCTATATTCGCATCAGCATTACCATTAGTTAAACATAGATATCCTAAAGAGAATACAAAGTCTGAAGCAATGATGAGTAAACGTATTCTTGATATCGCATCAGAGTTACAAGATTATCTTAATAAAAGTTATGATTATTTTGGTGAGAAGTTTCTTAATATACAGAAACATCGTTTTGAAATTAAACAAGAAGTGATTGCAATTTCAGGATTATTTATAGCAAAGAAACGTTATGGGTTAAAGATAATTAATGATAACGGAGTGAAAGTTAATAAAGTTATGGTTAAAGGAATCGATACGGTTCGTTCAAATTTCCCTCCGGCTTGTGGTGTATTGTTAAAAGAGGTACTTGATGATGTACTCGCAGATGTACCTAAAGAGAAAATCGATGAAAGGATTTTAAGTTTTAAGAGTTCTATGAATACGATGCCTATCAATACTATCTCTATGCCTACAGGTATTAAGAGTTTGAAAAAGTATGTAGAACCCAAGACAAATAATCAAACGTTTACTACATTTAAGTCAGGTGCACCTGTACACGTTAAGTCTGCTGTTAATTATAATGATTTATTATTACATTTTGAGGTTTCTAAGCAATATTTATTTATAAGTTCAGCAGAAAAAATCAAGTGGGTTTATCTTAATAAGAATCCATTAGGTCTCGAAAGTTTAGCATACAAAGGTTATGAAGACCCAAAAGAAATTCTACAATACATTCGTGATTACATTGACTATGATAAAATGTACGATAAAAATCTTCATCGTAAAATTATGATGTTTTATGAAGCAATGGCGTGGTCACCACCTGTTGATAAAAACTTTACATTAGAGAGATTCTTTTAATGATTAGAATATTTTATAATTCTATGATAGCGTGTAAGCATTGTGCATATGCAGTTTCTTTTATGGAGAGATATAAATATGAATACAAAACTATTGATATATCTCAACCTGAGAACAAAGAGGAATATGAAAAAGTAGAAGACATTTTACACGAACTTAAAGAGGACATAGGAATTCTTCCATACGTTATGGTTACTGATGATGTAGGGTTTACAGGGTTTCCGTCAACAGAGACCGAATTTGAGATTTTAGAATACTTACAAGCAATAAATTAAAATGAGAGGTTACAATGAATAGAACATACTTAGATAGTTTCATATCAAAATACTATCTTGGAGGATTAATATCTAATACTATATGGAAAGTTAGAGATAATACTTTAAGTACTTCCTTTACCACTGAAGGTAAAGAGATGTTAGGTACGGTAAAATTTAATGAGTTTACACAGCCTAATGCTGATTTAGGTATCGTAGATACAGAGAGATTGATGAGAATCTTATCAGTTTTGAATGGCAAGTGTACACTTGATTACCAAACGGTTCACGATAGAATTATAGCAGTGACTCTGAAAGATGAAAATGCAGAGGTTAAGTTTAATCTTGGCGATTTATCTATATTCGGTGATGACCCTAAGTTGAAAAACATTCCGGAGTTTGATTTATTATTAGAGATAAATAAAGAATCTGCGAGTGCTTTTGTAAACGGGTGTAATGCTATTACAGAGAGTAATCATTTTACGGTAGTAGGAAGTGATGATGAATATGAACTAATTGTAAATTATGACAAAACAAAGAATCTTGATATGATAAGAGTTCCTGTTAGAGTCGTAAGTAGTGGTGATGTAGATGGAATGTCTTTTTCATCTCTACATTTAAAGAGTGTTATTAGTGCTAATAAAGAGGCAGATACTATTTCTATTTCAGTAAGTAGTGCTGGTTTGTTGAAGTGTACTTTTACATCAAAAGATTATAATGCAGATTATTATCTCGTAGCAATGGATAAGTAATGAAAAGAACAAATACATTATGGGTAGAAAAGTATCGTCCTGATGTTCTTGATAATTACATCGGAAACGAGCATTTAAAGAATCAGATATCGAGAAACATTGAAGAGGAAGACCTTCCACATTATTTGTTTCACGGACAAGCAGGTACAGGGAAGACTACACTTGCAAAGATTCTTGTTAAGAATATCGATTGTGATTATTTGTATATCAATGCTTCAGATGAGACAGGTGTAGAAAATATACGAACTAAAATAAAAGGGTTCGCAATGACTTATTCTACAGCTGTTTCTAATATAAAGATTGTTATATTAGATGAGTGTGATTATATGTCTGCTAATGCACAAGCCGCACTTCGTAATTTAATGGAGTCTTATTCTGCTCATTGTAAATTTGTATTAACTTGTAACTATAAAGAAAAAGTTATCGACCCGTTACAAAGCAGATGTCAAGACTATGAACTCATTCCGCCTAATAGGTCTGAGGTCGGAAAACATTGTGTAAAGATTCTTCAATCAGAAGAAATTAAATATGATGTTGAAACGATTGCGACAATTATTGACGCTTGTTATCCTGACATTAGACGAGTTATTAATTATCTACAAAAACAATCTATTGATGGAAAGTTAAATTCTGATGTTCAAGAGTTACAGGATTCTGATTATAAATTAAAGTTAATTGAGTTACTATCAGATAAATCACAAAACAAGAAAGATGCTTTTGTGTCTGTACGAAAACTATTGATGAAGAATAAGGTTCGAGATTTTACTCCTTTATTTAGTTTGATGTATGATAGATTGGATAAGTTAACAAATGAGAACGGCAAAAAGGCTGAGTTGATTTTATTATTAGCACGTTATCAAAATATGGATAGTTTAGCAGTTGATAAAGAGATTAATATAATGGCTATGTTTGTAGAAATGTTAGGAGTGTTAAAATGAGTCAACAAGAAGTACAAGTAGATTTAAGTAAAGCAGACGATGTGAGTTGTGATAAATGTCAAGGTAAATTGTTTCAGCCGGTTATGATGATTAAAAGGTTATCACCTATAGTATCACCTACAGGGCAAGAAGCAATGGTTCCTATTCAAGTTTATGCTTGTATCGAATGTAATGAAGTTCCTGAAAAATTTAAACAGGAGATGTCAAGTCTTGATTAGTGTTAAAAGTTTTTATGACTTTCTCAAGAGATTAACGAAGTTTGGATATCATCAAAATACAAACTTTTGGAATTCTCTTGATGACACAAAAAAGAAGTATAGTCAATATATGATTAATCGGTACTTATCTATGGAGCCCGATTTTATCACATTAGTAAATGATATACAGATAATGCAAGGCTCAGCTAAACTAAGTGATAAGTATCACTTCTTGTTATGGTCAGAGTTGTTGCCGAATAAATCAATTTTTTTTAAATACATAGGTAAGGATAAGAGTATGAATTGGCCTAAGGAATGGATAGAGATAGTTTCAAAACATTTTGAAATATCTAAAACAGAGGCTCACGAAGCTATGGAAATGTATATGGTTTCACAGGGCGGTAAATTAGAATTATATGAGGTATTAACACGATACGGTATAGCCGAAAAGGATATTCGTAAGGTGTATGATTATGAATCTTAGACAACGTGCAAAAAACGAAACAGACAGATATTTTCACGAAATGTTAATGAAAGAATTGGAGTGGGGTATTAATACAGATACTAACACTTTATATCTTGCGGGTGATATTGGAGGTGAAACTTTACATTCAGGAGCCATTCATATGGATATGATGTTGAGATTTAATCCGAGTGATGATATAAATCTTAATGTTAATTCATTCGGCGGTGACACATATGCTATGTTTGGGTTAATTGATAAGATGAGAAGTTTAAACGTCAAAGTAAATACTATTTGTCTCGGAACTTGTATGAGTGCTGGAGCAGTTATTCTCGCATCAGGTACAGGAACACGTAAAGCACATAAACATTCAAGTATAATGGTACACGATGGACAGATAGGTATACAAGAAAAAGCCGCAGACTTTATGAAAGCATCAGAACATTTTAAAGATTTGACCGATAGGTGTAACAGATTGATGGAAGATGTTACAAAAAAAGACTTTGATTATTGGGAAAACCTTAGTAAATTTGATAGTTACTTCACTGCTGAACAGGCACTTGAAGTAGGTATAATCGATGAGATTATTGAATGAAGAAAGGCGGATTAGTATATCCTGACAAGCCTGACTTGTTAATTAAGAACATCTTGAGTGAAGAGGAATGTAATTTTCTTCGACAATTAACTGAAGAGTTTGAAGAAGATACATCACCACTTGTTCAGTTACGAAGAGAGAAGAAAGGTTTATATCAAGTAGATAGACAATATTGGACTTTCAGAGAATACCCACATTGGTTTATTAAAGTACACAAAAAATTATGTTATTATTATGAAGAAAAGATACATATGCCGAGACATTGGCATCTTATGAAGTACAGAAACCCTGGTGATGGTTTACAATGGCACGCAGAAGGTCGGATAAGTTATATATCCTTTTCTATTAATTTAAGTGATAATGATGAACACGTAGGCGGAGACTTTCAACTTAAGGATAATGATATAAAAATTGAAAAGGGTGATGGTATCGCATACTCAGGACATTCAATACATAGAGTTGCTCCGTTAGAGAGTGGAGTAAAATATAGTTTTGTAGCATGGTTCAAAGATGACTCAAGAATGAAAGAAGTATATGAGAAACCGTTTCCATATGAAAACGAAAAGAAAGCATAGGAGTTTATATGCCTGAATTAGTAAAAGAAGCAAGTACCAAAAAAGAAGTAAATTCTTATTTGATAGAAGACAATGGCGACATTGTATCATTAATGGAACAAGAGTGGCCTGAAATGACCGAAGAGTTTAAGAGGTTACAAAGAGAACAATATAAATTGTTTTGTCACAAACAACACGATTACGGTCCAGGTAACATTTCAGTTGGTACACAATTAGTAACACCGGAAGAAGTTCATTTATCACTTACGGGACTTTGGTTTCGAATGAATGACAAGATTCAAAGATTAAAGAATTTATTGATGGGTGGTCGTGAAAATGCTGTAGAAGGTGAACCATTAGAAGATGCTTATCTTGATGTGTCCAACTATGGTATTATGGCAACAATCGTAAAGAATGGTAAGTGGGGTAAGTAATGGGAACACTTTTTTGGATATTCATCGCAATATGTGCATTAGCTCTTTCAGTAGATGTTGTCGATTGGCTTTGTGATAAAGTAGCAGACGGTTTTAATCAGGAAGAAAGTAATGAAGCAAGTAAGTTTTAGTCAATATTCATTGTGGAATCAATGTCCGTATCAATGGAAGTTGCAATACGTAGACAAAATTAAAACATATGACCCGTCTATACACACTATTTTTGGTAGTGCTATGCACGAAGTAATTCAACTTTACTTAGGGTGTATGTATAATTTTACTATAAAAGATGCTGATGCTCAGGATTCAGAAGATTTACTTAGACGGAAGATGAAAGAGATTTATGAAAAAGAAGTAGTTGAACCTAAAAAACTCGATTTAGTATCAAGAGATGATATGGTAGAATTTTATCAACAAGGTGAAGAAATAATAGATTACTTCAAAAGGAAACGTGGTCAGTACTTTAATAAAAGAAGTTGGTCACTATTAGGGATAGAAGAAGAATTAGTTATACCAATACAAGGTGATTTAAATTTTCTTGGATATCTTGATGTAGTAATGAAAGATGAGATTAGTGGTAAGGTAAAGATTATTGATATCAAGACAGCAACGATGGGATGGAACAAATGGCAGAAAGCAGATGTTGTAAAGAACGACCAATTACTATTGTACAAAGAATACTATGCTAAGAAACACGATATTCCTGTTGAGATGATTGACATAGAGTTTCTTATCTTCAAAAGAAAGTTATGGGAAAACACAGACTTTCCTCAGAAGAGAATACAACGACACGTTCCGGCTAATGGTAAACCGAGTATGAATAAGATGAGAGCAAGATTTGAAGAGTTTTTAGATGCTTGTTATGATGAGTCCGGACAGGTTAAAAGCATAGAATACGAAAAATGTGTAGGAAAATGTAAAGCATATACAAAGTGTAAGAGTTTATGATGAAGACTCACGTATTACATAGAACTTTTACTGATGGTAAAGTTATAAGTTTTCACGTTGAAGACCCGAAAACTAACGGGCCGCGAGACGGATGGTTAACAATGAGAGCAAAGACACTTTTAACAAAAGAACCTGAAACTATACTTTGGTTAGATAGAATGACTACAGACGATGTATTATGGGATATAGGGGCGTGTATAGGTTCGTATAGTATCTATCCAGCAGTAAGACACGGAGTTCGAGTGTGTGCATTTGAACCTGCTTATTACAATTATTCAGTTTTACAAAATAATATTTTTTTAAACAAAGTACAAGATTTAGTGACAGCATATCCTGTAGGTATAGGAAATAAATACAAGTATGATTATTTAGTGAATCATACGAATGTTCAAGCAGGTAGTGGTACTAATAGTATAGAATCTTGTGATATAGCAAAATTTAGAAGTACTTATAGAAGAACAGGGTGTGTTATGGATAGTATAAATAATTTAGTTAGAAAAGGTCTGCCATATCCAACACATATAAAAATAGATGTAGATGGTTCAGAACCTGATATTATTGATGGTGCTTTAAAAGTACTGCCGAATATAAAATCAGTTTTAGTTGAGTTGATGCCTGAGCCTGTAGATAAAACTTCTACCTATAATAACACAGCAGAGAAACAGAAAGAGGTTATAAAAAAGATAGAGTCTCTTGGAATGATTTTAGATGAAGAATTATATGAAATCTCTGCTAAACGACACGACCGAGGTAGATTTAAAGGACAACGAAATTATATATTTTATGGAGAAGATTATGCAGATGCAATATAGAGAAGTTAAAGTTAGTATACGAATGTTTTTAGACGATTTTATTAAACCACCATTTAGAGATTACATAGTTTATTATTTACAAAAAGTAGAACGGACTTTAAAATTAAGAGTACATCACGTTTTTGTTTATGATGATGTAGATACAATAGCAGTAAAAGAATTTGCTGATTTTATTGGAGATAAATTGACACATAAAACAGAGATTATCCCTTTAGAAAAAGTTAGACCACAAGACCATATATGGATGAATTTACTACCTGAGAAATATAAAACGTTAGGTCAGTATACGTATGCGTCTTATTATAAAGAACCCGCTGATATATTTCAAGGATTGAAAGTATTTAATGACGCGGCAGTTTTCGTAACATCACCTAAACCGGAAAAGGATGAATGGAAAAAACAAAAATAGCTATTATAGGTAGTAGAGAGTATACTAATAAAAGGAAAATACAAGAATTTATTCATCAATTAAAAACACATTATAATGGAGATATAGTAGTAGTTTCAGGAGGCGCGAGATTTGGTGCAGATAAGTATGCTAAGAGATTTGCATTAGATTTTGATTTAGACTATCACGAATTTCCGCCGGCTCACGAGTCACATAATATGTATTGTGTTTTAGAAAAGTTTCATTATGGTAGACCTTATAATGTAGGAAATTATCATAGTCGTAATAAGAAGTTAGTAGAGTATTCAGATATGGTTGTAGCGTTTGTACCCACGAATGTAACTAACGGAACCCGTTCAGCATTAAAATATGCAGAAGAATTAGAAAAAAAGTTTGTTATAATCTCAGGTTGAAATATATTTATATATAGATATATGAGAGAAATGTTATGAGAAATCAAGAATTAAAATTAACCTCAGTTAAAGTATATAAACCACTTTATCATAAATTTAAAGTACAAGCAATGGATGAAGAATTTACTCTACAGAAACTTGTGAATAGATGTATGGATTTGTATATGCACGACAACACTTTTAGAGATAAGATATTTGAACACACTAACTTGGCATTGTCCGGGAGTATGAACTTATGAGAGATGAAATAATAAAAGCAAGCGCGTTGCATTTCAGAGCGAATATTGAAAAACACAGGATAAATGTAGAAACACTTTTGAATAAAGGTGTTGGTGTAGCAGAACATCCTGACATTATGGCAACGATTGAAAAAGAAATAGATATTATGTCCGAGTACAACGATAAGTTAGAAATATTAGAAAAATATTTTTCAACCTGGAAAGAAGAAAATGATAAAGAGGTTATAAATGGCTGAGATAAAATTACCAAAATTAAAAAAGGTAGATAAAGGCGAGGTTTCGGTTTCTCAATTCAATCCGAATAAAAAAACTATCCTATTGATGTCTGATGATTGTAGAATGACTTCAGGTGTAGGAGTTATGTCCTTAGAATTAATAAGACAAACTGCTCACGAATACAATTGGATTCAAATGGCAGGAGCAATAAAACATCCTGAAGAAGGTAAGAGGTTTGATTGTTCAGATGATTTGAGAGAAAAAACAGGTGTTGATGATGCGACATTAATTGTATATCCTGTTTCAGGTTATGGGAACGATGAGATGGTCAGAACAATGATGTCTATGCACAAGATTGATGCTGTAATGATTTATACTGACCCGAGATTTTGGAAGTGGTTATTCGATATGAGTCACGAACTTCGAAGTCAAATACCTATTTTCTATTACAACATTTGGGATGATTTACCTTTTCCTATGTGGAATGAACCGTTTTATGAGTCTGTGGATTTGTTGATGAACATTACAAAGCAGACTTGGAATATTGTTCGTAATGTTAGAAAACAGGTTCCGGTTAAAGATTGGCAGAACACACTTGTGCCACATGGTATAAACGAAGATGTATTTTTTCCTATCAATAGTGACCACGATTTATATCCTAAATTATTAGAATATAAAGATAAAACTATTCGAAATAAAAATACAAAATTTGTTATGTTATGGAATAACAGAAACATAAGAAGAAAACTTCCTGGTGATGTTATTCTTTCTTGGAAATATTTTTTAGACAAATTGCCTAAAGAAGACAAAAAAAATTGTCTACTGATTATGAAGACACCGCCTGTAGATAATAACGGTACTGATTTGATACAGGTTTTGACACATAATGCTCCTGATGCTGAGGTATTATTTATACCTGAAAGGCTTGACGAGAACGATATGAATATGTTATATAATATGGCAGATATAACAATTAATATAGCATCTAATGAAGGATTTGGATTAGGGACCGCAGAATCATTAATGTCGGGAACTCCAATTATCGTAAACGTTACAGGTGGACTGCAAGACCAATGTGGTTTTACAAAAGAAGATGGTTCACTTTTAACAAAAGAAGATTATACAACGGAGTGGGGTTCTAATCACGATGGTAAATATAAAGAACACGGTGAATGGGTAAAGCCTATATGGCCTGCCTGTCGTTCACTACAAGGTTCACCGCCTACTCCTTATATCTTTGATGATAGACCGAGATGGGAAGATGCCGGTGAAAAGATTTATGAATGGTATAAAACTTCTCACGAAGATAGAGAAAAGGCAGGTCAATCAGGTAGAGATTATTGTTTATTACCTGAGACTGCTTTATCAGCGAAGAATATGGGTAACGCTTTTGTAGAGTCTATGAACACAGCATTTAAAAAGTGGAAACCTATAAAACAATTTAAAGTATACGAGGTTTAAGATGAGTAAATTAGTATCGGTTATAGGACCTATAGGAACTCGTAGTGGTTATGGTTCTCACGCAAGAGATATAGTTATCTCTTTATTAGATTTAGGTTATGAAGTAAAATCATTACCAATCAGATGGGGAGTAACTCCACAGAATGCTCTTGATAAAAATAATGAAAGAGATAAAAGAATTATTGATACGATAGTAGATTCCAATCGTCTTGATAGACAACCTGATATCCATTTTCATATAAGTGTTCCTATTGAGTTTCAACAGGTAGGTAAATTCAATGTAGGTATTACAGCAGGTGTTGAATGGACGGTTCCAAATCCTGATTGGGTACACGCTATGAATACAATGGACTTGAATATAGTTCCTTCAGAGTTTGTTAAATCAGTATTTACACAGAATGTGTTTGATAGAACTGATGATGCGGGAAGACAGATTGGTAAGTTACAATGTGAAAAGCCTGTGGAAGTTTTATTTGAAGGATTTGATGAGAACATTTATAAAAAAACTGAAGAATTTAGTAAATCTTTAGTTGATGAAATGTCTTATATTAAAGAAGATAAATGTTTTCTTTATGTAGGACATTGGTTACCAGGACCATATGGTGAAGACAGAAAAGATACTGCGGCGTTGATTAAATTATTTATTGAGACTTGGTCTAACAAAAAAGATGCACCCGCATTAGTTTTGAAAACTTCTACGGGTACATTCTCTCCGCCGGATAAGTATGCGTTAATGCAAAAGATAAAAGATATTAGGACTAATCATTCAAATGGTGTGCCAATAGAAAAACAGCCTAATATTTATTTATTACACGGTGAATTATCTGATATACAAATGAATGAACTATATAATCATCCTAAAATTAAATCAATGATATCCTTAACTAAAGGTGAAGGTTTCGGTAGACCTTTATTAGAGTTTACTACAACAGGAAAACCTATGATTGTATCAAATTTTTCAGGACACGTTGATTTTCTTGACCCTGACTTGTCTTTATTATTAGGCGGTGAATTACAAGATGTTCATAATGATGCTATTCCTGAAAAGTATAGATTTAAAGGTTCTCAATGGTTTAAGGTAGATTACGCTCAAGCTAAATTTGCTATGGTACAAGTACATACAAAATATGAAAAGTATTTGACTAAGGCATATGCTCAAAAACAAGTTTCTTCTCAATATACTTTAGATGCTATGACTAAGAAATTAGGAGAAATATTAAAGCCGTATGAAGAGAAGATGTCGGAACACGTAGGTATTAACTTACCTAAATTGAAAAAAGTTAATGATAAAGTAAAATTACCAAAACTTAAAAAGGTATAGTTATGGAGAAAGAAGCAAGATGTCCTTCGTTTAGTGGAGAGTTACATAAGTGTTTTGTAGAAACTACGGACGAAGGATTTGAATCATACTTATGTTTTGATTGTGGATACACAACAAACTCAGCATTAAAAATAGGTACTGATGAATGTAATGAACAGACTCAAAATTTTACAAAATTAGTACGAGATTTAAAAATAGAAGATGACGAAAGAGGATTAGAATGGTATCCATCTGTTATTAATATGGGTGCGATGGGAATGATATTTCCTGAAGGGAATAGTACTGATTGGAAGTATTTAGTTGCTAAGGTAGTTCCGATTCCTGATGAGAAAAGAAAAGATTATCCGAAACCTGATGGTAGTGGTAACTATGAAACCTTTCTTGATATTGACAACGCATTAGAGTATAAACCAAATAAATTTTTAACTGCGTGTAAAGATTTAGGGATAGCTACAGATGTTTAAAAAACCTTATAATTGGGCACAAGTAGAAAGAGGTGATATAGTATCATTTAGATACACAGGTACAGATGGCAGGTCTACTAAAAGAACGGTTATAATTCTTGAACGTAAATTAAAACATCCTAATTCTAAGAATATGTTACTACACGGAATTCAATTAGATGATAGAAATATTCCTGCTATTAAGTCAACACCTGTTCTGATTCAGTTATTTGAAGAAGTAGGACAACCCGTTGAAGTAGATAAGGATAACAATATTATTCGTCTTTTAATACGAGACCAAAACCCAGCAATCTATAATAGAACTAAAGATATTATAAAACGATATGGTGTCTATAGAACTTATTTATGGGAAAAGGCAACAAGAGGTTCTATATTTCTCGAACCTGTAAAAATTGACCCTGACATAATAGATATGATAACTATAAAAACAGATAAGAGGTCAGCACGATGATTAGTTATGCAATTACATCTCACAATGAAACTTATGAATTAAAACAATTACTTGAATTTTTAATGTTATGGAAGGTTCAAGATGAAGATGAGGTAGTTGTTCTTGATGACTTTAGTTATCAGAGTCACTTGGATATGTTACAACCTTATATAGATTGTAAATTTATTGATAAATTTGAACAAAAAAAATTAAAAAAAGATTTTGCTTCTCATAAAAATTACTTAAATTCTCTATGTAAAAACGAGTATATTTTTCAATTAGACGCAGATGAGATTCCAGCAGAAACTCTGATGGCGAACTTGAAGGCTATAGTCAATGCGAATCCAAAAGTAGAAATGTTTTGGATTCCGAGAATAAATACGGTAGAAGGTATTACAGAAGAACATTGTAAAATGTATGGATATCAAATGGATGAACAAGGCAGGATAAACTTTCCTGACCCTCAAGCACGATTGTATAAGAATAGTGATAAGATACAATGGGTAAAGCCTGTACACGAAATACTGACAGGTGCGAAAGTAACTACCGCATTACCATTTGAAGATGACTTTTGCCTTATACATAGAAAAACTATTGAAAAACAAGAACAACAAAATAAATTTTATAATGAGGAAATAAGTGGACATAGACAAAAGTAAAACAATATTAATAACAGGAGTCGCAGGACTACTTGGAGCGAGATTAGGAGATTGGTTAGTAGATAATACTCCACATAGACTTGTCGGAGTTGATGATTTGAGTGGTGGTTATATTGATAATGTACATAGAGATATAGAGTTTCATAACTTTGATTTAGCAGATAATGGTAGATTAGAAAAACTATTTGAAAGTGTTAAACCTGATGTAGTTTATCATTTTGCTGCATATGCCGCAGAAGGGTTAAGTCCCTTTATGAGAAACTATAATTATAGAAATAATCTTATGTCTACTTCTAAGATAGTAAATGCTTGTATAAATTATGAAGTGGAAAGACTTGTATTTACTTCTACGATGGCAGTATATGGACACGGAAACCCTCCGTTTGATGAATCACATACTCCGACTCCTATTGACCCATATGGTATAGCAAAGTATGCTTGTGAAATGGACATTCAAGTAGCAGGTGAACAACACGGATTGGATTGGTGTATTATTAGACCACATAATGTTTACGGAGAGAAACAGAATATATGGGATAGATACAGAAATGTATTAGGGATTTGGATGTATCAACATATGAATGAACAACCTATGTCAATTTTCGGAGATGGTGAACAGAAGAGAGCATTTAGTTATATGGGTGATTGTTTACAGCCTTTGTATAAAGCAGGATTCGATAAAAGAGCGTCTAAAGAAATAATAAATCTTGGTAGTGGGACTTTTTATTCTATCAACGAAGCGTGTGAAATATTAAAAAATGTAATACAGGGAGGCAAGTCTATACATCTTGAACCGAGACACGAAGTTAAAAATGCTCATCCTACTTGGGAAAAGTCTATGGAACTTCTTGACTATCAAGACACTACAGATTTAGAACTCGGTCTAAGTAATATGTGGTCTTGGGCACAAGAACAGCCGAATAGACGAAGACAATCTTGGGAGATTTATGAAGTTGAAAAAGGTATCTATGACTTTTGGAAAAATAAATGAACAAGAGTGAAGCCATATCTGAATGGAAAGAAATCAATCAACCATTCGAATTAGATTTTCAGAAGTGTTATAACTATCGTGACTTTGATGCTTGGGATAAAATTTGGGATAAGATATTTAAAACATTTGGGTTTGAAGAGGATGCTTTTCAACATTCATTTCTTGTAGATATTGGTTGTGGTTCGAGGCCCGCATTATCTTATTTTTCTGTAGATAATGAGAAACATTGTGTAGACCCTTTATTATCAGAGTTTTTAAATATTGAAAAACAACCCTGTGGGTGTAATATTAATGAACACGATAAAACTAAATGTACGTTACCAGGTCACACTAATTTTCACTATAGATATGAAGAAAAGCCAAATATTAATGTTAGAAATTGGTTCGAAGAAGAAGACTATAAAATACATCCCTTCCCGTATGAAGAATTTATTTTGCCGTTAGAGAATAGAGCAGATTTTGTACTTTGTTGGAATGTTTTAGACCATGGATACGATTGGAGAGCAGGAATAGAGAATATAATAAAGTATTTAAAAACTGATGGAATGTTATTATTAGCAACAGATTTCGAAAGACATAAGTTTCATATTGGTATTGACAATCCGAGTGAATTAAAAGAAATGATAGAAGATAATTTTGAAATACTACAGACCGAAGAAAGTGGAACCGTAGTTGTAGATAAAGATAGACGGAAATTTAATGTTGGTATGGATAGAGATTATATGGTTTTAGGTAAGGAGAAATGAATTTCTTAAATATAATACTCAGAGTACGTAACGAGAATCTATTCTTGGAATCGTTTGTAAAACATTATTTTGCTGAAGGTGTAGATGAAATACACATACTTGATGATTATTCTACAGAACCATATCCACAATATGTAGCAAAACATCCTAATGTTTTTGTTTATGAATCTACACATTTTAAATCAAATCACGATAAAATGATAGATGCTAAACTGATGTATCATCACGTATTAAAAGATAAATCTAAGTGGTGTATGCTTATTGATGCAGATGAGTTTATAACTACAAGACGTAATCCTGAAAAAACTATTAGGGATGAATTAGAAAGTACGTTTAAAGATGTGGATTTGATAAAGATACCTTGGGTAAATTTTACTGCTAATGGTAGAGATAAGAATCCTGAAAGAGTTTTGATTGATACTAATTGGAGATGGAACCACGATAAACGACATAAACATTCAGACGAATTTTTAAGTATTTGGAAACATAGAGATTGTAAATATGAAAAGATAGATGTTAAGTCTATTTGGAAAAACGAAGCATTCGCAGATTTAGGAGGACATTGTCCACAACAACCAACACGAGAAATTAATATAGTAGATGGTGTTGATAGACTCGATAACTATAACGGTGACCCTGAAACAGAAATTTGGTATCATAATCTAAGAGAAGAGTGTATTGACAGAGCATATTTAACGTGTAATCACTACAGAGGTATATCTAAAGAACAAATGAGAATGAAAGCTGATGATTCACACTTACCACATTACAGAATAGATAAATGTTATGAACTACAAGTAGAATCAGATTTTCCTGAAGTTCAAGATAATTTTTTAGCAAACAAAGCTATAGAACGAGGATATTATGATTGATAAAATTGTTTTAAATAATAAGACATTAGATGATATAGATTTGTCTAAGTACTTTAGTTATTTAGGAAGTAAATATCAACCTTATTTTAGTGAGGTAAGTGGTAAAGAGCATTACAGATTATTAGCATATCTTTCAACATTATTTGATGGTTGTAATATATTAGACGTAGGCACACATACAGCCGCATCAGCTTTAGCACTTTCTTACAATACACAGAATAAAGTAGACACTATAGATATTAAAGATAGGTTAGGATGGGTGAAGGGTGCTATAGAAGAAGATTGTGAAAATATTAAATTTCACATCGGTGATGTTTACGAAGGTGATTTGATATCAAACTCTGATTTGATTTTATATGATACAACACATCAAGGTGTTCTTGAAAGAGAATTTCATAGACACTTAGTTGAAAGTGGATGGAAAGGCATTTGTATATGGGATGATATAACACTTGACTATCACGGAAAGAAAAGGCAAGTGATGATTGATTTTTGGGATGACATTGAACATACTAAATTTGATATTTCAAAGTACGCACATTGGACAGGAACGGGAATTGTCTTTTATAATTGTGAACCTGAAGTTGTGACACAATGATTAAGATTTTTGTACCACCAATAGAGAAATTTGAACTTAATGAAAACTATGGTGAGATTAATCATATATTAAAAGACGGAATACGGCTCAATTCAAGAACAGAGTTAGTTAAATCTTACGATGAGTGTGATTATGTATTTGTTGACTTTAGACATTTAAATGGCCGGTCCGGATACGAAGGTGATGTAAGAAATTTTGATAGTAATAAATTAATTATAGTTGATTATTCTGACCAACAACAATTATTTGATGTAGATTGTTTACATTATTTTAAACGTAGTTCAGTTTTAAAAGGAGAAAGCAAATTCATACATTATTCACGTGAGGTCAGACCTATTAGTTATTGTATAAAAAATAAGTGGACAGACTTTAAAGACGGAAGTATGTGGATTTCTCACGAAGACAGGGATATTGATATATCAGTATTTTTTAGAACGGAAAATGATAGATTGAAATATGGAATGACTAACAGAGAAGTGGTAGCAGAATATGTTATTGACCATTTTAAAGATAGAAATATTTGGGTAGGTATTGTTGATAGTGATGGCGAAGAAGGGCGGATTAATCTCAATCGTAATTATGTTAATAAGATGCTTCGTTCAAAAATAGTTGTTAATTGTAACCCTGATGATTGGGAAGGTGATTACAGATTGTTTGAATCTTTAAGTTGTGCACCTATGGTATTGATTGATAAAATGATTACTCCAGCAATAAATCCGTTCGAAAATAGAAAGCATTTAGTTTATTATAGCTCGTTATCACAATTAGGAAATGAATTAGAGTATTATTTAGATAATGATTTAGAGAGAAACTCGATTGCGAGTAATGGACATAAATATGCACTCAAATATCATAAGACATCAAATAGAATAGATGAAATTTTAGAGGTCATTGAAAAATGAGTAAAACATTAGCAGTAATATACAATCATAATCTACCTGAGATGACAGATAAATTGTGGGAAGAATTAAAACCATACGAAAGAGATGATTACGACTTAATTCTAATTGATAAT
>PVBE011753314.1_pt1 | contig 22291 bp, 19 predicted proteins | sample 1631181 | NCBI WGS metagenome assembly PVBE01 (sample SAMN08397723, study PRJNA350692) | Marine metagenome, whole genome shotgun sequencing project. | isolation source: water | place: Pacific Ocean | collected 2012-04 | reverse complement strand
TGCACTTCTACTTCTCGGTCACCAAGGCAACCCTGGCGCTGGTGCCCAGCAGTTGGTGGAGCGACGCTTCGAAGACCTCCGGGGCCTCGGTCTTTCGCTGCACGTTCGACGAACTAACAGGCACCTGGTCTTGCCCGAAGGAGTTCTTCTCGCCGGGCGACCTGGGACTGCTCCCTCACGACGACCTCGACGCCTTCGCCTACGACGAACTGCAGAGTCTCGTGCTGCTGTCAACGGCCGGGAAGGCCTACGACCCGATCCTGTTCGTCGATCTCAACCAGGACCTGGCGGTCGCGGAGCCGGTCTACGCCGGCGACAAGCCGATCAGTGACCTGAGCGGCGTCGGCTTGTTCGAGATCGGCAACGTCGATGGAATCTGCGCTCTGGACCCGACCGCCTCCCAGGCCCTGCAGTTGACTCTCGGCCAGCCCCAGCAGGGCAACTTCCCGGCCGCCCAGTTCTGGGCCCAGACTCACCGCGACCTCGGCAATCCCAAACAGCCGCAGCAGCACATCTACCGCCTGCAGGCTGTTGGCGGTATCTGCGGTGGTTGGGTCCTGCCGGTCATCGCCCTGAAGCCTCGCGGTCCGCTGATCCTGTTCGGGCCCTACCGGCTAGGACCGCACCCAACGATCCATGGGTGCCCCTGCGAGATTCCGATCCCGTTCTATGGGGGCCACACCAAGCCGCCGACCCCATTCGACACGTTCTTCGCGAGCTTCCCGCCAACGGCGAACCATCTCTGGATCACACCGGTCCTGACCTGGTCCTACTAGCGCCGCCCTGCTAGCACCGAGGTTGGGAGACCCGGCTAGGCGTTCGACTCCACGCCTAGTTCGCGGCTGCGGCGTCGGAGCAGCAACGCCACGAACAAGAGCCCGGCACCGACGATGGCAAGCGTCGCGGGCTCGGGCACCGGCGACGCAGGACCGGGATCCTCCTCCTGATCCCGAGCGTTGGCAGCTTGCGTGCCTTCCGGGTCCGGACGGATCTCGGGGACTTGCGAAACGGGACGAGCCTGCCCAACAGGTATCGTCGATCTATCGTCTTGAGCGGTGGAAATCGGGATGCTGGCCAAGAGCCAGACGCCGATCCCCAAGACCACATGGGCGAGCATGCGGAACCTCGTGATGTCAGCTTCCAGTGATGTCGATCGGCGGGGGGAGACTCCCTCGCGATCGCTTTGGATCGTTCGGGGCTAGAACGAGAACGATACCACCCGGGAAACCGAAAGTTGGCAAGAGACGGTTACCGCGGGGCGGAGCTTCGGGCAGCTCTCAGGCAGGAGGAGACCGACGCAAAACGGAAGAACCTGACTTTAGGCCGGGAGGCGGGACTGTCAAGTTGAGCACTTGGGAAGAAACTCGTTACCGCCGCCGCGCCCTTGCCTTACAACGCCCTACGGAAGGGGGCTGGGCGACCGCTCGCCATCGGCGGGAGGAAAGTCCGGGCTCCACAGGGCAAGGTGGTGGGTAACTCCCACCGTTCGTGAGAATAGGGAAAGTGCCACAGAGAAGAGACCGCCGGCGGCCCTCACGGTCCTCGGCAAGGGTGAAACGGCGAGGTAAGAGCTCACCGCGGGATCGGGGACGATCCCGGCAGGGCAAACCCCACCTGGAGAAAGGCCGCATAGGAGGATCGGGCGCGGCCCGTGCATGGTCCTCGGGTAGGCCGTTCGAGGCCGACGGCAACGTCGGTCCCAGAGAAATGGTCGTCACCGCGGTTCGCCGCGGGACCAGAACCCGGCTTACGGCCCCCTTCCACTCTTACGTTGGACGCCGGTGGACGATGGGCAGAGCAACGCTCGAGGACGAGCGCGAGCACGGATGACCTCGAGCGGCCGGCGACCAGGAGACGCTACGGGAGTTCTCGCCCACCTGCATCCATGCTCGTGGCAGGCCGAGTGCCCGCAGGGCACGAGCTTTGCTCTGCCTTGACCCCATCGGCCGGTACCGTATCTCCCATGGAGTTTGTCTGGGTCGTCCGCCGCCGGGATCTCTTTCCCAGTTTCACACCGCATGGGTTCGTGCCGCTGGGGGTGGAGGAACTCGAGGACCGGTATCTGTCGGTGGTGCGAGAGCGGGGCTTCTTCGTGGAAAGGCGCGAGGCGGAGGTGACGCCCGCGTGGAAGCAGGTGATCCCCTACTGCACGGTCCGCTGGGAGGACCAGGTCCTGGTCCTGAAGCGGTTGCGAGCTCAGTCCGAGGCCCGCTTGCACGGCCTGCTCAGCATCGGCGTGGGCGGTCACATCAACCCACAGGACGCGGAGGCGGGCGACCTCATCGCTAGGGCGGCGGAGCGGGAGGTCAGCGAAGAGCTGAAGGTCGATCCGCCTTTCCGTATGAAGCCGATCGGAATCCTCAACGATGACGGCAGCGAGGTCGGCGCCGTTCATGTCGGGGTGGTCTTCGGACTCCGGATGGACCGCGCGCCAGAAGTGCGCGAAAGGGACAAGATGACGGCCATTCCGACATCCCTTGCCGACCTCGCCGCCTTATGCGAGAATCCCTCCTCGATCGAGTCCTGGAGTCGCGAGATTTTGGCGGTTTCAGGGTGGGAGAACGGTTTTTAGCACCCAAGTAGTCGTGGCAGGACCGCGTTCAGGGAGGGGATGCTTCGGTGCCATGCCCATGGCGAGGGGAGCACTCGACGAAGCACGGCCCCGCCCCACTGTCTTGGCCCACGGCGCAGCTCCAGACCTGAAGGACCTGCGCCGGCCGCTCGCCGTGCTGTCAGGCAGCGTGCGTCAGGTAGGCAGAGGAGGAAGTATGGCCAGAGTCGTCCTTTCAAAGAACCACGGTCCGGCGGATATGGACCACGAGGAGGTCTTCGACCTCCTGATGAATGCACGCAAGTCGGACTGGGTGCAGTTGGCCCTGGCCGACGGCCAGAAACTCGAAGGTGCCATCATCTTCAACGAGTTCAAGGGCACTGGTCGACTGATCAACATCGACAAGGAGATCAGCGTCGACTTCCGGGCAGACCAAGTTCAGGACGTCAAGTTCTAGCGGCCCGACCCGGGTCCTCCCCGTAAGCGCCGCCGCAGGGGCGCACGCCGCCAACCAACATCCGGCTTAGGAAAAACAAGGCCACGGTCTATCGACCGCGGCCTTGTTAAGTTTTTTCGAACGGCCGACCGGGGGGAAAGGTGGAATGAGGAAAGGTACTTACTTGTAAGTCTGAAGTAAGTGATCCCGGAAAGCCGCCCGGATTCCAATAGGTTGGTCCGACCGAAGTCGAACCGCGAGACACACTCGGGGAACCAACCCGATGGTCCCACCCATTGGGATCTCCGCCCAACGGCGCAACAAGATATTGTGGTCGCCTTTTGACACAACGGGAAAATCAACAATATGCAGGGCTACCCAGCATGGTCGACCACAACGCTGTGCAACTTCCTAATGAACGCCCGCACTGTCGAGCTTCAACTGCGGTTTAGCTCTGGTCGTCCTTCGAGAGAAGTCGGCAAAGGCCTTCCCTCTGTGCTGAGCGGGCGACGGGCACTGCGCTCTTGAGCGCGCTTTCAAGGCGGGTCGAAGTCGCTTCAGCGAAGCTGTCGCGGTCTGGGTAGACGAAGCGGCCCCAGAGTTCGCCGGCTCCGATGGCGAATGGGAAGTGAGCGGCCGCCACCTCCAGGGTGCGTGGGAACACCCAAGCCAAGTCGCGCTCCGCCAGGACGTTGAACGCCGCGTGACGGCGAGCGGCGAGCAGGCCGATCACCAGGTCGGCACGTCGCTGCGCGTTGGCGGCATGCACCACGGCAGCGAACAGCGGAAAGTTCCCGGTCGGAGTGAGCACCTCAGCGCCCGCGACGCGCTCGACGAGCTCGAGTTCGACCCTGCCCAGCACCGGGCTTTCACGCCGCATCAGATGCCCGTGCGCGACCGGAATCGAGGACGAGGCGCCGATGCTGTTGAACAACACCGAGGCACCAGTGCCCTCGGCGACGTCAAAGCAGGCGGCGAGAAAGCCGGTGCTGGGCTCGCGCGGCGACTCGTGGGCCGGCCACAGCAGGGCCTGCGGCGCAAAGAAGGGGAAGCGGTTGGGCGTCGCAATCAGGGTTTCCGACCGCCAGAAGGCCTCCTTGCGGCGAATGCGATCGGCCGAGTGCACCCCGAATGCAGGCCGCTCGGCCGAAGGCGTCCCTGCACGGTCAGCACGTGACGGGATCAGGACGCACTCGAAGGGCAGTCCGAAGGCCGCCACGGCGTGCCGCTCGTGGACCAACCCCTCGTCAGTCAGGCCATCCGTTTCGCGGTCGAGCAGCTCCCACAACGCCTCCGACGGCGCAACGGGAGAGGCTCCATCCACGGGGTCGGCGCCGACCTAGAAGCGAACTCCCCACTGCAGCAGCCACTCGGTCTCTGTACCGACGCCGGTGGCGCGGGAGTCGTTGTTGTTCATTTCGAGGCGCAAGTTGACGTTGTTCGTGACCTCAAGCCACACCGACAGCGTGTGTCCATGTCGATCGGCGAGGATCATCGTCGCCAGACTGGAAGAGTTCGCCAGGCCCTTGCTCTGGTGCAGGTAAGAGAACCGGTAGGCCGCGCCAACGTGCGTGAAGAAGCGGCGCTCCTCGTAGTAGACGCCGTCGAGCGGCAGCCTCACGTAGGGAGACAGGCTGAACGAATCGCGCGACGCGTTGCCGTCCTTACCTACCCACCCTTCGCCCGACAGTCCCAGGATGACCTGCTCAAGGTCCCATTCGACCATTCCGAGGACGCCAAACCGGGTCTTGTTCCGCGAGCCGTCGAAGCGCCCGGGACTGACCGTGGCCAGGAAGGCGCGGTCAGCGCGCGACGACCGGCCAGCACGAGCCGAGAACGCAACCGCGAACTGGAGTTCCGGCCCCTCGAGCATGGTTTGGTAGCCCAGGCCCAGAGCAAAGTCCTTGTTGTTGTTGAGGTCACCTCGCTGCTCATTGTCGTGGATCATCGGCGAGTTGCCTACGGCGATGCCGCCGGCGCCAGCGCGCTGGCCGACGCCGGCATCGCGGGCTCCCAGGACACTGCCGTTGTCCATGCTCAATCGGTAGAAGAGACCCTCTTCCGTGTCGCCGCCGATCTGGATGCCGGTCACTTCATCGCGATAGAAGGCCGTTCCCGCCAGCGAGAACGACTCGCTGTGGCGCGGCAAGAAATCGCGTTCCCAGCGGAAGTAGTTGCCTGCCTGAATGAAGGTGTTGGTCGGGTCCTCGAAGCCGAACAGGTTGCGACCGACGTGGCCGAACCGGATGTAGGCCTCGTCGATGTCGACCGCGCCTTCGTCCTCATCGCGCACGACAGGGTCGAGCGTGAGCAGTGAGTGGAAGACCAAGTCCTCGATCAGGTCCATGCCGAGCGACAGCTGCATGCGCCGTACGCGGTACTGCGTCGCCCCCCCGTTGGCGCCGAACGCGTTGCCGCCGTAGACCCCGAAGCTGCTGCGCTGCGCGTTGGTGTCATAGAACTCGAAGTCGAGGCGCCCGCCAATGCGGACGGACGGTTCGCTCTTGCGGGCCGGCTCCTGGCCCAGCCGAGAGTTCGCGTCAACAACGTTGCTGCGAGATCGCGCCCCCCCCAGCGCCCGCACCTGTTGCTCCAGCGCGTCGACCTTGCGCTCGAGTTGCTGCACCCGCGAGCCTTGGCCCGCCTCGTCGCTGGTTTGCGCCGCCGTGTGGCCTGTCAGCAGGCTCACGAGCAGGCTCACCGCGAGAAAACCACCGATCCTATCGGTACTTCTCATGGCTCCTCCCTCCTTCGTCGGCAGTGTAGTCGGCGGCCTCGCGGCACGCACGAACCGTTCTCCGAGAGGGCTGCCCTCGCTATGCTCGCGTTGGCTCCCGAACCCCCTGCCCAACGAGATCCTTGAAGACCGTATTCCTCGGCACTGACGATTTCCCGGTGCCGTCGCTGCACGCCCTTGCCGAAAGCGACCACCGGCCAGCCCTCGTCGCCACCAAACCGGACGGCCCGCGTGGTCGCGGGAGGAAGATCTACCCGCAGAAGGTCCGCCTGGTGGCCGAGGAGCTCGGGTTCCCCTGTGAGCAGCCGGCGGACGTGCTGGCGCCGGAGTTCATGGACCGCCTGCGCAAGCTGGCCCCAGATGTGATCATCGTGGTCAGCTTCGGCCGCATCCTCACCGAGGAGTTCCTGGCAATCCCGGCGAAGTACTGCATCAACGCACACGCGTCGCTTCTGCCGAGCTTTCGTGGGGCATCGCCGGTGCCGCACGCGATCCTTGCTGGCGACAGGGTTACGGGCATCACGATCCAGAAGATCGAAGTCGCCCTGGACACCGGCCCGATCCTGACCACGGTCGAGACCGAGATCGAGAAGCACGAGAACACCGGTGCGCTGTTCAACCGCTTGGCCGTACTCTCGGGCAAAGCCCTCGTGCAGGGGCTCGACTTGATCGCGAGCGGTAAGGGCGAGCTGAGGCCACAGGACGAGGCGAAGGCAACGCTGGCCCCCAAGTTGGTCAAGGAGAACGGCTTCATCGACTGGGAGAACGCCGCCGAGGAGATCGACCGCCTCGTTCGCGGCTACACGCCCAAGCCGGGATCGCGCACCCGGTTCGGCCCGCGCAAGCTGATCGTGATGGAAGGCCGCGTCGAGGACGACAACTTCGGGCTCGGCATGCCCGGCGGCGTCATGACGGCAGGCGAAGAGGGGATCCGCGTGTGCACCGGTCGTGGCATCTTCCGCGTGCTACGCCTCAAGCCCGAGAACGGTCGCAACATGACCGCTGGCGAGTTCGTGCGGGGGCATCAGTTCCCGCCGGACGCGCGGTTCGGCTAGGGGACTCGGATGGCGGTCGCGCCAGCGCGTCGGGCGGCCTGGGATGTGCTTTGTGCCTACCTCGTCGCCGATCCGAAGACGGCGCGACTGGGCAGCAAGAAGCGACCCTTTCCGCCGGCGTCGCTCGACGGCCGCGACCGCGCGTCGGCCCGCCGCCTGGCCGGGGCTGTCGTTCGCCGGCGACTCACCCTGGACACGATCGTCGCGCAGCTTGCCAAGGGCCGCCGGCCACGACCGGCCGGCCTGCGAGCTGCCCTGCTGCTCGGTGCTTGGGAACTCCTCTTCGATCCAACCGCAACAGCCCGGGCTACCGTCCGCGACGCCGTTGACCTGGCACGGAATGCGGCAGGTGAAGGCGGCGCACGTTTTGCGAATGCGCTGCTCCGTCGCCTCGCCAGTGCACCATCGGTGGAAGCCTGGCTGTCACCTGGAACGGAGACGGGGGATTGGTCGGTGTGGTGGTCGTACCCGCCGGAGCTGATCGAGCGCTGGATCGCGGCGCACGGCGCCGATGCGGCGGCAGAGCTGTTCGAAGCCGGCAACGCCGAGCCGTCGTTGTCGCTGCGCGCCAACACCACACGCACCGAGCCCCACGAACTCGCTGAACACCTCGCGAAGGAAGACGTGGCGACCAAGCCGACCGAGCACCCGATCGTGCTACGTCTCGAACGGACCGGGCGCAGCGACGTGCTAGAGACGAAGTGCTTCGAGGGTGGCCTGTTCTCCGTGCAGGACCCGACACAGGCCGAGGTGGTCGACTTGCTCGATCTCTCGCCCGGCCAGCGTGTGCTCGACTACTGCGCCGCCCCGGGCGGCAAGTCCACCGCGATCGCCGAGGCCATCCGTGACGACGGCGAGGTGGTCGCTTTCGACGTGGATCCGGAGCGGCTCACGCGGCTGCCGGCGGAGGCTGCCCGCCTCGGCCTCGGCTGCATCCGCGTCGCCGGCGCCGACGACCTCGGCGCCGCATTCGACCGCATCCTCGTCGACGTGCCGTGCTCCAACACCGGCGTGCTGCACCGTCGGCCGGAAGCGCGCTGGCGGTTTTCGACGGAACAGCTCGCGCGCCAGGTGGTCACCCAGGAGTCGATCCTGCGCAAGGCAGCGACGCACCTGGCTCCAGGTGGCCGGCTGGTCTACTCGACTTGCAGCATCGAGCCCGAAGAGAACGAAGACCTGATCGCTCGCCTGGCGCCCGAGCTCGGCCTCAGGGTCGTTTGGGCCGGCCGCACGTTGCCGTGCATCGACCAGCGCGACGGTGGCGGCGCAGCGGTCCTCACTCCGTTGGTCAACGGGTCTGAGAGAGAGTCCGAGTGACCGGCCGGACGCCGTTGACCAACGAAGGACGACCCGCTCACGACCGTGCCCCTGCCTTTCCAGTGGCCGGTCTCCATTAAGTGGACGGGAAGGGGAAGAGAGGCACGGATACGCGGTTCGGGGGCAAGCTCATGGTGCTAAGTTCGCCGAGCGATGTCCGAGACCCGATTGCACACCGTATTCGGCCTGCTCTTCCTGGCCAGCGTCTTCCTGAGAGAGCAGCTCTTGAAGGCGATGCCCGCGTGGCGAGACCCCGAAATCGGCCTACTGTCGCTCGTGGTGGCCCTGCTCTGGGTCGTCGTCTTCTTCATGAAGCGCGGTAGCGCGATGGTCGACGAACTGAAGGTCCTACGCGACCGGGTCGAGCGACTGGAGCGCAAGCATGACGCGCTCGAGGACGAGGTCGCCGGGCGGTGACCCGAGCGGAAGCGAGCACCATACGCACGGCGTGGCGCGACAACCCTCAGTGGCGCAAGCTCTATGTTGCGCGCGCGACGAGTCTGCTCGGCAGTTGGCTGAACGCGCTCGCCCTCGTGCATCTGCTGACGCACGGCCAGGCGGAGGCGAGCGGTGCGGCGTTGGCCCTCGCGATCGTGTTCGTGCTCAAGCAGTTGCCGCTGAGCTTCCTCGGACCGGCCGCAGGTGTGCTCGCCGACCGCTTCGACCGGCGCCGCATCCTGATTGTCACGGAGCTGTTGTCGGTCGCGGTCGCGCTGTCATTCCTCTTCCTCGAACCGGGCGGCCCCGCGATCTGGGTCTACCTGCTCGCGGGCACGCAGATGGCGATCACAGCGTTCTTCTTGCCCGCGTTCCAGGCGCTGGTGCCGGCCCTCGTGCAGCCGAAGGACCTCGCGAGCGCCAACGTCGCGTTCGCCGCGACGTGGTCCATCGTGTTCGCGACTGGATCGGCAATCGGCGGCATCATGCTCGAGTTGTTCGGTTGGCGGGCCGCGATCGTGCTCGACGCCGTGAGCTACCTCGTGTCGGTGTTGCTCGTGCTCGCGATCAAGTACGAGAGCCCGGTGTGTGCGCCGAGCACGGCAAGAGGAATCGCCCGCGCGCTCGGTATCGCCGACCTGCGTGACGGCATCCGCTACATCCGCGGTCATGCCGAAGTCGCACGCCTGATCCTGGTCAAGCTCGGTTGGGGAACGATGGGGGCGATCACGTTGTTCCTGACCCTTCTCGGTCGCACCGAGGACTACCGCATCGGCACGTCGCCCGAGTCAGGTGTCGCCTTCCTCTGGGTCAGTCGCGCCCTGGGCACGTTGTTCGGGCCACTGCTCGCGCACCGTTGGGCACGCGGTGATCCGCGCCGGCTGGAACGGACGCTCACGGTCGCATTCTTCGTGGCACCGACCTTCTATGTCCTCGCGGCCATGTGCACCAATCCCTGGCTCGGCGGCGCGTTCGTGCTGACCGCACATCTCGGCGGTGCCACGCTCTGGGTCATCTCTACGGTGTTGCTGCAGCGACTGGTGCCCGACGAGTTCCGTGGTCGGACGTTCGCCGTCGACGTCGCGTTGTTCATGCTCACGGCCTCCGCGACGCAACTGGTCTATGCGTTCTTGATCGACGCTCAACTGCTCGAGCTGCGCACGACGATCGTAGTCGCCGCATCCATCTGCCTGATTCCGGCCGCGCTGTGGTTGCGCCGGCCATCTGCCGAGAGGCGGTAGGGGCGGATAGGATCGCGTCGCTTCGCCGGGTAGGCTCCGTCCATGGCAGAGGCCGAGCTGAGCGCACTGGAGAAGGCCGTCCTCGGGCGCTTCTTTTCGCGCACCGAGCCGCGCGACCACGCGGATGTCTACCTCGTGCGCAAGCTACCGCAGGAGATCCGCGCGACCCTGAACGGGCTCTACTCGCGCAGCCACCTGTCGATGCGCGGGACCTTTCTCAAGCGGCTTGTCCAGGGGCTGACGGAGGCGGGCAAGCAACTCAAGGACTTCTCGCTGCCGGATGCTTCCGAGGATGTTCTCGGTGACCTGCTCGTGGATCGGTCGGGGAAGTTCCTACGGACATATGCCATCGACCACGGCCACAACTCGTTGCGCGAAGGCGCCGTCTGTCATCTCGCGATCGAGAACGTGTCGCAGCTGGTGACGCGCTTCCTGCAACGCGAACGGCGCGCCAGCTTCGAGGAGAGCAGCACGCGCTACATCTCGTTCTCGAAGGAAGGACACTGGATCGACCCGGAAATCGTGCGCGCTGGCGGCGCCATCGAGACCGCATATCGAACGGCGCTGGCCGAGAGCTTCGCGTTCTACCAGGAGTCGATCGACCTGCTGCGCGACGGTATCCGCAAGAAGCGCCCACGCAAGGCCAGCGAGGACGAGAAGGCATACGAGCGCTCGGTGCGAGCTGAAGCCTTTGATTCGGCGCGCTACTTGCTGACCCCGGCGCTCTACACCAAGTTCGGACTCGTCTGCGACGCGCGGACGCTCGCCGACCTGATCACACAGCTCGTCTCACACCCGCTTGAAGAGTTCCGCATCGTCGGCGCACGCCTGCGCGAGGAGGGCGAGCGTGACGTGCCAACGCTCCTGACGCACGCAAAGCGCAACACCTACCTCGAGACGACCGAGCCAACGTTGTCCCAACTGTGCGACGAACTCGGCGTCAGCAGCGAGATCGATCACCAGCCGCGGGAAGCGGAACAGCACGTTCGCCTGCTTTCGGCGCCGCCCGGCCTCGACGAGGCGCTGCTCGCCTCAGCGTTGTTCGAACACTCGGATGTCTCGATGGCCGAACTGCTAGCCCGCGTGCGCGCATTAGATGGGGCGGAGCGCCAAGCACTCTTGGCGCAGTGCCTGGACTCGCGCGGGCCGCGCGACGCCATGCCGGAGGGCTTCGAAGGCGGCGGCATGCTCGACTTCGAGATCCTGATGGACTTCGGCGCCTACCGCGACGTCGCCAGGCATCGCAAGGGCTTCCAGCAGCAGCAGCGGCTGACCACCGCACACGGCTTCGTCGTGCCACCGCTCTTCGACGCCTGCGGCCTCGGCGATCGCTACCGCGCGGTCATGTCCTCGGCAGCCGAGCACGCCGCCCGCGTCGCGAACAACTTCCCGCTGCAGTCGCAGTATCTGATCCCGTTTGGCTACTTGCAACGCGTGCGCGTGTCGTTCGACCCACGACAGATGGCCTACTTCTGTGAGCTACGCTCGCAGCCGGACGGCCACTTCAGCTACCGCGACATCGCGATCCGAATGGGACATGCGCTCCGAGACGTTGCCCCGCTCTTCGCCGAATGGGTCCGCGTCTGCGAAGACGAGGTCTTCCTCGGCCGCGTATCTACCGAGCTGGCCAGCGACGCACGCCGCGCCCAACGAGAGCAGCGCGCCAAGGGCCTCGGCTTCGAGACCTGAGCCCGGCCCGTGGGTAACCCACCCTCGTGGGGTTTGGCGGACGTCGTGTGACTACTTGATCTCGGTGAGCTTGAGGCGGAGACGGCTACGGAACTGGCCGCCCTCGAGAAAGCGGATCGGCCCCTCGCCGAGCTCCATCGTTTCGCCCGGCTTGATCATGACGACTCGGTCGAACTCGGTGCCGACAACATCGGCACATTCGATGGATCCGACGCCCTCGGCAGCAGCTGCCACCTGACGGAAGTGATTGAGCGCGCTGTCGACCAGGGCGAATCGTACCCGGCAGCTCTCGTCCGTCGGATGGACCGATGCAATGACCTGCGTGCCGTCGAAGACTGACTGCACGACCGGATCGGCGACTGAAGAACTCTGGGCAATTTCGACGTTGTAGTCAGCGACGTAGCTCTGCTCGCTTCCGCTGAGCGCGTAACCGGTACGCCGACCGAGGCAAGGAACGCGAATCGGTGCACCAAACGCACGCCACTCTCCGGTTCCGTCAGCAGGTCGAACCTGGCGCTCGAACTCGACGACGAAGCTACGGTCGAGATCCCGCATCAAGAACCTCGCCGCACGAACTGCCGCCTTTCTGTTGTCGACATCTCCACCCTCGACCCTGGCGTACCACCGGTTGCTGATCACGTTCGCTTCACCCGCCGACATCTCCTGCATCATGTGTTGGAGGAAGTCGGGATCCATCGGGCTCTCCGGCTTGATGCCGTGTCGCTTCTTGCCAACAGAGAGCTGGTAACCAGCACACGCGCCACAGCTGGCGAGACCGGTCGCGACGATGCCATCAGTCTGCGGAGCGGCGTCGAGCCGACGCGCCACGACCAGCAGCCGCAGGTTGCGGTGGCCCTTGCCGCCAGGCGCCATCACCACACCGCCACTGGCGCCGAGCGCCGCGCTGAACAAGAGCTGTGACTGGCGCACCGACGTCAGCTCGACGTGGTGCAACTCGGACGCCGCGAGGTTGCGGGTCTTGATCGCGTGCGGGTCCATGGTCCGGCGTGAGAAGAGGGCGAACAGCGCCAACCCCTGGCCGTCCGGACGGATCACTGGCAGACAGGCGAGTCCAGTGCCGAGTTCGATCGTCGCGACGCTGGGATCACCGATCTTGGACTTGGTCGCGACCTCGACGGCCAGGTCGGCCTGCAGTGCGACGCGTCGCCAGGCGCCCATGTGCACGCGCGCACCTGGACGGCACTGCACCGACCCCGCGTGCAAGACGTCGCCACGCTTGCCGGCAAGAACGTCTTCGTAGAGTTGCGCCGCCTCACCACCGTCGAGAACGCGATAGCCCTCGCCGCTGGGCGACGTGAAACAGACGTAGCGAAGGGCGATGCGGGGAGCGATCGCATGGCGCAGTTGCTGCACCAAGCCATGGACCCGATCGAGCGCCTCTTTCGCGTGCGTTACGTACAGCACGCCGCCTTGCGACTGCATGCTCACACCCTCGCGGCCACTCAAGGCCTCCGGAAACGACGCGAAGAGGGCTCCGATCCGCTCCATCAAGAAGTCCATGCCGATAGGTGCGCTGTCTCCGCCGGGGAGCAACGAAGTCGCCTTTGGGTGTCCGTCCTCCCACCAAAGCTCGTTCTCTCTGACGTTCCAACCGAGCGACGGGCCGAGCGATGGGCCGAGCGAGGGTAGGTGGACAGCCGACAGCGGGGTCGCCAGGTCGCGGACACGAAATGCGCGCAACTCGTTGCCCTGCGGTGCTGGCAAGCTGTGCACGCGCGGCTGGTCGTTGACGACTCCGAGGGCTCCGTTGAGCTGCAACGGTAGAAATATCAGTGCTAGAAGTGCATACATCGTTCTTCGGTCCTTCAGGGATCCGTGCGAGTCCTGGGCACGCCCAGGCCGAGCTCGGCCTGCAACGCACGCAGCCGCGCACGCACAGGGCGACTGCAGGTCAGCTCGATTCGATCGGCGAAGAGCGCCGTGAGTTGCTGACCGTCTTGGTCATTCAGGTTGGTCAACCATCGGCGTGCGTATGGCCACAGTTCCGGTGACCGACGGCGCACCAGAAGCGAAGCATCCACCAGCCACCCGAGGCAACGCGCGTCGCCCGTGCGCCGCGCTTGGGTGGCACCACGACGCAGCGCTTCCCACGGCAACGCGACGAGCCGGCGGTCTCGAATTCGGTGACCGAGAGCGCCAGCGAGCTCGGCGACCTCGATCGCGAGCTCTCGGTTCCCACGCAGCATCCACCGCGACGCCAACAGCCTGGCCAGCCGCGTACCGACCGCCTCGCGGTCACGCAGTAGCTCGACCAGCGCGATCCGGCATCCGCCCCTCGCGCGCAGCGCGGCACCGATGACAGCGTCGAGTTCGACTCCACCGAACATGCCGCGATCGACTCCATCGATGACCCATCGCCCAGCGGCGATGACACGCGCATCGGTCGTCGGACCGGCCCGGAGTCGGGGTCTGCGTTCGACCACATCGAACGAACAGATGCTCGATGTCCATGCACGCTCCCTGCCACTCTCGTCGAGAGTGGCAAGAGCGAAGCGAGTCAACGCGCTGCGCGATACGCCGGGCACGAACCCCCCGCCGAGCGCATATGAGAGCTTGGCCTCGTCCGCCACACGCGGACGGCTCGCCATGCGTGCGCCAGCCGGTAGCGCAAGCGAGCCACTGGTCGCCGTTGCTGTCATCTCGGTCGGCAGGGCTGGCCCGCCAGTCCGCACCGGCTTGGGGAACTGCTCAGCCACCGGCTCAGTGGTCGGCTCCGCCGAGTCACCGCTCGGCCAGACGGCGAACGCAACGACCGCCGCAGCGGCGGCGGCAACGGCAACAGCAGCGGTCAGACGCCAGGAGCGGCCCGTCCGCCCATCGTCCGTCTCCCGTGAACCAACTCTCGGGCCGCCAGCACCACCGACGGCCGCTACCGGCTCAAGGAAGGACAGCAACTCACCGACGCGCGAGTCATCGATGCTCGTGTCGGTCTGCGCCGCGAGCATCGAATCGAGGCGACGGCTCACATCGACAGCGCGTGCACAGTGCTCGCACTCGACGAGGTGCTCGCCGAGCTTGGTTGCGTTCTCGTTCGGCTCGCCGTCGACGAAGGTCGCTACGATCAGGTCTTCGAGTTGACAGCTATCGAACTCGTGACTCACAGTACTTCCCCCATACGGTCACGCAGCTTGCGCCGCGCGTTCAGCACCGCCATGCGCGCCGCCCCGGTACTCGTGTGCAGCACGCCGGCGATCTCGCTGTAGTCCCAGCCTTCGACCGCGCGCAAGTGCAACGCCGTGCGTTGACGCACGGGCAACCGCTCCATCGCTTCCTCGACGCGGTGCAGCAGGTCTCTGGCCGACACATGCGCGAGCGGATCACAGTCGAGCCGGTCCGGCACGAGTCCGTCCTCGAGCGGCGTTTGGCCGGGCAGCGGCCGGGCCGGATCAAACCGCTCCGGCTCGGTCGCGAGTCGATAGAGAATGCCAACGACCCAGGCGCGAAAGCTGCAATCGCCGCGAAATCCGGCGAGCCCACGATGCGCCTTGATCAACCCAGCCTGCAGCAGCTCGTCGGCCGAGGGGCCATTGAGCCGCCGGCACAAGGCGAGCAAACCGCCCAGCAGCGGGCGCACGAGCCGGTCAAACGCGGCAGGATCGCCGGTCTGCGCCTCGGCCAACCAAGCCGGAGCCGCTTCCGTCACCCGCCGAACTCGCCTTCTCGAGACCATCGCCACAGTCTTGCAGACCCAGGAGCCAAATGGGCCGTCACTCCGATTCTGACGGATTCTGGACTCAGATGGGTCCAAATGGATGCGTAGCCTGGACCCGGTGGCAACCCTGCAGAACCTGCTCGATCGGCACGCGACGGTCGCCGCCTCCGAGCTCGTCCGAACAGAGGGCAAGAGGGTCGTGTGCTTGGCCTGCGGACACCGCTGCCAGCTCTCTGACGGCGCGCGCGGCATCTGCAAGGTCCGCTGGGCCGAGGCCGGACTGCTGCGCGTGCCGTCCGGCTACGTCGCCGGAATCGCGGTCGATCCGATCGAAAAGAAGCCCTTCTTCCACGTGGATCCGGGTAGCGACGCGCTGTCGTTCGGCACGCTCGGATGTGACCTGCACTGTGGTTACTGCCAGAACTGGGACACCTCACAGTCACTGCGCGACCGCGACGCGAGCGGTTTGCCCCACGCGATGACGGCCAGCGAGATCATCGAGGTGGCGACCGCGCGGGACTGCTCGACCGTCGTCAGCACCTACAACGAACCACTAATCACGGCCGAGTGGTCGCATGAGGTGTTCTCGCTCGCCAAGGAACGCGGCCTCAGGACCGGGTTCGTCAGCAACGGCAACGCAACGCCGGAGGTGTTGGACTGGCTGCGACCCGTGATGGATCTCTACAAGGTCGACCTGAAGAGCTTCCGCGACAAGAGCTATCGGTCGCTCGGTTGCCCGCTGCAGAATGTCCTCGACGGCATCACCATGGTGCATGAACGTGGTCTGTGGCTCGAGGTCGTGACCCTGATCGTACCCGACTTCAACGACTCCGACGCCGAGCTCGCCGACATCGCGCGCTTCCTCGTCGACCTGTCACCGGACATCCCGTGGCACGTGACTGCGTTTCATCCCGACTACAAGATGCGCGACCGTGGCTGGACGCAAGCCGAGACGCTCTGTCGGGCGCGCGAGATCGGCGTCGAGGCGGGGCTCAACCATGTCTACGCCGGCAACATTCCCGGGGCGGTGCCGGGTGCGGAGGACACGCACTGCGCAGGTTGCGGCGTGGTGTTGATCGCGCGCACCGGCTACGACGTGCGTATCGTCACCCTCGAAGGCAACGAATGCCGCGCGTGCGGGACCGTTCTGCCGGGCGTTTTCTGATCTCTCACCGGCGTCGTATGTCTACCATGCGCGCATGCGCGCCTCGCTTCCCCAGCAGTAATCGTCTCCATGGAATACCGCGTCAAGCTCCCCGAGTTCTCCGGGCCACTCGACCTGCTGCTGCACCTCGTCAAGAAGCAAGAAGTCGACATCCACGAGATCTCGATTGCGCGCATCCTGACGGACTTCCTCGCCTACCTGAGAGCCCTCGAGACGCTCGACCTGCACAACATCGGCGACTTCGTCGTCATGGCGACGACGCTGATGGAGATCAAGTCGAAGGAGCTGTTGCCGCGCGAGACCGTGGACCTGCGCGCAGAGCTGGACCCGCGCGACGAGTTGATTCGCCAACTGCTCGAGTACCGCCGTTATCGCGATCTCATGCGGCAACTCGAACGCCAGGGCAAGGACCGCGAGCAACTGATCGGGCGCGGCAGCTCCGGAGCTGACCCAGACAAGATCCGCGAACTCGTCAACGATAAGTTCGAGCAGGAGGTCGAAGCGTCGCTCGACCTCGAGGACCTGGATGCCTGGTTCCTGCTCAAGGCCTACGCAAAGCTCTTGGAGGAGACAGACTTCGGCAAGAGCGTTGCGATCGAAGGCGAGAAGAAGTCGATCGCGGTCTTCATCGAGGAACTGGTCGGCCGGCTCGAGGCCGCTGATGGCAAGGAGTTGCGCTTCGAACAGGCCTTCGACGCGCGCGAAGGCAAGTCCGGCCTTATCGGTATATTCACGGCGCTGCTCGAGCTGCTCAAACAGCAACGCATTACCGCACGGCAAGAGCGCCCGTTCGGGACGATTGTGCTCGCGCTTCTGGAGGCGCCGGCGGACGCACCGGCCGAGGACGCGCCCGCTGAAGACACCGTCAGCCCTTGACGCACACGACCTGCTTGAGCGTGTGCACGATCTCGACCAGGTCGTTCTGCGCCTCCATGACTCGGTCGATCGATTTGTAGGCGCCGGGTGTTTCGTCGAGCACGCCGGCATCCTTGCGGCACTCGACCCCAGAAGTTGCGAGTGCGTGATCCTCGACCGAAAAGCGCTTCTTGGCCTCGGTGCGCGACATGACGCGACCGGCGCCGTGTGAGCAACTCGAGAACGACTCGGGGTTGCCCTTGCCACGCACGATGAAGGACCGCTCGCCCATCGAACCAGGAATGATGCCGAGCTCGCCAACCCCGGCGCGCACGGCGCCCTTACGCGTGACGAAGACCTCGTCACCGTAGTGCACTTCGCGCGTCACGTAGTTGTGGTGGCAGTTGACGGCCAGCTTGTCGGCCCTGAACGGCGGCAGGTCCTTGCGCCGCACCAACCCATCGAGGATCTCCGCCATCATGATCTCGCGGTTGGCCTGCGCGTAGCGCTGCGCCCATTCCACGGCGAACACGTAGTGCTCGAAGTGCGCCGCGCCCTCCTCGAAGTAAGCGAGGTCCTTGTCGGGCAGGTTGTTCCAGTGCGCGCGCATGTCCTTCTTGGCAAGGTCTATGAAGCGCGTGCCGATTCGATTGCCGACACCGCGTGATCCCGAGTGCAGCATGACCCACACGGACTCGGCCTCGTCCAGGCACACTTCGATGAAGTGGTTGCCGCCGCCTAGCGTGCCGAGTTGCGTTACGTGCTTGCCACGGTCCAGCTTGCTGTAGGTGCCAATGATCTGCTCGTAGCCCCGGCGAAGCTCCTTCCACGTGTCCTCGGCACGGACAGGAACACGGTCGAACGAGCCGCGATCGCGCTTTCCGCCGTGGTCGGTCCTACCGTGCGGAACCGCCTTCTCGATCGTGGTGCGTACGCCGCGCAAGTCGTCAGGCAGGTCTGAGGCGGACAGCGTTGTCTGCACGGCCATCATGCCGCAGCCGATGTCGACACCGACGGCCGCCGGAATGATCGCGTTGCGCGTCGGGATCACACTGCCCACCGTCGCGCCGATCCCCCAGTGGACGTCGGGCATCGCCGCCACCCACTTGTGCACGATGGGCAGCAGCGCGACGTTCTCGAGTTGCTTGCGCGCCCCGTCCTCGATCGGTACACCACGCACCCAGGCCTTGATCGGAACACCGTCGGTCTCGAGTAGTTGGTAGTTCAGATCAGGATCCCGGACGCTTGCGAGCGACGTCGGCCGGTCCAGCCCGGATCGCGACACGCTTCCAGTCGCGGCAGATCGACATGCCGCTCATCCTAGCGTCAAAACGCGGCGCCTCTACGGCCAGCGGCCGTCGGTCAGCGATCTGCTGCGACGCTCCGGAGCGTCACGATCGGGATCTCGGCGCGCGCGCCGAAGCGAACCGGCAGGAGCGTCACGCCGACGCCACGACCGACGTAGAGCGTCGAGCGCTCAACGGTGAACATGCCGGCCAGGTAATCGAAGCGACTGTGGTTGAGCGGCGCCCAGCCCTTGAACGCAACTTGCCCGCCGTGCGTGTGGCCCGACAGCGTCAGGTCGACATCGACCGCGGCGGCTTCGAAGAAGAAGTCTGGATGGTGCGCCAGCAGCACAATGGGTTCGTTGGCTCCCACACCAAAGAGAGCAGTTGCAAGATCGGGCGTGCCTTCTGTCAGGTCGTCAACGCCCGCGATCCATAGCGTCGCACCGTCACGCTCGATGCGCACGCCACGGTTGTTGAGCACTTGAACGCCGTACTCGCTCAGGAACGCTTCCCACAGGCCGATGTCCCTACCCCAGAAGTAATCGTGGTTGCCCGGCACGGCAAACACGCCCAGCGGTGGGTCGATGCACTGCAGGGCACGCCGGTAGTACAAGATCTCGCACTCGCGGGTATTGATCAGGTCGCCACCGAGGCACACGAGGTCCGGGGCGTGCTCGTTGACGGACTCGAAGATCGCGCACAGTTCGTCTTCATTCATGAAGCTGCCCGCGTGCAGGTCGCTCAGGAAAGCGATGCGAAGTCCATCGAGCCCGCGGTCGCCGCGCGTGACCTCCACCGTTACTTCCGTGAAGTCGAGGTGGCGCACGTGCGCGTGCAACAACCGCCCCAGTGGCAGCCAGTCGAGCGCTCGGTTGATCGCGGCGGATGCGCGCGACATGAGACGACGTATCCCCGTGCGCTGACCGCTGACCAGGCCGTGTGGCCGCGTGGCGCGGCGACGATCCGCGGGCAACCGTTGCGCCAGCACCGCACGTTCTCTCTCCTGGACTCCAGTCTTGCTCATCGGGTGATCGGCCAGCGCCGCGGTTTGCTGTGTGGACGATCCTCGATCCCGACACTCAGGGACTTCATCCTGCTGGTTTCGACCTTGACCGGGCACAGCTTGAGCGGACAGTAGACACTTGGTAGCCGCATCGCCCCGACCCGCCCTCCGCCTGGCACCCGCATACATCGCGGTTTTCGCCGTCTTGGGTGTTTGGCTGCCCTACTGGCCGCTGTGGCTGGAAGCGCGCGGCGTCTCGGCCAAGCAGGTGTCGTGGATCCTGACGGCCGGAATCTGGCTGCGCGCGCTGGCCGGTCCATTCTGGGGCAACCTCGCCGACCGACGGGCGGCACATCGCCAACTCGTGTTCCTGCTCGCCCTGGGCAGCGCGGCATTGTGCGCACTGTTCACGCTCGATCTGGGGTTCGCTGGCATCCTGTTGGTGAGCATTCCGTTCACGATGCTGTACTTCCCGATGATCGCGCTCATCGATGGGCTCACGATCTCTTGGACGCGTCGGACGGCGAACGACGTCCGCGCGCTCGACTACGGACGCCTCCGGCTCTGGGGCTCGCTGTCGTTCTTGGTCGTCAGCATCGCGGCCGGCACGTTCCTCGAAGGCCGGTCCCTGGAGTGGGTGATCGCCCTTCTTCTCGCCGGGCTCGCCGCTTCAGCCGTTGCGGCAGCCGCCCTACCGGCACCAGAGAACCCCCAGCGTGCGACCCGGCTGCCACTAAGAGAACTGCTCGTGCGGCGCGACTTTCTGTTGCTGCTCGCCGCCGCCGGGCTCATCCAGGGCAGCCATGGTTGCTACTACGCGTACGGGTCCATCCACTGGAAGAACGCGGGGATCGAAGAGGGTTGGATCGGCTGGCTATGGGCCGAGGGTGTGATCGCCGAGGTCGTGCTCTTCATCGTTGCGCCGCGCTTGTTCCGCTGGCGACCGACGACGCTCTTGATGGTCGGCGCCACCAGTGCACTCGTGCGCTGGATCCTGCTCGCAGAGTTCACCGATCTCGGCGCGCTGGTCGCCGTGCAGTGGATGCACGGGCTCAGTTTCGGCATGACGCACCTGGCCGCGGTCAGCTGGATCACGAAGAACGTGAGCGAAGAGCAGACCGCGAGCGCACAAGCGCTGCTCGCCGCGATGACGGCTGGTGTCGTACTCGGGCTAGCGACTCTGCTCTGCGGCGAGCTGTTCGACAGCTACGGCGGAACCACGTTCTACGCCATGTCGGCCATGGCGTTGTTCGGCCTCGCCGCCGCGCGCGTGCTGCGCTCCGCTACTTCAACGCGAACGTCTGCCCGCCTTTGACTAGCTCTGCGTGCTGCTCGACGAGCTTTAGCACTGCCTTGGCGCTCGGCGGCTTCGTGAACCCGTAGACGAACACCGCCGCACGGCCGGCGCGCGCATGCGCGGCGATCTGACTGGCGTAGTGCCGCGTGTGCGCCTTCTCGAACTGCTCGGCATCCTCCTCGGTGTCCCAGAGCGTGACCCAAACGACGCCGTGCGCTTCACCTTGCGCGAACAGGTAGGCGCGGTCGCCACCCCAGCCACGCGCCGCCTTGTTGGTCCAGTAGCTGGCGTTGTTCATGGCAGCCATGTTGAGCTTGCGCTCGCTCGACCTTGTCAGGAGCGCCATGTGGATCTCGCCATAGGTCTCACGCTCGAGCAACCTGCCCGCGACGACTTCGGCCAACTTGGCGACAAAGGCGTCGTCGTTGGCGATCCGTACGGGCAAGTCGAGCTTGTTTTCGTTCCAGTACTTGGCCGGGTGCAGGATCTGCTCCGACGACAGAGGGAGCTTGCCGAACGCCTTCTCGGCGTTCGCGTCGACACCATTCTCCAACCGCGCCAACGCTCCCGGTCCCTTGCCCTTGGTCAAGAAGTGTGAGCCTGCCATGTAGCGCGCGATCAGCGTGGCGAAGTAGGGGGGCGCAGCCAGGAGCACTTTGGCCTTCTCCGCCTCGGTCTTCATCGCCTGCCGCATCTGACTCATCATGTCGTACTTCTTCATGCCGAACTGTATCGCCCAACGCTGCATGAGCGCGGTCGCCGATCCCTCGATGACAGCGCCGACCGCGAAGCTCGCGTCGTGCTCGTCCTGACATGCCTTCATCATCGGATCGAGCTTGTAGTACTGATCGTCGAGCGCATGGGTCAGCTCGTGGGCGATCATCATCCGGTTCATGGCTTCCCCCATCTCGGCGGCGCGCGCCATCATGAAGAAGGCCTCACGCGACGGATCGTAGAAGCCGCCGATCTGGCTCAGCAGCACATCCATGATCGTCTTCTTGAGGTCCATGTCCTTCGGGATGAGGCCTAGCAACTGCAGCAACAACTGCTGGCGGCGCAGCTTCTCGGGGGGTAACTCCTCGTCGAACAGCTTCTTCTCGATGAACTCTCTGAGTTCGGCCGCGGTTTGCACGCCCTTCTTGACGTCCTTCTTGAACTTGCGGCCGCGTAGCTCTTCGACTTCTTTCATGACCTCGTTCGCGGCCTTGACCAGCTTGTCGACCTTGGCCTGGTCCGTGGCTTGGTCCTTGCCCTGCTCCTGAGCCGGCGCGCCTCCTGACAGTGCGAGGCCCGCAACAATGACAGCAACATCAAGTCTCATGCTTCACTCCTTGGGAGCAGAGTCATAGTCCTTGCGGGCCCCGAGGATCAAGGCCAACGCGACACAAATACCAGTGAGCCAGAGCAGGGATTCGAACGCCGCTGCCGCATCCCGCGCGGGGCCATCCTCACCCCCGGTTGCCCAATCGCGCATGGCGCGGCGGAACTGTCCGGCTTCTTCCACGCGGTGATAGAACATGGTTCGCACCGAGTCGATTACGGTCA
>PVBE010824937.1_pt1 | contig 22292 bp, 16 predicted proteins | sample 1631181 | NCBI WGS metagenome assembly PVBE01 (sample SAMN08397723, study PRJNA350692) | Marine metagenome, whole genome shotgun sequencing project. | isolation source: water | place: Pacific Ocean | collected 2012-04 | reverse complement strand
TGTGCTGGCTGTCCATATAAACAGGTACGAGCCAGCAACGCGCTGGATACATCAGATCAGCCGCCGTAGCCCCCCGAGCGGTACTTGTTGACGTCCATGGTCTTGCGGCGACCGGACGCCCGCCGGCGCTCGCGCTCCTCGCCCTTGAAGGCGGACACGCGAATCTCGGCGTCGTCCATCAGCCCCTGGGTCTTGCCCTCACCCTCCTTGAGGAAGCGCCGCCGGGCCATGCGCCGGGTGAAGGCGCCCACGCCGCTGACGGCCAGGGCCGCCGCCCCGCCGATGAGGAGCATGGCCGGCGCGCTGACCACCGCCGCGGCCACCACTCCGGCCGCGCCCGCCGTGGCCATGGTGGCGCCCACCACCTGGCGGATACGCGTGGCCTTGCGAGAGTACTGCATCTCGCAGTCGGAGCAGCGCATATCCTTGGTCACCACTAGGTGATCCAGACAGAAGTGTCGACCGCAGCGACCGCACATGCCCACCGCCCTGGAGCTGCACACCGCGCAGAGGGCCGTGGGCTGGCGGTAGAGGCCTGGATCCTAGCGAGGAGTCATTGCCCGATTGTAGCAAAGATCGCGGCGGCAGTGGGCGACGCCGTACGCGAGGCTTGCGCTCGGAGCCCGCGTGTGGCTTTTACTGGCAGTGGTGCAACACAGCGAGGTTTCCCCCATGCGCATGTCACAGCTCGTCGGAAAACGGTTCAAGGAGCGGCCCGCCGAGGCCTCCCTCGAGAGCCACGCCTTTCTGCTGCGGGGCGGCTACGCCCGCCAGGTGGCGGGGGGCATCTACTCCCTGCTGCCGCCGGGGCTGCGGGTGGTGCGCAAGATCGAGGCCATCATCCGCCAGGAGATGGACCGCCTGGGAGGCCAGGAGGTGCTGATGCCGGTGGTCATGCCCCGTGAGCTGTGGGACGAGTCGGGCCGCTACGACGCGGTGGGCGCCGAGCTGGTGCGCTTCGCCGACCGCACCGGCCACCCGATGCTGCTCGGCATGACCCACGAGGAGGCGGTGGTGCACCTCTGCCGCGGCGAGGTGGCCAGCTACCGCCAGCTGCCGTTTTTGGCCTACCAGATCCAGACCAAGTTCCGCGACGAGCCCCGCTCCCGCGGCGGGCTGATCCGCGTGCGCGAGTTCACCATGAAGGACGCCTACTCCTTCCACGCCAGCAACGCCTGCCTCGAGCGCACCTACCAGCGGTGCCTGAAGGCCTACCGCCGCATCTTCGCCCGGGCCGGCGTGCCCGAGACCGCGGTGGTGCAGTCGGACAGCGGCATGATGGGCGGGGCCATCGCCCACGAGTTCATGCTGCTGTGCGACGCGGGCGAGGACAGCATCGCCGCCTGCGATGCCTGCGGCTACCTGGCCAACGCCGAGGTGGCCGAGGGCCGGGTGCGGCCCCGGCCCGAGGCCGAGCCGCTGCCGCTGAAGCGGGTGCACACGCCGGGGCAGAAGACCATCGAGGAGGTGGCCGCCTTCCTCGACGTGCCCGAGGCACAGACCGCCAAGGCGGTGTTCTACGACCGGGACGCGGACGGCAAGCTGGTGCTGGCCGTGATCCGCGGCGACGTGGAGGTCAACGAGGCCAAGCTGGCCCGGGTGATTCAGGCGGCGCCGGTGGCGGCCGACCCCGCCCGGGTGCAGGCCGCCGGCGGCGTGCCGGGTTACGCCTCGGCCATGGACGTCGACCCGGAGAAGGTGCGGGTGGTGGTGGACCACACCGTGGCCGCCTCCAACAACCTGGTCTGCGGGGCCAACGAGGTGGACTACCACTTCGAAAACTTTTGCCTGGCGCGGGACCTGCCTGGCGCGCTGACCGTGGACATCGCCATGGTACGTGAGGGCGACGGCTGCCCCAGGTGCGAGGACTCCCTCTCCCTGCGCCGGGGCATCGAGGTGGGCAACATCTTCCAGCTCGGCACCCGGTATAGCGGCGCCATGGGCATGAGCTACCTCGACGAGCAAGGCCGCGAGCAGGTGCCGCTCATGGGCTGCTACGGCATCGGCGTGGGCCGCCTGATGAGCTCGGTGATGGAGGTGCGCCACGACAAGTGGGGTCCCATCTGGCCGGTGAGCATCGCCCCCTGGCAGGTGCACATCTGCGCGCTGAAGCACAACAAGGAGCAGATCCGCGAGGCCTCGAGCAGGCTGTACGACGAGCTGCAGCAGGCAGGGCTGGAGGCGGTCCTCGACGACCGCAACGAGCGGCCCGGCATCCAGTTCGCCGACGGGGATCTGCTGGGCGTGCCGTTCCGCCTGGTGGTCAGCGAACGGAACCTGCAGGCCGGCGGCGTGGAGCTGGTGCGCCGGGGCGAGCGCAAGGGCGAGATGATCCCCCTGGATCAGGTGGTCTCGCGGTTGTCCGGCGACGTGCAGCAGGCCCTCGCCGGCCAAGGCGGGTTGCGGACGAATTGAGGACGCCGAGCTCCGCTCGCTGAGGAGGTGAGGGAGTGAGGAAGTAAGGCTTTGGTTTTCCGCTCCTTCACCCCCTCACCACTTCACGTCCTCACCGGACGATCTACCCGTTCGCATATTGCTCCAAATCACCTGGTTGCCGGGGTCGAGCGCTGGCCGCGCCAGGCCGCGGGCTTGACCACCTGCACCTCTGTGTGGTGGTCGTGGAGGCCGAGCTTCCAGACGACGAACCCGGCTTTGGGCAGCCGCAGAGTGGTCTGCCGTCCGACCAGCCGCTGCCTGACGCAGCGGATCACGCCGTCGGTGACGCCGAAGAGTCGGGTGACGAACAGTCGCACGATCTTTCCGCCGGGTGAGACGAAGGCGGCGATCTTCTGCCTGCTGCCCATCCTGGCGGTGCGGCAAGGCCGGCTGAGGTTCGCCACCATCAGGCCGGCCGCCAGCGCTGCGCTCGCGCCGGTTGAACTGGCCGGCGCAGCGGCGTCGGGGGCGGCGGGGGACGGGCTCGGAGGCGGCGGTGGCGGGGCGCTGAGCCGCGGCGAGGGGCCGCTGTCCGCGGCAGGGGTCAGCGCCATCAACGCCGACGAGCCGCTCACCTCGGGCTTCGCAGGCGGCGGGGCGGCGGGGCGCGACCGGGCCGTGGGAGACGCGGCCAGGCGGGCCACCTGGGGCGGCGGCGACTCGCCGAAGACGAGGAAGATCAGGGAGGCGGCCGCGAGCCCCGCGGCGAAGGTCAGACCGTACAGCAGCCGTGAGCCGGGCGGGCGCGGCGCCGCCGGGGCGCGCTCCTCGCCGGGGGCCTCACGCCCGGCGCGGGCAATGGCGGGGCGGGCTCCGCTGCCTCTTCGTCCAGGGAGCGCGTCACGCCCTTGAGCACCACCTCGGTCAGGTCCAGGCCGAGGTCGCCCGGGACATCGCCGGGGGTGCGCGTGTCCTCCTCGAAGCGCCACGTGGCGTCGCGCCACCCCATGCTGAGCTGCACGGCCTCGCGGGCCCACGAGCGCTGGATGCGCCGATAGGAAGAGGACGTGATCCGGCCCTGCCCCACCAGGGCGTCCTCGAAGGACAGCCCCTGGTCGAGGGCGCTGCGCTTGGCCTCGGCGCACTGCGCCCCGGTCAGCGGCCCCTCCAGCAGCAGCCGCTGCTCCAGGGACTCTCCGCCGGCGAGCCGGACGTGGACCGGCGCTCCCGCGCGCAGGACGAGATCGATCTTTTGTGCCCCGCGGCTGACGGTCAGCACGCCGGTGAGCTCCCTGGCGTGGGACTCCAGCAGCACCCCGGGGATCCAGGCACCGCCGACACTCACCGCCGCGACGGGGGACTCGGGCGTGGGCTCCCCGGGATCCACCGTGGGGAGCGAGGCGTAGGAGCGAGTCGGCGACGGGGGCGACGGACGCTCCACGGCGCCGGCGACCGCGAGGGCCTCGTCCGTGGTGATGGTCCGGGTGCTCGTTTGGGCCACGGTGTGCAGCGGCAGGGTCAAGCGGCGGCGCCCCGCCAGCGGCGAGGCATGCGTCAGCGGCCGCGGCAGCGCGCCGGTCAGCTCCATGACCGGGTTGACCCGCTCCAGGAGCTGGAACAGCGCAACGCGTTGCCCCTCGTCCGCGAGCTTGAAGGTGCAGACGTGGGCCACCCCGCTGGCCGAGGCCACCTCGCTCCGATCCGCCACGCGGTGGACCTGCAGGGCGAGATCCAGGGTGCCGTCCCTGTCGTCCACGCGCGCCCGGTACTCACCGGTGGGGCTGGCCAATTCCTCGGCGCACCACACGAGGGCGCGGTGGGTGTCCAGCCACCACGCGACGCCGGCATACACGCCGGTGCGTCCCTCGAGCTCGAGCTCGACGAGGATCTTCATCCGCATGTCGGGGGGGGGCGTCGTGGCGGTTACTTTGCCGTGCTTCTTCATCGATACTGCTACTGCTTAAGAAAGCCTGCGAGATCCAGCCGGCCGCGCAAACGAAAACAGCACTGGCGTAGCTCCCGACAATCAGCGCACGACGTACTCGTGGCGCAGCGTGCGGCCGTTGCGGGTGACGCCGAGCACCACACGGCTGGCCTTGCGCAGGCGGGTGTAGGCCTCCAGCGCCTTGTCCGGCGTGGTTATCGGGTGGCCGTTGACCGTGCGAATAACGTCGCCATTTTGCAGGCCCAGCCCCTGGTAGATGCCGCCGCCGGGCATGCGGTGGATGCGGAACCCCGCCGGGCGCCCGCCCTCCAGATGAGGCGTGACCCGGGCCGAGCCGCGCAGCAGGGTGGGGTTGGCCATGAGCTTTTGCAGCACGGCGCGCCGGATCTCCCAGCGGCGCGGCCCGGTGGAGCGCACGCCGGGCAGCAGCGCCGCGGCGGCCGAGCGCTTGCGGCCGCGGCGCGCGGCGCGTCTCGGGGGCCGGACCGGCGCTGGGCGGACGCGGGGCCCCTTGGCCGACCGCCCCATGGTCAGCTCCTCCACCCGCTGGCCGTGGCGCAGCAGCAGCCGGCGCTCGGTCACGGCCGTCACCTGCCGCCCCGGGGCGACCCGGTCTCCCACGCCGAGGAGCTCGTAGCGGCCGGTCCGCCAGCGCACCAGGGCGTGGGCCGGCTGGCCCGCGCGCCCCACCATGGTGGCCACCAGCTTCAGCGCCAGGGGGCTGACCGCCATGCCCGCCGGGGCCTCCCTGGCCGTGGCCTGCGCCGGGCGGGGAGGCTCACAGTAGGAGCAAAATATATTCCGCTGCACCACGCGGGACACGTCCCGCGGCTGCGGCTGCGGGGCCGCGGCGGGTGGGGCGGGCAGCGCAGGCAGGTCGTCGGGCTCGGGCAGCACGGCGGCCATCACACGGGTGGCGCCGCGCCCCGCCAGAGCCGCGCAGAGGGCCAGCACCAGCAGGTGCAGGGCCCAGACATATCGCACCGCGAGCCGCGCCATGTAGGTCAGACGCAGGCGGGGGCCAAATTATTGAGACGTGATGTATAGTAAGGAGAGGCAACCATGCTCCACGTGCGCGCGGCGATCCAAACCATGTTCGCGGTCTTTTTGCTGACCACCGGCTGCCAGGAGTCCGCCGCGCCCTGCGTGGGTGTTGACCTCGGCTGCGCGGGCCCCGCCGACGCCGCCCGGGCCGACGTGGCCGCGCCGTCGCCGGACGCCAAGAAACCGAGCAAGGCGCTGCTGCCCACCTGGAAGGACGATCCGTGCGCCAACCAGGCCAAGCACAAGCCGGGCTACGTCAACACCGTGGGCCGCTGGACGGGCCAGGACAGCCAGATCCTGCCACCGCCGGGTGGGCTGCTGGTCATCGGCAGCTCCAGCGTCCGATACTGGAAGAGCCTGCTGCGGGAGTTCTCCGCCTGGCGCGTGACCCAGCGGGGCTACGGGGGCTCGCTGCTGTGGGACACCGTGGCCCACACGGCCAAGATCGTGCTGCCCTACAAGCCCCGGGCCGTGCTGGTCTACGCCGGCACCAACGACGTGTCCAGGGGCACCGCCCCCGACGAGGTGGTCACCGGCTACCGCTGCCTGGTGCAGAAGCTGCGCCAGGGCCTGGGCGACGTGCACCTGATCTTCATCGGCATCACGCCGAACCCGGCGCGCTGGAGCCAGTGGAGCAAGGCGGCCCAGGTCAACGCCGCGGTCAAGGCGCTGACGGCCACGGCGCCGGGCCTGCACTACGTGGACATCCCAGCCGCCTTCCTCAAGCAGGGCCAGCCGCCGCCGGCCAAGCTCTTCGTCTCGGACAAGCTGCACCTCAACGACGAGGGGTACAAGCTGTGGAACTCGGTGATCCGGCCGGTGCTGCAGAAGGCGGCGCCGCCGAAGCCCTACACCACGCCGGCGGGCCAGCCGGCCACGGGCAGCCGCGCGCTGATGGACTTCGGACCGAGCAACCCCGACGACGGCAACCACAGCAAGAGCCCCGACGGCCAGGGCCAGCACTGGAACAACTGGCACGCCACCCTCGGCGGGGCCACGACCCTCACCGGCGAGCGCGTCGCGCTAACGACCACCTTGGGCAAGGCCACACCCTGGCGCGTGGTGCTCGGCGGACAGTTCTCCTGTAACGGCCTGCAAAACGGCGGCCTGAAGCTGCCCGCCCCGGGCAAGCTGGGCAAGCTGGCCGTGGCCACCGCGACGCAGGATTACTTTTTCGTCAGCAGCAGACAGAGCCTGTCGCTCACCGGGCTGCACCCGGGCCGGCGCTACCGCCTGCGGCTCTTCGCCAGCCGGGCCTGGGCCGATCACACCCGCGTCACGCGCTACGTGGCCTACGGCGGCGGGGCGCCGGCGACCCGGTCGCTGACCACCAGCGGCAAGGACATCGGCTCCGACGGCCAGTACGACGGCAACGACGCCACCATCGTCACCATGGACAACCTGCAGCCCGACAAGCAGGGCAAGCTGCACCTGACCCTGGAGCCGACCACGGGCAAGTACGGCTACATCTCGTTGATGGAGCTCACGGTAAAGTAGCCCCTCCCCTTACCCCTCCCCGTCAACCGCCTGCTGTTCAGCCTGCAGGTCGGGGCAGACCGCCTCGTCGTAGTACATGGAGGCCATGCACTTGTTGCACGGCTCGCAGGGCGACGCGTCGAGCTCCCCGGCCCGGAGCCGGTTGATGAAGTCGGGCTGGCGGAGCAGCGGCCGGGCCATGCCGATGCCCTCGAAGCCCCGGCCGAGCACGTCCTCGATGGTGGGCAGGGTCTTTAGCCCGCCCACCAGGATCAGCGGCAGGTCCACCGCCTCGCGCACCTTCAGCGCGTCCTCGAGGAAGTAGGCCTCGGCGTAGGGGAAGGCCTTGACCACCAGCCGCCCGAAGAGCACCAGGCCGAGCTTGCGGGAGACGGCCGACTGGGCCGCCACCATCTCCTTGAGCGGCACCTAGCCGCGGAGGATGTACATCGGCGTCTTGGTCACGAAGCCGCCGGACAGCACCAGGGCGTCGGCCCCTGCCTGCTCCAGCATGCGGGCCACCTCCACCCCCTCGTCCAGCTCCATGCCGCCGGCGAAGCCGTCTCGCAGGTTGGTCTTGACCACCACGGCCAGCTTGCCCGCGGCGGCCTCGCGCACCGCGCTGACCACCCGGCAGGCCAGGCGGGCGCGGTTCTCCAGGGAGCCGCCCCACTGGTCATCGCGGCTGTTGGTGAACGGCGAGATGAACTGGCTCAGCAGGTAGCCGTGGCCGGCCTGAATCTCCACCGCGTCGAAGCCGGCCTCGGCGGCCAGGCGCACGGCCTGCGCGAAGGCCTGCACCAGCTCGTCGATGTCGTCTTCGGTCATGGCGCGGGGGCGGGCCAGGCCGAAGAGGGTGAACTTGGCCGAGGCGGAGATGGAGCGGCAGCCGTTGACGTCCTTGTCGGCCAGGTTGCCGCAGTGCCCGAGCTGAATGGAGGCGGCGGCGCCCTCACGGTGCACGGCGTCGGTGAGCTCGCGCAGGGCGGGCACCGCGTCGGCGCAGATGTAGAGCTGGTGCGCGAAGGTGCGCCCGGTGCGGGTCACCGAGGCGTAGGCCACGGTGGTCATGCCCACGCCGCCCTCGGCCACCGAGCGGTGGTAAGACAGCAGCGAGGGCGAGGGCAGCCCGTCGGGGCACATGCCCTCGAAGGCCGCCGCGCGCACGGTGCGGTTGCGCAGCTCCACCGGGCCGAGCTGCAGCGGGGTGAACAGGGGGGATGAGGCGTTGTCCTTGGTCTGTTGCACGATAGGTCCTTACCTGGTTCTGTCCGCCAGGCCGCGCACGCGGGCGAAGAGGCGGTCCGAGGCGCCGAGGAACAGCTCACCGGACACGCGCTTGAGGCGCCAGATCTGGTTGAGCCACCGCGAGGGGACCACCACCCGGCGGCGCCGCTGCACGGCGCGCAGGATCTGTTCGGCCAGCCCCTCGGGGGAGACGGCGTGCTTGTTGAAGGCCTCCTGAAACGGCGCGTTCCAGTCGCCGGGCAGGTGGAGCAGCCCGTCGTTGACCAGGTTGGTGCGCACCGCGCCGGGGCAGACGGCGGTGACGTGGACCCGGCCGCAGAGCTCGGCCGACAGCCCCTCGGAGAGGCCGACCACGGCGAACTTGCTCATGCTGTAAGGGGTGGTGAAGGGGAAGGCCATGAGCCCGGCGAACGACGCGATGTTCACCAGGTGCGCCGGCTCGCCGCCCTGGCGCAGCATGGGCGGCACGAAGGCGCGCACGCCGTGGACCACGCTCCAGAGGTTGAGGTCCACGGCCCGCTGCCAGTCCTCCAGCGACAGCTTCTCCACGGCCGCGGCCACCAGGGCGCCCACGCCGTTTTGCAGCACGTCGACCCGGCCCTCGGCGCGGTAGATCCGGGCAGCCAGGCCCTCCACCGCGATGGCGTCGGTGCAGTCCACGGGGTGGGCCGTGGCGGCGTTGGCCCCGGACTGCGAGGCCAGCGCCGTGGCCTCACCCACCCGCCCGGCGTCGATGTCCACCAGGTGCAGGCGCGCGCCGCGGCGAGCGTAGGCCAGAGCGGTGGCCCTCCCGATGCCGCTACCGGCGCCGGTGATGACGATGACGCGATCTCTGAACTGCTTCATCTGCTCTCAGCTTTCAGCCTTCAGCGCTCAGCGCTCGGCAGTCAGCACCATGGCTGACCGCTGACCGCTGAACGCTACTTGCCCACCTTGAGGTGCTTCTCCAAAAACAGCATGGTCAGCAGGTAGAACATGTCGCGGTTCTTCTTCTTGCGGAAGCCGTGACCCTCGTTCTTGGCCACCATGTACAAGACGTCCTGGCACTGCTTGCGCACGGCGGCCACGATCTGGTCGGTCTCGCTCAGCGGCACCCGCGGGTCGTTGGCGCCGTGGGCCACAAAGAGCGCCGAGCGGATCTTGTGGGCGCTGGTGGACGGCGAGATCTTCTGCAAGAAGGCGTTCATCTTCTTGTCGCGCTCGTCGCCGTATTCGGCCCGCCGCAGGTCCCGGCGGTAGGCCTTGGTGTTTTTGAGGAAGGTGACGAAGTTGCTGATGCCGACCACGTCCACGCCGGCCACGATGCGATCGGCGAAGTGCACCAGCGAGGCCAGCACCATGTAGCCGCCGTAGGAGCCGCCGAAGACGGCCACGCGCGCCGCATCCAGCTCCTTGTTTGCCTTGACCCAGTCCAGCAGCGCGCCGATGTCCTTGACCGAGTCCTCGCGCTTGAAGCCGTTGTCCAGCAGCAGGTAGGACTTGCCGTAGCCGTCGGAGCCGCGCACGTTGGGCACCAGCACGGCCACCTTGCGCTCGCGCACCAGGTACTGCACCGAGCCGCGAAAGTAGGGGCGCGCCTGGCCCTCGGGGCCGCCGTGGATCATCAGCACCACGGGGAACGGCCCGGCGCCGGCCGGCCTGTAGTAGAACGAGGGGATCTTCTTGCCGTCGAAGGTCTTGTAGCGGATCAGGGTGGGCGAGACGAAGCCCGCCGGGTCCAGCCCGCCCATCTCGCTGGCGGTCCAGCGGGTGACCTTGCGCCGCCGCAGATCATAGGTGTAGCTGTCGTCCTCCGACGTGGGGCTCATCAGGGTGAAGCCGAGGACCCGGGCCTTGCGCGCGAAGGACAGCCCTCGCAGCACGCCCCGGGGCACGCCGGCGACCTTGCGCGCCCGGCGGCTGCGCGTGTTCATCAGGTAGAGCGTGCTGAAGCCCTCCTCGTTGACGGTGAAGGCCAGGTCCTTGCCGTCGGACGACAGGGCCACGGCGCCGACGTTCCACTTGATCTTTTCGGTCAGCGCGCGCCACTTACCCGAGGCCAGCTCCACCTCGTAGAGCGTCATGAACTCGCCCTTGTGGTCCGAGGTGACGTAGGCCCGCTTGCCGCTCAGATCGAAGGCCGCCCGGCGGTAGGAGGCGGCCGGCTTCTCCGGATTGACGCGGGTCACTTTTTTGGTCGCCACGTCCACCAGGTAGATGTTGCTGTGGTTGATGGAGATGTACTGGCCCACGAGCAGCTGCTTGCCGTCCTGGGACCAGTCCATGGCGTACCAGTGGCCCTTGCGCTCGAGCAGCAGCTTGCCCGCTGCGGCGGTGCGCCCGTCGCCGAGGTAGAGGTCCATGTCGCGGCCGTTGCGCGCGTTGCTGGTGTAGGCGATGCGCTTGCCGTCGTGGGACCAGATGTAGCCGCCATGGCGGCTCTTGCCGTCGCTGATCAGGATTGTGCGCCCGGTCTTGAGGTCCCGGCGAAAGATCTGGTAGGCCTCGGCGCCGCCAGCGTCGCTGACGTAGAGCAGGGCGTCGGTGGAGCCCGGCACGAAGCTGACCGAGCGGATCGGTTCGTCGGTGTAGGTCAGCTGGGCGCGGGCGCCCAGGGGCCGCTGCAGCAGGTGCACCTGGCTGGTCTGGCCGAAGCGGGTGGTGACCAACATCGCCTTGCCGTCGGCCGACAGGTCCTGCGTGAAGGCCTGGCGCGTGTTGAGGTACTGGCCCAGGCGGGCGCGCAACGCGGCCGGGATCTTCGGCGTGTTCTGCAGCACCAGGTTGCCCTCGGTCTGCTTGCCGGGCTCCTTCTTCTGCGGGGGCGGCGCCGGGGGCGGGGGCGGCGCCGGACACTTGGGCACGGGCGGCGGCTGAGTGGCGCAGCAGGCGCCGAGGAGAATGACGAGCGACAGCAGGATCGGGGTGCGGTGGTGTTTCATTGTATACTCGTTGTTATCGTCGATGCGGGCATTGTAGCCAGGAAGGTAGAGACATGCACCTCGAGAGACTGACCCTGTCTTTAATCATCTGCGCAGCGCTGCTGGCGCTGCCAGGCTGCGACGAGGGCGGCGTCTCCGGCGACGGCGGCAACGTCGCCGACGGCGCCCCGGGCAAAAAGGACGGCCCGGGCAGCAAAAAAGACGGCGCAGGCAGCATAAAGGACGGCCCGGGCAGCAAGAAGGACGGCCCGGTCAAGCCGCCGTCCAAGTGCACGCCGTCCTGCCCCGCGGGCAAGTTCTGCAGCAAGGCCGGCGTCTGCCTCAGCACCGGCCAGTGCGCCCACCACGACGACTGCCCCAAGGGCTACGTCTGCGACTTCGGCACCAAAAAGTGCGTGCCGACCAACAACTGCGGCAGCATGAAGCTGGTGGCCGACGTCGTGGCGCCCAACCTGCTCATCGACCTCGACCGCTCCTGCTCGATGAAGTCCAAGGTCAAGGGCACGACCAAGAACAAGTGGCAGATCGCGGTGGACGCCATGAAAAAGGTGATGGCGACCAACAAGGGCAAGATCCGGTTCGGCCTGACGCTGTTCCCCGACACGGTGAAGCCGGCCTGCACCCAGTCTCAGTTCGCCGTGCCGGTGGGCCCGGGCAACGAGGCCAAGATCAGCGCGCTGCTCACGGCGGCGCTGGTCAAAAAGGACCCCAACTTCCCCGACGGGCCGTGCGTGACCAACATCGACACCGCCATGAAGCAGGCCGCGGACCACAAGCCCCTGGCCGACAAGACCCGGGACAACTTCGTCGTGCTGATCACCGACGGGGCCCAGTACGGCTGCTCGTCAGCGGGCAGCAACAAGGGGACCCTGGCCATCATCACCGCCCTGGCGCTAAAAAAGGTGCCCACCTTCGTCGTCGGCTTCGGCAGCGGCGTCAGCGTCAAGTGGCTCAACGCCTTCGCCATCGCCGGCGGCAAGGCCCTGGCCCACCCCACCGTCAAGTACTACAAGGCCGAGAACCAGACCACGCTGGACGCGGCGCTGACGGCCATCGCCAAGGCCACCATGGGGTGCGTCTACAAGCTCAAGAAGGTGCCGCCGACCATGAACAAGATCTTCGTCTTCTTCGACAAGAAGTCGGTGCCGAAGGACACGACGCACAAGAACGGCTGGGACTACGACCAGAAGACCAACGCGGTGACCTTCTACGGCGTGTCCTGCAGCATGCTCAAGGCGGGCAAGGTCAAGGACCTGGACATCGTCTATGGCTGCAACAAGCCGTCATCCGACGGCGGCCCCGGCCCGACCAAGGACGGCGGCCCGGCCAAGGACGGCGGCCCCTACACCGAGGCTGGCCAGCCCAAGTGCAAGCCGGGGGTGACCCCGTGCAAGACCAGCGCGGACTGCCCGGTGGCCAACAAGTACAAGTGCGTCAAGGGGTGCTGCGAAAAGATAATTTCCTGAGGCCGCGACCGCGTCCGGGGCTTAGCCCTGGATGCGAGGCATGGGGCGCGCCTCCGGGATGTCCTTGAGGGGATCGGTGTTGGCGGCGGGGTTGAAGACCTTCCAGGCGTCGTGGATCTCGTCCAGGGTGTTGCGCCGGCGGGGCTTCTTCGGCGGGGGCAGGGGGAAGGCGTCGCGGATCTGGTCCAGGGTGTCCCTCGACGGCGGGCGGTGGTCCTCCTCGTCCATCAACTCCAGCCGCACGCTGGAGCGCCGCCGAGTTTTTGATGGGCGGGCGGCCGGGGCAGGAGGTGCAGGCCGGTGGTGCGGGTTGAAACGCGGGTTCGGCTCGCTGATCACCGGTGAGAGTTCCATGGGATCCCACACATCCCGTGGCCGGTCCAGCTCCAGCTCGGCCATGTCGTCCATGATCTCCTGGGCCGGGGGCTCGCAGTGGTGCTGGATGTTGTCGAGGGCCTCCCTGCGGGGCCGGGGCACGGGCGGCGCCAGCGCATCGATGATGGTGGTCAGGGCGTCGGCCTTGGGCTCGTGGCCGGTGTGGCGGTAGATGTCGCCAGCTCGTTTGTAGGCCACCACAGCGTCACGGTTCAGCCCCTGCCGGGCGCGGACCTCACCCAGCTTGTGGGGCCAGCGCGGGCTTGTTGGATCCAGCTCCATGAGCTGTTGCAACACCGCGGCCGCGCCGGTGTGGTCTCGCTTCTTGGCCAGCCTCTGGTACTTGTCCTGGAGGTCGTTGACCCCATATACTTGCTGCGTTGCAGCGCGCCGTGTGATACGCATGATCTACTCCCTGCTCTCCAAGAATGAGGTAATTGTGAGGCATCGATGGCATGGCGCCAGCTAAAATGTCTACCAGGAGAATAGACAATGAAACTAAATCGACCCCTGCTCTGCCTGCTGGCCGCCCTGATCGCCGGCGGCTGTGACGATGAGACCCCGGATCCCAGCTCCGACGCGGCCCTGGAGGCCGGCGCTGACGTGGCCGTGGCCGATCTCGGCGTGGACACCGCGGCGCCGGACCAGAAGGTCACCCCGGACCAGAAGGTCACCCCGGATCTGCCGATCCCGGACCTGCCGCCCCCGGACCTGCCGACCCCGGATCAACTGGTGCCCGATCTGCTGGCGCCGGACAGCGCGGCCCCCACCTGCTCCGACGGGTTGAAAAACGGCGCCGAGACCGACATCGACTGCGGCGGCGGCGCGTGCAAGGCCTGCACAGCAGGGCGCCACTGCAGCATCGGCACCGACTGCACCGACGGGGTCTGCAAGGGCGGGCTCTGCGCCTATCCCACCTGCGTGGACGGGGTGCAAAACGGCAGCGAGACCGACGTCGACTGTGGCGGCGTGTCCTGTAACGCCTGCCCGGTGGCCAAGGGGTGCAAGCTCGGCAAGGACTGCGTCAGCGGAGTCTGCGCCTCGAGCAAGACCTGCGCCCCGGCCGCCTGCGGTGACGGGGTCAAAAACGGCAAGGAGACCGACACCGACTGCGGCGGCGGCGTCTGCAGCGTCTGCCCGGCGGGCAAGCAGTGCAAGGGCGGCACCGACTGCGTCAGCGGCGTCTGCACCGGCGGCATCTGCTCCTACGCCTCGTGCAGCGACAGCATCAAAAATGGCAGCGAGACCGACATCGACTGCGGCGGCGCCTGCGGGCCGTGCGCGAACACCAAGGGCTGCAAGGCCGGCAAGGACTGCAAAACCGGCGTGTGCACCGGCGGCGCCTGCACGCCAGCCGGCTGCGGCGACGGCGTGAAAAACGGCGGCGAGACCGACATCGACTGCGGCGGCGGCACCTGCAACGCCTGCGGCGCGGGCAAGGGCTGCAAGGCCGGCACCGACTGCGAGGCCGGCGTGTGCAAGGGCGGGCTCTGCGCGTGGCCCACCTGCGGCGACGGGGTGAAATACGGCGGCGAGACCGACACCGACTGCGGCGGCCCCAGCTGCAACGCCTGCGCCGACAAGAAGGTCTGCCTGGCCAACGCGGACTGCGTAAGCGGCGTGTGCAAGGGCGGCCTCTGCACGGCGGCCAGCTGCGCCGACGGGGTGAAAAACGGCGGCGAGACCGACACCGACTGCGGCGGCGCCACTTGCAACCCCTGCGCCTCGTCCAAGGGGTGCAAGGCCGGCACCGACTGCGCCAGCAAGGTCTGCGCGGCCGGGGTCTGCGCCTACCCCTCATGCACGGACAAGGTCAAAAACGACGGCGAGACCGACGTCGACTGCGGCGGAAACTTCTGCAAGAGCTGCGGCGACGGCAAGGGGTGCAAGGGCGACGGCGACTGCGCCAGCAAGTTCTGCAACCTGACCACCAGCACCTGCGCCAAGCCCACCTGCACGGACAAGATCAAAAACGGCGCCGAGACCGACGTCGACTGCGGCGGCGGCACCTGCTCGGCCTGCGCCACGGGCAAAAAGTGCAAGGCCGGCGCCGACTGCAGCACCGGCAACTGTAAGGGCGGCGTCTGCAAGCTGCCCGACTGCAAGGACGGGGTGAAAAACGGCGCCGAGACCGACGTCGACTGCGGCGGCGGCACCTGCGCCAAGTGCGCCACGGCCAAGGCGTGCAAGGTGTGCGGGGACTGCGCCAGCGGCTACTGCGGCGCGGGCAAGTGCGCCACCGCCTCGTCGTGCGCCGCCATCAAGAAGGCCTGCGGCACCAAGGCCGACGGCGTGTTCACCATCGCCGGCTCCGGCGGCGCCGTGTCAGCCCACTGCGAGATGACCTTCCTCGGCGGCGGCTGGCTGGCGGTCTACAACCGCATGAAGCCGCCGGCCAACACCACGGCGGCCGCGGCGATGTTCAAGTCGATCACCACCCGCGCGGCAATGACCACGCCGGTGAAGCCGGACTCCACCAGCGCCGCCATCCACACCACGGGCATCGCGCTGAAGGACTACACCGAGGTGGTCTACGGCTGGTCCCCCGGGTCGACCCTGGACGTGACTCGCTACGGCACCTACAAGAAGAGCAGCCTGGCCAGCGAGTGCTACCTGGCCAAGACGTGCGGCAACAACGCGTCCATGGGCACCTTCAGCATCATGCCGCAGAAGATCTCCCGCACGCTCTACACCGGCAACAGCCCGGGCTACCCCCACGTGGGCATCGGCTGGTCCGGCCAGCAGATCCTCTGGGGCTACGACAGGAACCAGTCGTCATACGGCCCCTGGGCCAACTGGAACTCGTCCTCCTGCTGCACCTCGGGCAACACCGCCGAGATGACCAAGGCGGGGTGGAGGTACGTCATATACATCCGGTAAAGGCAGCCTCTTCGTCGGAGGGAAATGTGGCTTGGCGTATGGATGAAGGGATGAGGGGGTGAGGAGATGGGGTGACGATGTGATGCAGGTAACGAATGGCTGGTGGGAAGGGGGAAGCCGTTGTTAGTACCCTTTGCTGGTAGTCACAGTGTCGTTATTTTTGCAGGGTTGTCTCACTGATGAAGATTGCCTGACGGGGTCCAGCGTCGCAGGTATTGAAAGCGGGAGGGGGTGGTCGGTCTGTGAATTCCGTGGACGATGCACGGTACGAGATCAGAGTTGCATCGCGGGCTCCAATGCTGATTGTCAACAATCCGCGGCATGCTGGTTGAGAGGGGAGTGTGTGGCCGTGGACGGCGAGTGTGTCAAGCGGGAGCGAACAGACTGCCCGCAGTCGACCGAGTGCAAAACAAAGCAGATGTGTACGCCGGTCACGGGTGTGTGCGGATACAGCAGAAAGCAGTGTGAGGAGTCACAAGCGTGCAAGATATATGGCAAGTGCTGGCCCCACGTGGATGGCTGCTACAACCTCAGCTATGAAGACTGCAAAAAATCGTGGATCTGCCCCACCTCCAACGTCTGCTCACGGGAGGGCCGGTGCGAGCGGGGTCGGAGCGGGGAGTGTGAAGCGCTCTCCGATGCACACTGTGCGCAGGCCGAGGTCTGCAAAACCGCCGGCAAGTGCAGAGCTGCCGGTGGCGTCTGTGTGAAGTAACGGGCCCTCCCCTCATCTCCTCACCCCCTCATCGCCTCACCAGCCCGTCCCGTGCGCAATCTCGTCCTGAGCTTCGGCCCCTCCTATGAGCCCACCTCGCCGGGCTCGGGCTCAGGGCGCGGCAGCTGGACCGGCTCCAGCGGGGTGGGTTTTTCGCGCAGGCTGCACAGCTCCCTCAACAGCATCGCTTTCATGGTCCGTATCATATATGATCTGTGCTTCGTCGCCGCCGCCAAAGCGCTCCCCCATATGAGCACTCGACGTAAGATCCTCTTCTCCATGATCACGCTGGTCGCCGTCATCGGCCTGCTGGAGGTGGCGCTGCGCCTGGCCCTGCCGGTGCTACGCACGGCCACCGTGCCGGGGCAGATGATCGCCACCCACCTGGACAAGGGGGCGCAAAAGTACGACCCGGATCTGTTCTGGTACTGGCCGAGGCTGCCCATCGACGGGCTGCAGCTCAACGCGCACGGGTTCCGCCGCGCGAGGCCCATGACCGTGGAGAAGCCGGCCGGCGTGGTGCGCGTGGTCACCTTCGGCGACAGCCAGACCTGGGGCGCCTTCCACCGTCAGGAGCAGTCCTACTCGGGTGTGGCCGAGCGGCAGCTGGGCAAGGGGTGGGAGGTGCTCAACGCGGCCGTGCCAGGCTACCGCTCGCTCAACGTCTACCGCCTGCTGCGGTTGCGGGTGGCCCGCTTCAAGCCGGACGTCGTCGTGGTGGACTGCATGCCCTTTGACAGCCAACGAGACGACGGCCCGCTGTCGCGGCCGCCCCTGGGCGCGGGGCTGCTCAAGCGGGCGCTGTGGCACAGCCGCATCTACTATGGCCTGCGACACCTGGTTCAACGGGCGCGGCGCGGCGCGGCCCACGTGGCGCCCAGCGGCACCTTCAAGCATCTCAGTGAGGGGGCCGGCAACCACGACCTGCTCAAGGCCTGGGGCGACCGCAACGGGGTCAAGGTGGTCTTCATGGAGTATCCGGTGATGACCGAGCAGAAGAAGCTGCTCTGCACCCTGCTGCCGTGCCACCTGCCCAGGGGCGCGCTCTTTTTCCCCGCCTGCCAGGCGCTGCGCAAGTCGGGCTACAAGGTCTCCGACCTGTTCCACGACCACAACCACTTCACCATCCTCGGCAATGAGGTGGTGGGCTACGCCCTGGCCGAGCTGCTGCGAACCCTCGAGCCCGGGGCCGCGCTGCGCAAATAGCAACCCATGCTGCGGCGCAGCATAACAGCACCGCCCCAAAAATATAACAGCACCGCCCCAAAAATAACAACATAACAGCACCGTCCCCGAAAAAGATGTTTTGTGTGTCTTGTGTTATGGGGTCCGGGCGCTACCATGTTAGTCTCGGCTGTTTAAATTAGTCCCGCATTTAACCATTGTAGATAATTCTACAAATAGAGGAGGGGTGTAACCAAAGAGCATTCACAGGAGGACAAGATGGACGTCGAAACTATGGAGGCTTGGGACCTTCAGGTACAACAATCAGCGGCACTGGACGACGACGCCTGGATGCCTTTTTTGTGCCAGGAACACGAGGAGCTGATCATCGGGGCGCAGCGGCTGGTGGAGGTGTGCGACGCCGGCGACATGAACACGGCGGCCCTGCTCACCATGGAGCTGGAGGAGGCGCTCAAGGAGCACTTCGAGCTGGAGGAGGACCAGATCTTTCCCCGGTTGCGCCTGCGCATTCGGGACAGCGAGCTGGTGGATGAGTTGATCTCGGAGCACCGTCAGGGGATCCAGACGGTCAAGACGCTGGAGCACATGCTGCAGCAGATGTTCAGCAGCGACGCGGGGCCGGAGTACGTGCAGATGGCCGCGCGGACGATGCTGTCGTTGCTGTCCCTTCATCTGGAGCAGGAGCAGGAGATCTTCAAGAGCCTGCTGCAGTAGGTAGGAATCCCCCCCTTGGCGCCAGGTGCTACCGCCGGCGCCGCCAACCCAAGAGAGTCAGCAGACCGAGGAGCAACAGGCCAGCGCCTGAGCGCCCGTCGCCGTCCACGGCGCAGGAGCAGCTCCCCTCGTCGTCGCCGGGATCGGTGCCGGAGTCGGGGGTGGGGGTGGAGCCGTCGGGCGTGGGCCCGGTGCCCTCGCCGGTCGCCTTCTGGTCATCGGCCACCTTCTGATCGTCGCCAACCTTCTGGTCGTCGGCCACCTTCTGGTCGTCGCCAACCTTCTGGTCGTCGCCAGCCTTCTGGTCGGGGGTCGGCTGCTGGTCCTGGCCCGGCTGCTGGTCAGGAGTCGGCTGCTGGTCCTGGCCCGGCTGCTGGTCCTGGCCCGGCTGCTGGTCCGGAGCCGGCTGCTGGTCCTGGCCCGGCTGCTGGTCCGGGGTCGGCTGCGGCATGTCCGCCACGGGCTGACCGTCGGGCGGCAGCGGCAGGTCCGTGCCCGCGTCGGGGGGCTCGCCGTCGGTGCCGATGTCGGCGATGGGCGGCAGGTCCGGGATGCCCTGGTCGGGGGTCGGCGGGGTCACCGAGTAGGCGTACTTGGCCGTGTTGTTGGTCTCGAGGGTCTCGGCCAGCTTGCAGGCGGCGTCGGCCATCACCCAGCCGACGAAGGCGCCCTTGGACGCGCCGGTCTGGGTGAAGGTGTGCACGCTGCAGGCGTTGGTCGGCAGGGCCGTGATCGTTGTGCTCTGGCTGGCCTTGGCGCCGCAGGTGGGGGCCACCGGCAGGCTGTAGTACAGCGACAGGGTGGTGGCCGCCAGGGCGGTCTCACCCTTGTTGCAGACCTTGGCCGTGTAGGTCACCGTGGTGCCGGAGCTCTGGGCGAAGAACGACGAGACGTAGTAGTCCGGCGAGCCCACGGAGAAGGCCTTGAAGTAGCTGTTGTTGTACTCGTTGTACTCCGACACCTTGTTGGTGGCGTCGGCGTAGGCGCGGATGTAGCGCACGCCCTTGCTCACCGAGGCCGGCAGGGTCAGCGTCGGGGTGGTGATGGTGTTGGTGCTGCCGGCGTTGAAGTCGGTGGTCACCGTCTGGCCGCCGAGGTAGGTGCACCCCGAGGACGAGGCCGTGGAGCAGTAGTAGTACCGCACGGTGAAGTTGGTGGTGAAGGCGCTGGTGCTGGCGCCGTTGCGCAGGGCGAAGGTGGCGGTGAACTTGGAGCCCGGCCCATTGGTCGACCCGGTGGCCGGCACCACGCCGGAGACGAAGTAGAGGTCCGGCCGCGTGGCGACGCTGATGGCGTCGTAGGCGTTGTTGTTGTACTCCAGCGACTCCGTGATGGCGTTGCCCGAGTCGACGAAGAAGCGGAAGTACCCCGTGCCGTAGCGGGCCTGGACAGGCACCTTCATCGTGGCGGTGGTCACGAAGGTCGACGTGCCCGCGGCCAGCGGCGTGGTCACCGTCTGCTTGCCCATGTAGGTGCAGCCCGTGGTGGAGACCGTGGGGCAGTAGTAGTAGGAGACCTCGAAGGCCTTGGTCACCGCGGCCTGGCCGTTGTTGACGATGCGGTAGCGGGCCGAGAAGCTGGAGCCGGCGCCGATGGTGGCTCCGGTGAACGGCACCAGCGTGTTGTCCACCCGCAGGTCGGGCTGGGCCGTGCCGCCGATGGTGATCTTGGTGTAGGTCTCGTTGTTGGTCTCGTTGGACTCCTTGAGCGCGTTGTTGTAGTCGGCCCAGGCCCGGATGTAGGCCGTGCCCGCCTTGGCCGTCTTCGGCAGCGTCAGCGTGGAGGTGTCGAAGGTGTAGGTCTCCCCGGCCGAGAAGTTGTTGGTGATGTAGCGGTAGCCGAGGTAGGTGCAGGTGGCGGCCGTCTGGGCCGTGCAAAAGTAGAAGCGGGTGTAGATGTTGGTGCTGAAGTAGGTGGTCTTGGCGCCGTTTTGCAGCGTGTAGCGACCGGTGAAGGTGGAGCCCGCCTTGTAGGTGCTGCCGGTGTAGGGCACCAGGGCGTTGGAGAACGACACGTCGGGCTGGGTTGTGACCTTGATGTCGTCGTAGCGAATGTTGTTGGAGTTGGACGACTCGTAGACCGTGCCCGTGGCGTCGACGTAGAAGCGGATGTAGCGCGTGCCAACAACCGCGCTGGTCGGCATGGTCAGGGTCGGGCTGGTGAACGAGGAGGACTGGCCGCCGGCGAAGTTGGTCGTGATGAACTGGTTGCCGAGGTAGGTGCAGCCCGACGAGCTCTTGCCGGGGCAGTAGTAGAAGTAGACGTAGAAGTCGTTGGCCACCAGCCCCTTGCCATTGTTCTTGACGGTGTAGGCGGTGGTGAAGGTGGAGCTGGCGCCGGCGGTGGAGCCGCTGCTGGGCGCGGTGGAGGCGGAGACGATGAGGTCACGCGAGCCGGTGCCGCCGACGGTGATCTGGTCGTAGTCGTTGTTGTTGGTCTCCTTGGTCTCCTTGATCACGTTGGTGCTGTCGACGAAGGCCCGGATGTAGGCGTAGCCCGGCTTGGCCGCGGCGGGGATCGTCAGCGTGACGCTGTTGAAGGTGTAGTAGCCGCCCGAGTAGATGTTGGCCGTGATCTTCTGGTTGGTCAGGTAGGTGCACCCGGTGGTGCCCGAGCTGGTGCAGTAGTAGTAGCTGACGAAGAAGTCGGTGACCACGGTGGTGCCGCCGCTGGCGTTGCGCACGGTGTAGCGGCCGGTGAACTTGGAGCCCGGCCCGGTGGTCACGCCGGTCTGGGGCACGGTGGAGGCGGAGAAGTACAGGTCGGGCGTGGCCGTGACCGTGATCTTGTGGAAGCGGTCGTTGTTCTTCTCGTTGGTCTCCTTGACGTAGTTGGAGCTGTCCGCGCGGATGAGGATGTACCCCGTGCCGTAGGCCACCGACGACGGCATGGTCAGGTTGCCGCTGGTGTACCAGCCCGACTGACCCGGCTTGAAGTTGGTGGTGACGTACTGGTAGCCGAGGTAAGAGCAGCCCGTGGTGGAGGCCGTGGGGCAGTAGTAGAAGCGGTTGTAGAAGTTGGTGTTGACGAAGCCCTTGCTGGAGTTGAGCAGGCTGTAGCGCACCTTGAACTGCTTGCCCGGGCCGGAGACCGAGCCGCCGCCGTAGGGCACCACCGAGTTGTTGACCTGCAGGTCACCCTTGCCCCCGTGGATCAGGGTCAGCGCGGTCCAGTAGGTGTTGTTCTTCTCGTCGTCCTCCTTGATCCGGTTGCCGTAGGCGTCGGCCACGGAGTAGAGGTAGGCCGTGCCCGGCAGCGCGGTGGACGGGATGGTCAGCGAGGAGCTGTTGAAGGAGTAGGTGCCGCCCGAGTTCACGTTGCCCGTGATGATCTGGTAGCCGAGGTAGGTGCAGGTCTTGCTGTCGTACTTTTTGGCCGGGCAAAAGTAGTAGCGCATGTAGAAGCTGGCGGTGACGGCCGACTTGCCGCTGTCGGCGGCCAGGGTGTACTTGGCCGTGAACTTGGAGCCCGGCCCCGCCGTGGACCCGGAGCCCGGCGCCGAGGCCGCCTTGATGTAGAGGTCGGGCAGCTTGGTCACCGAGACGTAGTCCCAGTCGTTGTTGTTGGCCTCGGAGGTCTCCGTCACGGCGTTGGTGGCGTCGACGAAGGTGCGAATGTAGCGCGTACTGATGGAGGCGGTGGCCGGCATGGTCAGCGAGGGGCTCTGGTAGACGCGGCTCTGGTTGGCCTTGAAGGCGGCGGTGATCGTCTGCTTGCCGAGGTAGGTGCAGCTGGTGATGCTGGAGGTGGAGCAGTAGTAGAAGTAGGCGTCGAAGCTCTTGTTGGTCGCCTCGTAGTAGCTGGTCACCCGGTACTCGGCGGTGAACTTGGAGCCGTGGCCAGCGGTGGAGCCGGTCTTGGGCACCGTGGAGGAGGTGATGCGCAGGTCGGGCGTGCCGCTGTAGGTCAGGGTCACGCGCACCAGGCGGGTGGAGCAGGAGACGCCC
>PVBE012994889.1_pt1 | contig 22294 bp, 19 predicted proteins | sample 1631181 | NCBI WGS metagenome assembly PVBE01 (sample SAMN08397723, study PRJNA350692) | Marine metagenome, whole genome shotgun sequencing project. | isolation source: water | place: Pacific Ocean | collected 2012-04 | reverse complement strand
GACAAGGCTCGCGCCTTGCCCGCATCTCCACAGGCTCAACAACAGCAGGACGTGATAAACAGGATTTTGGCGGCATGATCAGCAGGCGGAATACACCTTTAACAGCGCCGCCAAACTGCCCAACTAAGTGGGACCACCTCAACCTTCTGTCGACAGTTTCTTGTAGTACAATGCGGGCGCCTAGTGAATAGTCTCCCGGCGCCTGCTCTGGGACGCCGAAAACGGAGCTTTTCCAATGGGTGCCGCCGGTTTACGACGAGTGATTCCCCATGCTCCCAGACGTGCTCAGCCTTTTTCGGCGGCGAAAAGGTAGCGGTTAACACTGAAGAAATACTTACCAGCCCGACCCAGATCGTGGAGTTCCTCGGCCCAGGCGTCGGCCTCTTCAGCGGTCACGTCCTGGCGCCCAGCCACAAAATCCTGGATTTCGCCGACGATTCCGTAGCTGTAGGTGTCGGGCTCGAGAACGATATTCATGAGCGGAATGACTTCCGCCCGCACTGCGAATCCATGGTCCTTGAGCCGCCGGGCCATGGTCCTGGGAAGGTGGGGGTCTATCAGGTGTTCGTCCCAGGCACTCAGCACGCGCCGCATGCGCGCCGTGTCGCCCGAGTGCCAGACCAGGCTGTCCCAGTCGGTATCGACGATCACGGCACGACCGCCCGGCCGCAAAACGCGGTGAATTTGCGCCACTGCCACGTCGATCTCGGCGACGTACTCCAGGACTTGGGTGGTTACCGCGACGTCGAAGGCGCCATCGTCGAACGGCAACTCGACGGCGTCGCCGAGATGGAAAGTCACCCACGGCTGGTCGGCGCAACGGGACCGGGCAAGTGCGAGCATGCTGTTGCTGCCGTCGACGCCGTCGACCCGGCCCCCGGAGCCCACCGCCGCGCCCATGGAAGCCGCTAGGTAGCCCGGACCGGAGCCGATGTCGAGCACCCGTTCGCCGGCCGCCAGGGCCAGCGCCCGCAGCGTCGCCTGGCGTTGCCCGACCACGTCGGGGCTGGAATAGATCTTTTCGGTGCGCTGGGCGGCTTCTTCGTTGAAATAGTGTTTTTTGTTCATGGCGGGCGCGATATTAGCAACGTTCAAGCACCCGGGCCAATACGGGATGTCGCCGCTGCCCCCCGAAGAAACGGGAAAAGCGATCACAAGGGGTCGATATCAAGGGCCGTTGGTATTAAAGTGCGCCGCCCAACCGCTCAGCGAAGGAGGATGCCGTGCTCGTCGAGCAAATCTGGACCGCCAACGACTACCGCAACTTCAACTACCTGATCGCTTGTCCCGAGACGGGAGAGGCGCTTGCCATCGACCCGCTCGATCACCAAAAGTGTTTGGCCGCCGCCAAGCGCCGCGGCTGGGAGGTCACCCAGGTCCTCAACACCCACGAGCACGGCGACCACATCGGCGGCAACGAAGAAATGATCCGGGTAACCGGTGCTAAGCTTCTCGCCCACGCCGGCGCCAAGGACAAGATCCCCGGCATCGATATCGGCCTCGGCGCCGGCGACGCGGTCAAGGTGGGCAAGACCGTGGAACTCGAAAGCCTCGATACCCCGGGCCACACCATGAGCCACGTGTGTCTTTTGTCGCGCACCGATCGGCCGGCGCTCATTTGCGGCGATACGCTGTTCAACGCGGGCGCCGGCAACTGTCACGGCGGCGGCCACCCAGTCGAGCTCTACCACACCTTTGTCGGCCAGTTGGCAAAGCTCTCCGACGACACCCTCGTTTATCCGGGGCACGATTACATTGCTGGCAATTTGCGTTTCACCCTGGACCGCGAGCCCGACAATGAAAAAGCCGAAGACCTGCTCGGCGAGGTCGAGGGCCAGGATGAGAACCAGCCCCTGGTAACGACGCTGGCCTTGGAGAAGGAGGTCAACGCGTTCTTCCGCCTGCACAGCCCCTCGGTGATCGCGCAACTGCGCGTAAATTTCCCCGATCTTCCCGAGGCGCCGGACGCGCAAACGGTGTTCGTGAAGTTGCGCGAGCTTCGCAACAACTGGTAGGCAAGGCGCGGCCGGAATTTGAACGCAAGTTTCGGATAGAAGGGCGCGCGCCCAACCGCTTAAGGTTCCTTCCCGGGCAGGCCGGCGAAGGAGAAAGCGGCGATGAACCCGACCATGAGCGCCAGGGAATGGCTGCTTCTCGTCACTCTTTCGGTGGTGTGGGGCGGATCGTTTTTCTTCATCGAGGTGGCGGTGCGGGAACTGCCGCCGCTCACCGTCGCCCTCGGCCGGGTCGCCATCGCGGCGCTGGCGCTCAACGCCTGGGGTTTTGCCAGGAACGGGTACATGCCGGGCTTGCCGGCGTTGCCGTGCTGGTTGGGCCGGAGGCGCTGAGCGGCCTTGGCCCGGATGGGCTTGGCCAGTTCGCGGTGCTGGCGGCGGCGCTGGTGCCGACGCCGCGCCAAAGCCTGGGCGCCTTCTACCCATCGCTGAGGTCGCTCGATTCGGATACTGACCTGGTTGCTGTCGCCGGCTACAGCAAACAAGCGGCCGGGTAGATCGCTCACATCATGGGCCGTGTGCTGGATACGGCGAGGCGTCCGGCCCAAGGGGCGCGCGTCGAGATCTGGCAGTGCGACGCCTTGGCCGCTACCATCATCGGCGCGATGCCGGCTCGGAAGGGACGGGCGGCGGCGACCTCAATTTCCAGGGTTACGGGCGGACGGCGCTGGGAGCGGACGGCGCCTACCGCTTCCGCACCATCCGCCCGGTGCCCTATCCGGGCCGCGCGCCGCACATCCATTTCGTGGTCTCCGGCCCGGGGTTGGAGCCCTTGATCACCCAGATGTACGTGGCCGGCGAGCCCCGCAACGGGGGCGACTGGATCCTCAACGGCGTCGGGGACGAGCGGGCACGGGTCAGTCTCATCGTCGATCTTGGGCCGGCTCCAGAAACCGAGACCGGTGCCCTCAAGGGTGTCTTCGACATCGTCCTCGGCGGCCAAGCCTGAATTACTTGCCGGTGTGGCGTCCGCCGCACCTCATCTGTAGAATCATTCGAGGCGGCGCCCCTCCCCGGATTTTCCACCCCAGGGTCGGTGCCGACGCCATGACGAGGGAAAGGAGCGAGGCGTGGCGCAGGAAGTGAGCGCGGCCTTCGGGCCGTCATTTCAGATGTGGGTGACGTTCGCCATCATCGTGGGCGCGCTCGTACTCTATGCGCTCGAGCGTTACCCCATGGAGATCACCTCGATCGGCGTCATCTGCGCGCTTCTCGTATTCTTTCATTTCTTTCCCGTCGCCGAGCCCATCGGCGGGGGCCGCGTCGACGCGGTGCGCCTTCTCCAGGGGTTCGCCAACCCGGCGCTGATCACCGTCGTGGCGCTGCTGGTGATGGGCCAGGGGCTGGTGCGTACCGGCATTCTCGACCAGGGGGCGCGCCTGTTGATGGAGATAGGCGGCAGCCATAGCTGGTTGACCATTGCCGTTATCCTCGCCGTGGTGCTGGTGGTCAGCGCCTACCTCAACAACATCCCCGTGGTGGTCATCTTCATACCCGTCATGCAGGCGGTGGCGGCGCGCTATGGCCGTTCCGTGAGCAAGGTGATGATTCCGCTGAGCTTCGCCGCCGTGCTCGGTGGCATGACGACGCTGGTCGGTTCGAGCACCAATCTCTTGGTCAACGGCGCCCTGGTGGACTTGAACGAGACGCCGTTCGCGTTCTTCGATTTCACCATACCCGGCCTGGTGCTGGCCGGAGCCGGGCTTCTCTACGTGCTGGTGGTGGCGCCGCGATTGCTGCCCGACCGCGCCGCGATGGTCGAGTCGCTGATCGACAGGGCCGCCAGGTCTTACATCGCGCAAATTACGGTCAGCGAAGACTCCCACCTGGTCGGCCAGGACGCTCCCGGCGGCCGGTTTGAAGGGCTTCCCGACATCGCCGTGCACATCGTGCAGCGAAACGAACAGGCCTTCCTGCCGCCCTTCGCGCGCGTCGCCCTAGCCCCCGGCGACGTGCTGGTGGCGGCGGCGACGCGCCAGGCGCTGGCCAACGCGCAGGCCCAGGATCCAGGCCTCTTGTATCCCGACCTACGGGACGGCCATCTGCCCGACGACGACGGGCACAGGCCATGGCACGAAGGCGACCGGGTGCTGGCCGAGGTCATGGTGGCGCCGGGCTCGAGCATGATCGGCCGAACCCTGAAGCAGGTCGGCTTCCGCTACCACACCCATTGCATCGTGCTCGCTATCCAACGGCACTCCCACATGATCCGCGAGCCGCTCACCGATATCCGCCTCAAGGCCGGTGACGAGCTGCTCGTCCAGGGGCAGCGCGAAGATATCCATGGGCTCAAGGAAAGCCTTGAGGTGGTGCTCATCGAATGGTCGGCGGAGGACATACCGGCCTTGGACCATGCCAAGCGGGCCAGCCTCATCTTCGTCGGCGCCGTGGCCCTGGCGGCGGCCGGCATCGTGCCCATCGTCGTGGTCACCCTGTGCGCCGCCGTTGCCATGGTGGTGACCGGGGTGCTCACCCTGCGCCAGGCGTTGAACGCCATCGATCCCCTGATAATCGCCACCATCGCCTCGGCCCTGGCTTTGGGCGTGGCGCTGCAGGGGACGGGCGGCGCGGCGATGCTGGCGCACGGGCTGGTGGCGGCGCTCGACGGCGCATCGACGACCACCGTATTGTCCCTTTTCTTCTTGCTGGTGGCGGGACTCTCCAACCTCATCAGCACCAAGACTACGGCGGTGCTGTTCACGCCGATCGCCATCGATATCGCGCACCAGCTGGGCGCCGCGCCAGAGGCCTTCGCCGTCGCCGTGGTCTTCGCCGCCAACTGCTCCTTCGCCTCGCCCATCGGCTACCAGACCAACCTCTTGGTTATGGGCCCCGGCCATTACCGCTTCGTCGATTTCAGCCGCGTCGGGGCGCCGCTGATCATCGTCGTGTGGCTGGCTTTCACCTTGTTCGCGCCCTGGTATTACGGGATTTAGGGGGCTCCGGCGCCGCCGCCGATTGACCCGACGCCAAGCGCCTCCTATAAGGACCGCGGGCTACGGCCTCCCAACGGGCCGCGACCCTTCTGGAAGGAAGGAAGTATCACCGTGAGCACACCGCCCCGGCCGGACAGGCGTCCGACCAACCCAAATTTTTCATCGGGTCCCTGCGCCAAACGCCCCGGCTGGTCGCTGGCGGCGCTGGAAGGCGCCGCCGTCGGGCGCTCGCACCGCTCAGCCGCCGGCCGCGCCAAGCTGGCCCGTGTCATTGAGCGCACCCGCGACCTCCTCGGCGTGCCCGACGAGTGGCGCATAGCCATCGTGCCGGCGTCGGACACCGGCGCCGTGGAGATGGCCTTGTGGTCGCTCCTGGGGGGGCGCAGCGTCCACGTGCTGGCCTGGGAGAACTTTGGCAACCAGTGGGCGGCCGACGTGACGGAGCAACTCAAGATCGAAGACGTTCGGGTTTCGCGCGCCGATTATGGCAGACTGCCCGATCTTGCCGAGACCGATTTTGACCGCGACGTGGTGTTCGCCTGGAACGGCACCACGTCCGGCGTGTGCGTGCCCGACGGCGAATGGATCGACGCCGAGCGCGCCGGCCTCACCATCTGCGACGCCACGTCGGCCGTGTTCGCCATGGAGCTGCCCTGGGACAGGCTCGACGTCACCACCTATTCCTGGCAGAAGGCGCTCGGCGGCGAGGGCCAGCACGGCATGCTCATCCTAAGTCCCCGCGCCGTCGAGCGCCTGCAGAGCCACACGCCTGCGTGGCCCGTGCCCAAGGTCTTCCGCCTCACTGAGGGCGGCAAGGTGCGCGAAGGGTTGTTCCGGGGCGAGACCATCAACACGCCGTCCCTGATCGCCGTCGAGGACGTGCTCGACGCCCTCGAATGGGTCGCCTCGATCGGCGGGCTTGGCGCCATGATCGGGCGCTCGCGAGCCAACTTGGCGGCCATCGAGCGCTGGGTAGCGCAGACGCCCTGGGTGGCCTTCGTCGCCGAGGACGCGGCGACGCGCTCCAACACCTCGGTGTGCCTGAAGATCGACGATGCGTGGTTCGCCGGGCTCTCGGCCGAAGGCCACGCCGCCGCCGCCAAGCGCTTGGCGGCGCTCCTCGAGGACGAGAGGGTGGCCCACGACATCGGCGCCTACTCGAAGGCGCCCCCGGGATTGCGCGTGTGGGCCGGAGGCACCGTCGAGGAGGCCGATCTCGAGGCCCTCTTCCCGTGGCTCGATTGGGCCTACGCGGTCCTCGAGGAGGAGGCGTCGGCTGATGCCTGAGGACGGGACGACACCCCGGGTCCTGATCGCCGACAGGATGAGCGAGCGCGCCGTCGAGATATTCGAGGCGCGCGGCATCGCGGTCGACGACAATCCGGGCATGGACGCCGCGGCGCTGCTCACCTGCATCGGCGACTACGACGGCATCGCCGTGCGCTCGGCGACCAAGGTGGACGCCGCCGCTATAGAGGGCGCCGGCCGGCTCAAGGTGATCGGGCGGGCCGGCATCGGGGTCGACAACATCGACGTCGAGGCCGCCACCGCCCACGGCGTGGTGGTCATGAACGCGCCCTTCGGCAACGCCATCACCACGGCTGAGCATTCGATCGCCATGATGATGGCGGCGGCCCGCCAAATTCCCCAGGCCAACGCCTCCACCCACGCCGGCAAGTGGGAGAAGTCGCGCTTCATGGGGGTCGAGCTGATGGGCAAGATCCTCGGCATCATCGGTTGCGGCAACATCGGCTCCCTGGTCGCCGACCGGGCGCAGGGGTTGAAGATGCGGGTCATCGCCTACGATCCCTATCTGTCGTCCGAACGCGCCGTCGACCTCGGCGTCGAGAAGGTGAGCCTCGACGAGCTTATGGCGCGCTCCGACTTCATCAGCCTGCACGCGCCTCTCACCGAGGCGACGCGCGGCATTGTCGACGCGGCCTCCCTGGCGCGCATGAAAAAGGGCGTCGTCGTCGTCAACTGCGCGCGCGGCGGGCTGGTTGTCGAGGCCAACCTCGAGGCGGCCTTGACCTGCGGCCACGTAGCGGCGGCGGCCATCGACGTGTTCGCCGAGGAACCGGCCCGTGACAACGTGCTCTTCGGAATGGACCAGGTGGTGGCGACCCCGCACTTGGCGGCGGCCACGGCCGAGGCCCAGGAGAAGGTGGCTCTCCAAATCGCCGAGCAGATGGCTGATTTCTTGCTGCTTGGCGCCGTCGCCAACGCCGTTAACATGCCTTCAGCTAGCGCCGAGGAGGCGTCCCGGCTGCGCCCTTACATGAAGCTTGCCGGGCAACTCGGTGGTTTCGCCGGGCAGTTGACGGAAACCTCGATCAATGCGGTTACGGTGGAATACGAGGGGCACGTGGCGGAACTCAACACCCGGGCCCTGACGGCGGTGGTGCTGGAGGGCCTGCTGTCGCCGCTGCTGGACACGGTCAACATCGTCAGCGCCCCCGCCATCGCCAAGCAGCGCAACATCGATGTTGCTGAGGTCAGCCACGAGCGGGCGGCGTCCTATCAGACCCTCATCCGGCTTACCGTGAAGACCGAGACACAAACCCGTGGCGTCGCCGGCACCTTGTTCGGCGAGAGGCCACGTCTTGTCGAGGTCAAGGGCATTCCCGTCGAGGCCGAACTCGGGCCCTACATGCTCTACATCACCAACCTCGACAAGCCGGGGCTCATCGGCGGACTGGGTACGATCCTCAGCGACGCCGGTATCAACATCGCCACCTTTCACCTGGGCCGCACCGAGGTCGGCGGCGACGCCGTGGCGCTGATCCAGGTGGACGCCCCGGCGCCCGTCCCAGTGATGGAACAAATCCGCCACCTACCCCAGGTCAAGCGGGTCAGCGCCCTGACGTTTTAGGCGCTGTGGGCACAATCGCGTGACCCTCGAAGTCGCGCGCCCATGCCCCGGCAGGGTAACCCCTGGCAACCACGGCCAAGCCGCGTGTCCGTTGTCCGGCGGGGCAATATTCAAAAAAGGGGCTTCCGTATTCAAGAAAGGGGCTTCCGTAGCTCACGGGCCCGATGCTACATTAAATACCAGCGCTCGCGATTTCAAGGACGAGCGGAATAGGGAGGTAGCCCCAGTCACCCGACGGGAGCACCGGAGCGAGGCGAGATTTAGTCGCCTTCCGTGGTGCATCCGAAATCGTTGGGCTCTGGGTCGGCGCGCGCCGCGTAACCTTCCCTCCCGGCTCGTCACGATGGTCAACTGGGGAGGAAACTCCATGCCTACCGTTAGCATGAACGTGAACGGCAAAGCCGTTTCGGGGGAGGTCGAGAATCGGACCCTCCTGGTTCAGTTTTTGCGTGATAGCCTTCGCCTGACCGGCACCCACGTGGGCTGCGATACCAGTCAGTGCGGTGCCTGTTGCGTTACCCTCAACGGCGCCTCGATCAAGAGCTGCACGATGCTCGCGGTGCAGGCCGAGGGGGCCGAGGTGACCACCATCGAAGGGCTGGCCGACAGCGAACTTCACCCCATGCAAGAAGCCTTCCGCGATAATCACGGCCTGCAGTGCGGATTCTGCACGCCGGGCATGGTGATCAGTGCCATCGATCTGGTTGCCAATAATTCCAAGCCCTCGGAATCCGACATCCGCCACTGGCTGGAAGGTAACATCTGCCGGTGCACGGGTTACCACAACATCGTCAAGGCCGTGAAGGCTGGCGCCGAAGCGATGGGGAGCTAGGACGATGACTGATACAGGAATCGGCGCCAGTGTGCGCCGCAAGGAAGACCAGCGCTTTCTTACCGGCAAGGGGACGTACACGGACGATATCACCCGTCCAGGTCAGACCTACGCCTACATCCTGCGCAGCCCCCACGCCCACGCCAACATCAAGGGCATTAACACGGATGCGGTGGCCAAGGCACCAGGCGTGGTTGCCGTGTTTACGGGAGAGGACATCGCGGCCGACAGCGTCGGAGGCGTGCCCTGCGGCTGGCTGATTCACAACAAGGACGGCTCGCCCATGGCCGAGCCGTCGCATCCGGTGTTGGCCTCAGGTAAAGTTCGCCACGTCGGCGACCCGGTGGCGGTGGTCATCGCCGAGTCGCTGAGCCAGGCCAAGGACGCGGCCGAGAAGGTGGCGGTCGACTACGAGCAATTGCCGGCGGTCATCGACATGAACAAGGCCATTGCCGACGGTAGCCCTCTGGTGCATGACGACGCGGCGGGGAACACCTGCTTCGACTGGCATCTGGGCGAGAAGGAGGCCGCAGACGCCGCCTTCGAGGAAGCTGCCCATGTCACCAGCATCGACATCGTCAACAATCGACTAATCGCCAACGCTATGGAGCCGCGCGCCGCCATCGGCGAGTATGAAGCGGCGAGTGGCAATTATACCCTCTATACGACGAGTCAGAACCCCCACGTTACTCGGCTTCTCATGGGGGCCTTCGTACTCAGCATCCCCGAACACAAGCTCCGCATCTACGCGCCGGACGTCGGGGGTGGATTCGGTTCCAAGATTTATCATTACGCCGAAGAAGCCATTGTCACCTGGGCCTCGGCCAAAGTGAACCGTCCCATCAAGTGGACGGCGGAGCGCTCCGAAAGCTTCATATCCGACGCCCATGGGCGCGATCACGTCACCCACGCTGAATTGGCCTTGGACAAGGATGGCAAATTCCTGGCCCTGCGGGTCAGCACGCTCGCCAACATGGGGAGCTATCTCTCTACTTTCGCGCCGCTTGTCCCCACCTACGTCCACGGCACACTGCTTGCCGGCGTTTACACGACACCAGCTGTCTACGTTGAGGTCAGGGCAGTGTTCACCAACACCGTTCCGGTGGATGCCTACCGGGGCGCCGGAAGGCCAGAGGCCGCTTATTTGCTGGAGCGCCTGGTCGACCGGTCAGCGCGCCAACTGGGCATGAGTCAGGTGGACATCCGGCGCAAGAACTTCATCCCGTCCGATGCCTTCCCCTACCAGACGCCGGTGGCGTTGGAATACGACAGCGGCGACCACGAAGCCACCTTGGATCAAGCCCTCAAGGCAGCCGAGGTCGATGGCTTCAAGGTGCGCCAGGCGGCGTCCAAAAAGGAGGGCAAGCTGCGCGGTATCGGTTACTCCACCTATATCGAGGCCTGCGGCGTCGCGCCATCGGCGGTTGCCGGCGCGCTTGGTGCCCGCGCCGGGCTTTATGAGGCCGCCGAGGTGCGTGTGCACCCGACCGGCTCGGTGACCGTGTTCACGGGCTCTCACAGCCACGGTCAGGGCCATGAGACGACGTTCGCGCAGCTCGTCTCCGAACAACTCGGCATCTCCATCGAGGACGTGGACATCGTGCACGGCGACACCGCCAAGATACCGTTCGGCATGGGCACGTATGGCTCGCGCTCGCTAGCGGTGGGCGGCGAGGCGATCATCCGCGCCATGAACAAGATCATCGACAAGGCGAAGAAGATCGCCGCCCACGTGCTCGAGGCCTCGGAAGCCGACATCGAGTTCAAGGACGGCCAGTTCACGGTGGCTGGTACCGACAAGTCAATGGCCTTCGGCGATGTGGCGCTCACTGCCTACGTGCCCCACAATTACCCGCTCGAGACCCTGGAGCCGGGGCTCGACGAGCAGGCCTTCTACGACCCGCTGAACTTCACCTTCCCCAGCGGTTGTCATATCTGCGAGGTAGAGGTTGACCCCGAGACCGGCGTTACACAGGTCGTCAACTTTACCGCCGTCGATGACGTCGGGCGCGTCATCAACCCGATGATCGTCGAGGGCCAGGTGCAGGGCGGGGTCGCCCAGGGCATTGGGCAGGCGTTGCTGGAGGGCTGCGTCTACAACGACTCGGGCCAGTTGCTCACCGGCTCGCTGAACGATTACTGCATGCCGCGCGCCGACGACCTGCCCGATATAAGTGTCGGCACCCACACCACGCTCTGCGCCCACAACACGCTCGGCGTCAAGGGTTGTGGCGAGATCGGCGCCATCGGTTCGCCGCCGGCGGTGATCAACGCCATCGTCGATGCGCTGTCGCTGCTTGGTGTCGACGACATCTCCATGCCGGCAACGCCGGAGAAGGTGTGGCGGGCCATCCAGTCCGCCCAGGCCGCCGAATAGGGAGACAAGCACATGTATGATTTTCAGTATCACCGGGCGGCCTCGCTCGAAGACGCGGCGGGCAAGCTCAAGGCGGCCGCCGACGGAGCGCTGGTGTCCGGCGGCATGACGCTGCTGCCCACCTTGAAACTGCGCCTCGCCTCGCCGTCCGACCTCGTCGACATCGGCGGCATCGCCGAGCTGTCGGGGATCAAGGCGGACGGCGGCGCCGTCGTCATCGGCGCCACGGCCACCCACGCCGCGGTGGCGGGCTCAGCCGACGTGCAGGACAAGATCCCGGCGCTGGCGGCGCTTGCCGGCGGCATCGGCGATCCCCAGGTGCGTAACCGCGGCACCATCGGGGGCTCCATCGCCAACAACGATCCGGCAGCCGATTACCCGGCCGCCTGTGTGGCTCTCGGCGCCACCATCAAGACCGACCGCCGCGAGATCGCCGCCGACGACTTCTTCTCGAACCTGTTCGAGACGGCATTGGACGACGGCGAGATTGTCACCGCGGTGAGCTTCCCGGTGCCCGAGAAGGCGGCCTACGAGAAGTTCCCCAACCCGGCCAGCCGCTACGCCCTGGTCGGCGTTTTCGTGGCCAAGGGAGGGGATGGCGTGCGCGTCGCGGTGACCGGCGCCAGCCAGGACGGCGTCTTCCGCGTCGTTGCAATGGAAGAGGCGCTGGCTGCCAGCTTCTCGGCCGATGCGGTGGCCGGCGTCGGCGTCGGGTCGGATGGGCTCAATTCCGACATGCACGCCTCTAACGAGTACCGGGCCCACCTCATCGGCGTCATGGCCAAGCGCGCGGTGGCCGCCTGCGGCTGAAGCCCCGGTTTTCCGGCGGCGAGGATCGGCACCCCCCGTGGACACGGGGGGTGCCAGTTCTTATGCTCGACGGCGAACGATGGTGCTCTCGACAAAGAGAGAATTTTCCATGACGCCACTGCCGCAATCCGTGGACCAGACCCAGGCCCTGCTCGAGAAGGGCGACTATCTCGCCGACCGCAGTCTGGCGACCGCCCTCTATCTGGCGCTCAGCCTGAACCGTCCGCTGTTCCTGGAAGGCGAGGCCGGGGTCGGCAAGACGGAGATCGGAAAGGTGCTGGCCGCCACTCTGGGGCGCCGCCTCCTGCGCCTGCAGTGCTACGAGGGCCTCGACGTCGCTACCGCCGTCTACGAATGGAACTATTCCCACCAGATGGTTGAGATCAGGCTCGCCGAGGCGGCGGGCGAGACGGACCGTGAAACCATCGAGCACGATATCTTCTCGGACCGCTTCCTCATCAAACGGCCGTTGCTGCAGGCCCTCGAGCCCGATCCGCGAGGTTCGCCGGTGCTCCTGATCGATGAGCTGGACCGCACCGACGAGCCTTTCGAGGCCTATCTGCTCGAGGTGTTGTCCGACTTCCAGGTCACCATACCCGAGATGGGGACGATCAGTGCCGAGACGCCGCCTCTCGTCGTCATCACCTCGAACCGCACCCGCGAAATCCACGACGCCCTGAAGCGTCGTTGTTTCTATTACTGGGTGGACTATCCGGGCGCCGAGCGCGAGATGGCCATCCTCGGCATCAAGGCGCCGCAGACACCCGCCGTGCTCACCGCCGAGATCGTCGGCTTCGTGCAAAGGCTGCGCGAGATGGATCTGTTCAAGCTGCCCGGCGTCGCCGAAACCATCGATTGGTCCCACGCCTTGACCCAACTCGACAGCATGACCCTCGATCCCGACACCATCAACGATACCTTGGGCACGCTTTTGAAGTATCAGGACGACGTTGCCAAGATCCAGGGCAGCGAGGCCAGCCGCCTCATCGGCGAGGTCAAGGCCGAGCTCGCCGCGGCCGGAGTCTGAAGACTATGGATGCCGCCGCCGGCGGTCGCTTGATGGAAAACATCACCCACTTCGCCCGGGTGCTGAGGGCGGCGGGATTGCCCATCGGGCCAGGAAGGGTGATCGACGCGGTGCGCGCCGTCACCGAGGTCGGTATCGAACGCCGCGGTGATTTCTATTGGACCCTGCACGCCGTCTTCGTCAACCGGCGCGATCAGCGCGAACTGTTCGACCAGGCTTTTCACATGTTCTGGCGCAACCCCAAACTCCTCGAGCGCATGATGGCGCTGGTCTTGCCAAGCATGCGCGGCGAGGAACAGCTGGCCGCCGACCAGGAACTGTCGCGCCGCGTCGCCGAGGCCTTGGCGGCGAACAGGCCGGGGCCGCAAGCCGACGATGCCGGTGAGCCGCCGGAGGAAATGCAGTTCGAGGCCGCCATGACGTGGAGCCAAGACGAGATCCTGCAACACAAGGACTTCGAGAAGATGTCGGCGGACGAGGTGCGGGCGGCGCGCCAGGAAGTGAAACGCATGCGCTTGTCGGTGCACGAGATCGCGACACGGCGCCACCGTCCGGGGGGCTCGGGCGGGCGCCCCGACATGCGCGCCACCCTGCGCGCTGCGCGCCGTTCGGGCAGCGACTTCATCCGGCTCATGATGCGACGTCGGCGCACGTGTCTGCCTTCGCTGGTCGTGCTGTGTGACATCTCGGGCTCCATGGACCGCTATGCGCGCATGCTGATCCATTTTCTGCACGCCTTGACCAACGACCGAGACCGGGTTTTCATCTTCCTGTTCGGGACGCGGCTCACCAACGTCACCCGGCACCTGAGGGGTCACGACGTGGACGCGTCGCTGGCCCGCGTCGGCGGCGCCGTCGGGGATTGGGCCGGCGGCACGCGCATCGGCCATTGCCTGCACGCCTTCAACCGCGAGTGGGGGCGCCGCACCCTCGGGCAGGGGGCGGTGGTCCTGTTGATCACCGACGGGCTAGATCGCGACGACGGCAGCGGTCTGGCCGTCGAGGCGGAGCGGCTGCACAAGTCCTGCCGCCGGCTGATCTGGCTCAATCCATTGCTGCGCTACGAGGACTTCGAACCTAAGTCGATCGGCGCCCGGGCCATCATGCCCCACGTCGACGAGTTCCGCCCGATCCACAACCTGGACAGCCTGCGGGCTTTGAGCAGCGTTCTCGGCGGCGCCATGGCGCGCCACCACGGGTCGATGGCGCGTTGGCGGGAGCTGGCGACGTGAAGTTCGGAAGGATTCCCGCCGCCACGGGCGCAATCGGCGCCATCCTGGCGCACGCCCAGACGACCGGTGACAAGACCTTCAAGAAGGGCCGCGTGCTGAGCGCCGAAGACATCGCTGCCCTGCAAGAGGCCGGCGTCACCGAGGTCGTCGCGGCGCGCCTCGAGGAAGGCGACATCGGCGAGGACACCGCCGCCGAGCGTATCGCCGCCGCCGCCGCCGGTGCCAACGTCACCTTGGCCGCCGCCTTCACCGGGCGCGCCAACCTGTACGCCGATGTGCACGGTGTCGCGGTGATCGACCGTGCCGTCCTCGAGCAGGTCAACGGGATCGACGAATCCATAACCATCGCCACCGTGCCCCCCTTCGAGGCGGTGCAGGCCAAGCAGTTCGTGGCCACCGTCAAGATCATTCCCTTCGCGGTCGACAGCCGCGTCGTCGAGTGCTGCGCCGAGGCGGCGGCCGAGGCCGGCGGTCTGGTGAGGATCGCCGCCTTCGCCCGCCACGCGGTGGGCCTCGTGCAGACGGCCCTGCCGGCGACCAGGGATAAGGTGCTCGATAAGACCACCGAGGTCATGCGCCACCGCATCGAAGGGCTGAAGGGCCGCCTCGTCACCGAAATCCGCTGCGCCCACGACGAGGCCGAAGTGGCCGATGCCATCCGCGCCCTGCGCGGGGAGGGGTGCGATACGGTGCTCATTGTCGGTGCTTCCGCCATCACCGACCGCCGCGACATCATTCCCGCCGCCATTGAGACGGCTGGTGGTCGCATCGAGCACCTGGGCATGCCAGTGGACCCAGGCAATCTCATGCTTTTGGCGCGTGGTGGTGACGGAGTGCCGGTGGTGGGGTTGCCCGGCTGCGCGCGCTCGCGCAAGTTCAACGGCGTCGACTGGGTGTTGCAACGCCTGCTCGCCGACGTGCCGTTGAGCGGCCCCGACATCATGGCCATGGGCGCCGGCGGACTGTTGAAGGAGATGCCCAGCCGTCCCCAGCCGCGCGCCGGCGCGGCGTCGGCGGAAGCGCCGCGTCTGCCGCGCGTCGCCGCCCTGGTGCTGGCGGCCGGACAGTCGCGGCGCATGGGAAGCATCAACAAGCTGTTGGCGGAGATCGACGGTAAGGCCATGCTCTGGCGCGTCGCCGACGCGGTCCTGGCCTCGAAGGCGAGTTCGGCGGTCGCCGTCCTTGGCCACGAGGCCGCCAAGGTGCGCGCCGCCCTCGGCGAGCGCAACATCGCCACCGTCGAGAATGCCGATTACGCCGACGGGCTTAGTACGTCGCTGCGGCGCGGCCTGGCGGCGCTTCCCGACGATATCGACGGCGTACTGGTGTGCCTGGGCGACATGCCGCGGGTGACGGCAGGGCACATCGACAAGCTGATTGCCGCCTTCAATCCACTCGAGGGGCGCGCCATCTGCGTGCCCACCTATCAAGGCAAGCGGGGCAACCCGGTGCTGTGGGGGCGGCGCTTTTTCCCCGAGATGGCCGACGTCGCCGGCGACGTCGGCGCCCGTCACCTGATCGGCGAGCACGGCGATCTGGTCGGCGAGGTGGAGATGGGGACGGAGGGCGTACTCATCGACATCGACACGCCGGAGGCGCTGAAAAGGGCCGGGGGTTGATACGAAAAAATTCCCGCGCCGATGTCCCAGTTTTCTCCAAAATCCACGTGGACACTGTCTGACGTCAGACAGCCGCCTCGCCTAACCAACGCATCCAAATTGTTCCTTGACCGTGTGTTATGCCGCCACCCGGTCGAGGGACCGGCAACCGTATTCCTCGATTTCTTCGCGCCTAATCGCCTTTACCGCTCCGTCGCCAGTCTCTGATTCGGCCACTAGACCATTTTCAGAGGGCGGGTCAGGTAGCGACGGTAGTCAATGCCTGGTCAACTCGTTTGATCTGGGCCTCGACCGAGATTTTCCGATCCGAGGTGATGTCGCATCCACGATCCTCGAAGGCATCGACGTCCGGATGCTTTTTCCGCCAGTTTGCCACCGCAGCATCGCGTTTTCGTACCAGTTCCACGATTTGCGGGCGGAACAGTCTAAGCATGGAGGTGACCCAGATGTTGACGGGCCAGGAAGGCCAGGCGAGGTCCATCTCGAAGCGGTCCAGCATCCTGATCACGTCGTCCGCCGCGTACCAGTTGTCGGCGGTGATCCATCGGTTGGTGGTAAACAAGTGGATCGGGTATCCGGCGCGGTTCATGGAGATGGCGATCAAATGGCTGAGCTTGTCGTCGCGCGTCTTCATGAAGTCGGCTTCGGATTGCGGTACCGGGCGGCAGTCCTTCGGCATCCCTTTTTCCCTCAGGAAAGTATGAAAGTGGCCGTGCTCTCCTTCCCGGTGGGAATGGTAATAGTATTGGGAATGAGTTTCCTGATCGTAGACGTCGCCCTCGGGGTAATGGTCGAACTCGTAAAACTCGCCCTGCCCGCGAAGAACCTCCGCAACCACATTCGTGTCGCTCTTCTGGAGCACTCGGTAGCATTCCAAGACTCGCTCTCCGGCGGTTGCCATCGTCTTGAGTTCCGCGACCGGCAATTTTTTCAGATTAACCAAGTGTTGGTTTCTACCCACTAGGCCTATTTTTCGGTTCGGCCTGACGATGGAGCCGCCGGTCAGTTGCACGGGCGTCTCAAGCCCGCGTCCTCCTTCCCGCGGACCCCGTTTGGTCCCCCGAAAAAGTCACGGGCAGTAATCCAAATTGATGGGTGGCACGACTTGACCCAAATCAAGATTGCATTGGTTTCTTGATCACGATCTGTTGAATTCGGACAGATGCCCGGCTTCTCCAACCAAGCATTTGGACATGGTCGCGGCGTGTCACCTTGATTCCGCGGTCAATCCGTTTAACGTGGCGCCGCCTCATGCCGCCGTCTCGCGGCGGCGGGCAATGAGCGGGAGAAGGGGATGACATATGTGTGAGTTTGGGGTGGGATATGCCGCCCCCAGGATCGAGGACGAGCGGCTATGAATGCATGCCCTCGATCATTTCCGACGCCTTCGGGCCGTTCGGCCGCAACCTGGAGGCCATGGCGCGGGTGCGCCGCGCCATCCGCGGCGCCGGGCACGGGACGCCCGTCGTCGCCGCCGGCGGCATTCACGGCTTCCGTCAAGCCGAGGACATTCTGCGATCGGCAACCGCCGACATCGTCGGCGCCGTCCGCCAATCGCTCGCAGATTCCCACTGGTTCAAGAAGATGCGTCTGGGCAGGGGCGGCGAGGCGAGGAACTGCGAATACACAAACTACTGCGAGGGGCCCGACCAAAAGCACAAAATGGTCACCTGCAAGCTGTGGAACCGCCATGGTGTGGACGAAACAAGCGTTCGGCTGACCCCCGACAACAAGCGGCGCGCCTTGGCGCCGCCGTGGGGCGAGGATTGATGCCGATGGCGCCGAATCCTCCTATGCTGGCCCCATCGCAAGCTGCGGAAAGACCAAAACGAATGACTGAAAAAACGATGAAGGCGGTTGTCCTCAACCGTTATGGTGGCCCCGAGGTGCTCGAATACGTGGATCATCCGATGCCGCGCCTGGAAGCCGGCGAGGCCCTCATCAAGGTTCATGCCGTGGCCCTGAACGGTTACGACCTGATGGCGCGGTCCGGCCGCTACAAGCCGAACAAGGGGGTGTTCCCCCATATCCTGGGCGGTGACTTCGGCGGCGAGGTCGTCGAGGTCGAGCCCTCGAGCGGTTGCGACATCGCGCCCGGCACCCGCGTCACTTCATGGTGGATTCTCCCGTGCGGCGACTGCGAGCAATGCATGGCCGGTCATCACAACCGTTGCGCCTGCAATTACCGCTACCTCGGTGCGCACGTGCCCGGTGCCTACGCCCAGTACGTCAAGCACCCCGCCCTGCAACTCCTGCCGCTGCCCGACAACGTGAGTTACGAGGAGGCGGCGGCCTTTCCCAACGCCTTCGGCACGGCGTGGCACATGCTGGTGGAGCGCGCTCGCCTGCGCCCCGGCGAGACCGTCCTAGTCAATTCGGCGAGCTCTGGCGTCAGCATGGCGGCGATTCAGATTGCCAAGCTCAACGGGGCCTACGTCTACACCACGTCGAGCGCCGATTGGAAACTGGAAAAGGCGCGGGAACTCGGCGCTGATGAGGTCATCAACTACAGCAACGTCGATTTCCAGGAGGAGATCATGAAGCGGACCGGCAAGCGCGGCGTCGACGTGGTCGTCGAGCACGTCGGTGGCGACTTCCTCGACAAATCGATCCGCTCGCTGACCCGTGGCGGCCGTCTGGTGACGGTCGGCGGTACGGCCTCCTACGAGTGCACCATCCAGGTCAACTATATCTTTCACAAGGAGCTTCAGATCATCGGCTCCAACAGCGCCACCTTGCGCGACATGGAGGCCATGATGCCCTTGCTGGCCAGCGGCAAGCTCAAGCCGGTCATCGACTGCGTCTTTCCGCTCGACGAGGCCGCCGACGCCCACCGCTACCTGGAAGAGGGCAAGCAGTCCGGCAAGGTCATCCTGCGGGTTGAGCATTAGGCGCGCCAAACACAACACATATCTGGGAGGAACGAATGCCAGGACCCTTCAAGGAAATCATCGACCTCGGCCACGATTTTTCCAACGGCATGGCCAACATCGGCGGCGCCGCGGTCGCCTTCTGGCCGATCAAGACCATCGCCGAACAGAAGAAAATCACCGGAGGAAAAGTAGGGATCGAGGGTCGCATGATGCTCATGCCGGAGCACTGCGGTACCCACCTCGACGTGCCCAAGCACTTTGTCGAGGGCGGCACGGCCGTCGATGAGGTTCCTCTCGAACAGCTCATTCTGCCCGGCCACCTGCTCGACTTCACCCACAAGAAGAACGGCGAGGCCATCACCATCGCCGATTTCGAGGAGGCCGAGGAGAAGTCGGGTCAGGAAATCGGCCCCGGCAAGGCAACGTTTTGTTGGACCGGCACCGATGGGAACTGGGGCAAGGAGAATTTTCACATCGACCGTCCTCACGTGCCGACGGCCACGGCCGAGTGGCTGGTCAAGCGGAAGATCACCCTCTTTTGCACTGACCTCATCGGCATGGACGACCCGGCCGAGTGGTGGTGGCCGACCCACGCCATGTGGCTCGAGAACGACATCTGCATGGTCCAGCAGTTGTGCAACCTCGACAAGTTGGCCGGCAAGGAGTTCCTCTTCGTCTGCCTGCCGCTGAAGATGCGCGAGGGCACAGCCTCGCCGGTGCGTCCGGTCGCCCTCGTAATGTAAAGCCGGGGACGGACTGGCATAGACGGCGCTCGTTGAGCGGCTCCGGACCTTGAGCCAAACAAAACCTCCGGCGCAAGGCGCGCCAAACGTTGGCGCCGGGCCGGTCGCCGTGCTCGTCGTATTGTGCGCCATCTGGGGCCTTCAGCAGGTGGCGATCAAGGTCGCCAATACCGATATCTCGCCGGTCCTTCAGGCCGGATTCCGCTCACTCGGCGCGGTGGCGCTGCTCATGACGTGGGCGGCGTTTCGCGGTCAGCACCTGATTGGCGGGCGCGCCGACTGGCCATCGGCCCTGGCCATCGGCCTCTTGTTTACCTCCAACCACGTGCTGCTTTTTATCGGCCTCGACCTAACCAGTGCGTCGCGCGGCGTTGTCCTCTATTATACGGCGCCCTTCTTTGTCGCCCTCGGCGCCCACCTAGCCGTTCCCGGAGAGCGCCTGAGTGCCCGCGCCGTGCTCGGCATGGGCATGGCCTTCGTGGGCACGGCACTGGTGTTGGGGGGACGGTCCGGCGACGCCGATACCGGCCAGTTTCTCGGCGATCTAATCTGTATCGCGGCGGCGCTGACGTGGGCGGTGACCCTCGTCACCATCAAGGCGAGCCCGCTCGTTCGCGCCCCCGCCGCGTCGATACTCTTTTATCAGCTCGCCATCTCCGCCGTCTTTTTGCCGGTCATCTCCTGGGGGCTCGGCGAGGACGGCGTCTCTAGTCCGAGCATGCTGACCCTTGGAGCTATGGCCTATCAGATCGTCATCGTCGCGTTCTTGTCCTACCTGACGACGTTCTGGTTCCTCAAGCGCTATCCGGCGGCCAACCTTTCGTCATTCTTCTTCCTGACCCCGGTGTTCGGCGTCATCGCCGGGGTAACACTCCTCGGCGAGCCCTTTTCGGCGGGCTTCATTGCCGGCGCTACTCTGGTCGCCGCCGGCATCTATGTGGTCAACTCCTGAGCCCATGTCCTCCCTGCCGCCTTCCTCCGACGCGTACCGCATCCTGCGGGACGTATTCGGCTATTCCTCGTTCCGTCCAGGCCAGGAAGAGGTGTTGGCGGCCCTCCTCGCCGGCGACAACGTGCTGGTCGTTATGCCGACCGGCTCCGGCAAGTCGCTGTGTTTCCAGATTCCGGCGCTGATGCGGGGCGGGTTGACGGTCGTCGTTTCCCCGTTGGTGGCGTTGATGGAGGACCAGGTGGCGGCGCTCAAGCTGGCCGGCGTGGCCGCCGGCACCATCAACTCCTCGCGCGACCGTGCCATCAACGCCGCCAGCTGGGAGGAGGTACACGATGGCCGAACCCGTCTCCTCTACCTGTCCCCGGAACGGCTGATGACGGAGCGCATGCTGGACGCGCTACAGCGGCTGCCGGTAACCCTCCTCGCCGTCGACGAGGCGCATTGCATCTCCCGCTGGGGGCCGTCTTTCCGGCCCGAGTACGAGGACCTGGAGCGCCTTGGGGAGATCTTCCCCGATGTCTCCATCGCGGCGTTCACGGCGACCGCCGACGAGGCGACCAGGAAGGACATCGCCGCCAAGCTGTTCGCCGGCGCCGGCCGGACGTTCGTCTGCGGCTTCGACCGGCCGAACATCCGCCTCGCCGTGGAGGCGCGGCGTGACTGGAAACGCCAGCTCCTGGAATTCGTGGGGGCGCGTCGGGGCGACAGCGGCATCGTCTACTGTCTGTCGCGCCGCAAGACGGAGGAAACGGCGCATTTTCTCGCCGCCAACGGCATTCGGGCGCTGCCCTATCACGCCGGTATGGAGAAGGACGAACGCCAGTCCAACCAGGACGTTTTCATGATTGAGGCAGGGGTCGTGATGGTAGCGACCATCGCCTTTGGCATGGGCATCGACAAGCCCGATGTGAGGTACGTCTTCCACGCCAACCTTCCCGGCACCGTGGAGGCCTATTATCAGGAGTTGGGTCGCTGCGGCCGCGACGGGCTGCCCGCCGACGCCTTCATGATTTACGGCCTCGATGACATTCGCCAGCGCCGCATGTTCATCCACGAGGACGACGGTAACGACGCCCACAAGATGCGCGAACATAAAAGGCTCGACGCCCTGATCTCCTATTGCGAGGCTCCCGAGTGCCGGCGGCACACCCTGCTCTCGTATTTTGGCGAGAGCCCGGAGCCCTGTGGCAACTGCGACGTTTGCCAGGACCCACCGGCTGTCGAGGACGGCTCCGTCCACGGCCAAAAGGCCCTAAGCGTGGTCTATCGCACCGGGCAGCGGTTCGGTGCCGCCCATGTGATCGACGTGCTGCGTGGCGCCGATACCGAGAAAATCCGGACCCTGGGCCATGACCGCCTGCCGACCTACGGGATGGGTAGTGATCTCGACAAGGAAACGTGGCGCTCGATCATCCGCCAACTGGTCGCTTCCGGTTTCCTGCGCCTGGACGTCGCCGGCCATGGGGGGCTGAGTATTACGGAGAAGGGCGCCTCCCTGATGCGTGGCGAGGCGGTGTTCCGCTATCGCCGGGATACGCCGCGCCCGGGTGCCAAGTCCGTAACGGCGCGCCAGAAGATGGCAGCCGCCGAGCTTGCCGATGGCGATGCCGGCTTGTTCGCTGCCCTCAAGGAGTTGCGCCTGAGCATTGCGCGCGAACGCGGCGTGCCGGCCTATGTGGTGTTTCAGGACCAGGCGCTTTTGGATATGGCGCGCCGCAAGCCCAGGAACGAATCGGAATTCGCCGAGGTTTTCGGGGTCGGTAAGGCACGCCTTCGGGACTTCTCCGCCCCCTTCCTGGACCTGATTGCGGAATACCTGGCCGCAGAGGGTGGGTAGGGCCGTTGATGTCAGGCCTCAGAAACCTCTCTCTTCGCGAAGCTGGCGTTTCAGCAGTTTGCCGCTGGCGGTGCGTGGCAGCGGCTCGACGGTGAATTCCACGGACTTGGGAATCTTGTAGCGGGCCAAAGTCTCGCCGCAGAAGCCGGTGATCTCTTCGGCGGTGGCG
>PVBE010538723.1_pt1 | contig 22295 bp, 19 predicted proteins | sample 1631181 | NCBI WGS metagenome assembly PVBE01 (sample SAMN08397723, study PRJNA350692) | Marine metagenome, whole genome shotgun sequencing project. | isolation source: water | place: Pacific Ocean | collected 2012-04 | reverse complement strand
TGGTGGGTATGAGTAATCGTACAGCCGTTCATCTTCGCGCTGGCCCAATCTCATCTCCAGGGTATCGCGAAATCCATCGGTAGCGAGCAAAGCGGTCTTGGCGCCCTTGTGTTGGATAAGCGCGTTCAACGCCGCAGTCGAGCCGTGGTGGCAAATTAACTCAGAACTCTCGAGAAATTCATGGATGGAAGAATCCATCCGCGCAGCCAATTGCTCAAGACCCGTGCGGATGGCCGCTGAAGGACGATGCGGCGTGGAAGGTGTCTTGGCTATCCAGATCTTACCAAGCTCGTTAATTGCAACGAGGTCCGTGAATGTACCTCCTGCATCGATGCCTAACCGATACTTCATAAATTATGTTCCTTTCGCAAAGCAATTGTCTTGCCATGGTCAATTTCACCAGAGGCCGGATCGAGTGCCACGCCGTACACATCACGTGCAACGTCAGCGGGAATCAATTCATTGCGTACGTCCGCCAACACTGCGGCCGGGTCGCGCTCCAAAGGATTTCCAACGCCCGCCCCTCCAGGTATCCAGCAACGAATAACGCTCCCCTGCTTACATGACAAGACTGCATTACGAGGAATCACTTGTAGTTGTTTGTCAGAGGTAATTATCTCAAACTTTCGCACTTTGTTATCACCAAAGCCGGCATTTTCGGTAGCATCGGAGTCGACATGGTAGGGATACAAAAAGCCCTCTCCCCAACTCGTGACTGTCGGTTCGTGCTCCAGCGGCTCGATCTCATAGATCGCCCCGAATCCCCCTCGTGTCTTGCCTGGCCCCGCAGAATCCGGCCGCAGCTCATATCGTCGTACGTGTATCGGATAGGCAATCTCGAACAGTTCGTTATCTTCACTTGTCATGGCACCGGACCCAGAGGATGGCCCCACCGCGCTCCAACCATCCAGGCTTGCTACAGCGCCCATACCTCCCATGATGCTTTTCATCGAAAAATAGACATATGGCTGCTTCTGATAGGGATCATCGCCGTAAACCATTAGGCCCGCCGCTCGCGCCCATCCTCCTGGTTTTTTTAGTGGCAGGGCTCTACTCAACGCATCACAAACCGCGTCGCGCACATTCTCACCAACAGTTGACGTGCTCTCACTACATGGGGCTGGTCGAACAGCATTGGTGAGTGTTCCTTGCGGGCCACAATCAACCTCAATCGGGCGAAAGGCACCGGAATTGTGCGGAATATCTGGGTCAACAAAAAACAGCGCGCCCAGATATGCCATGCTAACGGTCACGCCCTGATAAGCGTTGATATAGGCTGGCACTTGGGGTCGGCTCTCAAAGGCGATAGACATATCCCCACCCTTGACCGTGACCGAACACTTAATCACGCTCTCACCGGATCTGCCATCGTCCTCGACTTTGGTGCGACCCAGATACACACCGTCCGGTATCTTCTCGATCTCTCGACGCATCCGCTCTTCGCTACGGTCCAAAATTTCTCCTATTGCCCCATAAACCACATCCCGTCCATATTTTGAGAGCAGTTGGGTAACACGTCGCTCAGCCACCCCAACCGCACCAATCTGGGCACGCATATCCCCCCGATGTTGATCATTAGTGCGAATATTATTCAAGATCAGATCAATGACATCCCTTCGAATTTCACCTCGTTCATGCAGTTTCACTGGTGAGATCAAAATACCTTCCGCGTAGATTTCTTCAGCCAGAGGGTTATATCCACCTGGAACAGCTCCACCGGTATCAAGCATGTGTCCCTTATTCATTGCCCAGAAAACCAACTCATCGTTATGGAAAATTGGTTTAAATATGTTCATATCTTGAAGGTGAGTGTTTCCGAAGGACGGATCGTTGTGATAGATAATATCTCCTGGAAAAACATCATCTCCGAAATACTCTGCAATAGCTTTAAGGGATGTTTCCATAGAGCCCAAGTGACAGGGCAAGCCCCATCCTTGGACCACCATCTGATAATTCTTATCAAAGATCGCGTTAGAATAGTCCCGCGCAATATTCAATACAGGCGACCGGCAAGTGCGCTCCATGGTTATCGTCATTTCCCTAGTCGCTGAATAGAGCGCACCCTCAACAACGGCAAGAGTAATTAGGTCGATATTTTCTGACATTGAACTTGCTCTCTGGGTATTTTACATGGAAGGCGCAGCGCAGATTGAGTGGGCTATGATCTACCGAAGGTAACAGCACTCGACATGCACCACTCTGCATGTTTGGACGAGGCGCCAGGTGAACAAAACATACTTTATTTATATCATACACTTTATATCATACACCCTAACCAAGTATATAATACACCCTAAGCAAGGCACGGCCACAGCAAGCTGTTGCTGCTTGGAGTCACGTAAATACACTGACCATGTCTGGCACGAATCCAGACAACGGTGAGTACTTCATATACTTTTCATTTAACAGTTTGATGGGTGGTGCTGGCGCTGTGGGATGGGCACTATATCTTCGTTGGAGCCTCAAACAGAAGTGACAGTAACGAGATGGGGTGAGGGTGAGGCATCACCAGATAGCGTACTTCTGCCGAGCGGCCGCACGGTACTCCCCGATCTCCGAAAGGCTGTGTATGTCGTTCAGTGGAAAGACGGAAAGACTTCAGAGATCAAGAAACAAACCATTGGTCTCATAGTGAACCGTGGAGATCGTATTTCATGCCATGTTGTCGGGGGAGGTGGCGTTGGCGACCCATTCTCACGTGACCCAATTGCAGTATGCAACGACTACCTTAACGGCCTGGTCTCACTTCAATCCGCGCGCGAAGAATATGGCGTTGCCATTGACCCAGTTGTGCGGCGTCAGCTAACGTGACACCAAATAGGCCCATTTACTAAGAGACACTTCTGCTAAATTTAAACTGAAGCAGCGGAGTTTTATAATTCCTATCCACAGCCAATTACAGTGATACCACTCAATCGATTAAATAGACATGGATAATTAATGGGTGCCTGACACCGGGAGTAAGTATGTTGGACAAGACTAAAATCGGAAGACTGGGTATTTGGACAAATATTCATGCAGATTCATACGCAGGCCAGATCAAACTGGCTCAACAGGTTGAGCATCTGGGGTATGGGGCGATCTGGGTGCCCGATCCGGTGGCAAAGGATCCATTTGTCAGCTTGTCCTTGCTTGCGAAGGAGACGGATAAACTTTTTCTGGCGACGGGCATTGCCAATATTTACACTCGCGCAGCAGCCTGTATGGCGGGGACCAGGAGATCGCTGGGCGAGTTGAGCAAGGGGCGGTTTATTCTGGGTCTGGGTGTTTCACATATGGAGTTGATTTCAGACATTCTGAAGATGGATTACAAGAAACCTGTAGCCACCATGCGCGAATATCTCGAGGCATTGCAACCTCCACGGATATTTGATCAGCAAGCGGAGTCCGAAACGAGTGAAGACAAGTCAAACTATGGGATGGTGGTACTCGCTGCATTGGGGAACAAGATGCTGGCCCTTGCAAGAGAGAGGGCAGATGGTGCTCACCCCTATTTGACGACACCGGAACATACTGCCAGGGCTAGGGAAATTTTGGGCCCAGAGAGCTTTCTTGCCCCCGAACAGAAGGTGTTGCTTGAAAAAGATGCATCGACCGCCAGGGCCGTTGCCAGAAAATATCTCGCGCTGTATTTGGGCTTGCGGAATTATCGAAATAACCTTCTTTCCCTTGGGTTCAGCGAAGAGGATTTTGAAGGTGGTGGGAGCGATCGCTTGGTTGACGCGCTTGTGGCCTGGGGGGATGAAACAAAAATACACAGGCATCTGGACGCGCACTGGAACAGCGGTGCCGACCATGTTTGTATCCAGTTATTGCGTGCGGATGGTGGCTTTGGTTATGACCAGAAAGCCCTAGCAGCATTTGCACCCGGGGGATGATCGATCTGGAGAGTGTGCGGCGTCAGCTAACGTGACGCCGGCTGATGTGTATAACGGAAGAAGAAACGACATCCTGGACCGACGAGCAATGATCAAATCCCGGACGTTGACGCAGAGGAAAGTACAAAACCTGCGCTTAACAGGCTAGACTGGAGAAAGTACCGGCAGAAAAGTATCTCTTAGGAAATAGCTCAAGCGGTGCCATATGCTTTGAAGACGTACAGCGGCCGTCAATCGCGGGTAACGCTATGTTTATAAACACGTTACAGAGAGAGATAGAGCGGCTCTGGACAGAATAATGCAACTATAGCGCATACAAATCTGCCAAATTATTTATGAGCGGGCCCTTAAGATGTCAGTCGAGACGTACACAGCCACTGAGCTCACCTCAATGACGCTCGAGCCGGGGTGGGCCGACGCCGATCCGGACCGGCGTCCATTGCTGGTTGTGGATTTGTGGGACGCCGACGGGCTGTCACCGGCGGCCGCGGTGCGCGTGTGCGAGTGGCTGGCGACCCAGCCTGTGCCGTGCATCGGCGTCGTCGATCGGCTCGAATCTACGGCGACCCCCGGGGCGGGTACCAAGCTCGGGCCACTGGAGCTACTGGCAGAGTCTATGGACGTTCTCGTGGATCGGGGCGGCGAGCTCGACCGACTCGTTGCCAGCATCCGCATGCATCCGGTCGCCTCAGCCGTGCTCGTCCAGGTGCTTCGCGCGACCGGGGATTTGAACCTCATCGACGCCCTGACGGTGGAGTCCCTGGCTTATGCCACTCTGCAGAGCGGCCGGGAGTTCGCTGCCTGGCTGAGCGGGCGGCCACGAATGCCCGTACCCGCAGGCGGTGACGACGTTGTCCTGCTGAACCGCACAGGCGACCGCCTCGAGATCGTGCTTAACGATCCGGACAACCGCAACGCGCTGTGCGTGCCGATGCGCGATGCGTTGACCGACGCGTTCAAGTTGGTTCGCGTGGATACGGAGATCCGCCATGTCGAGATTTCCGGCAACGGACCATGTTTCAGCGCTGGCGGCGACCTCGGAGAGTTCGGCACGGCGGTAGATACCGCGAACGCCCATCGGGTGCGCATGCTGCGTATGCCGGCCCGGTATCTGGCCGGGTGTGGCGAGCGCTACACTTTCCGGGTGCACGGCGCCTGCATTGGCGCGGGTATCGAGCTGCCGGCGTTCGCAGGCCGGATCAGCGCAGCGAAGGACACATTCTTCCAGCTCCCGGAGGTCGCAATGGGTCTGATTCCGGGGGCTGGAGGTTGCGTGAGCATCCCGCGGCGAATCGGCCGGCAACGCACTGCCTACATGGCCATACTCGGCGATCGGATCTCCGCGGAGCGAGCCCTAGCGTGGGGACTGGTCGACGCCATTGAAAATTAGCCGGCCGCCGCGCACTGTCGCCCGTACGCACGCACTGGACAGGATCTTCCGCGCCTCGCTCCAGGGCCGGTCCAGCAGGCATAGATCCGCTGCCGCGCCTACGGTAACCCGACGCGGTTGCTGCGGCTGCTCAGGCGATCCTAGAAACAGCGCAAGCGCCTGCTCCGGCGTCAGACTTTCGGCAAGGCCGAGCGATGCCCCAGCAGCGGTCCGGCGCGCCATCGCCGCAGCCATGGCGACCCAAGGGTCTGCGCACCCGAACGGCGCATCCGTACCCGCCGCCAGCGGGATACCGGCGTCCACGAAGCTGCGGCAGCGGTATAGCCAGGAGTGTGTGGCCGGGGAGAGGTCCGCCAGATACGCATCTCCGCGCTCAGCGACGAAGTGCGGCTGCGTTACCACCCGCAGTCCAAGATCCTTCAGATCGGTAAGGAAAGGCGGCGGTGTCACCGCGGCGTGCTCGATTCGATCGCCCTCGACGGTCCCTGCCTCGCGGAACGCGACTAGGGCGAACGCCAGCTCGGCTTCCGTGACACAGTGGACCGCCACGCTGCGATTGCACGCATGGCTAGCGACGATCGTATCAACGAGGCTGGCCATCGGCGGAAATTGCGATTCGTGCAGGTGCACCTTGGTGGGGCCGACGTCAATACCGGGCCCGTGATCTGCCTGCTGCAGGTCGAGCGCGCCCCCCACGTGAACCCGCTGCAGCAGGGTGCTGTCAGCATGCAAACCGATCAAGGTGGCGAGCGCAGTATTCGAATTGTCGGGGGTCATGTCGGTCAGGCCGGTGACCCCATACGCGGCGAGCTGGCGGCTGGCGCATCCGATCGGGGGCAGCGCGGCTCCCCATAATGCTCGCAGCTCGAGATCGCAGTCGTAAAGCCGGCCGTCCTCACACTCGTTCAAAATCTTCCGTAACACGACTGTGCAGTCGTGTGCGCGCTCTCGCAGCCACGCCAGCCCGGCGGAGTTCACGATCCACAACCGTCCGGAGCGATGCTGAATGCGGGTGGGCACGTCGGCGATGTGGCCGTCCAGCCAGTGGCGGTCGATGTCGCCGGCGACACTTTCGTGATAGCCGACGCCGCGAATCCAAGCCGCGCGCTGTGACCGACTGGAACGCTTGAGCGCTGCGGTCACCCCGGTTTCGTCGGTGATCTCTGGCGGGCCGCAGCGGACGGACTCGAGCGACGCGGCAAAAGACATGAGGTGTATGTGGTGATCGTGCAGGCTTGGGAGCAGTGAGCCGCCACAGGCATCCAGCACCGGCTCCCCGTTAGCGGGCATGATGCGCCCGAGCGCGGTGATCCGACCCTGTTCGATGCGCACGTCGGCCGGCCCCCAGCCGTACACTTCCGCATTGATAATCAGCACTCGATCTGGAGCTCCCGCAGGACCGACTTTGTGTCCTCACCCAGGCTGCTTACGTGATCGACGATGGCACGTTCCCGCACGTCGGTTGTCGCCTGGCCAGCAAGCGCCGCCGTCCACCAATCCGCAAAGGCATCGCGAACGCCCTCCGTTCCGAGCCGCTGCCGCTCCTCTGTCAGGCTGCATGCCGCAACCTTTGTCAGGGCCAGGGATATCAGGCGTCCGCCCCCCTCGACCCAGCCGCGCCAAGCGGCAACGGCGGCGCGCACGGCGGTGAGGGGGTCGGCAATCGCATCGCCGGCAAACTCGTACCGGCCGGTGGCAAGCTTCATCATATCGCTAAGACCAGTGGCTACGCCGGCATCGTCGCCGAAGGCGATCCAATTAGCTTGCGGCCCTGTGCGGCCGTAGCCGTTAATGCTGATCCATGTGAGCCCTGGACGTTGCCGCATGATGGTCTCGGCGTCGATGCCCATTTGCCTGAGCGCTCGAGGTCGGGATGATTCGATGACAATGTCTGCGGCGAGCAACAGCCGGCGGAGCGTCTGCCGCCCCCGGTGCGCGGCCAAGTCCAGCGCCACCGATCGTTTGCCCTGGTTCAGCAGGCCGTAAAATTTGGAATTTCCGAAGCGAGCGCCGTCCGGCCGTTGCACGGACTCGACCTTGATGACATCGGCCCCCGCTAGGTGCAGCAGATGCCCGCACAATGGCCCCGCCCATAGCACCGACAGATCGACCACGCGCGGTGCTCCCCCGGCGGTCCTGTCCACCACGCCACGTGTCGCCTCGGTGATGCGCTGCTCGTCGGACCAGGTGCCGGGCTTCGGGAGTTGACCTGTGGTAGCGACGGCGAGGCCGAGCAGCCGGCCGCGGTCGATCAGTGGCTCGGAATCACGGCGGGCGAGCGCATCTGTGAGCCGTGGCCAGCACCAGCCGTCGGGCGGGGCGGTTTCGAGCCAGGCGGAAATCAGCGCCCAGTCAGATGGCCGTGGCAGGTTCACTGCCAGCATAGCGTCGCGTGTCGGAATCAGTCGACACGAACCACCGGCCGAACGGCCGCTGCGAAACGTCGCTTGATTGAGGTATGCGCGTTCCATGAGGAGCTGAACACCGTTGAGCTCACGTACCCGTGACGAGCCGGACAATCGCGCCAGTGCGTGCAGGGCGCGATCGACACCCCCCGCCAGCGGCGGCAACGGCCGGAACGCACGTGGTGTGGCTGGCTGATCCGAAAGAGTCACACGAAGAGCTGCTTGACGAATTTGCGCAGCAGCTTTCCGGTTTCGTTGTAAGGCAGCTCCTTCTCGAAGCGAATAACCTCCGGCACGCGGGACGAGCGCAGGTGCGCCCTCACCAGTTGCTGAAGCTCGTCTACAGTGGCCGTATGACCGGGTTTCAGGACGATTGCCGCACCGACGGATTCACCCCATTCCTCGGACGGTATCGCCACCGCGGCGGCGTCGGCCACGGCGCCGTGGGTCTTGAGCACGTCCTCGATCTCCGCCGGTGAAATGTTTTCGCCGCCGCGCACAATAAGGTCATCAGCCCGGCCCAACAAATAGAGATAACCGTGCTCGTCGATGTAGCCGACGTCGCGCGTGGGGAACCAACCGTTGCCTTCCAGTGCACTGCGCTCCAGATATTCGCCCGACACCTGCGGCCCGCGCACGTAGATCTCGCCCGGCTGGTTTGAGCTGAGCGGCTGGCCCGATTCGTCACGGATCTCGATCTCCACCGATGGCAACGGTTTGCCCACCGATCCCAGGCGGTGGCGCACGTTGGAATCCTTGCTGGCGAGCGCCGCGCGATGGTCTTCGGGGCCCAGCAGCGTGATGGTGGAGCTCGTCTCGGTGAGGCCGTAGGCATTGGCGAACTCGACTTGCGGGAGCATGGTCAGCGCGCGCTTCAGCACGGGCATTGGCATTTTACCGCCGCCGTATGCGATGGCGGTCAGGGAGGGCAGGTTCGCCTGCCGGTCAGTGGTTTCGAGGTGGTCGATGATGCGGGCCAGCATGGTGGGCACCAGGAATGCGTGGCTGACGTTTTCCCGCTCGGCGAGCTCGAGCCACGCGGCGGCACCGAAGTCCGGCAACTGGACGATGCGGCGGCAAGCATAGATCGAGCTCATCACCGCCGAAATGCCGGCAATGTGATAAGGCGGCACAGCCACCAGAGTGGCTTCCTCTTCGTCCGCGGACATGAAATCCACGGTCTCAAGGATGTACGAGACCAGGTGCGCGTGACGCAGGACGGCTGTCTTCGGTGTGCCAGTGGTGCCGCTGGTGAATAGCTGTACCGCCACAGCCGACGGATCTTCCGGCCACGATTCCTCAGCGGGTTCTTCGCTGCCGGAGACTGCCTCGAGTAACGCTTGGCGGCCCCACACCGTCACTCCCTGCCGGGGCCGGTATCGTGCCCCATACTTCTCGTCCAAGATCAGGCATACCGGTGTGACGCGTCCAACGAGCGCGTCGAGCTCGGTATCCGTCAGGCGGTAATTCAGGGGCACGTACGGCAGGCCGGCCATAGCCGCGCCCATGAGCGCGATGGGAACGGCGGGGCTGCTCACGTCCAGCACGGCGACATAATGGCAGCCGCTGGACCGGAATATCCCGGCAGCAACGCACGCGCCAGCGTAGAGCTGTCGGTAGGTGAAATCCTCATGGTGGCATGTCAGGGCGCGCCGTTCTGGCACCGCCTTCGCCACCATCTGCAACAGCATGCCGGTATTCATATGCCGCTTCGTTCCAAGATTGTAGCTTCTGGAAACAGCGCTGCAACCTCCTTCTGGGGCAACAGCCGCTCCCACTGATCGTTCCGCAGTATTTTCCGTGCCATCAGTCCAACTCCATCAATGAGTTGGGCTCATAGTTTGACCCTTATTGTGAACAGGCCCTAACAAAGCTGTTCTCGAAGCATCGGCTCAGGTCCAAAAAGTTCCCGCTATAGACCAAGCACCTTGACGGCATTGTCTCGCAACACGGCCTTCTTAACCTCATCAGAGAGAGGTAATTCCATGAACTGATTAAGACACCTTCCCAGTCCCTGCGCGTTGGTTCCAAAAAGAACTTTGTTCTGTCCAACGCGAGTTTTCAGAAATTCAATGATTGCAGGCATCTTTTTACTCAGCAGTTTCGGAGGCCAGGCGCCCATGTCACCGTAAACATTCGGATGTTTCATAACCATAGCAATCCATTCTTCAACCCACGGCCATCCGGTGTGGGAAAGGATAATCTTTAGATCAGGAAAATCTATGGCGACAGAATCTAGATAGATAGGCCTACCTCCCCAGCTAGGAAGGAGTTCGGCCGAATGTCCTGTTTGCATACTCACAGGTATCCCTAATTCGTAACACTTGGTGTAACAGGGATAGAATCGCTTATCGTTCAATGCGAGGTCAAAAGTCTCCCCATGGTGATATACCATCCGAAAGCCCCATTCTTTGACAGCTACATCGATTTCCTTGAGACTTCCTTGGATATCGAACGGATTATAAGTAGCTGCGCCAATCACTCTACCGTTTGACCTTTGAACGACGTCACGTATGATTTCAATGGAACCGATCTGTCCGAGGATTTTGTCTTGCAGCCACATTTTCGGTGCCGACATGACAATTTTGTCGAATCCTACTTCGTCCATTTCGGCTATCATTTCCTCAACTGTGTTATGTGTCCCTGGCCATGGCCAAGTCATACCATAGGCACGCTCTACGAATTCCCAGTCCGCATATTCTCTATATAATCTTGCACCGGTCTCGGGCACACACTGGAGTGTGTAATTCATCATGTCAATCGCGCCATATTTGCCCACTGCTCAAATCTCCTTTCTTGGTGATACTAGGTTTTTGGTTTCAGGCAACTAATAAATCAGGCGATTACCATCACTGTACACGCCATTTAAGCCTGATCTTCTACCGATTTTGCTGAAGAGTTGATTGAAAGCTTTCGTGTCAAGCTTGCGTACCACGGAAATGCGGAATAACTTCCTCGCCGAATAGCTGCATGCAGTCGAGTATCTGTTCATGCGACGGCCCCCTGGGTGGGCGAAGCCGCAATATGATGCTGTCAGCATCAAATTGTTCTCGAAATCTTTCTAGACTTTCTATGCAATCTTGCGGACTGCCCAACACCAGATGATCCTTAACCCTGTCGAGGGTTAGATCCGTTTCAGATCGAAAGTCGGGGTGGTGTGACAATATCCCGTGGCGAAAGTAGTCTCTCAATTCACTGAGAACAGATTCGCCATAGATTTCGTAGGCCTGTAGACGCGTCGGCGCCACAAACCCATCTCGCATCATGACGATATACGGCTCTTTCCCGGCCTTCGCCGCCGCCTCCTTATAAATGTTAACTTGTTGCTTCCATAACTCTGGTTTTAGTGGAAACGGATCAACGCCCCAAGCATCTCCCTCTCTGCCTGCGCGCTCAATTGCTACATCGACCTGCGCACCAATCCAAATGGGCGGATGAGGTTCTTGATAGGGCTTTGGGGAGAGGAATGCATCCTCGAAATTGTAAAATTCCCCTTCAAAACTGAACTTTTCTCCACTCCATGCCAATCTCAAGATTTTTAACTGTTCCTCAAATCGCTTGCCACGCCACTTTTTTGACATGCCGAAGGAACGCCAATAGTCATCATGGTAACCAACCCCTAGTGTGGGAATGAACCGCCCGCGTGAAATTAGGTCTATCATTGCCGTATCCTCTGCATATTGATACGGATTGTGGAGCGTCATTACGGTACACCATGTACCGATAGTCGGTTTAGAGGTACGTGCAGCGATAAGCGCACACAGGATTAGGTGCGATGGAAAATACGTTTCTGTCCTGGCATGTCGGTCAGAAACGCCAATGTATTCAAACCCTGCCTTTTCTGCAGCTTCTGCTTGGGCAAGGAGCGATTCCGCGAAATTGATTACCGCCTCTCTTGATGGCGGAGGTTGATCGGGTGCACCCAAGCTTGAGTCTAAGTGAATTCCGATTCCACCTTTATTCACAGTCGAACTCCAAATTTAGTTTACAAAGGTCATGACGTAGGAGCCGCGCCCATCATGCGTTAACGGCCATTTCGCAGCGAACCGGGGAACGGCAGATCGTCTCCCTCGAGCACGTCGATGACCATGATTTCTTCACGTTGGCGCAGGCACTCAACATACTACTGGTAGTGGGTGTCTGTGACAACCGGATAAGCACGGAGGCAGGCTCGGTTACCTGCCCCTGTCGTTCATGTCTCAGAAGTTAAAGCCAATTTCAAGCCCAAAGGTACGGGGTGAGCCATACGCAGAAGTACCCCACAGGTTGGCAACGCCCAAACCTGTTGTCTGATATTCCTCATCGAGGATATTTCGTGCAAACACACCGATCCGATATCGATCGTCAGACTGATAAAACATCACCGAGCCATTGAGCAGGGTAACTTTCTCATGCACACTGGAAGCGGAGTTAAACACGCCGCTAAAATAGGAATCCGTATAGGTGAAATTTAGGTTGAAGGAAATTCGGCCGGCATCCATTATTGGCTGGTCATAAGTTATGCCGCCCGACGCGGTGGCATCCGGCGTTCGCTTAACCTCCAGCACACTGCAATCCTCGTTACCATTTGCGGGATTCCGATCCAGATCGCAGTTGAACTCGTCATACTTGGCGTCCAAGTAGCCCAAGGAGCCTTGGATGGTCAGAAACTCGGTAAGCCGAACCATCACTTCCAGTTCCACACCCTGAGAAGTGGATGCTCCGGCATTCGTTAGGACTGTTTCCTGTCCGATGGGTGAATCATCCACCGGGATCACCGCCTCCAACTGCAATCCGCGGTATTCGGTGTAAAACGCAGCCAGATTCAAACGCATACGACCGTCGAGCAGATCTGACTTCAGACCAAGCTCAAAGGCATCCGATGTTTCCTCATCGAACGACAGCACAGCAGTTACCGGAGAGGTTGCCTGCTCATTGAAACCACCGGATCTAAACCCGGTGGTATAACTTGCATACATCATGGCATTGTCGTTCAAACGGTAATCTACACCGGCGCGGTAGGTCAGCCTATCCCAGTCGTTCTCCGGAGTAACCCGAAATTCCTCAGGTACCCCGATGGGCCGCAAGTTGAATTCCTTGTCCGTTTTGCTGTATCTGACGCCTAATGTGAACCCGAGGCGATCATTCACATGATAGTTACCTTCACTGAAAACAGCGTACGAGTCTGTTTTTTGGCCACCGTCCCCGGTTAGAAACAAACCCTCTGCGCCCCATGCAATTCCACTGAATGGGTGGCCGGAACCAAGGCTCGTAAGATTTATGTAATCGAGCTCATTATTCTGATAATAGGCACCCACCTGAAAATCGAATGCCTCCGAGAAAGTGGAGGCAAAGCGCAGTTCCTGGCTGAAGGTATCCCGATACACGGAACGCGTGGTGGAGTAGACGGGAACATTTTCACCTACGTAATCGTTGTACAAATCGGAATCCACTGACCGCCAACCGGTGATAGAGGTCACAGTGCCAAAGCCGACATCCCACGCTATATTGAGATAAGCCCCCCTGATATCGTACCAGTGCCCTGTGGTATCCGTATTTCCGATGGAGCTATCCAAACCCAAATGAGCCGCTCTTGGCACCAAACCAGTCTTGAACGGATCACCAAGCGGCAAGCCCAGTTCACCCCCTACGCCCCGACCGGGGTATCCCATAAAGTAGAAAAGATCAGAGCCGTAAAAACCATTGGGATCGTCGCCGGTCGACGTATTAATGACCGGCGGTGTGTCGCTGCGGTCTTTTTCCCACTCAAAACTGAGAAGAGCTTCAATATTCTCGCTGGGTGTGAAGAGCAAACGCCCACGAAAGGCGAGGAGATCCTTGCCACCCATATCGGTGCCGTCAACGGTATTCTCGTAGAAGCCGTTGCTCTGCGTGGACAGGATGGCAAGCCGCCCTGCCAGTACATCTGGCACTATGGGCATATCCACGGCGACCTTGGCCTCTTGATGGCCATAGTTGCCAATTATGGCCTCCCCCTCAAATCCCCATTCCCCGGTGGGACGTTTAGTGGTTGCATTGACCACGCCGCCGATCGTGTTCTTGCCAAACAACGTTCCTTGCGGGCCACGCAGAATTTCGATCTGCTGGAGATCGAACATGTTGAGGAGTGATCTCTGTGCGTGCCCGTAGTAGACGCCGTCAACCGCGACCGTAACGGCTGGATCGAGACTGGATGATTCTTCGCCCGTAGAGACGCCACGAATCGCGATCGTAGCGGAATTGAAACCGAGCATGCCCTCAATGCTCACGTTTGGCGAGTACCCGCCAATATCACGCAGGTCCTGCGGATTGAGTCGCTCAATATCAGCTTCGCCAAACGCCGATACGGCGACTGGAACATCCTGCAGGCTCTCTTGAACTTTCCGGGCGGTTACCGTCACTTCTTCGATCTCTAGGAGTTCGCTTTCATTCGTTTGCTGTGCTTGCAGAGGCGTTGGAGACATCGACGTAATCAAGGCTGCAAGGCCGCAACTGCTTAGGACTTTAATGGTAGAGTTCATATCCATATCCTCGGTAAGTTGACTTTCTTTTTTGGTCTACGCGAAATGCCTGTGGGTCAAAAAGCTAGTACTCGCATGTTAGCAACCCATTAATTATGTCGGTATTTTCTACTTCATAATGCAACCCGTGTCAAGCGGGAAAAGTAGCAAAGACATCTTAATTGCGTGCTTATCCGTGTGTCAGCCCAAAGTAGAAATGTCTCCTTACTTTAGAGAGTCCCCGATAGGGGATCCGTAGCGCTATTTCGCCCGGGGCGAAATGGAGAACCGCATCAAGGAACAGCAACTGGATCTGTTTGCCGATCGCACCAGTTGCCACCGCTGATGGCCCAACCCGTTCCGCCTGTTGCTCTCGTCATTGGCTTATATGCTGCTGGAGGCGATCCGGCGGTTGGCCTTGCAGGGCACCGAACTGGCCCGGGCCTATGTCGGTACCCTGCGCCTGAAACTGCTCAAGATCGGTGCAGTGATCCTGCGCAATACCCGGCGCATCCGCTTCCCGCTGTCCGGCCCGCCTTCCCCGCATTACTCCGTCGAACCGGCAAAACTACAAAAAAATGGCCCTTGCGACCTTGTTCATGCAACATTGCGGCTAACATGGAAGAGACTACTGCTTGACATACTCGGATAAGGATGGTAATCGTTGGTACCGACATCTCACATTACTCACGGAGGGTAGCGGCATGGCGAAACAGTTGTTGGTTGTCTTGAGCAACTGCGTCGAGGGGCAGGACGACGAGTTCAACGATTGGTACACCAATCAGCACCTGGCCGACGTCCTCAAAGTCGAGGGCTTCGTGGCCGCGCAGCGCTTCCGCCTCTCAGACACCCAGCTTGAGGGGGCGAAAATGGCCTACCGCTACTTCGCCATATATGAAGTGGAGTCCGATGACCTTGAGCGACTCACTAAGGCTCTGCTAGCGGCAGCCTATACCGAGGCGATGCCTATCAGCGAAACGCTGGACTTGGAGCGGACGGACTCCTGGTTCTTCGCGCCCATCAGCGAGCGGGTGACTAAGGGGTGAGTATCGCCGGGCAGAGCTAGATCGGGCGTATCAAGGTCAAGGTGCGTTTGGGAATGGGAGGTGGCCCTCAAGGCCTGTGGGGAGCCAATTGTTCGCCGTCAACGATAGTCGGACAGACAGGGTGGTTTGAATAAGAGAGACTTTTACAGTGAATATGAACAGGGCGGCAATAAATATCTCGGTGAATGTGCTGAATGGTACTTCCGAGGGTGGCAAATCAATCCCGTTGAAGAATTTCAATCACTCACAGAGAATCTTGCTGAAAAACTCGCTTTGATTGATGACTCACTCTCTGAAACTGAAAAGAAATACATCCAATCCAGTCGAACAAAACAGGGCATTTTTCGTGATCGGCAACTTGCATTGTGGAAAAAATGCCCAATTACGGGGATAGTCATTCCAGCTTTGCTTGTCGCCAGTCATATCAAGCCATGGGCAAACTGTACCAATCCAGAGCGTCTCGACCCTGAAAACACAAACACTTCGGGATCGTTTCCTCCCTCGCGAGCGCGAGCTATGACCAATCGATGGGCCTATTCGCTGATCCAGATTCCGATTCCCGCAACCAAACGCCTACTCAAAAGTAACTGAACATATCAATATTTATACTATTAAAATTAGCTAGTTGCATAATGCAACCGTGTGAGAAACTCTATAGGTATCAGAATTTGAGTTTAACTAGCTGACGGACTCTGGCTCCGCCAGTGGGGGTTCGAGCCCATCTCCCCCAGCCAATAAAAAACCTGTTCAATCAGGATGTTACAAAAGTAAATCTTAGCCCCTATAATTAAAGTCTCTACTTTTTCCCTACATTGTTCCCTACATGAAATGCTTTTAATTGGTATAATTGGACACCAGTTGCAGCAACGCACGGGAACAATCATGGCGAACCGGACGAACGAACTCACCCCGAAGCAACTCCACTTCTGCCGAGTAGTGGCATCAGGCGGCACACTAAGTGACAGCTACAAGGAAAGCTACGACGCAGACCGCGTGAGTGAAGGAGCGATATACCCTTCTGGGCGTCGAGCGTCCCAAATAGCGTCACGTCGTCCTGTGCTCGCGCTGGCGTAGACAACGTATTCATCGTATCGTATATTATATCGATATGCGTAGACGATCGACATTCAAGCTGTTGTTGTTGACACTGTTATTTACGGCCAGCAACGTTGCCATGGCAGCTCATGAAGTTGGGCACATGATGGGTCCGGACGAAACCCAGCAATGTCCCTTGTGTGTCAGCGGAACCAAGCCATGTATCGAGCCGGTTCCGAATGTGGCGCCGGAGTTGCCCGACCTCGAAAATTTCCATACCAACCCGGCCGGTACTGGTTGCCTGCAATCCAACGCGGCATGCCACGACCAGAACCCCCGAGCACCACCTTCAATCGCCTGAATTTCTGACTTTTCTGTTGGTACCACTGCTGCTGTTCCCTGGCAGTTGTGGCTTGGAAATATGGAGGCGACATGAATCATTTTATTCTTTCAGGTGTGCTGCTGGCATGCTGCATTATCGTTACACCCACTGTGCTCGGGCAGGATGATTTTCCCGACTTGCGCAGGGCATTAGAGCTGATGCGGGCCGATTACGAGGCCAGGATTTCGGCGCTTGAACGGAGGCTGGAAGCCACCGAAGAAAAATCGGCACAGCCAGTTGTGTCTGCCGTGGAGCCCGTTACCGCAAACGCGAGTGCGGGCAGCAACGCGTTTAATCCGGCCATGAGCGTAATTTTCCTGGGCCAAGCTTTGGCCTATGGCAATGATCCTGAAGCGTATTTCATCCCGGGATTTCCACTGGGTGGTGAGTCCCGGCCGGCGGCGGAGGGGTTTTCACTCGGCGAGACCGAGATCGATATCTCTGCCAACGTGGATGACAAGTTCACCGCGTGGTTGACGGTGCCTGTGGTCATTGAGGACGGCGACACAGTCGTTGAGATCGAGGAGGCCTGGATCGAAACCCTGGGCCTGCCGGCTGGGTTATCCGCACGTTTGGGGCGCATGTTTTCCAATGTCGGCTACCTCAATGAGAAGCATGCCCATACTTGGGATTTTGTCGACCAGCCGTTGGCTTACAAGGCCTTCATGGGTGGCCAGTACATCGACGACGGGGCCCGCCTGAGCTGGGTCGCGCCCACCGATCTGTATTTCGAACTGGGCGGGGAAATCATGCGCGGCGACCGTTATCCCTTCGCCGGCGCCGGCAATTCCGGTTTCGGCACACACACGCTGCATGCTCGCCTCGGTGGAGACGTCGGTTTCAGCCATAGTTGGCAGGTCGGAGTTTCATACCTGTCTGGCGAAAGCAAAGACCGCGAGTCAGGTGACGAAGACGATCCACTACTGTTTACCGGCGACGCTGACGTGTGGGTGGTCGACTTTGTCTGGAAATGGTCGCCCAATGGCAATTGGAGGGCGCGCAACTTGAAGTTTCAGTTCGAATACCTGCAGCGCAGTGAAAACGGTATGTACCTGTTGACTGACGGGCAGGAATTACCCTGGAATGTGGAACAGGACGGTTGGTATGCACAGGCGGTATACCAGTTCGTACCTCAGTGGCGTGTAGGCGCAAGGATCGAAGCCTTGTCCGGCGACGATCCCGGGACAGCTTTCGGTAGCACAGCCCTGGCGCTGGCAGACAGCAGTCCTTCCCGTTACAGCTTGATGGCGGACTGGTCGAACAGCGAGTTCAGCCGCCTGCGACTGCAGTACACGCGGGACCAGGCCGGTGAAATCGACGACCATCAATGGAGCCTGCAATATATCCTCAGTATCGGCGCGCATGGCGCGCATAGTTTTTAGGGGGCCGTCATGCATCGATGTATTTACCTGACATTTCTCCTAATCACTGTGCCGCTGGCGCAGGCAGACCTGCGGGTGTTTGCCTGTGAACCAGAATGGGAAGCCCTGGCGGTGGAAATTGGCGGGAACCTGGTCAAAGCTGACTGCGCCACCCATGCCCTCCAGGATCCCCACTACATCCAGGCGCGCCCCAGCCTTATCGCCAGGTTACGCAAGGCTGACTTGCTGGTCTGCTCTGGGGCAAACATGGAAATTGGCTGGTTGCCTCAGTTGTTGAGAAAGGCCAACAACCCAGGTGTGCGCCCCGGTAACATCGGGTTCTTCGAGGCCAGCAGCTTCGTGCCGCGCTTGGATGTGCCGGACAACGTTGACCGGGCCAAGGGCGATGTGCATCCACAGGGCAATCCACATGTACAGGCCAATCCGCACAACATTCTCATGATTGCGCAGGCCCTGGCCGGGAAATTGGCGCAGCTGGATCCGGTCAATGCCGACCGGTACAGGCAAGGGGGTGTAGATTTCCTTGAGCGTTGGAAGGAGGCTATTGCGGCCTGGGAAGACCGGGCGGTGGCTCTGCGCGGTAAACGCGTCGTTACGCACCACAAATCGTGGGTCTATCTTCAGGACTGGTTGGGACTGGTGGAGGTGGCGACCTTGGAATCCGTACCGGGTATACCGCCCACCACAAACCACCTCGGCAAGCTGCTGCGCATGTTTGGTGCTCAGGGTAGCACCGCCGAGTATATTATCCGTGCACCCTACCAAAGCGCAAAGGCGTCTCAATGGCTATCCGAACGCACAGGGATCCCCGCGCTCATGCTGCCATTGAGTGTGGGTGGCAGTGATGGTGCCACGAACTTGTTCAGCCTGTTCGACGATATCCTGGACCGCCTACTAGAGGCAGGATCATGAACTGGGAATTCGTTAACTGGTCAATCATCGGTCCCGCCATGATGGCTGGAATGCTGGTGTTGAGCACCCATGTGCCGCTGGGACAGGTAGTGCTCAAGCGCGGCATTATCTTTATCGATCTAGCCATTGCTCAGATTGCGGCGCTCGGCGTGATTACTGCGGGTTTCTTCGGTTGGGAGGAAAGTCCATATGCAGTGCAAATGGCCGCGGTTAGTACTGCCCTGCTGGCCGCAGCTCTCCTCAACTGGACGGAAAAGCATTGGCCCAGGATCCAGGAGGCCCTGATTGGAACCCTGTTCGTACTGGCAGCAACTGGGGCCATCCTGTTGCTGGCCGAAAACCCACACGGTGGCGATTACCTGAAGGACCTATTGGTGGGACAAATCCTGTGGGCCACCTGGATCGGCCTGATTCCGATCGCTATTTTTTACGCCATTTTGCTGACGGTTTGGTTCACCAGCCAAGAAAGGATTGGCCGAGCAGGGTTCTACGTGACTTTTGCCTTTGCCATTACGGCCGCGGTACAGGTCGTGGGCGTTTATCTCGTGTTTGCCAGCTTGATCCTTCCGGCCCTTGCAACACGCCGGCTGAGCGGCCGGCTCAGGCTGGCCGTGGGTTATGGCATTGGCGCCTTGTCATACCTGATGGGAATCGTGTTTTCCGCCTTGGCTGACCTGCCAACAGGGGCCGTGACGGTATGGGCCTTGGCGTTGATCTCAGTTCTAGCCAGTTTTGTCATCGGCACGCAGACCAAGCGTAAGGTTTAAGCCCAATATAATCGAAAAGGGGCCGGATAAATCAAGGAACCAAAGGCCCGCAATTGGCTGTGATCTCAACCGGTCGATGCAACATCTAACCTCTAATAAGAGGAAGGAGGATGTTGCTTATTGTACGTCGTCAGAGCATTTGGGATCACTTGAGCCTTTTTCTAAGAGACACTTTTCTGCCGGTACTTTCTCCAGTTTAGCCTGCTAACCGCAGGTTTTGTACTTTCCTCTGTATCAACGTCCTGGCTTTGATCATTGATCGCCTCATTGTTACGGCGGGCGCCTAGTCAGGGCCTTTGTGTGAGCAGCTTGGCGATACTGTGCCGCTGAGCACGGAACGTGGATATTCCACAACCATTGCGACGGATGCCGGTATTAAAAACCTGCTCCTTTTCAAAGATGATGAATTTGTTGCAACCCCGATGAACTCAGGCCTGCGTATTGGAGGCACGGTCGAACTGGCCGGGCTGGAGGTACCACCAAACTACAAGCGCATTGCCCTGCTCGCCAGGCAACTGGGTACATATTTACCATCGATCGAGACGGAAGATCGCATTGACTGGATGGGACATCGCCCGTCTTTGCCCGACACCTTGCCGGTCATTGGTCAGAGCCCGTCACATGCAAATGTTATCTATGCTTTGGGACATAGTCATGTCGGTGTAACCTAAGCGGCGATAACCGGGAAATTGGTGTCGCAAGTTGCTGCCGGCACGCCACCGAAGCTTGATCTTGAGCCTTTTTCGATTAGCCGCTTTGCCAGCAAATACTCAAAAAAACATCCGCGAGCTAAGAACGCGCGTGTTTAGTCAAAATCCTCCGGACCGAGGCGGTGCCCCCAGCCGGCCTTGGCACTGAGGTAGCGACGGTTGCAGTCATCCACGCCCGCTACATGTTTCACTGCAGTTATTCTGGATAGGCCAAAGGTTTTTAAATCATTAATTTTTTTCGGGTTATTGGTTAATAATCGAATATGCCGGTCACCCACAAAATACCAAAGTAGGGCGGCTGCATCGCTAAAATCGCGGGAGTCATCCGGCAATCCAAGCGAGTGGTTCGCCTCATAGGTATCCTCTCCCTCATCCTGCAGCAAATACGTTGCTGCTTTGGCCCATAAACCAATACCACGACCCTCATGCCCGGCCATGTAGATTAGGTAGCCACCGCCCGGATCCTGTGCTATGCGATCAATAGCCGTCTCCATTTGCGGCCCACACTCACAGCGACGCGAACCAAAAACATCGCCAGTTAAACAACTGGAATGCACACGCACTAGGGGTGACTCTGATTCGTTCGGACTATCAATGACCAGTACGCTGTTGACGGCCATCGATGACGCTAGGCTTGAAAACAAATGCTGCCCGCCGGTGTTACTCAGCGAGCGGGCCAATGCCTCGACCTCTGACAATTCGGTGCTGCGTACAGCCGCATACCAGTGCACCGTGGGATGTTTCTGTCCCCGGCCCAAGGGTAGTGGAATAGGGCCCAGCAGGTTTAAGGCTACAGAGTCGGGTGATGGTGCCAGTCGCACATCCAGCATCCCACCTTTCGCATCAATGCGAACCAGCTTTTCTTTCCGGATGAGACGCTCGCGTATTTCAGGATTCAAATAGGTAAACACGGTTGTGTAATTTACTCGATAGCTTAGGGGTCGCGTCACCTACGCCGACGCTGCATGTGTGGATGTTACACTCAGCACTCTATTGAGTCCACGGGACTGCATTGCGTTGACTCGCTGTCACAAAGCTAGTCCAGTATGGGAATCTCAAACGCATACAAAACATGACCCGGCATACCAAGCCCCTGACCATAACCTGAAGTTTGAAAGAACATACCGTCAACTATGGTGGTACCACTGCGGCTGATTAATCCACCGAAGCCCGTCAGGCCATTGACCCCGGAAACGGTAGTGGTTGTATCGTGGCTCCAGATGACCTCACCCTTCTCAGTGTACGTCGTCAGAGCATTTGGGACCACTTGAGCCTTTTTCTAAGAGACACTTTTCTGTCGGTACTTTCTCCAGTCTAACCTGCTAATCTCAGGTTTTGTGCTTTCCTTTGTGTTAACGTCCTGGCTTTGATCATTGATCGTCGGTCCAGAATGTCGTTTCGTCTGCCGTTATACACGTCAGCCGGCGTCACATTTTCCAATGATTCGTGATACCGCTCATGGTTGTAATGTGCCACCCATTCAGCAATGGCATTCTCCAGTTCCCAGGGAAAATAATAATGCCCCAGCTTGACCACGTTTTTCATCGAACGGTGATAACGTTCGATCTTGCCCTGCGTCATCGGGTGATACGGGGCGCCACGAGTATGTTCCATATCTTGCTCGTGTAACTATTCCCTGGGTTCTTTTGAGATATAGCAAGGACCATTATCTGACAGCGGCCGAGGTTTGTGATGCACCCTGGCTTCAGTGAGTCCTGTGGCCTCCAGGGCATCTTTAAGCGTATCGGTTATATCACGGGCTGCCATGGTGGTCATCAGGCGCCAGCTGATGATGTAACGGGAATAATCATCCAGTATCGTTGACAGGAAGTACCAGCCCCAACCCACCACCCGGAAGCAGGTAAAGTCCGTCTACCACAGTTCATGTACACGCCGTGTCGGATTCTGG
>PVBE011965711.1_pt1 | contig 22297 bp, 25 predicted proteins | sample 1631181 | NCBI WGS metagenome assembly PVBE01 (sample SAMN08397723, study PRJNA350692) | Marine metagenome, whole genome shotgun sequencing project. | isolation source: water | place: Pacific Ocean | collected 2012-04 | reverse complement strand
GAATCGGCTGAGGAAAACTGCCGCACCCATGGCGACGGCTATGCTGAGCATGTACATGGCGAAGACCATGGTTCCGGCCATTTGCGAGAAGAAGGCACCGGCGAAGAGGATGAACACAGGAAGCCTGGCCGTGCAGCACATGAAGGGGTTGATCAGGATGGCGATCAGCCGGGCGCGCGAACTCTCGATGGTCCGGCAGGCCATCACCGCCGGCACATTGCAGCCGAAGCCCATAACCAGCGGGATGAAGGCCTTGCCGTGCAGCCCGAAGGTATGCATCAGGCGGTCGATCAGGAACGCCGAGCGGGCCAGATAACCGGTCTCGCTGAACAGCGCCATGAAGAAAAACAGAATGACGATGTTGGGTAGGAAGATGATGGTGCCACCGACGCCAGCGATAATCCCGTCGACCAACAAATCGTGAAACAAGCCGGTCGGAACGGCGCCATCCACCAAGTTCGACAGCCAACCCACCGAGGTGTCGATCCAGTCCATGGGATACTGGCCCAAGGTGAAGGTGGTCTCGAACATGACCCACATTAGGCCGAGGAAGATTGGCATTCCGAGAACCCGATGCAGAAGAACCCCATCGATGACGCCGGTCATCGAGAGCCGCCGGGAGGGGTTGGGGGGCAACGTCCTGACCTCGGACAGCAAGCCGTGGATAAAACCGTATCGGGCGCCGGCAAACATGCTTTCGCTGTCCTCGCCGTGGCTCATGGCAAGGTCGTAGCGCTCCTTTCTCAGCATCTCGACCAGATGCTGATGGTCGTCCTCCTGGCGGATGATATCTTCGTCGCCCTCAAGCAGCTTGATGCTCAGCCAACGGGCCTGCATGTCATTGAGAACTTTGGGATGTAGCTCGGATACCAGTGCCCGGACCCGACTGATGGCTTCCTCCAGGTGGTTGTCGTAAGGGATGATCTTTGGTTCGTACCCGTTACCTGTCTCGGCGGTCTCGACAACGGCGTCGAGAAGCGTATCGCAACCCTGACCATAGATGCCCGCCGTCTCTACCGCCCTGCCGCCGAGCATGGCGCCCAGATCATTGACGTCGATGCGGATTCCCTTGCCCCTGGCCTCGTCGATCATGTTGAGTGCGTAGACCCGCGGCAAGCCCATCTCGATCAGCTGGGTGGTCAGGAACAGGCTGCGGTCGAGCTGGCCGGCGTCGAGCACGTTGAGCACGATGTCCGGCTGCTGGTTGTGGATGAAATCGCGCCCGATGCGCTCTTCCGACGACTGCGATGTGAGGGAATAGATGCCCGGCAGGTCGACTAGGCGAATATCCCAGCCGCGGTGGTGGATCACGTGCTCCTGCTTGGCGACCGTCACCTGGGGATAGTTGCCGACGCTGTCCGTCGAGCCAGTCAGGGCATTGGAGAGCGTCGTCTTCCCGCAGTTGGGATTACCGGTGAGGGCGACCGTGACGCAGCGTTCTGAATCGGCTGAGGTCACTTCCTGGTCCGGCGTTGGATAAGAATATCTTCGGCGTCTTCGTTGCGCAGCGAGAGCTGGTAACCGAATAGGCTATAGATTCTGGGGTCCCCCATGGGGGCTTTGAGATCGAGAGTGATCTCTGTCCCCTTGACCAGGCCCATGGCATTCAGCCGCCGCTTCAGCGAGGCGCTCGAGCGAAGGACGTTGATGACGCCGCTCTCACCGGGCTCCAGCTCCGCCAACGTGATGTCCTGACCCTGCCCGGTGCCGGTTTCATTCGAGAAGACCATCTGTCCCTTCTCTTTGGCGTAACGCCCAAATGATTGTTGAGCCCAAATAATTGTTGAGAATGCGTCGCAGACGCTTTCAGCGCCTCGTCTACCACGAAATTCTGACGACATCGCCGTGACAATTCGTCACACGCCTTCGTGCGATTGCGGGATCAACAAAGCTAAATTGGGAGCCCCGTCCCAGTGGCGGGCTTCGTTCCTACCTAGCGGCGTATTACATCGGTGCCACAGCCAGTGTCCGCATTGGATCTTGGTTGTGTGAAAGCCTTCTATCGGGTCTCTCGGCTTTGCTTCACGTCTGCCTAACGGCGAGGAACTTTTCTCAGCTATCCCGAGGCAAATTGGTCGCTTGGATGGTCAGTAAAGGCACAACCGAACACCCCTTCCATGCGCTCCCCCATCAAAAGGAAGGACATGGAGGGGGGAGGCGTCGTAGCTAGAGCAAACTCGGATTCAGCGTATACGTCCCCACCACTTGCCCCTCGGCCAGCACGTGGCCTTCCATGGCCTCGCGGGCTTCCGGGCCACCGAAGAGACCTTCGAGGCCCAGGCTTTCCACGTCCAGGGCAAATACCGTGAAAACGTAATGGTGGATGATCTCGTCGTTCCAGGGCGGGCAGGGGCCGTCGTAGCCGCCGTAGTCGCCGGCCATGTCGGGATCGCCGGCGAAGAAGTCGCCGAAATTGTTCTTGCCGCGCAAGCCGTTGGCAGTCGGCCCGGTGGCTTTGCCGCCGGCCTCGATGCCCGCCGATTCGGCCTCGGCCGCCAGGCTGGAAGTGGATGCCGGAATATCGACCAGCACCCAGTGGAAAAAATCCATCCGAGCCAGGCTGGCCGGTATGGTCTTGCCTTCCTGGTTGACGTCATCAAACACCGTGGGCACGTCGGCATCGTGGCAAATGACGGCAAAGGATTTGGTGCCGTCGGGGGCGCCGGACCAGCTCATGCCGGGGCTCTTGTTGGCACCCATGGTGGTGGGGCCAGGATCGTCCGGCACGCAAAAGGCAAATTCCTCGGGAATGCGTTCGCTGTCGGCGATACCGTCGACAGCGACGTTCAATTGTGCGCTCATGCGAATTATCTCCCTCTTGGCCTCCCGTTTAGGCCGCCCCTGATGATGCCGATGCTAGCATATACCACACCGCGGACCTATGATGATGCGAATCAACCAGGAGGAGCAGGCATGGACAGAGCAACAGCCCGCAAGGCGGCAGAATTTCTCTTCGAAGGGCGCCGGCAAAGACACAATTTCGAAATGCCTCCTGGCGACCTCAGACCGGCCGATATCGAGGCCGCTTATGCCGTTCAAGATCAGTTGGTCGAGCTACTGCTGGCGGAGCGCAAATCGACTGTGGGCGGGCAGAAGATAGCGCTCGCCTCCAAAGTCATGCAAGAGATGCTGGGAGCCGACGGGCCGGTGGCAGGCGTGCTGCTGGCCGCTGACCTGCATGAATCACCGCTGGTGGTGCGGCGCAGCGACTTCCTCGGTTTCGGCATCGAATGCGAACTCGCCGTGCGGCTGGGCGTCGACTTGTCGGCCCAGGACGCACCCCACGACCGTGACAGCGTAGCCACCGCCATCGCCGCCTGCCACGCAGCTTTCGAGCTGGTCGACGACCGCCACGCCGACTACCTCGAAGCCGGCGCCGTGTTGACCACCGCCGAAAATGCCTGGAACGCCGGTGTAGTGCTGGGCCCGGCCGTCAGTGATTGGCAGGCCATCGACTTTGAGGGTGGCACAGGCAGCCTGGTGATCAACGGCGAAACCATCGACCAGGGGCCGCTGGGCGCCGTCATGGGCCATCCCTTCGAAGTCGTGGCCTGGCTCGCCAACAACCTGGCCGGGCGCGGCCGCAGCATTGCGGCAGGCGAATTGATCATCACCGGATCCATCATGGCGACGCGCTATCCCGAGGCCGGCGACAGCGTCGTTTATGCTGCCGAGGGCCTTGGCGAAACCCGACTCGAAGTGACCTAATGCGAGTCTCATTGGATGAGACTCGCATTAGGTTTTTGTTCGCTCACGGCAGCGGACCTGACGGTCCGCGCCTGCGCGGGCGCGCCGGACGACCGGCGGGCCGCAGTCGCGGCCTCCAGCGATTCCCGACAAGCGGGATTCGCTGGGGCGGCGGCTTGAGCCACATCGCGCTCCTCTGCCTCCTCGTGACCGTCGCAGGTCCGGCGGTTGCGGCCGAAATCGTCGGCCCGGCCACGGCCATCGATGCCGACACCATCGAGATCGGCGGCCGGCGCATCGACCTCTACGGCATCGACGCGCCGGAAAAAGACCAAGTCTGCCTGACCCGCAAGAAAGCCGAGCCCTGGGACTGCGGCATTGCCGCCCAGATCCGCCTGATGCGCCTGCTTGATCGCCAGGAGCTACGCTGCCAAAAAAAGGGCACCGCCGGTTCGGCAGGGAACATCATCGCGCTTTGCACCATCAACGAGGCGGATCTCGGACAGATGCTGATCATGCAGGGCTGGGCCTTTGCCGCCGAGGGCAGCGGCCGCACGAATATTTATAGACGTGCAGAGATGGGCGCCGAGGCGGTGCGCGCGGGTCTTTGGAAACGGCGTTTCGTAAAGCCTTGGGAATGGCGCGCCGGAAAGAGGCCCAGCGCCGATTAGGGCTCGCGGTGCCGGCCTTGGCACAATAGGCTAAGCGTTCCCCCCCCTTCGTCGGCGGCCACGTCGCCAAATCCAGTCAGGAGCATCAGAGCCATGACCAACGTCCACGTCGCAGGTGTCGGCATGATCCCCTTCGTCAAACCGGGCCAGAGCGAGCCCTATGCCATCATGGGGGCCGAGGCGGCGCGCCTGGCACTCAGCGATGCCGGCCTCGACTACGCCCAAGTGCAACAGGCGTACGCCGGATTCGTTTACGGCGACAGCACTTGCGGCCAGGCGGCGCTCTACAACATCGGCCTCACCGGCATTCCCATCGTCAACGTCAACAACAACTGTTCGACCGGATCGACGGCACTCTTTTTGGCTCGCCAAGCGGTGGCGTCCGGCACCATCGACTGTGCGCTCGCCGTGGGCTTCGAGCAGATGAACCCAGGCGCGCTGGGCGCCGTTTTCGATGACCGGCCGAACCCACTGAGCCGCTTCACGGATAGCGCCGAAGAGATCAACGGACCGGGCGAGGCGCCGCTAACGCTGAGGCTGTTTGGCGCGCTCGGCGACGAATACAAAGCCCGCCACGGCGCCCGTGACGAGACTTTCGCCAAGGTCCGGGCCAAGGCCAGCCAGCATGCCGAACACAACGAACGCGCCATCTTCCGCACGCCGCTCAGCGTCGAGGAAGTGATGGCTTCGCCGCGCATGAGCGGCATGTTGACGCGGCTGCAATGCTGCCCGCCGACCTGCGGCGCGGCGGCTGCCGTGGTCTGTTCGGAAAGCTTCGCCAAGCGCCATGGACTGGACACTTCGGTCGTCATCACAGGTCAGGCCATGACGTCGGACTTTCCTTCGACCTTCGAGAACCGCTCCATGCGCAAGCTGGTCGGCGCCGACCTGGCCAGCGCCGCGGCCCAACAGGTCTTCGCGGAAGCCGGTGTTGGTCCCGAAGATGTGGACGTCGTCGAGCTCCACGACTGCTTCACCACCAACGAAGTCATCACCTACGAATCGCTGGGCCTGGCGACCGAGGGCGAAGCGGAAAAATTCGTCTGGGACGGCGACAACACCTACGGCGGCCGTGTCGTCACGAACCCCTCGGGCGGTCTGCTGTCCAAGGGACATCCGCTGGGCGCCACAGGCCTGGCCCAGTGCTTCGAGCTGGTCAGCCAGTTACGTGGCCAGTCCGGCGCCCGCCAGGTCGAGGGTGCCCGCACGGCCCTGCAACACAACCTCGGCCTGGGCAGCGCCTGTGTCGTGACCATGTACCAAAAAGCCTGAAGATCTATCAGAGGACGGAGAGACCAAGATGGGTAAGTTGGACGGCAAGGTAGCGCTGATTTCGGGATCAGGCCGCGGCATCGGTCGCGCCGTGGCCCTCAAGCTGGCCCAGGAAGGCGCCCGCGTGGTGATCAACGACCTCGACCAGGAGCCGGCGGCCGAGGCCCTAGCAGCGGTCGAGGCGGCGGGCGGCGAGGCGGTGGCCTGCAACGGCAACGTCACCGAGCCCGACTTCGGCGAACGCTTCGTCCAGACCGCCCTGGACAACTTCGGCGGTGTCGACATTATCGTCAACAACGCCGGTTATACCTGGGACAACGTCGTCCACAAGATGAACGACGACCAGTTCCAGGCCATGCTCGACGTCCACCTGACGGCACCGTTTCGCATCATGCGGGCGGCCGCCGAACCCATCCGCATCGCCGCCAAAAAGGAAGCCCAGGAAGGCCGCAAGGTAACCCGCAAGGTGGTCAACATCTCGTCGGTAGCGGGGCTTTTCGGCAACGCCGGCCAGATCAACTACGCCGCCGGCAAGGCCGGCATCATCGGCATGACACGCGCCATGTGCAAGGAATGGGGACGTTACAACGTCACCGTCAACTGCGTCGCATTTGGTCTGATCGAAACCCGCCTGACCCAGAAGATGGAGAGCGAACAGGCCACCATCGATATCGAGGGCGAAGAAATCAAAGTCGGCGTCAACCCAGGCCTAATGGATGCGCTAACCCAGATGGTCCCGCTGGGCCGTCCGGGCGTACCCGAAGACGCAGCCGGCGCCATCTACCTCTTTTGTTGCCCTGAATCCGACTACGTCAGCGGCCAGGTTCTGGTCTGCGCCGGCGGCCTTTTGATGTAAGGAGAGGCCCGTCATGAAACCTTACGTATCGCCTTGGCGCAACGAGGAGCTCGATATCTTCCGGGCTGCCGTCACCACCATGTTCGAGCGCGACTTCGTGCCCCATGACGAGCGCTGGCAGAAGCAAGGCTACATCGACCGCGAGGCCTGGCGCACGGCCGGCGAGGCCGGCATCCTGTGCGCCTCCATCCCCGAAGAATACGGCGGCGCCGGCGCCAGCTTCGCCCACGAGATCGTCATCGTCGAAGCCCAGACCATGACCGGCGCGTCGCTGGGCAACTCCGTCCACAGCGGCATTGCGGCGCACTACATCTACCGCTACGGCAGCGAGGAACAGCGCCAGCGCTGGCTGCCGAAAATGGCCACGGGCGAGATGGTATGTTCTATCGCCATGACCGAGCCGGGCGCCGGATCGGACCTCCAGGGCGTGCGCACAACGGCGATGATGGACGGCAACGAATACCTCATCAACGGCTCCAAGACCTTCATCACCAACGGATTCCACGCTGATTTGGTCATCGTCGTGGCCAAGACCGACCGCAGCGAAGGCGCCAAAGGCGTCTCGCTGGTGGTCGTCGAGACCAAAGAGGCCGAGGGCTACCGCTGCGGCCGGGTGCTGGAAAAGATCGGCCTCAAGGCCCAGGACACGGCCGAGCTCTTTTTCGACGACGTGCGGGTGCCGGCCGGCAACCTGCTCGGCGGCGAGGAGGGCCAGGGCTTCTACCAGCTCATGGAGCAATTGCCCCAGGAACGCCTGCTGGTGGCCTCGCGGGCCGTCACGGCCATGGAACGCGCCATCGAGGTGACGTCCGACTACGTCAAGCAGCGCAAGGCCTTCGGCAAGACGCTGCTGGAGTTCCAGAACACCCGCTTCAAGCTGGCCGAGTGCAAGACCAAGGCCCACGTCGCCCGGGTTTTCTTCGACGACCTCCTGATGCGCCATCAGGCCGGCAATCTCGACGTCGCTACCGCCGCCATGGCCAAATGGTGGACCACCGAGACCCAGTGCGAGATAATCGACGAGTGCCTGCAGCTCCACGGCGGCTACGGCTACATGCTGGAATACCCCATCGCCCGCATGTACGCCGACGCCCGGGTACAAAAGATCTTGGGCGGCAGCAACGAGATCATGAAGGAGCTGGTGGCGCGCACCATCTGAGGGAGTGAGTTGAGTTGGATAGAGCGCTCTGCATGAAGTGCGGCAGCTTCAAGGAAAACGCCTTCCGCGAATGCGCAAGGTGCGAGTTCGTGCCCCAAAGCGAGCACGAATTCGCATACTCGCTGGGGCTAACGGAATACTTCCTCGGCCCACACCGCTTCGAGGAATTCGCCAACGCCATCAAGGGCGGCAACGCGCCGATCTTCGATAGCGCCGCCTGGAAACGCCTGATCGGATCGGTGCGCGAGTCCAACGTGCGTCAGATCATGGGCATCGTCGACGCCGAGAGCGAAGAGGATCGCGACAAAAAGGAAAGTCGCTCGCTGCTGCGACTCTTCCTTTCCGGCGGCGAGGGGTAGGGAACAAAAAAACCGAACACCCCCTCCCTGCCCTCCCCCATCAAGGGGGAGGGGAAAAAACACGGCCTGCCAAAAACTCCCTCCCTCCGTTGTGGGGGAGGGTTGGGGTGGGGGGGCTCAACCGTTACGCCGCGTCACCTTCGAAAAACCTCAACGGCCGGCCGTTGGGCTGGCCCACAAGTTCATCGTCCCGCATCACCACCTGGCCGCGGATCACCGTGGCATGGGGCCAGCCCAAGACGTTCATGTCGGCAAAGGGCGTCCAGCCACAGCGGCTGGCGATCCAGGATCCTTCGATCCGGCGCTTTGCCCCCATGTCGACCAGCGTCAGGCTACCCTCGTAACCCACCGCCAGGCGGCCCCGGCCGATGATGCCGAAAAGCCGCGCCGGCCCGGCCGAAACCAGGTCGACCAGGCGCTGCAGGCTGAGGCGGCCGGCGTTGACGTGGTCGAGCAGCAACGGCAATAGGGTCTGCACGCCCGGCATGCCCGACGGGCTTTGGGGATAAGGCTTGGCCTTTTCCTCCAGCGTATGCGGCGCATGATCTGAGCCAATGATGTCGACGATGCCGGCCGCCAACGAGTGCCATAGCGCCGCCTGCTGGGCCGCCTCGCGGATCGGCGGGTTCATCTGGGCCCGGGTTCCCAGTCGCTCGTAGCACTCGGGCGCCGCCAGGGTCAGGTGCTGCGGCGTCACTTCGACGCTGGCCAGGTCCTTGGCGGCGGCCAGCAGCTCCATCTCGGCGCCGGTGGTGATGTGCAGTACATGCACCCGCCGGCCGGTCTGTCGGACAAGTTCCAACAAGCGCCCGGTGGCGCGGATGGCGGTCTCGGCGTCGCGCCACTCGGCGTGGGCCGCCACGTCAGCGCTTTCCTCGGCGATGGCGAAGCGCTCACGCAACCGGTTTTCGTCTTCGGCATGCACGGCGACGCGGCGGCTGCCGTTTTCCAGCACCGCCCGCAAGGTTTCGTCGTCCTCGATCAAAAGATCGCCCGTGGAAGATCCCATGAAGATCTTGACGCCGCAGCAACCCGGCCGGCGTTCAAGGGCTGCCAGGTCGCCGACATTGTCGGGCGTGGCGCCGACATAGAAGGCGAAGTCGCAGGCAGCAGTGGCGCCGGCGCGCTCGACCTTGTCGGCCAGGCGTTCGGCGTCGGTGGTCAATGGCGATGTGTTGGGCATCTCGAAGACCGCCGTGACGCCACCCAACGCAGCGCCCTTAAGGCCGTGTTCGAGGTCTTCCTTGTGCTCGGCACCGGGCTCTCGGAAGTGCACCTGAGTGTCGATGACGCCGGGCAACACGTGCAACCCCAGCGCCTCGACGGTCTCGCCGGCCGCCGCCGGGTCGAGCTCGCCGATGGCCACGATGCGGCCGGCGCGAATGCCCACGTCGCCCTGCCCCATTCCGGCCGGCGTGACCAGCGTACCCTGGCGGATGAGGAGATCGTATCGTTGCATCGACTGAACCTTACCACGTGACCCGGCGAGAAATGCGGGCTAACGCTTCTCCGATAATACTGCTGCAACGTCGCCGACCGGATCACACCCCAGGATGTGAACCTGGTGCCAAAGCGCGTAGAAAAGCAGCGTCCAGGCGGCAAAACCGCTGCGCCGGCCGCTGCTCGTAAACAACGCCGCGACCCGGTCCGGCCGGGCGATCTCGGCTACCCCGGGTTGGGCCGCCACCAGCGGCCCGATTTCACCGCCGCGGGCGACGATCCATTCGCCCACCGGCACCGTGAATCCCCGCTTACGGCTGAAGGGCAGCGCCTCAGGCAGGTGATCGGCGAGCCAGCGGCGCAGCAGGTATTTGCCCAGCCGGCGCCGGAGTTTGAGCCGGTCGGGCAGGCGAAAGGCAAAGGCGGCCACGGCCGGATCGAGCAGCGGCACCCGGCCCTCCAAACCATGCGCCATCAGGCAGCGGTCGATCTTGAGCAACAGGTCGTGGGCCAGCCAGTCGGCGCAATCGACGGCCTGGGCCGACTGCAGCTTGCTGCGTCCGCCACCGGCAGCCAGACGTTCGGCCTCGACGATACCGCCGCGCCAGCCAATGGTGGCCTGGTGCAGCACGTCCAGGCCGTCGAAGCTGCCGCGCCGCCGCGGCTGGCGCCCGCCCAGCCAGCGCGGCCGGCGCTGGCTACGATAGCGGCCGTAGCCGGCAAACAGCTCGTCGCCGCCCTCGCCGCTCAGCACCACCTTGAACTCGGCCGCCGCCGCCTGGCCCAGCTTGTAGGTCGGCACCACGGCATAGTCGGCGACCGGATCGTCGAGCGCCGCGGCGATCTGTGGCAACCGCGTCCAGAAATCGCCGGCCTCCACTGCCACGGACACAGACCGCGCGCCCAAACGTCGCGCCAGCATATCGGCCTGGGCTCGCTCGTCGGCCACGGCGGAGCCAGGGAAACCGGCCGTGAAGACCTGCACGGGGCGTTCGTTGAGACGCGCCATAAGCGCCAGCAACGCCGCCGAATCGATGCCGCCGGAAAGGAACATGGCGTAGGGCACGTCAGAGCGCTGGTGCAGTTTCACCGATTGCTCGAGGATTTCGTCAAGCCGCGCCAGCGCCTCTCCCTCGTCACACGCTTCGGGGCCGCCGGGCGGCAGCGCAGCAATACTGCGGCGCTCGACGATACGGCCGGCCTCGACGACGATGGTCTCGCCCGGCAGCACCCGTGAGACGCCCTGGAAGATGGTCTGCCGCCCGGTGGTGAATTGCAGCTCCAGCAGCTCACTCCGCGTCACCTCGTCGACTGCCGGCGCTACCAGACCAGCCGCCAACAAGGCCCGCGGCTCGGAAGCGAAGGCAAAACCCCGCACCGTCTCGGCGTAGTAAAGCGGCTTGATGCCGAAGGGATCACGGGCCAGCACCAGCCGCCCGGCTGCCGGATCATGGATGGCGAGGGCGTACATGCCACGCAGGCGGTGGCAGAAATCCAGGCCCTGGCGCCGATAGAGGTGCAACGCCGGTTCGCAGTCGGACTTGGTGGCAAAGCCTTCCTCGCCCAGCTCGCGGCGCAGCTCGAGGTAATTGTAGATTTCCGCGTTGGCCACCAGCACCGGCCCCTCGGGCAGGCTCAGTGGCTGGGCCCCGGTCTCCAGGTCGATGATCGAAAGCCGGCGGTGCACCAGCCCGACGTCGCCCGCCACGTGGCTGCCCTCGCCATCCGGTCCGCGATGCACGAGCGCCGCCGACAGGGCGGTCAGCAGATCGGCCTCGGGCGGTGCGCCGTCGCGCGTCATCAGGCCGGCTAGACCGCACATCAGTCTTGCCTCACGCGGGCGAAGAAATCGAGGTACTGCGCCACCACCACCTCTTCACTGAATTCGGCCCGGTAGGCGACGCGGCCGCCCTCTCCCAAGCGGGCCGCCAGATCGCCATCACCCAGCAGCCGTTGCAAAGCCGCCGCCAGGGCTTGGGGCTCGTCGAACGGCACCAGCAGGCCGCTCTCGCCCTCGCCTATCAGCGCCGCCGGTCCCGCCGCCGCCGCAGCCACTACCGGCAGGCCCTGGGCCCAGGCCTCGATGACCACGTTGCCCAGCGGCTCGTGACGCGAGGGGCAGACGAATACGTCCGCCGCGGCAAAAAGCTCCGCCGTATCGTCCCGCCAACCCAGAAAGCGCACCCGCGCGGCTAGGCCCAGCTCTCGCACCAGCGACTCTAGCCGATCCCGCTCTGGCCCCTCGCCGGCCAGCCAGAGATAGGCTTCAGGGATTTGCGCCAGCGCCCCCAACAAGGTGTCGAAGGCCTTGTTGGTGTGCAGCCGGCCCAGTCCCAGCAGCAGCGGCACGCCGTCAGGGGTGTCATGGCGCGCCCGCGGCTCGGCCAGCGCCCGCTCGGCGCTGACGAAGTTGGGCAGATAGTGGACCCGCTCGGCCGGCCAACCCTGATCCGCCAGGTAGGTCGCGATACCACGGGTGTTGGCGATCAGGTGGCGACTGCGGCGGTAGTACTTGAGTTTGTAGTAGCCGCCCAGGCGTGCGGCCTGGACGAAATCGTGGCCGACTTGGGCTGGCGTCGGACAAAAGGCGCTGGCCCGATTCATCCAGGTCAGCACGATGTCGGGGCGGAAGCTGGAGATTTCGGCCCGCAAACAGCGTCGGGTGGCGAAGTCAAAGAAGCCGCCGAAGCGCGCCGTCACCGGTTCGATGCCCGCGGCACGCAGAGTTGCCAGACGTTCGGGATAACCACGCAGTACCAACCGTTGCTCGACCCCTGCCCGCTCGAGGGCGACGGCGAGGCGCACGAAAAAAGCTTCCGCACCACCGTGCTCCGCCCCCGCCATAGCCTGCAACAGCCGCACCTTTAGTCCTCAGCCTCAGCCAGCCGCGCCTTGAGGTATGACAGCAACGGATAGAGCCCGGCCATCAGGGCGATGACGAAGCCCCAGGCGCCTTCGCGGTAGCCCCGCCGCACCAGGTAGCACTTGAGGAAGCGGGAAATCAGCCGGCGCAGGTTGCCGGCGAAGCTGCCGATATCGCCCTGGTCGCGCAAGTCCTTGGCCCGGGCCGTGGTGTAGCGGTCGAGCCGTGCCAGCATGTCGGATAGGTCGCGGTCGACATAGTGGTCCATGCGGTTCTTGAGAAATCGCTTGCCGCCCTGAAGTTCGAGCGAGGGATGGATACGCTGGCGGCCCCAGCGCTTGGCACCGCGGCTAAAGAGCCGCGGCGCCGCCGAGACTCCCCACGAGGCGCCCCAGCCGTGGCGGACGAGGCGGCTGCCGATGTAGTTGTCGAAAGGCACCAGGAAATGTCCCGGTGTGGCGCTTACGATGGTCTCGCGGATCTCCACGGCCAAAGCCTCAGGCAGGCGTTCGTCGGCATCGACTTCGATAATCCAGTCGCCGGCGCAGGCCTCGATACCGGCATTGCGCCGGTCGCCCTCAAGCGGCCAGGCGCCCTCGATCAGGCGTTCCGTGAATTGCCCGGCTATGGTGGCCGAAGCATCGTCGCAGCGGTCCAGCACAACCACGATCTCGTCGGCGAAAGCCAGTCGTTCCAGGCAGGCGGCCAGTTGCCGCTCTTCGTTGTGCGCCACCACCAGAGCGCTGAGCCTGGGCGCCGTCATGCCAGCAACTCCCGGGCCGCTTGTTCGACCGTCGCCACCGTCAGGGATGTCATCAGACTTTCCTGGCTGCGATGGTCGAAGCCGGGCACTTCGACCAGTTGTTCGTAGCTCTCCGGCGTGCGCACGTAGGCGCAGCCCTCGCCCCAGGGGGCGTAATGTTCATGGCGGCTGGGGCCAAAAAGTCCGAGCGTCGGCGCTCCCGCAGCCGCTGCCAGATGCATGAGGCCGGAATCGTTGCCCACGTATAGCGACATACGCGCCAGGCAGGCCGCCAGCACAGGCAATGGCTCCGTGCCCACCAGATCGATCAGGCGATCGTGGGGAATCGAATCCAGCACCGGCGCCGCCATCTCGCGCTCCCCCACGGCACCCACGACCGCAACAGCACCCCCGGTTGCGCTGAGGCGCTGGCCCAGTTCGGCAAAGTGCTCGGCCGGCCAGCGCTTGCCCCCCCAATTGGCGGTGGGCGCGAGGCATATCACCTCTCGCTCGGGTACCAGTTCGGCCGCCCGGGCGCGGCTGGCGGCATCGAGCCACAGCCTGGGGGCGGCCGGTTCGTTGAGCTCCAGAAGATCGGCAAGCTGGCGCACGCGGTGAACCGGGGCCGGCGATTTACGGGTGTCGAGAACCCGACGGCGCCCCGCCCGCAGCGTCCAAGCGAGGGCCGAGGCGCGCAAATCGACCACCAGATCCCAGCGCCGGCCCACGGCGAAGCGCCACAAGTCCAGCCAATGACCGGCCCAGGGCCGCTTGACCAACGGTAGCACACGGTCGACATTAGGGATGGGGGCAAACAGCGGCGCCGGCAATGCCCCGCAGGCGACCGTCAAGCGGGCCTCCGGATGGCGCTCGATGAGGGCGCCGACAAGTCCTGTCGACAACACGGCGTCGCCGAGGCGGTTCGAGGTGATAAAGAGGATCTGCAAGCGATGGTCAGCCTCTTCCGTCGCGGCACCCGGGGCGGGCTACTCGTAGCAAGCTACCGCCGATCTAATAGCCCGGCGGCGGAATCTTGCCAAGGGGCGGCGTGAATTTGCAACTCTGTGGTCAGTCCCGGCGAAGAAGGAGCACCAAGCATGAAGGCACAATACGCGCAGCTCGCGGATCGCGGCGTGGTGGCCCTGGGCGGCCCCGATGCAGCGGAATATCTGCAGAATCTGGTGTCCAACGACGTCACCAGGGTGACGCCCGAGCGCACCCTTTACGCCTGCCTGTTGACGCCCCAAGGCAAGTTTCTGTTCGATTTCTTCATGGCCCACGACCCGGCGCGTGCGGACGGTTTCCTGCTTGACGTCGAGGGAGCCCGGCTCGGCGACCTGCTCAAACGGCTGACCATGTACCGCCTGCGCGCCAAGGTCGAGATCGAGGACGCCAGCGAGAGCTGCAGCGTCGCTGTGGCATTTGGCGAGGGTGCCGTCACGGCACTGGGACTGGCAGCCGAGGGCTCGAGTTGCAGCTTTGGCGGTGGCGTGGCCTACGTCGATCCCCGCCTGGCGGCACTTGGTGTGCGCACGATGACACCGGGTGACGGCTCCGTGGCGCTGGCCGAGGCCGGGCTGCAGGCAAGCGGGCCCGAAGCCTACGAACGTTTTCGCCTCGGCCACGGCGTACCCGACGGCAGTCGCGACATCGTTATCGAGAAATCCTTCCCGCTGGAGTGCAACTTCGATGAACTGCACGCCATCGACTACGACAAGGGCTGCTACGTGGGCCAGGAACTGACCGCCCGCACCCACCACCGCGGCACCATCCGCAAGCGCCTGATGCGCGTCGACGTGGACGGCCCTTTGCCCGAACCCGGTACGCCCGTCATGCTGGGCGATCAAAAGGCCGGCGAAATGCGTTCGGGCCTCGACGACCGCGGTCTGGCGCTGATCCGCCTCGAGCATCTGCAAGAGCGTAGCGTCGTCATGACGGCGGCTGGAGCCCACCTCAGACCGGTGGTGCCGGATTGGCTCGAGATTCCCGAAGACGCTGCAAAAGGATAAAGCATGCTCGATCACGTTTCCCTCGGAGTCAGCGATTTGGCCGCCTCCGCCAGCTTCTACGACGCCGTGCTGGAGCCTTTGGGCTACCGGCGCGTAATGGAATTCGGCCAGGCCATTGGCTATGGCAGCAAGGTTCCCGACTTCTGGATCGGCGACGCCGGAGCGGCGGCCGCGGCCAGTCCGGGATTGCATATCGCGTTATCGTCTCCCGACCGCGCGGCCGTCGACGCCTTTTACGCCGCTGCCCTCAGCCATGGCGGCATGGATGATGGCGCTCCCGGCCTCAGGCCGGAGTACCACGAACACTACTACGCCGCCTTCGTCATCGACCCCTCGGGCCACAAGATCGAAGCGGTCCACCACAAGCCGGCCTGAACCGGCATGGCCGCTGACACCGAGGCGGGCCGATGTTCCTGGCCCGGAACGGACGCGCTCTACGTTGCCTACCATGACGAGGAGTGGGGCGTGCCCGAGCGCGACGACCGGGCGCTGTTCGAGAAACTTCTGCTCGACGGCTTCCAGGCCGGCCTCTCGTGGCTCACCATCCTGCGCAAGCGCGACAACTTCCGCCGCGCCTTCGCCGGCTTCGAACCTGCCAAGATGGCTCGCTTCGGCCCAAAGAAGATAGAATCCCTGATGCAGGACAAGGGCATCGTGCGCAACCGCCTGAAGGTCGAATCGGCAGTGCGTAGCGCCCAGGCCTACTTGCAGATCCGCGAGGCCGGTCAGAGTTTCGAAGACTTCATCTGGCAATTCACCGACGGCCGCACCATCACCAACCAGTTCCGCGAAATGGCCGACATTCCCACCGAAACGGCAGAGTCGCGGGCCATGTCGAAGGCCCTCAAGGCCGCCGGCTTCAATTTCTGCGGCCCCACCATCTGCTACGCCTTCATGCAGGCCACGGGCATCGTCAACGACCACGTCGTCGACTGCTTCCGCCACGATCAGGTGTGACGCGGGCGGCCGGGCATGGCATGCTCGGCCCTACCATGCCCAAGGACGCGCAAGCCCACGGCGCGATTTGGCGTGACGATGGTGCACGCTATGGCCGGGTTTCGCGGCTGCTGCACTGGCTGACCTTGCTGCTGCTGGTACTTTCGGTGCCACTGGCCATCGTTGCCGCCGACCTGCCGGCCTCGCCCGAGCGGCTGATTTTGCTTACGCTGCACCGTTCGCTCGGCGTCGCCGTGATGCTGATCTTGCTCCTGCGCCTGCCCTGGCGGGTCTACAACGGGTGGCCGCAAACAGGACCGAATCCCTGGCTGGCAAAGGCGGCACGGCTCAATCACCTGGCGCTCTATGCCCTGCTGGCCGGCGCCATCGTCGGCGGCTGGGCCTACACCTCGGCCTCGGCTTTTGCCGTCGGATTGTTCGGGCTTTTCGTGCTGCCGCCGCTACTGGCCCCGGACAAGGAACTGGCGGAGATCCTGCGCCAGGTCCACCAGGTCACGGTCTATGCCCTGTTGGCACTGATCGCTGTGCACGCCCTGGCGGCGCTCTATCATCAGCACATGCTAAAGGACGGTACGCTCAGGCGTATGTGGGGAAAATGAGAACGCTTTGCCTGGCTTTGCTGCTGCTGCTGCCGATCAGCGAACCCGGCTCGGCGGCCACACCCTGCCGCGTCGACGGCGCCAACAGTTCGATCCGCTTCACCGCTTGGCAGATCTTCGGACTGCCGCTCAGCGGCCGATTCAAAACCTTCGAGGCCAAACTCTTCCTTGATGGCGAGCGACCCGAACGCAGCACCGCCGTGGCCGCCGTCGACACCCGCAGTGTCGACACCGGCAATCCCGAGTCCGATGATTTCATCAAAAGCGAGCCCATGCTCGACAGCGCCAACCATCCCACCGCCGTACTGGCCAGTTCGGTATTCGACCCGGGCGATGGCGGCGCCATGGTGGTCAAGGGAGAGCTAACGCTGAAATCGGTGCGCCGGCCCCTGACCATTCCCTTCCGCTACAGCCTGACAGAAGCCGCCGACGGCAGCCGCCGGGTCAGCGCCGACGGCGAATTCGAACTGCAAAGAAAGGAATTCAACGTCGGCACCGGCGCCTGGAGCAACAGCTTCCTGTTCCACGACCGCATCGCTATCGCGGTACACCTGGAGATGATCTGTGGCTGAGTCAGACTGGCCGAGCTAGATCTTGAACTTCGCTAGTGCGCGAATCCGTCGCGGGCCAGGGCGGCGCGTCCCTTGTCGGTGATGGCTTCGCCGAGGAAGCGGCGATGGCCGTCCTGCCATTTGAACTCTGACCAACCGAGCACCCGGCAATCCCAACTGACGCGGTTATTGCGCAGGCAATCGCCACGACCGCGCTGCAAGCTTTCCAGATGTTTCATGCGTTCGGGCGTCATGCCCGGGGCAGGTTCTTCGTACATCGTCTCTGGCATTATCGGCTCCCACATAAGCCGCCATCGAAAGATAGATCCTAGCAGACAAAGATTACCAATCGATTAGCCAATAATGGCCATTTCTTATTGTTTTGGAAAGGTTTACCGCTTGCCTTGGAGCAACTCCACGACGGCCGTGTGGTCTGTCACCCAGCCGAATTTGGCGGCGAAGTTCTTGAGCGTGGCGGCGTGGAGGTCGGTGGCAAAAGACGACACCGCATCCTCTACCAGCGTTGTCTTGAAGCCATGGTGAAAGGCCTCGCGGGCGCTTTCCTCCACACAGATCTGCGTCACCGTGCCGGTCACCGCCAGCGACCGCACCCCGCGCGCGTGCAGCAGGTCAGCCAGGGGTGTTCCGTGGAAAGCGCCGTAGTCGTATTTCTCGACGATCGGGTCGCCGGGCTCGGGGTAGATCTCGGTGACGATATCGCTGCACTCCAACGCCTGGTTGCTGTCCTGATAGCTGCGCTCATGGCCCTTCCAGCAGCACTTGGTCTCGGGTCGGCATTCGGGTGACCAGTTCCACAGGAGCGACGGATAGGTCGTGGCCAAAAACTTGGTATAGATGACGGGCCTGCCGCACTCGCGGAAAGCGGTGATCAGGGCGCGGTGGACGTCTAAGGTGTCGCGCGCATCCGGCACCTCCAGCGGCGCACCCTGGCGCACGAAATCGTTCTGCATGTCGACGATCAACAACGCCGGATCGTCCAGACGCGTCTCGGGCTCGATCATGATCAGATGCTCTCTGCGTTGGCAGTGCTGCCGGCCGCTACGCCCGCTCCTGATCTTCCGGCTGATCCCGATCGGTCATGAAGTCCACCGTTGCGGACGGGCCGTCGAAAAAGCTATCCCAAGCCGTACCCGCTGGTGTGATAAGGCGGGCTTGGCCAAGCTTGACGATGTCAACCCGCTTGACCGCGTCGGGAAATGCCACTGCCTTGGGCAGACGAACTGCCTGGCTTTTGTTGTCACTGAATACGGTCGATCTCACCATGGTCGGACCTCACAAGACGCCATATTTGTCATATACCTCGCCAAGCGTGCGCCCGGCCAGCAATTCGTCACGGGTGGCATTTTCCGCAGCCACCTTCTCCAGAGCCTTAGCGAATACCTCGTCGGCGCTGGCCTGAGGAATTACCACGACGCCGTCGACGTCACCAAAGACGTAATCCCCTGTCGAGACCGCGACGCCGCCACAGTCGATCGGCTGATCCATGGTCATCATTCTGCCGCGGCCGGCCGAATCCAAGGGCCCGATGCCGCCGTGAAAAACGGGAAAGCTGAGCTCGCGGATCTGGCGCACGTCTCGCACCAGACCGTCGGTTAGACAGCCTACGGCGCCGCGCGCCATGGCGGCAGTAGTCAACAGCTCGCCCCAGGGCGCAATGCGTTCCGTCGGTCCGTCGCAGCCGAAAACGGCGACCTCGCCCGGCTTGAGATCGTCGACCAAGGCGATTTCAATCTCGTAGGGATTCTCGCCTTCGGGGGCATCGTAGACGTTCATGTAAAGCCCGGTGCGAGCCCTGCCGAACAGCACCAAGGTGTCGTCGAGCGGCCGCACGAAAGGCCTGAACGCCTGGTTCCTGAGACCCACCTCGTCCAACACGTCGCTGAGCACGGAGGCATAGAGTTTGGCAACCGCGTCCGGCGGCATAGGCATTTCATTCTTCATAAGGGACCTTTCGCATGATTCGTTCAGCCCCGATCGATATCGAGGCCGCCATGCCACCAGTGTTCGAAGGGGTTGGCGTGAATGATCTGTTCGACGATCTCCGGCGATACCGCGGGCAGGCCGGCAACCCCTCCCACTTGCAGCACTTCCCTGGTCAGTTGCAGTCCCTCGCTGGGCGTCGAGTAGGGATAGTCGCTGCCGAAGAAGACCTTGGCCGCAGCCTGGTATTCCTGGATCGCCATCATGACGTTGTAGAACTGCCAGCGCCGATAGTAGATGGCGGAGATCTCGGCGTAGACGTTGGGCTGCTTGCGGATCATCGCCACGCATTCCTCGAACCAGGGATGGGCCATGTGGGCCATCACCAGCTTGAGCTCCGGATGGCGCAGCGCCACCTGTTCGACGTGGATAGGCCGGCCCAGATCGGCGGCGTGGAGCCGCGTATAGGTGGTGCCCATGTGCATGGTCAGCGGCAGGTTGTGTTGGATGCAATAGTCGTAGACGGGTTCCATGCGCGGGTCGTCGAGGGCGACGCCGTTGTAGATGGGGCCATACTTGACGCCTTTCAGGCCAAGATCCTGGGCCGCAAACGCGAGTTCCTCGAGATACCCCGGGCGCCGCGGATCGACGTAGGCGAAGCCGACCAGCTTTTCCGGATAGCGCGCCACCGCTTCGGCCGTCACCCGGTCTTCGCCCTCGATACCGGTGGTGTCGCCGTAGCGCAGCGTGAACACGATGGCGCGGTCAATGCCGTCGAGAACCTCGATAATGGTTTCGGCGTCGGCCTGATCGGGGATCGCTTGTTCGCGAGTGCGACCGAGCTGCTCGTAGTAGGCCGGCAGCACGTGCTCCTTGTTCCAGATGTTGACGTGGCAATCGACGATCACGCTCAGCCTTCCCAGATCTCCTGGGGCAGCGGCAGGCCCGCGAGGTCGGCGGCCGTGAGCAGCCCGTCCGGTGCTAGGCCGAGGCCTTCCAGCAGCGTCATCAACTGGCGCACGTGCTGAGCCGCATGCCAGGTCGTGCGCTCCAGCACCTCGTGCAGGGTTTGCTCGCCGTAATAGGTCGGAATCACGACGGCATCACCGTCTTCGTAGCTCCACTGACCCAGCCGCCCGCGCACCTCGGCCCCGTAGGCGGCAACGTCGGAACCGGTCGTGACGCTATCGGGCGGAGTCACGGCCAGGCTTTCGTACGAAAGCGTGGCGCCCTGGATGGCGGTCAAAAAAGCCTCGGCGATGACGAAGACGTGGTAGCCGAGCTGGCAGTAGCTGCGATCGCGGCTGGGCACCAAGTCGGCCATGTGGGCGTCCGGGAATTGCCGCAAATAACGCTCGGCCGCCACCATTACCAGCTCGAGGCGGGCCACCAGTTCAGCGGGCGGCAGTCGCTCATCGAGCTCGGCCGCGATGCCGACGAACGCGGCCACATCTTCGAGCGACAGCCCATATATCGCGCGCTCACCGATGGCCACCGCCGGCGCCGAGTCCATGCCCACCGCAGCCAGCGCCTCGCGACCCCGCTGGTCCGAGATATCGACCGCCTCGAATTCGACCTCACGGACCGAAAGGAACTCCTTCAGGCGGAGGCAACTGCTTCACCCCGGTCGCCAGAACACTCTGATAGCCTCGGACATTGCAGCGTTCCCTTTGGCAGGTACGCAAGCTTGGCCCAATGAGACGGCCATTGCCAGGCCTGAGCGAAATCCCTAATGGCCGGATCCAACGTTCACGGGTTCTTTGAACCGACAACGAACCATGTTTCCATCTTCTCTTTGCCTTTGACCGAGATCATTCCTCTGTGGTCGCACTCGAAGGCATCCTTGATCAACTCGTACGTGGCCGCGGAGATGTGGACTTTCCCGACTTCCCCGTGCTGCTCCATCCGGGCGGCGACGTTCACGGTGTCCCCCCACAGGTCATATTGAAACTTCGCCTTGCCGATAATGCCGGCAATGATCGGCCCCGAGTTGATCCCCAGGCGAAACTCCAAGCGCTTGCCATTCCTGTCCGGCAATTGTTTCAGGCCTAAGACTATGTCCAGCGCCAGGGCGGTGATAGCCGTTGCGTGATCGGCTCTGGGGGTCGGTACCCCGGCGGCGATCATGTAGTTATCGCCAATGGTCCGTATTTTTTCTACGCCGTATTTCTCCACCAAACCGTCGAACATGGTGAACGCCTCGTTGAGCCAGTCGACGACCTCCGCTGGTGCCAAGTCCGCAAAGATTGGCGTTGAACCAACCATGTCGCAGAACAATATGCTGCAGGTCTCATAGTGATCGGCAACGGTTTCCTGTCCAGATTTGAGGACCGGGACAATCTCCTTGGGAAGGATGTTCAGCAACAGCGACTCCGATCTTTCATGTTCCCGCTGATAGGCATTCACGAAGTACATCATCGAGAGGAATATAGCGACGGCCGGACCGACGATGTTCATGCCGAAGAAGAGCATTGAGGTCTGTTGCGACAGCTGTGGGACCAAGGTCTGAAACTGCTGATCGAGGAAAAGCGAGACGGCGAGAAGTACGAGATAAGCGGCGAACCACCAGACCGCCGCGCGCACGGTCTGAAACATGAGGGCGCAGAAAGGCGCCAGGATCGACCATGTCATCAAGACACCCGAAGCGGCAAAGCCACCCAGACTCCATTGCATGGCGATGGGGTTCCACAGGATCATCACGAAGAAAGGGTAGAGCAGCAGCGCAAAGCGTTTGGTGGCGACGAAAACGAGTAGCGCCACCCCGATGACCGCCGTGAATCCGTAGGTGATGAAGACGGTGATGGTGGGGCCGAGGATTACGAAATACATCGTCCCCCAAACGATGCTGGCGAAAAAGCAAATGCCCGACAACACGAGCAACGTCGCCTTGGCACGGCGTTCCTCCGGCGTATCCGTTTCGAGAGTGCCGATTCTTTCGAGGTAGGACCTGAGTTCCGATAGTGTCTGCCTCATCGATCGCCCTTTCCGCCTGGGACATGCGAGGGGCGATGACCGCTTCGAGTCATGAGCGACAAACCTGCCCCGTCGCTGACACGCCTGCTCCCCCTAGAGCATCGCCCGGTGTTGAAAACGGAAGTGCAGGCCGGTAGTTCAGCTGTCGGGGGGAAGCGACTGTATCCAGCACCTGACCAAACCGTCGTTCATAGCCGGGAACGTTCGTCCGAACCTTC
>PVBE012447379.1_pt1 | contig 22298 bp, 19 predicted proteins | sample 1631181 | NCBI WGS metagenome assembly PVBE01 (sample SAMN08397723, study PRJNA350692) | Marine metagenome, whole genome shotgun sequencing project. | isolation source: water | place: Pacific Ocean | collected 2012-04 | reverse complement strand
TCCGGCACGACGTATGTTTCGCATCGGCGGCCCATCTTGAACATGCGCCCGAAGTTCCGATATCGCGTCTGGGGGACGCCAGCGCGGTTCCCTGCCGATCTCTATCTCATTGACTGGTTAGATGCGATGGGTTTCGAGGTTGACGTTCTTACGGATCACGATCTCCATGCTGAGGGCGAGGACCTCTTAGCTCCATATCGCGTGGTGTTGACCGGAGCACATCCTGAGTACTGGACAGCGTCGATGCGCGCTGGGTTGGAGGCTTATTTGGGGGACGGCGGTCGGTTGATGTACCTGGGAGGCAACGGATTTTTTGGTGTGACCTCGATCGATGAGGACCGGCCCCATATTGTTGAGGTGCGTCGGTGGGGCACGAGCTGGCCATTTGAGATGCCGCCAGGCGAACGGGTGCACAGTACGACGGGTGAACCGGGAGGCACGTGGCGAAATCGTGGTCAGACTCCTCAGGCGTTGGTTGGCGTAGGCTCGTGTTCGGCCGGGTTTGACCGCGGCTCGCCATATCTTCGGCAGCCTGAAAGCTTTGGCCCGGCGGCGGCATTTATATTTGAAGGTGTTGACGACACCGAGTTAATAGGAGATTTCCCATCGTTGATGGTCCAGCACGGTGCTGCGGGGTATGAGATGGATCGTGCCGATGACGAACTCGGACTCCGCCGCACACGCTGCTGCTCGCATCGTCAATCAACCACTCATCCAAGTATGTGACCTTTGTGGATGAAATCCTCCAATTTACTCAGGGGAAAGATGGTGTGCTTCCGGGAGAACCTCCAGTTCCCGGCGTGCCACACCCATTTGTTCGAGCCGATATGACATATCTCCAACACGCCGGTGGTGGCGCGGTGTTTTCGGTAGGGTCCATCGCCTGGCGTGGGAGTCTGTCCTACAACCAATACGAGAATAATGTTTCCCGGATCACAGCCAATGTGCTGCGCCGCTTTATGACGGATGTGCCAGCATCGTGAGCGAGCAATGGTCCGATGTAATCGCCGATGGGCAGTTCGGCTCCTGATGGTTCGCGGGTGCCTGTTACGACCGTATATTGGCGGTTTCTCGTGATATCTCGACCGATGTACAACGGCATTTCTCGTCCCGATATCTGGCCCCCGACCGGGATTGTGGCTGGTTCTGACCCGTTACCAGTGCCGTATCTGGTGGACAGGCCCCGGGTAGTCCCGATTGACATTGGGCGGCAACTCTTCGTTGATGACTTCCTGATCGAGGAGTCGTCGTTGAACCGTACGCACCACACTGCCACTGTTCACGAGGCTGCACCTGTCCTGTCGCCGCGAACGCGGCTGGAACGTAACGATGACCATTGTCCCGTGGCTGCTCCATTTAACGACGGGGCGTGGTATGACCCCGAGGAGGGGCAATTCAAGCTCTGGTATCACGCTGGATGGTTTGATGGCACGGCGTTAGCCATCAGTGCCGATGGGATTCAGTGGGACCGTCCGATGTTGGACGTGGTGGATGGCACGAATGCGGTTGTAGCGCATCCTGCGAGCGATCGTCGCGATGGTGCCCTGGTGTGGCGTGATGCGGCTGCGCCATCAGCCGAACGTTTCAAGATGTTTATCTACTGGCGAGGCGCTCATCGAAATGGTGGTTGGATCTATGCGTCGCCAGACGGTGCACACTGGGAAGACGTCGCGCCGGTGTCTGAGTGTGGCGATAACACAAGTTTTTTCTACAACCCATTTCGTAAGCAATGGGTCTTCAGCATTCGCCGGAGTTGGAATGGCGGCGATCGTGCGCGAATGTACGTCGAGCATCCGAGCTTTGCACGTGTGGGTTCGTGGGCCGAGGACGTCCCGGTGCAATGGGCTCGAGCGGACCATTTCGATCGTCCAATCCCGCAAATTGGCCTTCAGCCCCAGCTCTACGATCTTACTGCGGTGGCGTACGAGAGCATCATGTTAGGGGCGATCTCGATTTTTCACGGGCCACATAATGAGGAGGCGGCTCGCATCGGCCGTCCCAAGATCAATGATGTCCAAATTGCGTATAGCCGCGATGGATTTCATTGGCATCGTCCTCATCGGCAGGCCTTTATTGGATCAAGTCACGAATGGGGGGATTGGAACTACGGGTACATCCATGCTGCCGGGGGTGTGTGTCTTGTAGTGGGTGACGAATTGTGGTTTTACTATGGGGCGTTTTCTGGTCAGGGGTCTGTGTTAGGCCCCGGTCAAACCGGGGATGACTTTCCCCAGGACAACGCGATGTATGCGGGCGGTCATACGGGACTCGCAACGCTGCGACGCGACGGGTTTGCGTCGATGGATGCTGGTGATGATCTGGAAACTCTTGTGACCCGGTTGGTGACGTTTCGTGGCCAGCACCTGTTCCTTAACGTGGATAACCCCAGGGGTGAATTGCGTGTCGAAGTGCTGGATGAGCATGACAATGTCATCGAGCCATTCACGCTTGACGCGTGTCAGCCGGTGGCTGTCGATTCGACGTGCGTGAGCGTGGCTTGGCGAGAGGTAGACCATCTAGCCTCGGTCGTTGGCCGTCCGGTTCGCTTTCGGTTCCAGATCCGTCGGGGCAAGTTCTATGCCTTCTGGGTCAGCACGTCGAAGTCAGGAGCGAGTCGGGGTTACGTAGCTGCTGGAGGCCCGGGCCTTGCCGGGGATCGTGATCTATAGGGATGTGACAATTCTTATAGATTTAGCTGCTGGATAGACTGGAGTTTGTTGCGGGATGAGGAGAAGGTGTTGTGGCCAAGGAATTTGACCGGACCGGCGATCGCTCGGCGATCCCAATGCCGCCGCCGATGGATTTCCCCGAACACGGCACGCCTGAGGACGACGTGCTGGCTGATCTTGAAGCGCATCTAACGTCTGATCCCTATGCCGTGGAGAAGAACTTTGGTGTGAGTTATGTGGGTCCGCCGCATGCCATTGTCGAGCGGGTGCGTGATCTCACGTCTGGCCGGTTTTTTGTGGAATGGGCTCGGGAGATGAATCCTGCTACCGACCTGTTTGAAAAGCAGGCGGTCCGTATGTTGGGTTCTCTCCTGGGACATCCGGAGGCCGTCGGGTTTATCACCAGTGGGGGGACCGAGTCGAATTTAATGGCCATGCGATTGGCCAGAAACCTGGCGGGGGTGTCCGAGCCCGAGGTCGTGCTGCCAGTGTCCGCGCACTATAGCTTTCGTATGGCGGCTGAATTGTTCGGGCTTCGATTGCGAGAAATTCCTGTCGACGATGTGATGCGGCCCGATATGAGTCAGGTGGAGCAACTCGTTAATCAACACACGGTTGCCCTGGTGTGTTCGGCTCCCGAAGGCAATTTCGGACAACTTGATCCGGTTGAAGAGTTCTCGGCTATTGCGGAACGACATGGTCTGTATCTGCACGTCGATGCTGCGTTTGGCGGGTTTGGGTTGCCCTTTGTTCGTGAACTCGGGCACCAGGTGCCCGCATTTGATTTCAGTCTGCCTGGCGTGAGTTCGATGATGACCGACGGACACAAGCTCGGCTTGCTTCCCGTGGCTACCGGGTTTTTCCTGGTCCGTGATGCCGATATGTTGAACGCCATCCCATCGGACTCAACGGTTATTCACACCATTACAGCGACAAAGCCTGGTGATCATGCGGCTGCAGCATGGGCGGTTATGCGGCATTTGGGTCGGAGTGGTTATCGGGCGTCCATTAAGAATTTATTGGAGGTTATCCAGATCGTCAGTGAGGGGATCGATGCGATTGCAGGGCTTCGATTACTTGCACGACCGGGGCTTGGCGTGCTCAATTTCACGTCTGATGTTGTGGATGTCGAGCAACTGCATCTGGAATTGCGGAAGTCCGGTTGGGGGAGTACCTACGGGCAATCGGGTGGGGCCGGACGTATTCGGTTGTCGATCCATCCCCATCGGGATGTGACGCACGCGCGTGAATTTGTCGGTGTCCTGGCAACGGTGGTTGACGGGCTTCGAGGAACGAAGGGGGATGGCCATGTCATCTAGATTCGGGTCGCCGAAGCGCGTGCACGAAAGTGCGATGATGAAGACTGGTATGACACGGGAATATTGAGAGCAATGGCCCACACACCCCTGTATGGTCGGATCTTTCCGGATGAATTAGAGGCCCAGCGTTCGGCATTAGCCGAAGATCCTGACCTTACCGAGTTCTTGGCGTCGCGGCAGGCACTTGCTACGGATCCCTATCGTCCGCTGTTTCATTTTTCGCCACCGCAGGGAATGATGAATGACCCCAATGGGTTATGTCAGTGGCAAGGACGTTTTCATATGTTCTATCAGTTTCGCCCGCAGTGGGGGAAACCTGATAACGAAAACCGGGTGCATTGGGGGCACACGGTCAGTGATGATCTCATCCGCTGGACGGATCTTCCGCCGGCCCTCTATCCGACAACCGAGCATCATTGTTATAGCGGGCAAACGCTGGTCGAACCGGGTCGAGTGATCGCGATATATCACGGCACTGAATCTGGTAACAGTATTGCGACGGCGAGGGATCCGCTGCTTCTGAATTGGGTCAAGCATCCGGACAACCCGGTTATTCCGATGGTTCCGATTGATGCGGATGGATCTCCATACCGGGTGTTCGATCCGTGTATCTGGAAAGAAGAGGACGGGTACTACGCCATTTCAGGCACCTATAAGGATGGTGAGTTACGGGCGGACTGTCGCGCAATAGACCACCTGTTTCGATCGCCGGACCTTGCTACCTGGGAACACATTGGCACACTCATCGAAGGCGGGTTTCACTCGGAACCCGGTGAGGACGGCGCGGTGCCGAATTTCTGGCCCATTGGCGACGGCCGCCACATGATGCTTTTCTTTAGTCATAAACGGGCCGGGCAGTACTACATCGGAACCTATGATCGTGAGACGCATCGTCTGAATCCTGAACAGTTTGGACGGATGAACTATGGCGCGTTTGCAACGGGCAGCCTGCACGCGCCAACCGCGACGGTGGACGATCAAGGTCGGTACATCGGTGTGTTTAATGTGAAGGAAGGGCGTGCTGGAACGGCGTGGACCGATGTGATGACGCTGTCCCGGCACTATTGGTTGGGGTCGGATGCGTCGCTTCGTATGGCCCCAGTCGAGGAGGTTGAGTCGCTACGGGGCGATGAGGTGGTCGTCGATTCGATGGAGATTCCTGGGAATACGGAGATTCCGATCGACACGGTGAACGGAAAAGCGCTTGAGATTCAGGCGGTGATTGATCCGGGGGCGGCGCGTGAGGTCGGGATTGCGGTGCTTCGATCTCCTGACGGCGTGGAACAGACACGGATCTCGTTACTTCAGGCCAAGACCGGCCAAGTGGGCGGAACACCTCGTTTGCAAATCGATATCTCTCAGGCGTCATTGCGTGAGGATGTGTATGCACGAGATCCTGAGATTGGGCCGCTCACATCGCAACCGGACGACTTGTTGCATCTCCGCGTGTTCGTCGATCGAAGCCTGGTGGAAGTGTTTGTGGGTGATCAGCAGTGCTTAACCCTGCGCACCTATCCGTCGCGGGAGGATAGTGCCGGGGTGGCGCTTTTTGCCCGTGGGGGTCCGGCCCGTCTCCAGTCGCTTTCGGCGTGGTCGATGAAGTCCATATGGCCGGAACTTCGCCACTTGGAAGGGTGCTGACGGAGGATTACGCCTCGTCGTTCGCGGTTGGCAGATTTCCGTAGAGCGGGAGTTCGTCAGGTGGGCTATAGATCGCAAATAGGACAAGTGGTTCGTTGGTGGTATTGCGAAATTGGTGCGGGACATTCGGCGGACCGTAGAAAAGGTCACCGGCCGATAGCTCGAGGGTTCGAGTTCCAACCGTAACTGAACCTGCCCCACTGATGATGTACGTCACTTCTTCGGAGTTGGGGTGGACATGACGAGAGCCGGCCTGTTGCGGATCAAACGTGGCCACGTGGACGGTCATCCGGGTCGTTTCGAGCAACTTGGTAACGGTCCGTTGAAATCCTTCCAGTTCAATGCGCTCGGGTTCAACCGCAGTGTTGGAAATGACTTTGGCGTCCCGCTCTGTCATCGGCCTGCTGCTCATGGACGTCCACCGACAGGTGGTGTGAACTTAGCTCCACGTTGACGTCGTGGGTTCATTAATTCGGTGTTTGTCCAAGTATGGGGTCGGACGGTATGGGTGTTGTTTCCGGGCGATGATATTTGCCGTGGACAATCATTCCTCGTGGGTCTTCCGAAGGTTTTGACTTGCTGCGGTTGTGAGTTGGCCCGGTCCAGTGGGTATGTTGCGGCAAGAGGGCCGGGTTTTCTGGGTCCCGGTACACGACCCGAATAAGCCGTCGCCATCCGTCGGTCCGGTTTGGTGCCGATCCGTGCACAGTGTTCACGTTGAAGAACACGACATCGCCAGCATCTGCCGGGCAAAGGACGGCCGATTCGAGCGGGTACTCGTCGAGAGGGAGGTAGGGCTGCTCGTACTCGCCGTGGTCTTCGACGGTATGCAGCACGTGTTGGAGGGGACCACCTTTGTGGCTACCCGGTAGGAAGGATAGGCAGCCGTTGTTCTCGTTCGACGTATCGATATGCATGATGGCCGCCACACACCCGGGCCCCCAGTGTGGGTAGAAGGGCCAGTCCTGATGCATCGGGAAAGGGGTGCCGAGGCCTGGGGCCTTGGCGTGGAGGACAGAGTGGTGGAATTCAACGGTGGTGCCGCCGAGTAATTCGCTGACCGCCCCGGTAAGCGTGGGGTTGACGACGGCTTGTAGGTATGTGGCCGAGTAGTTCTGAAGCCCGGCAAGGATTAGGGCCTTGGCTTGGTCGGCTTCATCGGCTTCCATGATCGCTTTGCGCCATGGTCCCCGCCATCCCTGCCCCATGGCGCCCCATTCCTGCATCATCCGTTCGAGTTCGTCCGACTGGCTCTGAACTTCTTCGGGGGTGAAGACCTGCTCCAGTCGAAGGTAGCCATTGTCTTGCCAGAACTGTTTTTGGTCGGCCGTAAGGATTGCCTGCTGGTCAGTTGAGTGATGCATGGCCAGATCTCCTCTCGTCATGGATGAGAGACGTAGGGTATGGGAGGAAACGGATTGGGATCATGGGGTGAGTTCTCCGATGGCCTCAGCTCCCCCCGAGTCAATGGATCGATTCATGGCCAGAACCACGGCCAGCGACCGCATGCCATCGTCGTAACTGCTATGTACTCCACTCGCGTCGCGCGTTCGGACGGCGTCCAGAAACACTTTGATTTCTTCGTAGTGCCATGGGTCCGGTGGTTCGACGACCCGCTCGTTTCGTGCATCCGTAAAATCCTGGGCGAACGTTTTGTCGATTTCTTCTAGGTTGTCGCTTGTATCACCCATCGATCCTTGAACCTGGGCGGGGGTATACGGTTTAAGTTCGAGCCAATAATCGAGACCGATGAGTTTGAAGCGGTTATCACCCGGAGGCGGTGTCCCCCACGAGTGCACATGCATCCCCATGGCGCCGCTCGCAAACTGCAGGTTCGTGGAGGTGGTGTCTTCAACCGTAAAGTCCTGTGATTTGGGAATGAGGTTGGTGGCAAACGTTTGGACTTTCACGATTTCGCCCATGAGAAAGCGCATCTGGTCGATAACGTGGATTGCCTGATCGATATTCGGTCCGCCGGAGATGGCTTTCTTAAAGAACCAATTGCCACTGGCTTCTCGTCGTAGACCAACGACCGACCCACCCCCTGACAGAAAGGTGCTGAGCACCAGTTGGGCGGGTTGTTCGTGCAGTAACTGTCGCATGTACTGGACGGCTGGCGAATACCACCAGTTGAACCCGACACTGCAAATCATGCCGCTATCGCGAACAATCCGGGCAACCGCCCGTGCGTCATCCATGCTCGATGCCGGCGGTTTTTCGCAGAACACGGCAACCTCATGTTCAGCAGCAAGTTCGAAGATTTGTTGGCGGATGACTGGGGGCACACAGATCACGACTGCATCGAGGTCTGGCTCCCCCTTGAACATCTCGGCGATGTCGCTATAGGCGTGAGCCTTGGCCCGGCCTGCGAGCGTCTCGAGTTGTGAAGGAACGGTGTCGCATACGGCGGACACCGTAACGTCACCCATGACCTCCAGGTTCGACACATGCCGTGTGCCGATGCTTCCCGCGCCAATAATGCCTAGCGATAGTTCTGGATTATTCCTCATGCCAACCTCGATCTTTCGTCGTGGTGTCCGTTCCACCGGAGTGCGGCTATTTGTAGGTCATGTGGCAGGGCGGAGCTAATCACGGGGCACCTCCGCTTCTCCAAAGGCTCGATCGATAGTTTGGTAGGAAAACACAGCGGCTGCGATCGGATCGTAGTCATCTCGGCCCCAGACCATGCCGCTGACTTCCAGCGTGATGAAGTCAGTCCAGCCAGCCTGGTGCATGGCCTTGAGATAGCCAACGGTATCGAGTTGGCCCTGGCCCAGTAGTAGGAGATCTCGAGATCCGTCAGGATAGATGTGCGCGTCTGTGATGTGTGTGTGCCCAGTTATGGGGACAAGGTCTCGTACCGAATCTTGCACACGCTCACCGGCCAGGAAGGTATGCACAATATCGAAGTGCAATTTCACCAGCGGGCTATCGACCTGCTCAATGACCCACAAGGCTCGTTCCGTTCGGTCAACGGCAGCACCTGAATGGGCTTCTGCCGCGACAAGGACATTTTCCTCCACGGCCATGGCGGCGTAATCGTTCAGCCGCCGGACAATGTCATGCTTGATGTGCTCCCACTGGTCAGATTTTCCGCCAATTCCAAGACTCACGACCGGGCCGCCCCAGGCCCCGACCGCCTCCAGCTCGTGTCCGAGTTGGGCGACACGACGGACGTGTTCGAGGTTGGTCTGATGTTGTGCATCATCGAGTTCGAGGGTGTGAGCGCCAGATACGTAAAACGCCGGGATTCCCAACTCGTGCTTGGTTAACAGTTGCTTGAGCTGTGTCCGACGGTCCGGTGTCAACTCGCTTGGCATGGATCCGATATGTCGTTCCCCGATACAGATTTCGACGCCGTCGTAGCCGATATCTGCGAGGGCCGGGATAGCGTCTTCTAACGCAACGGTTGGCATGGCATACGTTCCATAAGCAATTTTCATGGCTGTCCGGCTCCTTTTTGGTTGGCGGCGAGTGCCAGCATTAACTGGCTACCCCCATTCATCCATTCCGACTTACGGCTGGCTAGTGATTCCAGAAGAATTGAGCGGGCCTCCTCGTCGGCCGCGAACCTATTCTTTTCGAAGTATCGGATTAACGTGTCAAGTTTTTCGACACAGTGGTCAAGTATTTGCTGGCCAACGGATTCCTTAAGGCTTGACGGGGTTTGCTGCTCCGATGTTTCGCTGAGTTGGTCGTGAAATGGTTGGAGCCAGGCGGCAGGTACGCAATCGTGATTGACAATGTCTTCCGCTGCCCGATGGTTGGCTTCAACGTGGGATCCAAATTTATCTACGTTCCACCGAATGATCAGGATGATTATGAGGATTGTGAATACGAGCCATATGCCAATCCCGAGTACGAGCATGATTTAGTCGTCAACTCCCCGTAGGTTTAAGTCATTTGCGAAGTGACAGGCGGCATATCGGTTGTGCCCGACGTTGGTCCACGGAGGTGTTTCGGTTTCGCATATTGACTCGGCGTAGGGGCAGCGAGGATGGAAATAACATCCCGATGGTGGATTTGAGGGGCTCGCAACTTCGCCCTCAAGAGTGATGGGGTCTAGCTTCGTATCGGGGTCAGGACGGGGAACTGCGGAGAGCAAGGCCTCGGTGTACGGATGCTTGGGTTGCCTGAACAATTCCTCGGTCTCGGCCTGCTCAACTAATTTGCCGACATACATCACGGCAACTTCGTCGGAAATATGTTTCACCACACTCAGGTCATGTGCGATGAACAGGTACGTTAATCCGAATTCACGCTGGAGATCTTCGAGGAGGTTGATGATTTGAGCTTGAACCGAGACATCGAGTGCCGACACCGGTTCATCGCACACAATGAGTTCGGGATTTAGCCCGAGCGCTCGGGCAATCCCAATGCGCTGGCGTTGTCCACCGCTGAAGGCATGCGGGTAACGCTTTAGATATCGAATGTCGAGGCCCACGACTTTGAGCAGTTCGCAGACTTGGTCCTCGAGTTCGGTTCCTTTGGCGACATTGTGAATGCGTAATGGCTCCGAGACGATATCCAGGATGGTTTTGCGGGGATTGAGGCTGGAATAGGGGTCCTGAAACACCATTTGGAGATGTTTTCTTAGGGGGCGTAATCGCCTGGCGGAGAGGTCGCTGATCTCAACCATTTCGCCGCCGATGCGTAGGGACACCTGGCCAGCTGTTGGATCAATGGCTCGCACAATGCACCGGCCCAACGTCGTCTTGCCACAGCCCGATTCGCCCACAATCCCAAGGGTTGTGCCCGCACGCACCGAGAGATTCACATCATCTACGGCCCGTGCTTGACCGATGGTTCTTCGAAAGAGCCCCTCCTTGATTGGGAAGTATTTTTTGAGGCCACGGACTTCGAGGAGGGCAGGTGCTGCGTCAGTGGTGGGAGCCGGGTCACTCATAGGTGCCCTTTTGGGGATGATGCCTCGATGCGAGGTTTCTAATCGCTGAAGGATGTCGGATCCACATCTGGGGCCTACTTTTCGTACAGCACGCAGCGCACCTGGAGGTTGCTGCTGGTGGTCAGTAACGGTGGGACTGCGGTGTCACATCGGCCCGCGATGAACTTGGGGCAACGGTCGGCAAAGCCGCAGGCATTCGGCGGGTCAAGCGGTGTTGGCACGATGCCATCAATAGCGGTCAATCGTTCCCCAGGCTTCCGATCGAGTTGTGGGATTGATTGTAGTAAGGCCTGGGTATAGGGATGTTGGGGGTCATGAAAAATCTGTTGGACGGTCCCGAGTTCAACGACTTTCCCGAGATACATCACAGCGACATCGTCAGCCATGTTGGCAATGACGCCCAAATTGTGCGTGATGAAGATGATAGCCATTCCCAGATCGTTTTGTAGCTGCTGCATGAGTCGAAGAATCTGGGCCTGCACCGTGACGTCGAGCGCGGTCGTGGGTTCGTCAGCGATCAATAATTGTGGCTGTAGTGCAAGGGCCATGGCGATCATCGCGCGCTGGCGCATGCCCCCGGAGAACTCGTACGGATATTGGTTGATACGAGCGGCTGGTTCTGGAATCCCCACTCGCTCAAGCAGGGAAATGGCCCGGCGACGTGCCTCGTCGTCAGCGACTTCCCCATGGACCTGAACAGCTTCGATAATTTGGTTTCCAATCGTGTGCACCGGGGAAAAGGCGGTCATTGGTTCCTGAAAGATCATGGAGATGTCTTTGCCCCTGACGTTTCGAATCTCTCGTCCTGATGGATTCAGTGCCACGAGGTCAACGACCTCCTCGGTGGTGTGCAACAGGATTTGCCCCTCGACGGTTCCTGGTTTCGGAACGATTCGAAGGATAGATTGGGCCGTTACGCTCTTACCGCATCCGGACTCGCCCACAATGCCAAGGGTGCGGTGCTTCCTGATCGTAAGTGACACGCCATCGACGGCTTTTAGGGTGCCTTCTTCGAGCGAAAAATGGGTGCGAAGATCCTTAATTTCCAACAGGATGTCGGCTTCTGGCATTGGTGGCCTACTTGTACGGATCGGCTGCGTCACGCAGCCCATCGCCGGCAAAGTTGAAGAGCAGCACGGTCCCGATGACAAAGAGGCCTGGAATCATCAGCCAGGGTTGGACGGTGATCGTTGTGACGTTTTGGGCGCTCTGGAGCAGGCTGCCCCAGCTCACCGCCGGTGCTCGAATTCCCAGGCCGAGGAAGCTCAGCGAGGTCTCGGCAAGAATCATGCCGGGGATGGAGAGGGTGATATGCACGATGAGGTAGCTCATGCAGCCGGGAAGCAGGTGGTCGAGCAATATCCGACGGTCCCGGGCGCCGGCTGTTTTAGCGGCCATGACATAGTCCTGTTCACGTAGCTGGAGCACGTTGCCGCGAACCGTTCGGGCCAGGGGAGCCCATCCCACGATGGACAGAATGACGGTGATTGCAAAATAGGTTTGGATGGGTGACCAGGTGACCGGGATGGTTGCGCTGAGGGCCAGCCAGAACGGTGTAGTCGGAATTGCGACCAGGAACTCAACAACCCGTTGGATCGCCATGTCGATCCACCCACCGAAGAATCCTGAGATACCTCCGAGCAGGGTTCCGAGGATGAAGCTAAATAACACACCCACAAGCCCAACGGACAGGCTAATCCTGGCTCCGGCCAACGTACGGGTGAACATATCACGGCCAAATTCGTCGGTTCCAAACAGGTGGATGTTGCAGTCACCGGCCCCGAAGAAATGGCGATCAGTGTCGAGTAGACCCCACATCTTGTAGGCCTGACCCTGGGTGAAGAACTCGATCTCACAGATTGTGGATGTGTCTTCCGTGTAGTCACGGGTGAACGTCACGGTGTTGAGGACCGTAGAACGGCCGTATACGAAAGGCCGCCGTATCTGACCGTCATCGTCGACGATGTGCACCGGGCTTGGTGGACCCGCTAGCGCATTTTCGAAACGTGTGACTGATAGGTACGGGACCCAGAAATCGTAGGTTGCAGCAATAAAGTACAGGAACAGCAAGATCCACACGCTCATGACGCCCAACTTGTGACGCCGGAACTTTCGCCGCATAAGCGTCCATTGCGAGGCAATGAAATATCGGTCGTTGGGGTCAAGGCCGCTTGGGGCCGGTGATTCGTTGGACAGGGTGTCGGGGGTAGCGCTCATCTCAGGATTTCCTGTCGAAGCGGATACGCGGGTCGACGATGACGAGCAGGAGGTCTGAGATCAGTGTGCCGATCAGTGTGAAGATTCCGAGCATCATGACGAGGCTGCCAGCCATGAACATATCTTGTCCCATCAGCGCGCGGAAGAGGTATGGGCCAACGGTTGGCAGACTGAGGACAATGCCGACAATCGTTTCGCCGGACAGAATAAATGGCAGTTGCCAGCCAATGGTGCTGACCACTGGGGTGATCGCCAGGCGTACGGGGTACTTAAATAAGAGGCGTGGTTCAGCCAGACCTTTGGCCCGGGCGGTGATGACGTATTGGCGCCCGAGTTCGTCTAAGAGCGTTCCCCGCATCACCCGAATAAGGCCCGCGGTTCCAGCAGTACCAATAATGATGATTGGGGCCCAGAGGTGCTGGATGAGGTCCCAGATCTTGGCCAGGCTCCATGGTGCTGCAGACATTTCGCGTGAAAATAGGCCGCCCACACTGATGCCGAACAGTTTGAGGAAGACGTACATCAAGATGAGGCCGAGCATGAAATTGGGAATGGCAAGACCGAGGAATCCGATGAACGCCGTGACGTAGTCACTGAGCTTGTATTGATGGGTCGCGGCATAGATCCCGACCGGGATCGCGACCCCATACGTAATGATGAGCGTGATCGTCGATATCAATACCGTATAGGGAAGCATTTGGTCGAGGAGGTCTCGCACGGGCTCTCGAAATTCAAACGACCGACCAAAATCTCCCCTAAGAAACTTGGTGATCCAGCGGAAATATTGTTCAGGCGCGGACACGTCAATGCCGTAGTACCGCTTCAGGTCTGCGATTTCGGCAGCGCCAATTTTTTCGCCCTGGTCTTCCAACTGCTGAATATAGGTCTGCATGTAATCGCCTGGCGGGAGCCGGATGATGATGAAGACAGCGATGCTCAACAGTACAAACGAGATGGCCATGTAGACGAGACGCCGGACGATGTATTCAATCATGCGAGTGCACGAGTCCCATGCGATGACGTCATCGCAGCACGACCGATATTAGAGGCAATGATGCCAAGGTTCGGCTCCTGTGCCAACGACGCATGCCGTTGGTCTGAGGAATTCAACATGGCCGACAAACCGCCCCCCGATCGTTTGTAAGATCGGGGGAGCGGTTGCCGACACGTGCGGTTAGTTATGCCGCAGAATTGGACTGCTTTACCTGTCCAACGACCACTGTCCGGCCCGGTAGGGCGGATAGAAGCTGGTGTCAGAACTCCACCAGATGTTGGTCTTTGGCACATTGATCAGCTGGTTGCCCACGAGCATTGGTCGTGGTGCCCACCCGATCGTGCCGATAACCGGCAGTTGGTCGGTGAAGAATTGGTAGTACTCACGCCCGAGCTTGACATTTTCAGGCGTTCCAGTCTGGGTCTTCAGGAACTCATCAAAGAGCGCCTTGTGATCCTTGATGTACTGGGGTGGTTCTTCACCCTTCTCGCCATCGGAGGTGAACCATTCCACCCAGCGGCGGCCCCACATATTCCATGTGCTGTTATATGCGAACCAGAGCGGGCTTAGGCGACCAAAGAGGCCACCTCGATCCGCATGCCAGGTGCCAATGTCCATCGTCCCGTCGGCCTTATGTTCCTGGAAGGGTCCAAAGGCTTCGACCTTGACAATGCCTTCGACGCCGATGTCTTTCCAGTTCTCAGCCACCATCTCGCACATCGCATCCTTGGGGGTTTCCAGGTTGGCGATTTCCATGACGAGCGTGAACCGATTCCCGTCTGACTGGAGGCGATAGCCCTCCGAGTCACGCTCGGTGAGGCCTGCCTCGTCCAACAGCTTGTTGGCCCGTACGGGATCGAACTCCGTGTGCGCCTTGCCCCACTCTTCTTTGTAGTAGGGCATGCTCGGGAGCACGGTGAAAGCGAAGGGTTCGCCAAGCCCGAAGAAGACCGCTTCGTTCATGGCGTTGCGATCGATGGCAATGGATAGCGCGATTCGGACGTTGAGATCCCCCATGAGCTTCCGGACGACCGGGTCAGCGTGCGTCTGGTTCGGGAACAGCGCAAGGAGCGCTGGCCGATTACTCTTCGGCAGCCGAATCTTGTATCCGCCCGCGTCTTCGCCAGCTTTCAGGGCTGGCATGTCCTTGAGGCTGGAGTACCCCATCGCGTAGTCCACGTCACCCGAAATGAGACGCAGGTTGTAAACCTCCTGGTCTTGGACCAGCACTGAGTCCACCACATCGATGTACGGCAATTGGTTGCCGTCCGTGTCGACCCAGTGGAAATACGGGTTCCGCTCGAGCTGGATTTGATTCAGCGTATTCAGCGTTGTGGTCCAGGCAAAGAGTCGCGGCCGGCCCACCAAGAATCCTCCCGGGGGATTGCGCTTGGTCTTGAACAACTGGGTCCAGTCGTCATGACCTTCCTCTTTGGCCAACTCATCAGCCTTGGGGTTGTACTTCTTGTGAAACTGCTTGATCCAGTGCTTGGGCAAGTAGAAGTTGCCATCACCAGACATCACGGCGCGACCATGCAGGTCGATGATGCCTGGATGCGGTACTGCAAATTCAATCACAAGCTTTGTCGGACTAACCGCGGTGAATTTGGCAGGTTCCCCACCGGGTCGCCACGTGCTGGACAGCTTTGCATTCAGGTCCGTGTCGTTCATAAAGTCTTCCCACCAGAACATGATGTCCTCGGTGGTGAAGGGTTCGCCGTCAGACCACTTGTGGCCTTCACGAAGCTCGTAGGTGAAGGTCTTGCCGTCTGCCGACAAGGCCGCACTCTTGGCGACGTCGGGACGAATCTCAGTTCCCTGCTGGTTAAATGTCAGTAGGCCGTTAATGCGCAGGGAACTCGTCTGATGCCCACCGCCTTCGAGGTCGATGTAGCGCAGCGTACCGCCGTACTTCCCGACTTTCTCAAAGGGTTCAATGACGCGTGGTTCCTTCGGTAGTCGGTCGTCGACTTTCGGAAGATCTCCACTTGCGACGAGCTTGGCAAGGCTGGGTGCTTCGTTGAATCGGGATGGAACCTCGGCTTCGACCTTCTTAACTACGATGCGGTCAACAACCTTCTCAACGGTCTTGATGACGTTGCGCGTAACGATCTTCTCGACCGGAACTTCCTTAACTTGCGTCTTCTGGACGATCCTATCGACCGGAACTTCCTTAACGACTACTTTCTCGACCGGTACTTCCTTGGTGACGACCTGAATTTGAGGGTCACCACACGCAAGCAACAGGCCTGCTGAAACGGATCCGGCACCAGCGACTAGTGCCTTTCGTCTCGTGATCATATTGTGCTTAGCCAAAATGTCCCCTCCCTGTGTGCGTGAGTCGCAGGGCAGTGCTTTGCTCAAAGCACTAGACGAACGTGCGATCACGGAACATTTCGTGGCGGAAACATTACCACGTGACCATTATCGTGACCATATAAGCACACAACTTTTGACGATAAGTTTTTCGTCAAAAACTCCCTATGGTGGAGTCGCGTGTGTACAGCTGACCGCAGTTTGGCAACGGGGAAGATGCATTGGCTAAACGTAGGACATCCCACATTGTCGCTTGGATTGCCGTTACTACAGGTTTGGCGATTTTTCGTTCGAGCGTCGTAATGATCGGTGCCACGCGTAATCCCGTGCAGCTAATGAAGATCGTGTCGGCGTATGGATGATCGACTTGCTGTTGCACGATGGCCAGAGTCTCGTCCGGCGTGATGGAGTCGATCGCATTGAGTCGGTTTAGTCCGACCATCTGGACGACTTCCACCTCGTGACTTTCCAGAAAGCGCTGTAAGCGAGTATTGAGGCTATGGATGTGTGGCGACAGGACGGCAACTCGCTTGGCCTGAAGGTGTTTCAGGGCTCGCACGGTTGCCGTGGCGGTGGTTGTGGACGGTCGGTTGGTGGCGTCATGCATCCTCTGCGCAATGTCGGTATCTCCGTGTAGTCCACGGACGTAACTCCCGGACGTACAGGCGTACGCGAGGGCGCGACTTCCCAAGGCCACGAGCTTTCGGCCAGCAGCTTCAATGTTTGGGTCAGCAGCGATCGACAGTACGTGGTCCAGGGTGATGCCCCCGGAAAGGTCGGGTCCTGGCTCAACCGCCACCGCTTCAACCTTGACCTCCGGAGGGGTGAAATGGTTGATCTCGTTCAGGTCAGCTGTGCCAATGGGGTCTGGCCAAACGATGCCAACGGTTGGGTGCATGCTGATCTTTACCGGAGGGTTAATTCACGAGGGGTGTTGGTTAACACTTCGCAGCCGTCAGGGGTAACGACCGTCGTCTCACTGAATCCCACCGCAAATCGTCCGAGCCGCCGAATAGCCACGGGGTGGTGGAACACCATGCCAGGCTCAAGGATCATGTCCTGTCCGAGTTCCAGAAGGCCGGTTCCATCTGCCCAGCTGGGTGGGAACCCGGCACCGACGGTGTACCCAAAGTTTCCATGGAAGACGAAATCGCTGCCCGCTCGTGAAATTTCCTCCCAGCCGCATTCGGCAACTGCGGCAGCCGGGATTCCGGGCTTCACGGTCGTGATGACCGCGTTTAGTGCGGCGAGGCAGGCATCAGCGGCCTTGTGGAATTCGGATGACGGATCTCCCAACGATATGGTTCGGATCTGGGGGCTGGTGTACCGCTGGTAGCAGCCGCCGAGTTCGATGAACACCGGGTCGCCGGCGGCCAGCGGCACTCGTTTGTGCGTGGAATGCAGAATCCCTGAGCGCCGCCCACTGGTGACGATCGGGGACATGCACGGAGCTTCGCTGCCCGAGGTTGCCAGTGCCTGAGCGGCGGCGGCCGCCACATCATTATCGGTTGATCCGACCTCGGCCGCATTAATGGCGGCGGTCATGGCCTGGTCGGTGAAATGTGCGGCTCGACGTAAATGTGATATCTCCGCCGGCGACTTTATTCGTTTGACGGCCTCGATGACTCCCGAGGCGTCATTGAATGTCGCCTCGGGCAACGCCGACTGGAGGTCTCGGGCGAACCCGGCTGAAACCCCCGGGCTTAGCATCTCAAGACCAATGCGGGCCTGAGCATGGCCGGCCGTGTCGAGCTCTTGGGCGAGGTATTGGGCATGGCTTTGTTCCGGCGGAAAACCCTTCAGGGTTCCGACCCATGAGTGAAGCATCGCAGTGCCAAGCTCTGGCGGATGAAGGATCAGCGTGGGGTCGTCGTCGAGCGGAAGGATGGCGGCACCGTCCTCGTACATCGCCAGGCTCTGAAAGCCGGTTACGTAAAAAAGGTGCGCCGGATGCTTGATCAGGATGACGTCGATCTTGGCGTCTCGCATGCGTGAACGGATGTGCTTGATTCTGTGCTGGAACTCAGCCTCGGGGAATGCTGGTTCCGGTGAGAGTCCGGGGAATATTTCCCGAGGCACTTGGCCACCCTTTAGGCTGGAATGGACGGCGATGTTCATGCGTGTTCCTCCGTGCTTGGATCACTGATGTGATCTTACGGTCTGCGGAGCCCGGCGTCAGCGCATCAGGGCGTATGGGTGTTCCAACTCGAACACTCGGCTTCGGGCGGAACATGGTTCACGTTCGAGGTGGCTGCATACGTTGTGTCGATGGTCGCTGATCTGGGATCCTAACGAGTGCCTGGCGGATGTCCTGCATGGACGCTGAGGGCTTGTGAGCGAGCGTGGGTCGAACTCCGCGATGACGGTGCCGTATGGAGGTTTTGTTGAGCGGGTGATGCCGCTGGCAGACGGGCTCCATGATCCGCCAACGTGGCTGTGTGATCGGGTAACCACATACATCGAGAGTGTCACAGCTTCGACAGCTTCCGGTGAGCCGTTTCGTGAAGGCCAGCATCAGGAAACTATGTCAGGCGTGGAGACGACGGTCTGGGCGCTGGCCGCGCTGCATCATGTCCGCGCCGATGCTGTTGTCACCGGGATGCGGGATCGAATCTTGGTGTCATTGAACGCGGCCTTCAACGCTGAACTCGAGTTGTACGAGCCCACCAAAAACCAGGAGCCTGGCGGTGTGGGACGTTGGCGTTTGCATAACGATGCGGTGGTTCGGTTGGGATTTGAGCTTCTTGGTAAACAAGCTCGCGGGTTTCCCCATGGCCTTGAACGATTGCAGCTTTTTCCCTGGGTACCGCAGGGGGAGCGGTCACTCGACGGATGGCTCGAACAGGTGTGGTCGGATGATACCCGGGCGGCGGCCAAGGAAACCTTTCAATACCTGTGGTTGTATACCGGTCTGGCGGGTATCCAGACCTTCCGGCAACTCGACAGCACGAGTCGTCGGGTCTTGGCGTTTCTGGAGTCTCGCAGAGATGCTGGTTCTGGGTTCATTGGAATGGAGTGCGGGACGGATTTAGGTTGGGCGATGCGCGGGCATCGAAACCTTGCGTTAAATCTCCTTTGGCCGCTGGGCATCGGGGAACCCTGGCTTACTCGAATGATTGACGCGACCTTGGCATGTCAGCGGTCGGACGACCTGTTTCATGACGGTGGGATGTGCGCCAATATGGATGCGGTCCATCTTTTGGCCGAATACGGCCATAGGACTTCATATCGGCAACGTGGTGTTCGTGACGCAGTTCGGCGATGTGTGCGCGCGGTGGTTGACCGTCTGGCCGCCACGGGTGGGGGCTATCACTTTGAACTTAGCGATGCCGCGGAGTCGGATTCATCGAACAGTCGTACTACCAATGGTCTGGCGTTCGTGATGTTTACGCTCCGGTATTTACAGGCAATGGATCCTGAGGCTCGCGATGACCTTGGCCGTGTCCTTATATAAGGCAGGTTGAACGGTTAAGGCCTGTCTGGATTTACGGTGTATGCCCTGCTGTCGGCTATAGCGCATGCTCATTGGTGCTACGGATTGGAAAGGTTTCATGAAGAAGTATTCCATCAAGAACTTGACGCGATGTTCCCATTCAAGTAGAACACGCCAGACGAGGAAGGTTCGGCCGAAGCTGTTTTCGTTTGAAGACGCTCGAACCAATTGAAAAATGAGGGGGAGCTGATGTCTCGATTGACCCGGCGAAATCTCTTGCGTGCTTCGAGTGTGGGTGCCCTTGGCGCGGCTGGCGCGGTTGCACTGGCTGCTTGTGGGGAAACCGTCAGGACGGTGACTAAGGAAGTACCGGTTGAAAAGATCGTCATCAAGGAAGTACCGGTTGACCGGATCGTACAGAAGACACAGATCAAGGAAGTCCCGGTTGAGAAGATCGTAGAAAAGACGACGGTACAAAAGCAGATCGTTGAGAAGGTCGTCACCAGGATCGTGAAGGAAATGGTTCCAGCGAAGCCTAACGTTCGAAAAATTACAGCCGTAACAGACTGGAATTCTGGTGCGCGGCTTGAAACGATGGACTTGATGGAGTCTGAATACGTCAAGCGGTTCCCTCATGTACAAGAGGTCGATATTTGGCACTTAGGCGGCGGTAGTAGCACCACGTCGATCGGTTTGGCCGATGCGGTGATTACCACCCAGATCGTTGGTCAGGGTCCGGATGTGTTTATCGAGTTCAATGAGCGAGCGGAAGAATGGCACTTGGACATGAGCCCGTGGATCAAGCAATTCGGGATTAATAAGGAAGACTACATCTGGCAGGACGCATCGGTGAATACTCGTGATGGCGTGCCCAGATTTTTGCCCTTCAATATTGGGCTTCCGTGTTGGTTCTACAACGAGGACCTGTTCGCTGCGAATGGGGTGGGCGACCCGCCGTTGGACGGGTTGAAGTGGAGTGAATTTGACGACACCTTTAAGCAGCTTACCGATGTTGAGGCGGGCACCTACGGGTTCCAGATGACCACTAGCTCGTGGCACTGGGGTCTTTTCGATCTCCTCATGTCCGAGGGATCGTTGCCCTACGACCCTAACCCGATTTTGAGCGGGTCGTCTGCGGACACGCGCACGACTTTGTGGGAAGACTCAAGAAAATGGGGTGGTGATCCGGTGGGCCGCTACGAAGCCTATATAGATCTCGCCCACAAGGATAAGGTTGGGGCTCCACCTTCGGTTCTGGCTGCCTTGTCAGCCGCCGGTGGGGTAAAGCAGCCATATGCGTCCGGGAAGATCGGTGTATGGTCGTATGGTCTTCAGGCTTTCAGCCGCATTGTCCGAGCTATCGATGGGCGCTTTACAGCCAGCGCCACCTGGCCTGCTATGCCGGATAGCACGGGCAAGCGTTCGAGCATTGGAGGACATTCGGGACTCAGCGTCAATGTCCAAACCGTTGACAAGGGCATCGAAGAGGAAGCTGCCAATTTTGCGGCGTTATGGTTGGATGAAACCATTCTTGACAAGGCTATCGGTAGTGGAGCCGGTGGTTTTATGCACAAGAAGTTGCTCAAGGAACACCTTGGGCTGATCAATGCTGAGGTACATGGTGTAGCCGACCATGCGTTGGAGATCGCGGAAGAGTTTACCGGCCCCAATTTCCCGCCGGTTGCTGACTGGATTGGTGGTACTGCTTGGCAAGGCTGGCGCGATTGGTATCTCGCCTTGCGTGGCAAGTGGGAGCTGGGCGTTGAAGGCGAACTCAGTGCTCCTCAGTCGATGGACGAGGCCATCAAGGCAGCTGATGCGGCCATTAAGAAGTACAACGAGCAAACTGCCTAAGACAGGTTCGGTGGGTCACCGGCACGAGAAGCATCGTGCCGGTGACCTGCTTTCCTGCTTGTGTGCGGTTGGACAGGTGGTTGCATCGCAACCTGGCTATTGACTTTCTAGATTGCGGATTCGTTTAGTGGCCGTGTCAACGGGGAGGTTCAATTTGGAGCGACGTGGTGGTTATTAAGCGACCGCGTCTGAGCCGTGCTGGGGTGGAGCGGCGCAATGGTTGGTTGCTGATTTCGCCGTGGCTGGTTGGTTTTATTTTTTTAAATTTCGGTTCCTACATCGCGGCGGCCGTGATTTCGTTTAGTGACTGGGACCTCCGTAAGGGAACCTTCAATAACATCGGGCTTCGAAACTTCGAACACGCCTTTAGGGACGATCTGGTTGGCAAGAGTCTTATTAACACCCTCGTATATACAGGGTTCCATGTGCCCGGAATTATCATCCTTGGATTCGCGGTTGCCCTCCTTTTAAACCTTAAAGTCAAGGGCTTGCCGGTTTATCGCACGATGTTTTACCTGCCATCGATTACGGCGGGAGCTGGTATGGCGATTATTTGGCTCTGGATGATGTCACCTGAGGGTATGTTCAACGGTTTTCTGAGCTGGTTTGGAATCGATGGCCCGCGATGGTTTCACAATCCGTCGACTGCGTTACCAGCGTTGATCTTTATGAGCTACTGGGGTATTGGGGGAACCATGGTGTTGTTCCTGGCTGGCCTTCAGGGCGTCCCGGATCACCTGTACGACTCGGCAGAGGTCGATGGTGCCGGTTGGTTTCGCAAAGTACGCCATATCACCGTTCCGTTGATGACGCCCTACGTATTCCTGTCCGTGGTGATTAACGTCATTGGATCGTTTCAGGTCTTCACCCAGGCGTTAATGACGACGGACAGGAATACGTAGGGCGTCATCAACGGAACGGTGATATGGCGTACTTTTCGAAACCAACC
>PVBE011491903.1_pt1 | contig 22299 bp, 18 predicted proteins | sample 1631181 | NCBI WGS metagenome assembly PVBE01 (sample SAMN08397723, study PRJNA350692) | Marine metagenome, whole genome shotgun sequencing project. | isolation source: water | place: Pacific Ocean | collected 2012-04 | reverse complement strand
TGAGCGGGCGGACGACCATGCCCGATCGCTGTCTCGATCTCATCGAACGGCTTCGCGCGCGCGACCGGTGGCCCGCGGAATTCGTTTGGGATTTCGACAACTGCGACCGCTGCGCGATGGGCATGGCCATGCACCTTTACGGAGTCCGCCACTTCAACCTCGACCTGCCGCGCCCCTATTCGTTTCCCGAACTTGTGGAGAGGCTGGTCGGGATCGGCGGCGAGGCCGCCACCGGCCTCTTCCGCGTGCCGGCAACCAGAGACGGCGAGGCGATTCCCGGATATCGGATCGAACCGGTTCACGTCGCCGAAGCGCTCGAGCGCTACTTGGAGACGGGCGAAGTCTATTACGCGCTCTAAGCCGCCGAGACGCTGACTCTGCCGGCTGCGAGCCCGCCCTTGGCAGCGCGGGCCCGATGTTGAATCGTCGGCTCTTTTGATGGTATGAGTTGGCGTTGCCGCCGGGATTCGGCCCGAATCCGTGGCCGGCGGCGGTAATTGGGTCCGAATTCGAGCGTGGGAGTCCTGCCGGGACCTGCCCGCTGAGCCGCACCCGCCGCGGCCCGCGAGACCAAACGAAGCGAGCCTGTGTGTGAAGATTCAATCGGCAATGGCCGCGCGCTACGGCGTACCCGACCGCTTGCGCCGTGGTCTCGGACCTTTCGCCGCCACCGACGACGATCCCCGCGGTGGCGTCGAATTCACGGTGCTGCTGCGGATCGCGCGGCTGACGCTCCGCTACCCATGGCAGGTTCTGATCGCCGTCGGCACGACCGTGATCGCGGCTTTCTTTCAGCTCATGATCCCCCAGTTCCTGGGCGACGCCGTGGACCACGCCCACGGCTTCCTTGCCGGTGGCGCCGAAGCGGACGCCCGCGCGGCGCTTCTCACCGCGGCCGGTTTTCTGCTGGGTGCCAGCGCGCTCCGCGGCCTGTTCACCATGTTGCACAACTACTTCGGCGATTCGGTCGGCCACTGCATCGCCAATCGGCTGCGCATGGATTTCTATCGCCAGCTTCAGCGGTTGAGCTTCAGCTTCTTTGACCGCGTTCATACGGGCGAGCTGATCGCCCGCGGCATGCTCGACCTCGAGGGCGTGCGGATGTTCTTCAACACGGCTCTCGTGCGCTTGGTCCTGCTCGCGACGCTGATCGGAACCGGAAGCTATCTGTTGATCAGCGCCGATCTTGTTCTCGGGCTTCTCAGCCTCAGCTTCGTTCCGTTCGTCGCTTGGCGCTCCTCCGTCGCGCGGCTCAAGCTTCGGTGGATGTGGCTTCTCCTGCAGGACCGGATGGCGATGCTGACCCAGGTGATGGAGGAGAACCTGGGCGGAATCCGCGTGGTCCGGGCGTTCGCGGCGCAGCCCCACGAGATGCGGAAGTTCGACGAAAGCTCGTTGAAGGCGCTCGCGCTCGCCTACGATCGGGTCGGCATCCGGGTCCGCAACACCACGGTCATGACCTTCGCCTATTTCGTGGCCATGGGGCTGGTGTTGTGGGTTGGGGGTCTCAGGGTGATCGGGGGCGAGATCACCGTGGGGACGCTGGCCGAGTTCCTGGCCTTCATGACCATCCTGCAAATGCCGGTGCGCCAGCTCGGCATGATGGTGAACGCGTTCGCCCGCGCCTCCATCTGCGGCGGACGGTTCTTCGAGGTCCTCGACCTCGAGCCCCGGGTCCGGGACCGCCCCGGCGCCGAAGAACTCGTGATCCGCAACGGCGTGCTTCGGTTCGAGGACGTCGACTTCGCGTTCACCGAAGACGACGGCGCCCACAAGGCCCTGAGCGGGATCAGTTTCGAAGCGCGGCCCGGCCAGACCATCGGCATCGTCGGCCCTCCGGGCAGCGGCAAGTCGACCATCGCGCATCTGATCCCGCGCTTCTACGACGTGACCGGCGGACGCATCACCATCGATGGCCACGACATCCGCGCGGTCACCCTCGCATCGCTCCGCCGCGCGGTCGGCGTCGTCCAGCAGGACAGCTTCCTGTTCACGGCTTCGATCGAGAACAACGTCGCCTACGGCGATCCCTGGGCCGTCGACGAACGGATCGCCCGCGCTAATCGGGACGCCCAGCTTCACGAATACGTCGGACGGCTGCCCATGGGTTATCAGACTCTGGTCGGCGAGCGTGGCGTTTCGCTGTCCGGCGGACAGCGCCAGCGGCTGTCGATCGCGCGCTCGATCATGCTCGAGCCGGCGATCCTGGTGTTCGACGATTCGACCGCCGCCATCGACGCCGCCACCGAGCAGCGCATCCGCGCCTCGATCAAGGACCTCGCCGCAAAGCGGGTGACGATCGTCATCTCGCACCGGCTGAGCTCGCTCATGCACGCCGACGAAATCCTCTTCATCGAAGAGGGGCGGATCGTCGAGCGCGGCCGCCACGACGAACTCATCGCCGCTGGCGGCCGGTACAAAGACCTGTACGACCTGCAGATCCTTCCCGGCGAAGACACCGGCATCCGTTTCGCCGATGCGGGCGGCGACAAACCCACCGAAGGGGCTTGAACGGTGGCCTCGCTTGATGCCACGAAAACGGCGCCGGCGCCGGGCGAAAGGCCGCCCAGGGCCGTGGTCGGCTCCCAGATCAGCCACTTCGAAGAGGAGATGTTCGGCCGCGCGTTCGACGGCCGCGTCATCCGGCGCTTCCTCACCTTTCTCCGCCCCCACCGCGCGGCGATGGCGGTCGCGATCGCTTGCGTCCTGGTCTTCACCGCCACCCAGGTGTCGATCCCGCTGTTGATCCGCAGCGCCATCGACCACGCCCTGCTCGGCGAATCGCAGGACAGCGCGCTTTTGCACGTCCTGGCCCTGGGTTTCGCCGCGGTGATTGCCGTCAACTATGCCGCCAACTTCGGCCAGGAGATGATCGTCGGGCGGATCGCCGAGCGCGTCCTGATCGCGCTCAGGCGCGGCATGTTCGAGCATCTCCAGCACGTGTCACTCTCATTCATGGACCGAACCGAGGTCGGCCGGCTCATGTCCCGGCTCCAGGGCGACGTGAACGCCATGCAGGAATTCCTGGAAACGTCGGTGTTCGCCATCGGCGATTTCGTTCTCCTGGTGGGAATCGTCGTCGTGCTCCTGATTCTCGATTTCGACCTCGGGCTTCTCACGCTATCGGTGGTTCCGGTGTTGCTGGTGGTCCGGATCGTGTGGCTGCCGCGCGCGCGTGAGGCGTTCTTGCGCGCCCGCGAAACCAACTCAATCGCCAACGGGGCCCTCGCCGAAAGCATTCACGGCGTGCGTACCGTCCAGGGGATGATCCGCGAACGCGTCAACTACGATCTTTATGACGATCTCGCGGGCAACAATCTTCGCGCCCATCTGCGCGCGACGAAGTTCGCCCAGGTGATGGTGCCGATCGTCGATCTCCTGACCGGCAGCGCCATGGCGATCGTCGTGGTGGTCGGCGGCGCGATGGTGCTGGACGACGCCCTCGATCTCGGCGTCATGGTGGCGTTTCTGTTTTACGTACAGCGCTTCTTCGACCCGATCCGCTCGCTCACCATGCAATACAGCGTCATGCAGCGCGCCATGGCCTCGGGCCACCGTGCGTTCGAGGTGATGGACGTTCCGCTCGAGGTCGACGACAAGCCCGACGCGGTGTCGCTGGAAACGCGCGAAGGATCGATCGAGTTCCGGGACGTGACGTTCGGTTACGTCCCCGGCCAGCCGGTGCTCAAGAACGTGAGCTTCCGGGTCGCGCCCGGCGAGACGGTGGCGCTGGTCGGACCCACCGGCTCGGGAAAAACCAGCACGATCTCGCTCGTACACCGGTTCTACGAGATCTGGGACGGCCAAGTGATCGTCAGCGGCCACGACGTGCGCGACGTGACCCAGGCGTCGCTCGGGCACATGGTCTCGATGGTCCTCCAAGAGCCCTTCCTGTTCACGGGCACCGTGTTCGAAAACATCCGCTACAGCACCACGCAGGCGACGCGGGAGGACGTCGAGCGCGCGGCGCGCGCCGTAGGTGCGCACGACTTCATCGTCAAGCTGGCCGATGGTTACGAAACCGAGCTCGACCAGCGGGGCGGGAACCTGTCCCTCGGCCAGCGCCAGCTCGTCAGTTTCGCGCGCGCGATCGTCGCCGACGCGCCGATCCTGGTCCTCGACGAAGCCACGGCCAACATCGACAGCTATTCCGAGATGCTCATCCAGAATGCGCTCGCGACGCTCTTGAAAGGGCGCACCGGTATGGTCATCGCGCATAGGCTCGCGACCGTTCGCAACGCCGATCGCATCATCGTCCTCCAGGACGGCGAAATTATCGAGACCGGCACCCACACCGAGCTCTTGGCGCGAGGCGGGCTGTATGCGCACCTCTATTCGCTGAACTACGCCTCGTTCGACGACATCCCCGACGCGCTCATCCGCAAGGCGGCCAGCCAGGCGGCGATCGCAACCTAGCAACGCGCTTCGCCGAATAAACGGGCCGAACCAACGGGCCGAAAAAACGGGCCGAATATACGGTTTGACAGCCGGTACCGCCTCGGCAATCGTTCCTCGACAACGGCAATCGTTTTTCGACAGCTTCTCGATAGCGATGAATCGAGCTTTTCCATGAAAATCGACGACAAGTTCGCAATCCACGAGCTGATCGCGCGCTACAACCACGCGATCGACGGCGGCGATCCGGACGGCGTGGCCGCTTGTTTCGAAAGCGACGGGACCTTCCAGGGCATCAGCGGTTTCTTCGCCGGCCACGCGGAGCTTCGCAAGCTGGGGATGACGTTGACCGAGGCGCTGATTCCACGGCACGTCGTCAGCAACGTCCTGATCACCGAGAGCAAGGGCGACGCCGGCACGGCCCACGTAAAGTCGCATCTGTTCTATTACGAAGTGACGCCGGACGGGTTCTACTTCAAGACGAGCGGCATCTACACCGACGTGGTCGTCCGGGCCGAAGGCACGTGGAAGTTTCGCTCGCGGGTCATGACCTTGGACGTGGCGAAGGCGCCATAGACCGGATCGTGGTCGCCTGCATTCGCGTGCCGCGATCTGCCGAGTGCGTGAATCTGGTCTACACTGTCGAAGTCGAACGGATAGGCGCGCCTGGTTGCAACCGCAACGCGGTTCTGGTCGAACGCGAAACGCTTTAGGCCGCGACGCGCCGCGCTCCCGGACCCATGGAGCCCAGTGTAGCCATGCACTTCTTTTCCTTCATCCGCGCGCGAGCCGAGCGCGAGCCGGCGGAGTTCCAGCAATGGTACCTGGCCTCCTACGGCCCGCGCTTGCAGGATAAATCTCCGAACATGCGCGGCCATTGCGTCAACGTCTGCGTGGCGGGTCCGGTCGAGCTGAAGAACCCGCACGACAGCGTCGAGCCGTTGGATCGCTACGACATCGTTGCCGAGAGCTGGTTCGATTCGGTCGCCGAGTATCGCGACTCGGTCGAGGGCGAGCTGGCCCGCGAGCTTGACGCCGCGGCCGACGTACAGAACCGCTATCTCGTCAGCGACACGGTGGTCATCGACCGCCGCCGGCCGACCCCGCCCAGGGTCGAGGGCTACAAGATGATACGCGAGATCCTGTTTTTCGATGATCTGCCGGATGCGGCGGCGAAGCGGCAGTGGACGCATCATGGCGAGCTGGCGTTGACGGTTCACGTGGGCGTGACGCACTACGTCCAGCATTGGGTCGAGCAGGTGCTGAGCCCGGGAACGCCGCCGGTCCGCGGCATCTCGGAGCTGTTCGTCCCCACCAAGGACGACTTGGTGAACCGCTACTACGATTCGCCGCGCGGGCGTGCCGAGATCACCCACGACACCGGGCATTTCATTCAGCACCAGTTGCCGCGGGTGTATTCGCACGAGCACGTGCTGAAGGCTTGAGGCCGGTCACCGAACCGGCCCGCGTGGCCGCGTGCGATGGCGTCGCGGGTGCGCTAGAGCGATTCGCGATTGATCGGAACCGCATCGCGATTCCGTTCAATCGCGCCGGCCCGCTCGAACTCTAGAGATTTGACCAGATTCACGTGATCAGCGGATCGCCAAAGGCGATACCGGCCGACCGCGATCTGGTCTATGATCGAAGCGGCGACGGGAAGCCCGGCATGATCCAACCAACCTACGCGATGCTCGAAGACCGCGGCGCGCTTGCGCTTAGCGGCTCCGACCGGCAGTCGTTCCTTCAAGGCCTAGTGTCCAACGACCTCGATAAGCTCGGGCACGAGCGGGTTGTGCACGCGGCGCTGCTGACGCCCCAGGGCAAGTACCTCCACGACTTCTTCGTCGTGGATACGGGAAGCGCGCTGGTCCTCGATTGCGAACGCGCGCGCATCGATGACCTCGCCCGCCGCTTGCGCGTCTACAAGCTGCGCGCGGACATCTCCATAGACGACGTGACCGATCGCTTCGCCGTGGCCGCCCTGATGGGCGAGGGCACGGCGCGCGCGTTGGGCCTGGATGCGGATCCCGGTCGCGCGGCGTCGTTCGGTGGCGGAGTAGTGTACATCGACCCGCGTCTCGCCAAAGCGGGAGCGCGGGCGCTTCTGCCGCGGGACGGCGCCGAGCGAGCCCTCGAGCGGGCCGCGTTCGCGTCGGCCGATGCAAGCACCTACGACAAGACGCGGATTCTGCTCGGCCTTCCCGACGGCAGCCGAGACATGGTGGTGGAAAAGGCGGTGCTGCTCGAATGCGGGTTCGAGGAATTGAACGGCGTCGATTTCGATAAAGGCTGCTTCCTGGGTCAGGAGCTGACCGCGCGCACGAAATACCGGGGCCTCGTGAAGAAACGACTGGTGCCGGTCCGCATCCACGGTCCAGCACCTGCGATCGGCACGCCGGTGACCCTCGACGGAAAGGAGGCCGGCGAGATGCGCTCGGGCCGGGACGGGGCGGGCCTCGCGCTGATGCGTCTCGAACACCTCGAACGCGCGGCCGCGTCCGGCATCGCGTTCCATTGCGCGGACGCCGTGCTCGAGCCCAGCAAACCCGATTGGGCGCGTTTTTAGGACACCTGGCCGGGCGCCCCCATGTCGGTACGAGACCTGAGCGACGGGCCGCGCCTTCTGGCGCCCATTGCCGACTATTTCTCGCGGGCGATCGAGCGCCACGGCGCCACGCCCGCCGGCGTGCTTTGGCGCGACGACGCCGGACAGCGATTGCGGTTCGCGCAACTGGCCGGCATCTTCGACGCAGACGATCGCCGGGGCGCCATTTCGATCAACGACTTGGGATGCGGGTACGGAGCGTTGTTCGATTTCCTGGCCGACCGGCCGGAAATGGTAGACGGACGCTATGTCGGTTACGACGTCTCAGCCGGCATGCTCGCGCACGCAAAAAGGCACATCTCCGACTTCCGGGCGTCCTTCGTCGAAAGCCCGCGCGCGACCCGGTCCGCCGACTACACGCTGATCTCTGGAACTCACAACCTCAAGCTCGACGCCCGGGACGCTGAGTGGGAGGACTACGTGCGCAAGAGCCTCATCGACACCTGGTCCGCCTCACGCAAGGGGCTCGCGTTCAACATGCTCGGTTTCGACCGTTCCCGACCGCCGCAGAAATCCCTGTATTACGCCGATCCCATGCGGTTTTACGATTTCTGTCAGCGCCACCTTTCTTCGGACGTAACCCTGGTCCACGATTACCCGCTCGCGGAATGGACAATTTGGGTGCGCGCCTGAACGCACATTGTGAGTGCGCGCCTGAACGCACATTGTGGGTGCGCGCCTGAACGCACCCGACCGGCGGGGCCGCGGGGCCCAGGAATCAGGCGTCGATCTCGACCGCCTCGCCGAGCGCCGCCTGGGCGGCCGCGATCCTGGCGATGGGGACCCGGAAGGGCGAACACGACACGTAGTCCAGACCCGCGTCTTGAAAGAAGCGAACCGACGCGGGATCGCCGCCGTGCTCTCCGCAGATGCCGATCTTGAGGTCCGGGCGCACGGCGCGGCCACGCTTGACGCCCAAGCGGACAAGTTCTCCCACGCCTTCGACGTCGATGCTGACGAAGGGGTCGATCGGAATGATTCCCTTGTCGTGATAGGCGGCTAAGAAGCTCCCCGAATCGTCGCGCGACAGCCCATAGGCGGTTTGCGTCAGATCGTTGGTCCCGAAACTGAAGAATTGAGCGCTTTTCGCGATTTCTCCCGCGAGCAGGCAGGCACGCGGGAGCTCGATCATGGTCCCGACAAGATACGGGATTTCGGTCGCCGTCTCCTTCATCACCTCGGCGGCGACGGTATCCACCAATTCGGCAAGAATCGTGTATTCCGCCGTCACGCTGACGAGCGGGATCATCACTTCGGGCACCACCTTCTGGCCTTTCGCCACCACCGCGGCGGCGGCCTCGAAGATCGCCCGCGCCTGGACCTCGTAGATCTCAGGGTACGTGATGCCGAGGCGGCATCCGCGGTGGCCGAGCATCGGGTTGGCCTCCCTCAGCCGCAGCGCGCGGAGCCGGACCTCGTCGGCTGTGGTCCCAAGCGCGGTGGCGACCTCCACCATCTCATCGGCGGTGTGCGGCAGGAACTCGTGGAGCGGCGGGTCGAGCAAGCGGATGGTGACCGGCAACCCGTCCATGATCTCGAACAGGGCTGCGAAGTCCTGGCGCTGGTAGGGAAGCAGTTTGCCGAGGGCGCCTCGCCGCTCGGCCTCGGTGTCGGCGAGGATCATCTCGCGCATGTGAACGATGCGCTCGGGATCGAAGAACATGTGCTCGGTGCGGCTCAGTCCGATGCCCTCGGCGCCGAACTCCAACGCCGTCAGCGCATCCTCGGGCGTCTCGGCGTTGGCGCGCACGCCAAGCGTGCGGATTTCGTCGACCCACGCCATGAGCTTCGCGAAGTCGCCGGTGACCTCGGGCCGAATGGTGGGAACGGCTCCGAGCATCACCGCGCCGGCGGCGCCGTCGATGGTGATGCGATCGCCTTCGCGCACCACCCTGTCGCCCGCCGTGAGCGTCTTGGCCTTCGTATCGACGCCGAGCTCGCTCGCGCCCGCGACGCAAGGCTTACCCATTCCGCGCGCGACCACCGCGGCGTGGCTGGTCATGCCGCCCCGCACGGTCACGATTCCTTCGGCCACATACATGCCACCGATGTCTTCGGGGCTGGTCTCCTCCCTGACCAGGATGACGCGTTCGCCCCGCGCCACCCAAGCTTCGGCGTCCTCCGTGTTGAACACCACCTTGCCGCTCGCCGCACCAGGCGACGCCGGAAGCCCGTGGCCAAGGATGTCGCGATCGGCTTCGGGATCGAGCATCGGGTGCAAGAGCTGGTCGAGCTGCGCGGGGTCGATGCGCCGGACCGCCTCGCGCTCGTCTATCAGGCCCTCGGCAACCATGTCGACCGCGATCTTCAGCGCCGCGTTGGTGGTCCGCTTGCCGCCTCGCGTTTGCAGGATCCAGAGCCGGGTTCGCTCGATCGTGAATTCCACGTCCTGCATGTCGCGGTAGTGATTCTCAAGGGTCCCCTGGACTTTGGCCAATTCGACGAAAGCCTCCGGAATCACTTCTTCCATCGACGGCAGCTTCGTCCCGCTCGCCTCGCGCTCCGCAATCGTCAGGGACTGGGGCGTTCGGATTCCGGCCACCACGTCTTCGCCCTGCGCGTTGACCAGGAATTCGCCGTACATTTTGCTTTCGCCCGTCGCTGGATTGCGGGTGAAGCACACGCCGGTCGCGGACTCCGGCCCCATGTTCCCGAACACCATGGCCTGGACGGTGACGGCGGTTCCCCAATCTTCCGGGATTCCGTGGAGCTTGCGATAGGTGATCGCACGCGGGTTCATCCAGCTTCCGAACACCGCGCCGATGGCGCCCCAGAGCTGTTCGTTCGGGTCTTGGGGGAAGTCGCGGCCCAGGTGCTCGCGGATCACGCCTTCGTAGGCCGCGAGCAAGATCCGCCAGTCGTCCGCGCCCAACTCGGTGTCCAGCGCGTAACCCTTGTCCTCCTTGTGCCATTGGAGGCGGTCCTCGAAGTGACCGTGATCGACACCGAGGACGACGTCCGCGTACATCTGGACGAAGCGGCGGTAACTGTCGGTGGCAAACCGGGCGTCGCCCGAGCCGCGCGCCAGACCCTCGACGGTCTCGTCGTTGAGGCCCAGATTCAAGACGGTGTCCATCATCCCCGGCATGGACGCCCGCCCGCCCGAGCGGACCGATACCAGAAGCGGCCGTTCGGGATCGCCGAACCGCGTTTCCATGATCTCCTCGATGCGCTTGAGCGCCCGGGCGACCTCGGCCTCGAGGCCATCGGGATAGCCCTTCCCGTGCTTCGCGAAATGGGTGCAGACCTCGGTCGTCAGCGTGAATCCCGGCGGCACCGGCAGGCCCAGCTTGCACATCTCGGCCAAATTCGCGCCCTTGCCGCCCAGAAGCGCGCGCATCTCGACGCCGCCATCGGCGGCGCCGTCTCCGAAGTTATAAACCCAATCGCTCATCGATTCGCTCCCCGGCCCCTCAGCCTTCAATCGTCGAAAAGTCCGCGACCTCGTTCATGACCGCGTTAATTCTCGCCAGAAGCCGCAAACGGTTCTCGCGAACGTCGGCATCGTCGACGTTCACGGTCACTCGGTCGAAAAACGCATCGACCGGGCCTCTCAGGCGGGACAAAAGTTCCATCGACTCTTCGAACTTCTCGGCTTCCAACAACGGCGCCATGCCGGCGTTGATGCCGCTCAAGCTGTCGGAGAGCTCGCGCTCGGTCCCTTCGCCGAGATCCGGATCATAGAGCACCGCCTCGAAGAGGCGGGCGTCCTTCTTCTGTTCGATGCGCACGATGTTGCTGGCGCGCCGGTAGGCCACCAGCAAATCCGCGCCGTCGTCGGTGCCGAGAAACCGGCCAAGCGCATCAACGCGGGCGAGGATGCGCACCAAGTCCACTTCGTCGGCCAATCCATCCTCGCTCGCCTGATCGCCGCGCGACATCGCGAAAACGGCGGAAATATGATCGTGACGCACGCCGCGGTCGCGAAGGTGGACTTTCAAGCGATCTGCGAAAAAGTCCAAGAGTTCGCCGATCCCTCTTTCGTCAAGTTCGCTTGCGGTCTTGCCATAGAGATCGCGTGCGTGAACGAAGACGTTGCGAAGCGGGACCCGAAGATCGTTCTCGACTATCAGGCGGATAATGCCGAGCGCGGCGCGGCGCAGCGCGAATGGGTCGCCCGAGCCGGTTGGCCGCTCGCCGACGGCCCAAAACCCGATCAGCGAATCGATCTTGTCGGCGAGCGCGACGGCGACGCTGAGAGAAGCGGACGGACAGCGATCGCCTGGTCCCCTGGGCGCGTAGTGCTCGGCGATGGCCGTCGCCGCCCCGGGGTCCTCATGGTTTGGCCCGTAAGCGGCGTAGCGCCCACCTATGACGCCTTGCAGTTCCGGGAACTCGACGACCATTTGGCTCACCAAGTCCGCCTTGCACAAATGGGCCGCGCGGCGGACCCGCATTGGGTCCGCGCCGGGGATCGACGCACCGACGATTTCGGCCAGTCCCTCAATTCTGTCGGTCTTCTCACGCATCGTTCCCAAGCGTGCGTGGAAGACGAGCTGATCGAGCCGGGATACGTGGTCCTCGAGCGACCGGCGTAAATCCTGATCCCGAAAATACTTGGCGTCGGCGAGACGCGCTTTCAACACGCGCTCGTTGCCGGCGACGATCGCTCGCCCACGGTCTCGTGTCTGCGTGCCCGCGACCACCAGGAACCGCGGCGCGAGATTCCCCTTATTGTCGAGCAACGCGAGATACTTCTGATGGTGGCGCATGACCGTGGCGAGCACTTCGGGCCACAAGTCCATGAACGTTTCGTCGATCCGCCCCATCAAAACGACCGGCCATTCGACGAGGCCCGCGCATTCGTCCAAGAGATCGGCGTCGGGCTTGATCGTGAGCCCTTCCTTGCGGGCGAGTTTGGCGCCGTCCCTTTCTATCTTCGCGCGCCGTTCGGCGAAATCGATCAACACGTTGGCTTTCTTCAGCTTCGCCCGGTAGTCGGCGAAGTCCTTGACCGCGAGCGCTCCAGGCGCGAGAAAACGGTGACCTTGGGTGCGGTTGGAGATCGGAATTTCCAGCTCACCTGGAGCAGCATCCGATTTATTGTTCATCGCCTTTTTTAAGCCCGGAATTTTATCTTTGAGACCCAGTTGAAAAACATCGTTAAGTGGTTTTCCGTCAAAAACAGCCAATATACTTTGAATCGGACGGATCCAAGTCATTGAAGTCGAATGCCATCGCATTGATTTAGGCCAACCCATATTGAATACCGCTTCCGAAACAATAAGCGGCATATAGTCAATTGTTTGACTCGCATCTTCCTTGACCACCGCGAAATAATACTCGCCCTTTCCGGTGTCGCGGATTTCAAGTTGATCGACACTCACGCCATTAGACTTGGCGAAGCCTACGACCGCCTTTTCCGGCGCCGCCTTGGGTGGGCCACGGCGGTCCTCTTCAACCGCCTCGGTTCTCACCGGCAGGCCGTTGACCACCAAGGTCAGCCGCCGGGGCGTGACAAAGGTTTGCAGGCTTTCAAACTTCAGCTCGTCTTTTTCCAGGCTGTTGATGATGAGTCGCTTGAGGTCGTCCGCCGCGCGCGCCTGCATGCGCGCCGGGATTTCCTCGGACAAGATTTCCAGGAGCAGTTCGGCCACGGCTCAGGCTCCCTCGCCCTGGCTCGCCAGCCAGGCCTCGCAACAGCCCTTGGCGAGCTCGCGGACGCGCCCGATGTACGCCGCGCGTTCGGCCACGCCGATGACGCCCCGGGCGTCGAGGAGGTTGAACAGGTGGCTCGCCTTGATGCACTGCTCGTAGGCCGGCAGCGACAGCGGGGGCACGAGGTCGAGGAGAGCGCCGCACTGGGCCTCGGCGTCCTTGAAGTGGCGGGCGACGGCATCGGTGTTGGCGTGCTCGAAGTTGTAGGCCGAGAACTCGCGCTCGGCCTGGCGGTAGACGTCGCCGTAGGTCATGCCGGCGCCGTTCCACTCCAGATCGAAGACGCTGTCGACGCCCTGGACGTACATGGCCAGGCGCTCCAGGCCATAAGTGAATTCCACCGACACGGGATCGCATTCGATGCCCCCCATCTGCTGGAAATAGGTGAACTGGGTCACCTCCATGCCGTCGCACCAGACCTCCCAGCCCAGGCCCGAGGCGCCGAGGGTCGGGCTCTCCCAGTCGTCCTCGACGAAGCGGATGTCGTGCAGGGCCTCATCGATGCCGAGGTGGCGGAGGCTCCCGAGATAAAGGTCCTGGGAGTCCTCGGGCGACGGCTTGAGGATGACCTGGAACTGGTAATAGTGCTGAAGGCGGTTGGGATTCTCGCCGTAGCGCCCGTCGGCGGGCCGCCGCGATGGCTGAACGTAGGCCGCCTTCCACGGCCGCGGACCAAGCGCGCGCAACGTCGTCGCCGGGTGGAAGGTGCCGGCGCCCACTTCCATGTCATAGGGCTGAAGGATCGTGCACCCCTGTTCGGCCCAGAAGCGCTGCAACTCGAGGATCAGATGCTGGAAGCTGGGTTTCGAGGCGGTGGCACGCACCATGGAACCGGTGGAGATTTTGCTGCGGTGCAGCGAACTTACTGCCCGCCAAAATGGCGGTCAAGCCGCCCCGACGCGCCGCCCGTTCACGCCCTGTGGGGACACTCCTCGCGCGGGCATTCTCGAGGGCCGGACGCGGCCGTGAACTCGCCGCAAACGGCGCAGCGAACCATGTCCTCGACGGCGGCCGGCGCGCTGGTCGGGCCAGAGGTGCTGGGCCTGCGCCGGCTTCCCGACCCGCCGAGTCGGCGCACCCGCGAAAAGGCGTACCAGACCGCGAACACGACGAGCGCGGTGAACAAGAGCTTGGTGAGGCTGAATCCCAGCATTCGCCCTCTTTATGGGCGGCGCCGCGGTCGGGGTCAAGCCGACCCGCAAACCAGATCGCCGTCGGCCGGATTCGCGTGGCCGCGATCCGGCGTGGGCGTGAGACTGCTCTATCCTCTACGCTTCTTGGCGTAGACGAGGATTCACGCACCCGATCGCGGCCGCATCGTGGACCCAACCAGTCGCGATTCGCTCTACAGCCCGAATCGGCTCCACAGCATGCGCTCCTCAAGGCCCGCGATCAGCTCTGCGGTCCACGCGCCGGGGTCGGCGGCGCCAAGGCGCGCGGAAACCGGCGCCCACGCGCCCGCGCCGTCCGCGCCGAACGCGAAGCGCCGCCGCCACGTCCGCCGGGCGCTGACGGGACGAAGGCGAACCCTATGGCCGAAACGTTCGCGCATCACCGATCGCAGATCGCCGATCCCGTCGATCAAGCCGAGTTCCAGGGCCCGCCGACCGGTCCAGAACTCGCCGCTGAACAGCGCGTCCTCGGGCGCCTTGAGCTTGCCCGCGCGACGGGTACGCACCAAGCTCTTGAAGCTCTCATGGACATCTTGGTGGATGGCGCCGAGGCGGGTCACATCGTCCGCGTCTTCGCGCAAGAAAGGATCCAGCATCGCCTTGCGTTCGCCCGCGGTGTAAAGCCGACGCTCGATCCCGAACCGCTTGATGAAGCCGGCAAACCCGAAACCGCCGCTCCTGACGCCGATCGAGCCGATGATCGAGTTCTCGTCGGCGAAAATCTCGTCGGCTGCGCAGGCGAGCCAATAGCCGCCCGAGCCCGCGACGTCCTCGGCGAAGGCGAAGACCGGGATTCCGGCTTCGTCGGCGAGCGCCCGCAGACGGCGCGCGATCATGGCCGTCTGGACGGGCGATCCGCCCGGCGAATTGATGGCCAGCGCAACCGCCTTCAGGCCCCGAAACTTGAACGCGCGTTCGATCGGCCCGGCGAGGCTGGTGAGGCTGAGGCCGCGGCGCAACGGGCCGATCGACCCGATGACGCCGTCGAGGCGCAGGACCGCCACCGTCGGCCGGGCGCGCCTGAGCCGGTTCACGGGAAACCAATCGAAAAACGATCGACGCGTCATCGGATCATCCGCTTCCAACGCGCCCATGATAGCGCGAGCGCCCGCAACGCCCAAACGCGAAGGACACTTCGCTCAGCGTGTTCGGGCGGTGCTCAGCCCGTGCTCAACCCGCACGCCGGCCCGAAACGCCGCCGCCGCCCAATTCCGGGGGCAAGGTCAACGCCACGAATGCCATGACAGGGTGGATGCGGCACGATGCCACCGATCTCCTTGATATCAGGATCGGGGCCAATCCGTTTCCGTTGACGAGCTCAATATGGAAAACGCGAGCTGGAGAACGCGGTTGATCTGTGTCAATGATATGGGCGGCGGCGCCTTATCACGGTGGCCGCTTGGTGTCCGAAAAAAAGCGTCGCGAAAGAAAACAACCGCGGGGAAACTCGCCGCGAGGAGACACCGAAACCAGAGGAGGAATGTCGATGACGACCAAGATTGACAAGCGATCCGGCGACCACGGAGTCGGCCGTCGTACCGCCATTAAGACTCTCGGGTCGGCCGCTGCCCTCGTGGCCGGCGCGAGCGCGACGGGGCACTGGAAACGCTCTTTCGCTCAGACCAAGAAGGTGGTCCGGGTTTGGACGACGCAGGTCGCTCCCGACCAGCTCGCGGGCTACGACTACTACAAGGAATCGTTCGAAGCGGCGCACCCGGGGATCGAGATCCAATGGGAGCACGTCTCGGACGACGACGCCTGGCCGAAACTGATCGCGGCTTACGCCGGCGGCAATCCGCCCGAGATCGTCTCCAACCTGACGCCATCGTGGAACGCGACCCTCTACGCCCAGGATAAGCTGATCATGATGAACGACGTCGTCGAGATGGTCGGCAAGGACGACTGGATGGAGGGGCCGCTCGCCCTCCACAGGGCAGCGAACGGCGATCAGTACGGCGTTCCTATCGGCGGCAACGCCTTCGCCACCATGTGGTACCGCAAGAGCCTATTCGAGAAGGCGGGCGTGGAGCCGCCCAAGGATTGGGCGGAAAGCGTGCCGGTGCTCAAGAAACTGACCACGGGAGGGATATACGGCCATCCCCTTTGCTACGGCCCCGGCGGCATGACCAACACCCTCTGTTGGTGCTTGATCAACAAGGGCGGCGGCAGCGCGCTGACCCCGGACGGCAAGAACAACCTGCCCAACGACGGCCTCAGGGCGGCACTCGAGTACATGCAGGAGATCCGGCCCTATGCGCCCACCGGCGCGACCGGCTACAGCTACGGCGAATCCCTCGGCGCGTTCGTCTCCGGCCGTTCCGCCACGGGCTGGTACACCGGCCGCGCGCTGATGAACGTCAGCACCCAGAACCCGAAAATCCTGGACGACGTTGGCGCCGTGCCGTGGCCGTCGAGGGACCGCAACAACCACTTCGACATGGCCTCCTACCACTCCCACTGGATCTGCAAGGGTTCCAAGAACCCCAAGGAGGCCGCTCTTGTGGCGGCGTGGCACTACAGTGGCACGGGGCCGAAAGGCGGCGTCTACGCCAAGTGGATGCACGGGGCGCCGGGTCACCTGCTGCCGATCCTGAAATCGACCAACGATTCGGCGGATTACTGGAACCACCCGCTTCTTCAGAAGAAGAAGCCGGAGGTCTAGGTCATGCTCAAGTCGCTGGCCAACGGCTTCACCCGGGTGAAGGAGAGCGCCAAGCATTCCATCAGCTTCAAGATTGGTGAGGTCAATGGTACGAACGTTTTCGCGCTGATGATCCAGAAGTACGTGATCAACAACGAGCCGATCGATTCGGTGATGAAGTGGGGCGCCGAGACGGTCGACAAGGTGCTGGACGGATAAGCGCCCGAAAGAGGCCAAGACCCGCAAAGGAAAATCCATCGACCACGGCCGCCGCGCTAAGCGCGGCGGCCTTTTTTTTGACAAAACGAGAGAGAGATGGAAGGTCTGTCATATCGACCAAGTGGCTTACAGCATGGGAAAGACCTATCAATCGATCAGCGCGGGCGCACCGATCGACGAAGTTCGGCCTCTATTTAGCGTTTTCACGACCACGGCACCCATCCATGGCCCTGATCCACCGCTGTTGGCGGGATCGGACGTGTGCAACGGACGCAGCGGGGAGACCACCTCGTTGGCCCGCCGCGACGACGCCCCGTCCTCTCCATATCGCGGTGCGACGGCGCCGGCATTACTCGGCGGCGACGGCAGCGGTTTCGGTGAGCCCGAGCTCTTCCATTCCCCGCCGCAGTTGGCTGAGCTGCGGCTCGACCAGGGGCCTGAGCGGCAAGCGGGGATAGCCTCCCGGTCGGCCCAGGAGGTTCATCATGGCCTTGATCACGGCATAGTTGTTACGGCCGGTATCCCTGATCAGTTGACGAAAACTGAGCCCCTTGTTCTGGAGCTCGAGCGCGCGTTTCCGATCGCCCCTCTTGACCGCGTGGTAAATTTCGGTGGACTCGCCGCCCCAGTAATTGGGGAAGGAATCGATATACCCCGGCGAGCCAAGCTCGAGTGCGACCAAGCCGAGCTCGGCGGCAAACCCGTGAAGGACGCGAATGCGATCGCCGGCAATCCGGATCGTCATCCAGAGGTTGTTCAAGTCTCCCGAACTCTCCTTGATGGCGACGACGTTCTCGATGTCGGCAAGGCGGCCGACCAACTCGGGTGTAAGCGCGTTCACGGCGGCCATCGGCAGGTTGTAGAGCAGGATCGGAATTTCGACGGCGTCCGATACCGCCGCGAAATGGGCAATGATGTCATCCGCGCTCGGGCGAACGAAATAGGGCGGCAGGATCATGGCCCCATCGCAACCGGCCTCCTTCGCCGCCTCGGTGAGTTCGATGACCTCCGACGTTCTGATGGCGCTTGTGCCTCCGATCACCGGCACCTTTCCGGCCGCCGCCTCGACGCCGAGTTTGAAGAGCCGCTTCCGTTCGTCCGCTGTCATGGCCCAAAACTCACCGGTGCAACCGCTCACCACCACGCCGTGCACCCCTTCGCCGATCAACAGCTCTATGTTGCGGCGAAACGCTTTCCCGTCAATGTTGCCTCCGGCGTCAAAGGGGGTCACCACGGCCGGGAGCGAGCCGTGCCAGTCCACCGAGTTTCTGTCCATTCGCACCTCCGAAAGCGGCTCTCTTGCCAGCCCCCGATCAATCTCGGTATTCGCCTGGAGTGAATACGCCCCAGGTGTCAAGGGGCCGATGGCCGCCGATCGATTTCAGCAAGCATGGCCGCTGACTCGCCTGTTTGCAACACCCCTTCCTTTTGGCGCCATCCCCGCGCAGTGAAGCCGGACACGACGGAGGGAAAGGCCGCCGGTCGTTTGCTGGCAGGCGCCCCATGGCGGTCTGGTGTCGGATTTGACCCTTCGGCCAGCCGCCGGATATAAGCGGACTCGAGGGAAACGTTCCTAGAGATATGATAAATTTGGACATCGACACCGACGTACTGATCGTCGGCGGCGGCATTGTGGGCTGTTCCGTCGCCTACTACCTCGCCCGCAGCGGTGTCGAGACCGTTCTTATCGACCGCCTTGATCTCAACACCCAGGCGTCCGGCACCAATGCCGGCAGCCTCCACGTGCAATTGCAGTCGTATCAGGTAAAGGCGGTGGACTCGGAGAGGGTCAAGGCCTTCGAGGCCACGCTACCCTTATATGAGGAAGCCGTTGCCACCTGGGGGGAACTCAGCGAAGAACTCGATTGCGACATCGAATATCAACTCACCGGAGGACTGATGGTGGCGGAAACCGAAGCGCAGCTGCGGTTTCTGGAGAGCAAGGCAGCGCGGGAACGCGCCCATGGCCTGGATGTCCAAATCCTGTCGGGCTCCGAACTCGGTAGCCTGGCCCCCTATCTGTCCGATCGCGTGATTGCCGCCGAATACTGTCCAAAAGAAGGCAAGGTGAACCCGACGCTGGCCACGCCGGCCCTGGTCCGCGGCGCCGAGCGCGCGGGGGCCAGATTTCTTCGTCACACGGAACTGTTGGCCCTACACCCACAAAAAAGGGAGTTCAAGGCCGAGACCTCTCGCGGCCGTATCCGGTGCGCGCGGGTGGTCAACGCCTCCGGCTCGTGGTCCGCATCGGTGGCCGCCATGGTCGGCATTCGAATTGCGGTGGCGGGAAACCCGATCCACATGAACGTCACCGAACCGACGGCCCCCTTGGTCAAGCATCTGGTTCAGCACGTCGACAGATTCTTGACCATGAAGCAGGCGGCGGGCGGCAATGTCATCGTGGGCGGCGGGTGGCGGGCCGCGGTTGATTCGGTGACGGGTCAGCTGCGGGTATTGCGAACAAGCGTCGAAGGCAATCTGTGGGTCGCTCAGCGGGTGGTGCCCGAATTGGCTCACGTGCCGTTGATGCGCACGTGGGCTGGACAAAGCATCGCCATCGACGGCAAACCGATTCTGGGAGAGGTGCCCCGAGTGCCGGGATTCTACAATGCCGTGCTCGCGCATTCCGGCTATACGGCGGGACCGTTCTTCGCCAGGCTATTGGCCGACGTGGTGAAGGGAAGGAGAACCGCCATCGACATCGAGACGTTCTCGATCCAGCGCTTCTCGACTACGGCCGCGTGCCCCTAGGACGAGGCGCCTTCGCCGGCCCGGCCACCCACGGCACCGTACGATTTGGGGCGGCCGGGAGGTGGGCAGGTTCCGCTTAGCCGGAACACGCTCTAGAGCGTGAGACCGGCCCCGTCGCGGAGCACGGCTTCGGCCTTTTGCGTAAAGGCGCCGCCCGGCCCGTGCAGGACGAGGCCTGGGGCCAAACGCAGCGGGCTCTGATCTCCCTTGCGCGCGCGAACGATTACGCGCTTGGCCGGTTTGGCCGACACGCCGTCCGCTCCGGTCGGGCCGGGCCACAACGGGAAGACGACGATCCCGCCCAGACGCCCGGCGAGACACCCGAGCAAGGTGTCCAGGCGCTCGGCGAGGTGGATGACGCTCACGGTTCCCTTGGGCCGGACCATGAGAAGGCAGAACCGGATCCAGTCTTCCAGCGTTGCCGCCGCCTCGCCGATCCCGGGGCCGGGCTCGGCTGTGCCTGCGGGCGCCGCCTCCACCGTGGCCCGGGCCTTGAGGCGATCCGGCGAAGGGCTGGTCCGCGCCGCCTCGAAGTAAGGCGGGTTGGCCATCACGTGGTCGAAGGTACCGGGCGCCAGGCGCACCGGCGGACGGCTCAGATCGCCAGCCATGAATTCGACGCGATCGGCAAGTCCGTTGGCAGCCGCGTTCCGCACCGCGAGGCGAACCAGGACGCGCTCGCGTTCGATGCCGGAGACGCGAACGCCATCAAGTCTCCGCGCCAGGCATAGGGACGCGGTCCCGACGCCGGCGCCGACGTCGAGGACGCGCTGGCCCGCTCCCGCCGGCACGGACGCCGCCAGCAGCGCAGGGTCGATGGCTGCTCGGTATCCGCGGCGCGGCTGGTAAAGGGTGACGCGCCCGCCAAGCACGCTGTCCTCGGTGACGTCCGGCTCATCGCGCGCCGCGTCGCCGCCGGACCCGCGGACCTCGTCTGCCGTCACCGCCGGGTGCCTTCGCCCGCCGTGCCGAGCGCGTCGGCCGCGACGAGAACCGCGCGGGCGCGGGCGAGATCGTCACTCGCCACCATCAGCCTTCGCGGGATCGCGGAGATACTGCCCTCGACGATGCTCGTGTGGACGTCGAGCACCACGGCGGCGATGTCGCGCGAGGCAAGTTCGGCCAGCAGCCACGAAAGAAGAACCGGGTTGTTGGTGCGAACGAGTTCGACCATCTCCGCCCTTGGCCATTGCGCCCCGCCGAACCGGGAGCCCGCCCCAGACTTGACCCCCGAAGGGCGGCATACGTATATGCTCCTGGAACGCAAGCGAGGCGTCAAGGGAGCGGACCGGTGGGCGTGGTCGTCAGCATCGACGAGGATCGAAGGAAGGACTCGGCGCTGGAAGCGTTGACGGCGCTCGTCGCCGAGGACCTTTTGGCCGTCAACGCGCTGATCGTGCGCCGGATGGAGAGCCCGGTGACTCTGATCCCCGCCATTGCCAGTCACATCGTCGCGGCCGGCGGCAAGCGCCTTCGCCCCGTTCTGACCTTGGTCTCCTCCCGAATGTGTGGCTACCGCGGCGCACGACACGTGGCGCTGGCAACCTGCGTGGAGTTCATCCACACGGCGACGCTCCTTCACGATGATGTGGTGGACGAGAGCGATCTCCGCCGTGGGCTCGCCTCGGCCAACACGCTCTGGGGCAACCAGGCCAGCGTCCTGGTCGGCGATTTCCTGTTCAGCCGGGCCTTTCAGTTGATGGTCGAGGACGGCTCGCTTGCCGTCCTGGCGATCCTGTCGCGAACTTCGTCGGTCATCGCCGAGGGAGAGGTAATGCAGCTCGCCACCACCAACGAAGTCGAGACGGGCGAGACCACCTATCTCGAGGTGATCCGTGCCAAGACCGCGCAGCTCTTCGCCGCCGCCTGCCGGATTGGCGCGGTCGTGGCGGATCGGCCGGCGGTCGAGGAAAGCGCGCTCGAGGCGTATGGGCTGAACCTCGGCATCGCCTTTCAGCTGATCGACGACGTCCTCGACTACTCGGCGAAACAGGCGACGCTGGGCAAGACCGTGGGCGAGGATTTCGCCGACGGAAATATCACCCTTCCCGTCATTCTCGCCTACCGGCGGGCAGGCGGATCCGAGCGCGACTTCTGGCGCAGGACGTTGCAGAACCAGGACCAAGGGGACGGCGATCTCGAAGAGGCGATCCGCCTGATGGAGAAGCACGACGCGCTCGCCGATTCGATCGCGCGCGCGCGCCACTACGGTGCGATCGCCCGCGACACCATGGGCATATTCGCCGAAGGACCGGAAAAGAATGCCCTGGTCGAGCTCATCGATTTCTGCATCGAGCGCGCCTACTGATCCATTTGCCCGGCGCGCGCGCCAGCGCTATAACACCGCATTCATTCGGCGCGGAGTGTAGCTCAGCCTGGTAGAGCACCGTCTTCGGGAGGCGGGGGTCGGTGGTTCGAGTCCACTCACTCCGACCAATCTTTTCAAGGGCTTAGAAGATACTTCTGCTAGCCCTTTCTTCTTGCACACACTCTATGCACACGACAACGGCCTTAATTCGGCCCGGCGAAATCGAAGCCCAAGCTAGGTGAATGAGGTGCTGAGGGAGCACGCGGATAGGGTGGCGAATAGGGTGAATGTGCCTATGGAGGCGTGGCGAACCGGCCCCATCGTTCCCCAGTTTCGCTCCATATACGTCCGTGTCCAGGTTCCTCACGGATTCTTGGAGCGGAGGACACCTTGACGCGGCGGCGAGGATTTCACACTTGAAAAGCACCGCCACGCATTGTGGCGGTTCTGTAGACAATCTTTCTTACGGCAAGCGGTCCAGCGGCACGCTGGTCGTGAGAGTTTGCCAGGAGACGGCGAAACGTCTCTTGACGCCCCCGGCAGGGGTTCA
>PVBE012687994.1_pt1 | contig 22304 bp, 14 predicted proteins | sample 1631181 | NCBI WGS metagenome assembly PVBE01 (sample SAMN08397723, study PRJNA350692) | Marine metagenome, whole genome shotgun sequencing project. | isolation source: water | place: Pacific Ocean | collected 2012-04 | reverse complement strand
CGAGGTGATAGGTAAGTAAGCGAATACGAACCGCCGATGTAGCGAGCAGCGTCGACCTCGTCACCGACTAAGTCGGCCACCGAGTAGGGGCGCCGTTTCACGAGGAAGCGGGCGTCCGCATCCACATCGCCTGCGGCGATTAGCTTGCCGTCGGCTGGTGACACCACCGTCGCGTCGTCGATGACCCGAGCCCCCTCTCGCAGAGGGCGCGTGAAACACTCGTCGACGTTAGGGTAGGGCCCGGAGCGCGACCCGGCCTCGTAGAGGTTCACGTTGTACGCAAGCGAATAGGCTTGCGTCACGAGATCGGACAGGCGCGGCGCCAGATCGCGATCACACAAGCGCCCCACCGCGTTGCTAATGCGGGTCCGGGGGAGCAGGCGCAAGACCCGTGCAGCTGTCGATGTAGTCAGACTCACATGCCGCCTTGAAGGCGGTTCATGGTAGGTCCCTTGAAAGCATCCGGTCAATCTCGTCCAAGTCGTTTCGCCTCCTTGCAGAGAGCTTCCTGGGCAAGGTCCCAACCGGAATCTTCCGTCCCAACGGGAACCAGTCGCGTACACGCAGTTCGCTCCGACAATGGATTGGCGCTACGCGCCTGTTCGAGCGCGCGGCGCGCGTTTTCCGCCTCGCCGGTGGCGGCGAGATGCCGACTATGAAAGGCGAGCCAAGCAGCGGACGGGCGGCCGATCTGATCCGCTTCCAGGGCGAGGGGCGCGGCCAATTCCGACTGTCCGGTGGCCTCGAGCGCTTCTCCGAGTGAGACCCGCGCGTCGGGATCGGCCGGCACAACGGCGTGAGCTCGACCAAATTGATCGATGGCTTGTTGAGCGGCGCCAACGTCCGCGAGGAGCCTGCCAAGCCGCCTCCGTCGCACAAGCTCTACGTAGTCAAAGTCGTCGTCCGACTCCGCTTCTTCGACGGCAACGTTCTCTCTCAGCCACGCCTTCCAGCGTTCGATCCACACAACAAGGGGATAACCCGTCGTACTTTCTAGAGCCTGGTCTGGGCTGTTTTGCCGCATCTCCGCGAGCAGTAGCCGGAGCGCGGCGGCGCCGTTCTCGCGAACCCAAAAGTCCATGAAGCTCCGAACTTCTGCAAACGCGATACGCGCCGCGTCCGCACTAGGAAGCATCGCAACAGACGGGCCGATCGCGTCTATCCCAACGCTCGTTCCATTTTCCATCGCGTTTCTGGCAACACTATCGGCCACGATGGGTGGTTCGAATGCGTGCGGCTGTCGCCAGCTCGCTTCGTAGCGTTTCGCCAATCCTTCTTGGATCCAAAGAGGCGCGCGATCGGCACTGGCCTGACTCACGGCGAGGTGCGTGAGTTCGTGGGCCAAGGTGTCCTCCCACGGATACCCATGCATCGCAGCCCGTGGCGTGAGGAGAATCACGCGACCGAAACGCGCGATGCCGACGGTTCCCGTGGTTTCCGCGGCTTTCAGAGGCAACCCCGTCAAGCCCGAAAGCGAGAAGTGATCGCGGACAACGTCGATGCGAAGCGGAGTCGGCAAGTCGACACCGAGTTCGCGAACGAGGGCGTCTCGCGTCCGCACTCCAACACTCAAGATGCGTGGAACGAGCACGCGATCTGCGGCGTCCTGAAGGCGCACCTCGATCCGACGCTCGGAGTCGACAACCCTCTCGGCGCCAGCCATCGCGCCGTGGCAGCGTGTGGCCGTAAGAAGCAGCTGCAGCGAGGCCTCGTCGGTGGGGTCGGTGCGCTGCAGCTCCCTCATCGCCGCCTCGCAATCGCCCCGATAGATGGCAACGCGGGCGCGGGCAAACGCGGCTTGCAATGGGCTCAGCCCGCGGAGAAGTTCCATCGCGCGGTCGAGATCGAGAGCATTGATGGCGCGCTCCGCCTCGCCGTCCGAAGGGGCCGCTGCAGCACGGGAACCGACAAGCACGCCACTGCCTACCGCGATGCCCGCGCCAACGGCGCACGCTCGCAGCCAGAACGAGATGCTGCGCATCTTTCTCAACGAAGCAACCCTTCCTGGTAGCGGCGAATAGCAGGCGAGAGCGCGCCGCCGGGAGAATCCCCCAGACCACGGACGACACGGCGCCGAAACGCACCGGAGGGATCCTCATCGCCGGCGCCCGGCACGTCGACATCGCTCTTGTGCGGGTCGTCGTCGAAGCGCCCGTCGCGCGGATGGTTTCCGCCCTCGCCCGTTTCGTCTGACTCGTCTGGCGCGAGTTCCATAGCCGCCTGTTCGAGTTGCTCTTGAGCGTCCTCCTGAGCGCGGCGCCCCGCCTCTTCTCTGCCTTGCCGCAGCTCTTCGGCCGCGCGCCGCATCGCGCGCTCGGCGTCCTCGACTCGTTCTTTGGCTCGTTCCGGCAGAGCCGCTTTGGACTCTCCGCTTTGGTCGAGTAGCTCTTGCGCCCGCTCCGCCATCGCGCGTTCTCGCTCGGAATCTTCCGACGCGGCCTTCGGCTCGCGCATCGCCCGTTCGTGATCGTCGGTCAACTTGTTGAGCTCATTCATCAGCTCTTCGTACTCTTCGTATTCCGACGAGGGCTCCGCACCGTCCCCGGGGCTGGGTTCGCCAGATCCCGATTCGACGCCTCCCCCTTTGCCCGATCCGCCCTTTGCACCAAAAGAGGGATTCGGTCGGCGCAGTCGCCCGGCGATATGCCGCGCAACCGCCTCGACGCGGTCAAGAGACCCCTCGGCACGGGCTCGCTCAAGACGAATCAGATCGGCTTCCGCAACGCTGCCGAGATCTTCTCCGAGCGTTCCGAGACGCCGCAGCTGCGCCGTGCCTGCGTGCAGCACGCGAAGCGGTATTTCCATCTCCACTTCGGCGCCGCCCTCTTCGGTGCGCTCGCGGAAAGCGGCGATGGCCACTTGATCGGCAAGCTCAGAGAGTCGCTTCGAGACCGCTCGCGCATCCGTCCAAGCGATGCGCTGAACCCCCGAGTCGAGGGCGAGCACTACGGTTTCGAGCTGTTCCAGCGCGGCGGCGGGCTCCAGAGGCAGGTCCTGGAGCTTGCGAGCTTGGCTTCGCAGGAAGCTTGCAAGGAGCCGCGCGCGGCGAGCACGAACCTTGGCAAAGGCCTCGCTAGATTTCCTCGTGAATTCGTCGAGCTTCGCCGCTTCGACACCATCAACCATGCCGACGCCCAAGCGACGGGTGAGGTCGGCGCGCAATCCCTCGAAGGCCTCAAGCCGCTCTGCCTCGGCGGCACCAGGAACGCGCATCAAAAGCGTCAACGCCGGGCTCTCGCCCCACTTGGATCCGTAAACGCCGTCGTTGTCGCGCGCCGCCACAACCACACGTACGGGCAGGCCGGCGGCGCGATCGATGAACTTGTCGTCCGCGCTCAACGCGAAAACCCCAACGTCCTCGGTTCTGCCGCCATCCAAACGCCGGAGCACACGCCGCTCTTCTTTAGCGCCGGCCTGCAGCACCAAAGCGATCTGACGCAAACCATGGTCGTCGTCGGCCCGATAGTTGAGCGTCACGCTCTCGCCCCGCTCGATTTGCAGCTGGCCCGGCGCCCGTTGCTGCTCCTCGCCCGGAACCTGCCAACTGAGCGTGACTTGAGGTGCACCGTCTTCCACGGCCACTACGGTCATTGCCCCAGGCTGCGCGATCGCAACATCCCCGAAGCGCGCGATCACTTCGAGCGTCGCACTCTGAGTGAGATCCCAAGTCGCGACGAGCCCGCCCTCACCGTCGGATCGAAAAGGCCGCTCCACGACGCCGTCCGTGAGGAAGAGCGGCCGCTCGCGGAGCGCTATCCCGCGGAAACGAAGTTCCGAACCTACAGGCAAGCTCACACTCGAGCGCGGACTGAACTGCCGATCGTCTCGACCGAGATACGCGGGCTGGCGAACAACGACAGACATCTGCTCAAGAAAGGGGATCGGCACAGGCGCGCGGTCGGCGCGAGCCATCAGCACGTCTAGCCCCTCGGCAACTCGCACCGGCGCGACAATGAGAGCGCTTGAGGCGGCCAACGTAAACACGAGCGCCAACCACGTCGCTCGCGTTCGCCTGGCGCGCGCTGCGTTGCACACGCGCTCTAGCGGGACGCCCGCGATCATGCGCTCCAGATGCACCGACGCCAGTACCGCAGACCCCAACGCGGGGTCGCGCCCGCAGTCACGGGCCAGATCCTGGGCCAGCCGCAGTCGCTCGGCCAAATCGGCGTCGGCGAGCGCGGTCGCGCGCACGAGCGCCGACTCCACGTCCCTTCGCCGGCGCCGGTCCCGAACCCAAAGAAAGACGAGATACGCAACGCAGCCTAGGAGGGCCGCGGCGGCAAATACCCGCGCGACAGGCGTTCCGACCCAAGCGAGTAGGCCAGCGCCCACGGCGACCGCATAAAACCCAGCCCAGCCGGCAACTCCGGGTTGCACGCCGGACGCGCGGCGCGCCTGCGCAACGATTTCTTGGCTCGGGGACCGATCCCTCACGAATCGCAGCTTAGCAGCCTGTTCGGCCACGCCAGCCCGACAGGTGGCAAAGAGGCTGGTATCGTGAAGGACGGTGCTCACCTCGCCCCAACTCCTCAAGACACTGGCGGCCCTCGCGGATGCACGTGCTCGCGAACTTCGGCTCGGAGAAATGCTCCAGAATGCCCCGGTCGGCGAGTCGGTTTGTGCGCTCGACGAGATCATCGGGCGCTGCGGGGGCGGCGCGGCCAGCGCGAGCAGCGCGACCATCACGAGCGGAGGAGGAACGGAGCCCGAAGTGACCCTTCTGGCGCTCGTCGGATGGCTCTCCCGCGAGGGCGAGACCGAACTCCTGGTCGCTCTGAGAAACGCCGCCGTCTTGGACGAGCGGCGACGGGTGCTGCTCGTGCTCCAGCGGGAGCCCGAGGCAGAAAGCGAGCTGGGCGACGGCCCCCGCGAGATCCCCGTCCCCGACTACGGAGCGGGGCGGGAACTCACATTAGGAGAACGCAAGGCCGTCGCTCGCCAGCCCGGCCAGGAGATGATCAAGAAATTGGCGCGCGATCCGCATCCGCGCGTCGTTCGGGAACTCCTGAAAAACCCCCACCTGACCGAGGCGCAGGTGATTCAGATCGTCGCCCGGCGACCCGCTATCCGAGAGGCATTGGTCGAGGTGGTGCGGTCGCCCAAGTGGCTCGCGCGGCCCCGCATCCGTCTGACCATCATTCTCAACCCCGGCTCGCCGATACGCATCTCCGCGCCCATGTTGCCGCTCTGCAATCGCGAAGAACTCAGGCTAATCGCGGGCAGCCCAAGCCTACCGGAACCGGTACGCGAGGCCGCAGCCCAGACGCGCGCCGATCGAAGCGGGGGCAGCGAGACAGCGACAACGACAGCGAGCACGGACGCCCGCGCCCACGAACGTCACTCCTCGCCGGCCGACTCGGACCAGCGCCAGACGGCGCCCAGCGTCAGCGCGCCGCTACAGCCCTCGCATAAGGGCGGCTCCTCGTAGCGGACCTCGTCACCACGGTGCCACATGAAGAGCCCCGACCCCGCGGGGCGCCCCTCGATGGCCGCGCCGCACATGTCGCAGCTGAGCGTCTCCGGGACGGGTTCGTCGTCCAGGAATCGGTGCCGGCTGGCTGGTGACTGATGGGCTGCGTCTGACATTGGGATGAGGGGCGATGGCACGTGCACGCGACAGAGGCCCGAATGACGTGGGCCCGATTATACCGCTCTGGGGCTCGCGGTCACGGACCACATCTCGGCCCACCGGTCGGTTTGCCGAGCCGATGGCCAATTATTCGGCGGCTTCGGGCTCTGGCGAGGAAGCAGCCTGGCCACTCTCCTCTACGCCGCAGGAAATCGCGAGCAGCTCCGCGATGTCCAACTGCTTGATCTGGTCCTCTTTTTCCTGATCCTTGATGCCGTCGGTGAGCATCGTCATGCAGAAGGGGCAGGCGGTCGCGATGGTTGTCGCGCCCGTTTCGAGCAGCTGGGTCGTGCGCTTGGCGTTTATGCGATCCTTATTCTGCTCCTCCATCCACATCTGCGCGCCGCCGGCTCCGCAACACAGCCCCTTGTTTTCCGTCCAGTACTCGGGCTCGACGAGCTCGACGCCGGGGATGGCCTCGAGGATCTTGCGCGGTGGTTGGTAGATATCGTTGTAGCGGCCCAGGTAGCAGGAGTCGTGATAGACGACCTTGCCTTTCACGGGCTCCTTGGGATCGAGCTTCTTCTCGGCGAGCAGACCCAGGAGGAAATCCGTGTGGTGCACGACTTCGTACTTGCCGCCAAAATCGGGATACTCGTTGGCGAGCGTATTGAAGCAATGGGGACAGGTGGTGACGATCTTCTTGATGCCGCCCTGTTCCTGGTAGCCGTTGAGGATTTCGATGTTGCTCTCCGCGAGCGTCATGAAGAGGAATTCATTTCCGGCGCGGCGTGCTGAGTCTCCGGTGCAATTCTCTTCTTCGCCGAGGATGGTGAAGTCCACGCCGGCGGATTGCATGAGCAATGCTGTCGCGCGGGCGAGCTTCTTTGCGCGGTCGTCGTAGCTCGCGGCGCAGCCGACCCAGAAAAGGATCTCGGCGTCGGGTTTCTCCGCCGTGGTAGCGATTTCGAGACCCTCGGCCCAATTTGCGCGATCCATGCGCGCCAGATTCCACGGGTTACCGTTGGTTTCCATGCCGTCAAAAGGCGTCGAAAGCTCGGCCGGGAACTCGCCTTGGATGGTCACCAAGTTGCGGCGCATCTGAACGATCTTGTCGACGTAGGTGATGCTTACCGGGCACATCTCTTCGCACGCGCGGCACGTGGTGCATCCCCACAGCACTTCTTCCGAGATGACGTCCGGAACGAGGTTGATGGGACGGAACGTCGTCGCGTCTTCCTGCGCCTGCGCGCTCTCTTCTTCGTTGCCTTCGGCTCCGTCGGCGGCTTCCGCTTCTTCGGGTTGAGCGGCGAGTTCGGCGAGGGTGACGTGAGGGATCTTGCCCGCCGCCATCACTTCGTCTTGGCGATGGTAGAGATGGTTGCGCAGATCGAGCGTCAGGTACTTGGGGCTGAGCATCTTGCCCGTCGTCGCGGCCGGGCAATTGTCGGAGCAGCGGCCGCACTCGGTGCACGTGTAGAGGTCGACGACGTCCTTCCACGTGAAATGCTGAATGCGCGCGTAGCCCACCGGCACGGCGTGCATGTCTTCGCCGTCCGTCGCCTTCTCGACGACCTCCATGAACTCCTCGCCATCCTTCGCCATCGGGCGCAGGCGTCCGGGAGGCGTGATGTCGGCGAGGAAGGTGTTCGGGATCGCCGTGATGATGTGGAAGTGCTTCGAGTACGGCAGGATATTGAGGAAGACCAGGACCAGGCTGGCGTGAATCCAGAAACCGATGTTCGAAAAAACAACCAGCGTACCGATGCTCGCGTCCTGAAGAATGATGGCGACGAACGAGCCTACCGGCTCGATCCAATGCCAGACGACGGGCCCGCTAGTCGGAGTTAGAGGCGCGATGATCGTCGCCGCGCTCTCGCACCAATCGCCGGTGCCGCCCGGACACATGGTCGCGTAGCTGTCGTTGAGCACCATGCTCGCGCCGTCGTAGAGCATGTCGGCGAGCATCATGACGATGATGATCCCGAGGATGACCAGCGCCTCGGCGCTGATGGACATCCGCTTCTGGATGTTGATCGTGCGGTAGTAGACAAAGACGAGGGCACCAACGACGACGAGCGCCGCGAGAATGTCCTTCGCGAAATTGTAGATGATGCCGAGATCGGTGCCGAACGTGCCGAGAACCGACTCTTCGCCAAAAATCCAAAGGTTGAAGCTCGGATCGAAACCGCGCCCCCAGAGGATCAGCGAACGCAGCAGCAGGATCAGGAACCCGAGGAAGATCAGGTTGTGAGCCAACCCAGCGGTAAAGTAGTACCGCATCTTCTTCTGCCAGAAGGCGAAGACCCAGGTCACCCTCAGACGCTCGCCAACGTCGGCGGTCCGCGACTCGTGAGTGGGACCACCCACCATCATCAGCGCCCAGCGCCGCCGCGCGGTCCACGCGAAGAACGCCGTCAGACCCACGATAATTGCGGCCATCGCGATCGGATTCATGCGGTTCTTCTAAAGCCCGACGGCGCTATGCGTCAACTTAGGACGGCATGTGCGGGTGTAATTATCCAGCACAGGGACAAAGACAGAGGCGACGCCAGAAGCAAAGACAGAGGCGCACTCACTGCGCTCGCTCAATTCCCCAGCTGAACCGGGCACTTAGACGGCGGCGACCAGGTCACAACTCGACCGAAAACCACCGCTCATCGCTCGTGTGATCCAGATCCATCTCAAGGGCGTAGCTCCGCGAGCCCACGCGCGCGCCCAGGACGACCCGAATCGGCGGAACCGCGGCGCCAACGTCCGTCAGGCGGATCTTCACTTCGTAGCGGCCACGCATCGGAGCGCCCCCGCCAGCGAGAAATACGTTCTCGAGATTCTGCCCGTAACAGCCCTCGGGGCAGTCTCGCTCCTTCATCAGACCGCTCTCGGATACCACTCCGGTCTCAATCAAGACCCCGCTGGGATCCGTAACCAAGAGATCCACCTGCGCGCTCTCCTCTTCCCAAGCGATGGCGAACTGAACGATGCCCGTCGAAACGCCGCAGCCCTCGTCGATGATGCCGTTGCAGTTGTCGTCCCGAGCGTTGAAGCAGAGCTCCGGACCCGTCGACGCGCAAGCACGCTCGATGACGCCGCCGGCAAACGCGTCGAGGCTGACCGGTCGGAGCTCGGCGCCGGCGACGGTCGCCTTCTTTGGCGCGGTGGGCACCATGGGCCCGCCACACGACGCGGACCCGAGCGCCAACGCGGCGAATGCGGCGCCCGCAGTCGCAATCGCAATCGCGGTCGCAATGCGGCGCAGCCCGGACCCATCCTTCGCGTGACTGAGAGACGTAGTAGCCACCGTGCCTTCCACGCAAACCCGGGAGATGTGTCAATGCCTCCCGACACCCGGGAGGCGCAGACCAGGCGGAGTTTACGGGTTGAGTGCGGGCGCGGCCTCGCCGTCCTCATCGGACGGAATCGAAACGCCAGTCATCTTCGGGTTCATGAACGCGTGGTAGGCGGTAGATGCGAGCTTGCCGGTCTCCCCGTCTTCCTCGCGAAGCGCGAGCAGCGGACCTTGCTCGCCCATGAAAAGAAGCGTTTCGATAGCGCCAGTGCGCTTCGCCGCGTCATCACCGCGCGCCATGTCGAAGAGGCGCGCGCGCAGAACGACTCGCGTGAACGAGTGCGGACCGTTGTCGAACTGCAACGTGTTGAGCTGCTTGTCCAGCATCACGCGCGCCCACTCCTGGTCCACATCTTTGAAGGAAACGCGGGCGATCGCACGAGCGTTGCGCACGTAGCGGAACACGCGACCCGACTCGAGATCCTCCGTCGACCAGTAGCCCAGCGCCCGGTACCACTTATGCTTGAGCTGATCCATGACCTCCTCGTCGACCGTCGCAAACTTCGCGACCGCACGAGCGGCGTTATCCGGCGAGGCGCCGAGGATGAGCGCGAGCGCAGCGGGATTCTGCAGAACCTCGCTGTCGAGCATAGCGAAGAGCTTCTCCGCGGAGGCGTCATCAACTCCCGCAAAGCCGATGGCCTGGGCGATACGCCAAGCAACCCGCGGCGGCGCCGACGGCTGGAGCATCGTGATGAGCTCCGGCACGAGCGCCGGGTCCGGACGCTGTGCGAGCGACTTGAGCAGGCAGTCGCGCCGAATCACGTCCTTCGGGTCGGGAGTCGAGTAGAGCTTGATCTTCTCGACAATCACGGGGCGCTGTTCGTCGTTTGCTACCCACGCGAGCGCTTTGCAAGCAACGGCGCGCGACTGGTCGTTCTCCATCGGATCTTCGATGTACTCGAGCAGCGGTTCGAAAGCCTTGGAGTCGCCCCATTGGCTGAGTCCGTGAGCCGCTCCGACGGCCAAGCCGCGAAGTGACATACCCATAACGGAGCGACCGTTTTGGGCGTAGAGGGCCTTCATTGACACGTCCATGTCTTCGGGACGCCGCTGAAGCGCGCTGGTCATTAGCTGGAAAGAAGTCTTGTCCTGGAGAACGCCCAAGTAGCGGAGCGAAGTCTGCGCGTCGGAGAATTCCCGCGGCAGCAGCTTGGCGCCTTCGACGGGAAGCGTGACCTTGCACTGGCCCCACTTGCGCATCGCTTTGATGTCCTTCGTCGAGCCCATCGCGGAAAGCGCGCGCAGGCCGTTGGCGTGCGGTGCGGGCTTCGCGTGGATCCAGTAGATGAGCGACGCCTCGGCGTCCTCTCGAAGCTGCTCGGCCTTGTCCGGATGCAGGAAGGCGAGGTCGGCGAGCATGCGCGCCGACTGGACGCGGATCTGGTCGTCGAGCTTGTGGCGCGCTTCCGCGTCGTTCTTGTCGGAGTAGACCTTCTGCGGATCCATGCGGAGCCGCTTGGCCAGATAGGGCGCCGCGCGGACGTCGCCAACCTCGGCCATGGCGAGAGCCGCCTGCGTTTCCCAATGGTGGTAGGGCTTCTGCTCCTCGATGTAGGCGACGAGAACGTCACCCACGCGCGGGTCGGAGAGCTTGCGGATGATCTTGAAGAGCTGCGCCGTGTGATACCAGGTGTGGATGGGGGTCTTGCCTTTGACTCGACCCAGAGCCGTCGCGATGGGGACGGCTCCCACGCCGTTCTGCAGAGCCTTGAGCAAGGCCTTGCGCATATCCTTGTCAGCACCTTCTAGAGCCGCGAGTAGGGTCTCGCCGGCCTTCTCTCCGCCGATCTTCCCGAGACCGGGGGCCGCTTGATACGCGACGAAGGGCTGCTTGTCCTCGAGCAGGCGAATCAGCGTGTCCGTGTATTTTGGATCGGCGTTTCGCGAGAGCACCGTTGCCACGAGCTGTCGGACGGAGGCTCCACCTTGATTGTCCGGATCGCCCACTCCATCGCCGGCCATGGAAGCCAGCTCATCGAGCGTGATGAGCTTCACCATCTCGTTGGGATCAAAAGCGCGGCTGCCATCGAGCTTTGTGGCATGCGAGAGCTTGCCGCTCTTGTAGAGCGCGAGGATCTGGTCGAATGCGCTGGCTTCGCCGAGCGCGACTAGGGCCCAAGCGATATCCGTCTTGGTGCCGGTACCTGCCTCGGGAAAAGCTGCGAGCAGCGCGGGCTTGGCGCTCTCTGCTGCGGGCAGACCGTATTCTGCCAGGGCGAGCGCCCCGGTGCTCACGACGCTGGCCTGGTTGGCCTGCAGCGCGTCGATGGCAAATTGGACTCCGGCCGGGTCCTTTGCCCAGGCCAGCTGGCGAAGTGCCTCGCGTCGCAGATAGTGGCTGCGGTCCGATGTGGCCCACATTCGCCACTGCTCAAGCTGGGCATCTTTTGGCTGCTGGAAGATCTCGGCCTTCTTCGCGACCGATTCGTCGATCGTGAGCCGCGGATCCTCGGCTTGGATGCCAAGGAACACGGCGCCGGCGACAACTCCGATGCCGAGCAGGCTGAGCACAGCAACGAGCGGCCCCTTGCTGCGGCGCCTCATCATTGCGATTTCCGGATCGTCATCGTCAAACTGCTTGGACATACTGGTCTCCGTGGCCGGTCCGCGCGCTCGAGAGCGAGCGGACGCCTGAATCTCCATCTCTGGGAGCGCCACCTTATCTCAAGCGCGGCTAGCCGTGCAGTGCCCTGATTGAGTAGGTTTCTGTCTTGGGCGCAAGGCTGCACGCGGGCTGGACGCCAGGACCCCGAATGGCATCTCCGAACACAAAAAATGAGGTCGCAAGCCTCGTACGGCCTCTGGGCCTGACGGCCATCGTGGCTGGGCTCGTTGCCGTCGCCGGCGTCCTGCCTCTCGATTTCGTGGCGACGGCCACCGCCGCCGTCTTCCTGGGGGCCACGTGGTGGGGGGCGCTGAGCGGCACGAATCGCGACGCGGCTCGACATTTTGGGCTCAGCCTGGGCGGTCTGCTCGATCCCGAACCGCTTTCTTTGAAGCGGCTGGTTACCTCTAGCGCGCGGGCGCTCGCTTGGGCCGTCGGGATCGCCTGCGTGATTTTCCCCATCTACGCGCTGGGCTGGGTTTGGTTCTGGAATCCAGGGGGCGAGTTTTCGCTGACCTTCCCGCCCGACATGCTGAGGATGGTCGGAAATCAGCTGCTCGTAATCGCCCTGCCCGAGGAAGCGTTCTTTCGCGGCTATCTGCAGAGCGACTTGGACCAACGCTGGAAGCCGAAATGGAACGTATTCGGGGCAAAACTGGGTCCCGGTATCCTCGTCGCTTCGCTGCTCTTCGCCCTCGTCCACCTCGTGACCACGCCGCATCCCGCTCGGCTCGCCGTCTTTTTCCCCGCGTTGCTATTCGGCTGGCTGCGAACTCGAACCGGCGGGATCGGAGCCAGCGTCCTTCTGCACACGCTCGCCAACGTCTTTGCGTCGGTCCTGGTCTATAGCTACGGTCTGCTGCCGTGATCGCCAGACCCGTACTCCAACGCATCGTCGCCCAAGCCCTCGAGGAAGACCTCGCTGGAGGCGATCTGACCACCGAAGCAACCGTAGACGCCGCCACACAGGCAACGGCTCGTGCGCTGGCGCGCACCTCTTTGGTCGTTTGTGGATTTGCTGTTTTTGAAGCGACATTTCGGCTCGTAGACCCTGAGCTGACAGTCCGCGCGGTGCTGAGCGACGGGAAAACGGCTCAAAATGACGACGTCATTTGGGAGGTGTCCGGCTCAGCGCGGTCGATCTTGATGGCTGAGCGGACGGCGCTCAATTTCGTGCAGCGGCTGAGCGGCAGCGCGACCTTGGCACATCAATATGTGAGCGCCCTACCCGCCGGCTCCAAATGCCGGATCGCGGATACCCGGAAGACCACGCCGGGTTTGCGAGCGTTCGAGCGCTACGCCGTGCGCTGCGGCGGCGCCTGGAACCACCGCGACACCCTGGGCTCCGCGGTACTGATCAAGGACAACCACATCAAAGCGGCCGGCGGGATCGGGCCGGCTGTTGCGGCGGCCAAGACGTCTGCGCCGCATACATGCAAGGTGGAAATCGAAGTCGAGTCCCTCGCCGAACTCGACCGAGCCCTCGCGGCCGGCGCCGATATCATCATGCTCGACAACTTTGAGCCCTCCGATATCGCCGTCGCGGTGAAGCGAGCCAGCGGACGCGCACTCATCGAGGTGTCGGGGAAGATCCCGCTCGACCGCGTCGGCGACATCGCAACAGCAGGCGTGGACGTCATTAGCGTCGGCGCCTTAACCCATTCGGCACCGGCTGCGGATATCTCTCTGGAAATCGTTACACGTTCTTGAACGTCGCCGGCTCAAAGCGTTGCGACGACGTATTGGGCAACGGATCAGGCGAGGGCTCGACGCCCTTGAAGATATCGTAGAAGGTCTGAATCGCGAGCAGGGTTGCGGCGACAAGCGCAAGGCCCACCATCAAGACGCGAATCGCGCCGTTGTCGACGCGATTCGCCCAGAACCTGCTGACGTAGAGCCCTATCGCCATCGACGGGAAGAATAGGATCGCGGTCTGGACGTCCTCCCACGTCATCTCGCCGGTCACCGCTAAGAGCGTGATCGTCAGCGTGACCGAGATGGCGAAAATCGCGGCCAAGTTTGCGCGAATCACCGCGCCGCTCTCGTTCTTGTAGAGCAACGCAACGGCTGGCCCACCCATCGCTGACGTAATGCTCATCACGCCCGACGCGATCCCGCACGCCCACGTGTTGAGCGGAGTGCGCCGAAACGAACCCGGTAGCCCAATGAAGACAGCCGCGGCGTACACGGCTCCCGCTATCGCCAAGTGCAAGATGTTGAGGTTCGCGGTCTCGTAGACGATCCAGCCCAATCCCAAACCAATGACGCGGCCGAAGAAGAGCCACCCCGTCTCGCTGAGGTTCACGAACTTTCGTTCGCGCAAAGCCATGTACATCGTCAGCGGGAACGCCAAGATGATTTGCGGTATCGGGGCCATCAGCGGATTGATGAGCGTGAGGATCGGCACGCATACCACCGCAAACCCGAAGCCCACCGCGCCTTGCACGGTCGCGGCACCAAAGACGACGAAACTGGCCAGCAGCAGTTCACCGAGTTCGTACGGGCCAATCTCCAAAACACACTCCTGGTCGTACCCAGCGGCGTCACAAATGCTCTAATGGGACACTCGATGACCGCGTTCTCAGACCAGCGCTTCGCCGAGTTGGCGAAAATCCGTCTTCAACGTTTTGGGACGGCTCTGACCGTACTGCAAAGCACGGAATCGACCAACGACCAGGCCGCGGAGGCCGCAAAGGCCGGCACGACCGACGGCGCCGTCTTCCTGGCGGACCAGCAAACGCGCGGCCGCGGACGGCAAGGCAACACGTGGTCGTCAGCGCGCGGCGAAAGCCTGCTCTTTTCCCTCCTGCTCCGAACGAGCTTGCCCCTCGAACGAGTCAGCGCCCTCACGCTCGCCGTCGGCCTAGGCGTACGCGACGGATTGAGCGTTTCGGTCGATGACCCGCTGACCGTCAAATGGCCCAACGATGTGCTCGCCGCAAACCGCAAACTCGCCGGGATCCTCATCGAAACTCAATCGCGCGGCGCCGCTGTCGAATCCATCGTTGTCGGCATCGGTATCAACGTCCTGACGACCGACTTCCCCAGCGAAGTGCGCGATACGGCAACATCCCTCGCCCTACTTGGCGCAATAACTCTCGAGCGAGAGGCCATCCTCGTCGACGTCCTCGAACATCTCGAAGACAGAATCGCCGCCTACGAACGCGCCGGCCTCGCGCCCCTAAACGAAGAACTCAACGCCCACGACGCCCTCCGCGGAAAGCGCATCGAAGTTGACGGCACATCCGGCGAAGCGTGCGGCATCGACGGAGCCGGACGGCTTCTGATCAAAAAGGACGACGGACAAACCGTACCCATAGTGGCCGGCACCGTTCGACTGCTCGACCCCGCGTAGCCCAACGTTCGTCGCTACGCGCACTGCCACAGAAACTTACCGCGATCGCCGTCCTCGTGAAGGAACGCGTAGCCCACGCCCGCGTCTCCGAAATTGACGTAGAAGGGCACACTGGACGAATCAAGCTGCAAGAGCTGGTGCCATGGCCCCCCATCTGGAGTGTCGTCGCCTTGCATAAAGATCGGTGTGCCCGCGATCTTGTTCTCCGCAAGGCCGTCGACCTGCAACTCATCGTCGGAACCCTCGCGCAACGTAACGCCAAACTCACAGGGTTCCGGATGCAGCCGGTCCTCCCCCGGACGTTGCACCATGCGAAAGAGCGTCGGACCCGTGGCCTGCGCGCGAACGGGAACGCGAACGTCGGTCACTCCCGGCTGAACGATGACTGCATTCTCGCCACCCTCGGCATCGTAAGTACCGTCGACAAACTCCTCGTCGTCCTCCTCGGTCATGAACACGTACGCCATCTTGCCGCTCACCCCGGGAAAGAAGGGCTCCCCAAGAGCAATCTGACAGATGAAGCGCATCGGGTTCCCGGTCTTTCGACTCAACGGCCACTGGGGCTCGTCGCGCCAAACGGGTTGCCCACCAAACTTCGTTTCGCGCTCAGTAATCGGCGACTCCGCCACCCCGAACTCGATAATCCCCGCCAATGCCATCGCTTGTCTCCAGCCTCTTCCACAAGTGCCACAGGCGCCGAAGCGCCGAAGCGCTCGCAGTGGCGGCGGCGTCAATCCCGCTGCGCGTCCGCAATCGCAGCCGGAATCAAATCCGCAAGTTCACCAGCCAAGAGCCCGCGATCCGCGCCGCCGTGCGCTGCTTCCCAAAGCTCCCCGGCGCGGCCATGAAGCCAGGCCCCGACAGCCGCCGCCCATTGCGGCTCCACGTCGGCGGCGCATAAGAGCGCACCAATAATGCCCGACAGCACGTCACCCGTACCGCCCGCCGCAAGCACCGACGACCCGGAAGAGTTCACAAGCGGCGCTTCCCCCGGCGCACCAACAAGCGTCCGCGGACCCTTGAGCAACGCCACGGATCCCGTCTGCTCTGCACACAGCCGCATGGCGCTGAACCTATCGGCCTCGACCTCCGCGACAGTGGACTCCAAAAGGCGCGCCATCTCGCCAGCGTGCGGCGTGAGAACGATCTGCGCGTCAGAATCGCGAAGTTCGCTGAGTCGCCCGGCGAAATGCGTGAGCGCGTCTGCATCGAGCACAAGCGGACCTTTCCACGCAGCAAGTACCGAGGCGTAGATTTCGGCGGCGGCATCATCGAGACCAAGACCCAGACCTGGGCCCATCACGACCGCGTCGGCGTCGTCCAGGAGCGCGCCAAGACTGCCGGCAATGTCGCTCGGGTCGAGCCGGGCGGTCATCGTCTCGACGACCTTGCGATCCAGCGCGTCGGCCACCTCGGGCAACGCGGCAACCGTAACGAGACCCGCACCCGCGCGATGGGCTCCGCGCGCAACCAATACCGCAGCGCCCGTCTTGCCCGGCGAGCCCGCCACGACGAGCACCTTGCCGACCGACCGCTTGTGAACGTTCTGCGGACGCGGCGGCAAACGCAGCGCGACATCGCTGCGCTCCACGAGCCATGCGCTCGCCCCCACAGCCGACCAGAGTTCGGGCGACACCCCGATATGCGCCACCACAAGTTCTCCGACGTAGTCGGCGGCGCTGCCCGCGACCAACCCGAGCTTCGGATGCGCAAACGTCACCGTGGAGATGGCGCGAATCGCGTCTCCGCCGCCCGGTGGCACGCCCGTTTCGGCATCGAGCCCCGAGGGAATATCGAGGGCGATGCACGGCGTGTCCACGAGATTCACGGCTTGCACGACCTGCAACATCACGCCCTTGACGGGCCGCGTGAGGCCGGTGCCAAGCAAGGCATCGATCACGAGATCGCACGCGGCGAGGGCATCGCGAAAGTCACTCACATCGTCGTCGTCGGTGATGCGTACGCAATGGCCGCCAAGCCCCGTCCAGGCCTCGTATTGCGCCTTAGCATCCCCGGCGAGGCGCTCGGGATCCGCCGCCAGAAAGACCCGAACGTCGACGCCGTCGAGCGCGAGCTGCCGCGCGACGACAAAGCCATCGCCGCCGTTATTGCCCGGTCCGCAAAGGATGCAACAGCTCGTTGGCTCCGTTGTCGTGTGTTGCTCGCCGGGCTCGCCCGCACGTTCCGTGCGTGATGCGAACGCATCGTCGAGCAGCTCAACGATGGCTTCAGTCGCGCCACGCCCGGCGTTCTCCATCAACACGAGGCTCGGAACGTGAGCCGCGTCGATAGCGTGCCGGTCAAATTCTCTTATTTGTTTGCGAGATAGTACCGGCAGCATTGGCTACGCCCCCGTGCCCCGGCGCGCCGCGACGTCGCGCATCCGCTCGCCTCGATCAACCGCCGCGCGAAAACCGACCACAGCATCGGCGAGTCCCGTGAAGACGGCGTCGGCGACGACAGCGTGGCCGATATTGAGTTCGGCAACCTGCGCAATGGCGGCGATATCTCCGACGTTGTGACGAGTGAGACCGTGTCCGGCCGCCACGTCGAGGCCCACTTGCCGCGCGTGCTGGGCGCCGCGCGCCAGACGCGAGAGTTCGGCGGCTCGAGCCGCGGCGTCGAGTTCGCAGTACTCGCCGGTATGCAGCTCGATCTGTCGCGCGCCCAGGTCCGCAGCCGCATCGATTTGAGCGATATCCGCGGCGATGAAGAGACTCAATTTTATCCCGGTGCGGTCGCACATCGCAGCGGTGGCAGCGATCGCCTCGCGTCCAGCAACGACGTCGAGTCCGCCCTCCGTGGTTCGCTCTTCGCGCTTTTCCGGGACGAGCGTGATGACATCGGGCCGAATCCGCTCGGCGATGGCGGTCATCTCCGTCGTCGCCGCCATCTCCAGATTGAGCAGCGTCGTAATGGACTTGCGCAGACGTTCGACATCGTCGTCGACGATATGCCGGCGATCTTCGCGCAAATGCACGGTAATGCCATCGGCCCCCGCCTGCTCAACCGTGTGAGCGGCAAAGATCGGATCTGGATAGCGAGTGCCCCGGGCGTTTCGCAGGGTCGCCACGTGGTCGATGTTGATGTGAAGGCGGATCATCTCGAGGTCCTGCTGCCAGTGCTAGTGCCGTGTCCCGGAAGTTTCAATACATAGACTGACGTGTTCGTAGGCGCGGCACTAGTCAATTGGTGGAGCCAATTGCTCAGGGGTGAATCGGCTGCAAGCCGAGAGGGGCGCGAGGCGCCCCTGAGACCCGATGAGTGGCTACGCTGTGAAGCAGCGTGCGACGGCTTGCCGGCGCCCCAGAATTCGGTTTGCGAATTCTGGGACACGCCACGAGCAGCTTCGTCGAGTCCCGGGGCCCAATCTTTACTCAACGCGATCGGGCGGGAACCCTTGCTTCTTGAACTTCTCCTCAGCGGGCTCCCCCTGGATTCCAGCAGGTCCGGCAGCGGCCGCTTCACCGGTAAACTCCCAGTCGGCGCCAAAAAGCCCAAACTTGGGCGTCGGCAGGGGCTCGCCCTTAGGCCCGTCTCGCCGCACCACCAGTGTCTGCCGCGTCGTGGAATCGTCGTTCTCACGCACGACGACCGTAATGACATTCACGCCCGGGTTCAGCTTCACCTCGTGGGCGAACGCCATTTCCTTGGGTTTCGACGACCCACGGTTGGACTTGTAGAAGACCTTCTGGGGGCCGACGAACATGAAGACGTCGAGCACCTTGTCGCCATCGCTCGCCTTGCCCTCGATCATGACGCTGTCGTCGCGGGTCACGAGCGCGGCGGGCTTCACCTCCAGGAGCGGGGGCGAGTAGCTCGCGACCGTGTCGAAGCCGTTAGCGGTGACTGGCTTCTGCGTTTCTTCGAGCGTGCTCGTCTCCACGAATCCGAAGCGGTCCTTGGCGAGCGACACCTTGGTGAACGTACCGTAGGTGGCCTCACGGTTCAGGATGGCGCCTGACTTCAGCTGGCCAACAACGCGCGCGGAAGCTTGCGGCGCCTCCCGCACCGCGGCTCCCGCAGACGACTGGACCCGGACGCGCCCCTGTGCCGCAGCCAGCCCCAGCACATCGGCCTGCAGCGGAATGCTGAGCTTCTCCGCGGTAGCGATCCGCATGTCACGGTCAACGACGGTCAGCTCGAGCTTGACGTTATTGTCTCCGTCCTCGCCACTCGCGGCGAGTTTGGGCAGCGCGTCGAACGTGAACGCAACTTGACGGATCTCTCCAGGCTGCATCCCGGAAAGATCAAAGCGCCCCGCCTTGAGCAGTAGGCCGTCGCCTGTCAGGTTCCGCAGGTTTGCCTGGGTCTCGTGAGAGGCGCCGCTCCCCACATTTTGGACGGTGAGGTAGAGCGTTACGCCCTCGCCCACCGAGAGCTTGCCGTCGCCGTTGCCCTTGCGGTTGTCAACGAGTTGATAAGTGTAGGCGAAGACGGGTGCTGGCAGCGCTTCGATGGTCGGATAGATGAGCGCCTCCGCAGGCGTCTCGCCGTCAGCCGCGTCGAAGCGGATCTTCACAACGTCGGAACGTGTGGGCGCGTCTTCCGGCACCGTGCAGACGCGTTTGGCATCCTTGGGCATCGGCTTGGTCGAGCCCGGCTTGCGGCCTTTCGTCTCGCACCAGCCGATGGGCGTGCGAGCCGTCTTCGTCTCGCCTGGGTTGATGCGCCCGAAGACGAGTTCCTTACCCGTGAAGTAGCCGGCGTCGCTCTTGGTCGTGGCGCGCAGTTGGTAGACGGGGGACTTGCCCTTATTCGTCACGGCAACGCGAAGCTCCATGCCTTCGCCGGCCACGACCCGATCGCGAGGACGGTCGGTCGTCACTTTGACTTCAAAGTCTGCCTGCACGGGCGCGCTGGCACGGTCAGCCGGCGGCGCCGACCAATCGATGCCGAGCTTGCCAAGATCCTGAGAGATGGACTCGAGCTCCGCATCTCGAGCGGCATCGACGATCTCCCGCGACGCGCGCACCTGCGACGTGCGCGTTCCTTGGGGGAGACGCGCGGCCAGGGTCTTCGCGAATGTGATCGGGAAGTCCTCGGTGAACTTGTCGTTCACGTCGGCGCCCCGATCGCGCATCTGGTTGCGATCGCGCTGCGTCAGGTTGTAGCGAAGCTTGTAGTTCGGCTGATCGGCGCTCGTTTGAGCGGCGTTTCCGGTCGCCAAACTCTTCGAGAGATCGCGCTCGCGCAGCGGATGGTCCGACCGGTGCAGATCCATCTCGAGGGGGTCGGCGGTCATCGGATCGAGAAGCACGTCCGGCGCCACGCCAACGCCTTGAATCGATACGTCACCGGGCGTCAGATATTGCGCAATCGTGAGTTTGAGCGCCGCGCCGTCGCTGGTGATCTGCGGGAATACCAACTGCACCGAGCCCTTGCCGAAGGTGCGCTGGCCGACGATGAGCGCGCGATCGTGAGCCTTGAGCGCACCGGCGACGATCTCGCTGGCGCTCGCCGATGAGGGGCTCGTGAGCACGATGATCGGGTAATCGGGCTCGTTGCCGTCGGGACGGGCGCTCTTCGTGTCTCGCCCTTCTGCACCGCCGACGGTGGAGACGATGGCCCCACTGGAGAGGAAACGATCGGAGACCTGCCGAGCTTGGTCGAGCAGACCACCGGGATTCCCACGGAGATCGATGATGAGGCCCTTGAGTGGCCCCTTCTTTTCCATGCTATTTAGCGCAGCGTCGAGTTCGCGGGCGGTCGTCGCCTGGAAGTGCTTCAGACGAACATAGCCGACGCCGTTATCGAGTCGGCGATCCTCGACCGAGCGGATGCGAATGCGCTCGCGGGTGAGCGTGAAGGGCTTGAGGCCCTTCCAACCCTCGGGGCCGTCGCGCTGAATCCAGACGGTGACTGGTGTTCCCTCGGGGCCACGAAGCCGCGAGACGGCGTCCTCGAGAGGCATGTTGAGGGTCGACTCGTCGTTTATCTTGATGATGCGATCGAGCCGCGCGAGACCGGAGCGCCCGGCGGGCGTATCGGGCATCGGCTTCATGATCGTCAGCATCTGATCGCGAATCGAAATGACAATCCCGAGGCCGCCGAAGTGCCCCGACGTCGAGAGGTTCATCTCGTCGTAGGACTCGGGGCTCAGGAAGACGCTATGCGGATCGAGGGTCTGCAGCATGCCGTTGGCGGCCGCGTATTCGACCTCACGGAGCTCGACCTGTTCGTCCTTGAGATGCTTCGAAAGAAAAACAAAAACCTCGCGGAGACGCTTGAGCACGTCCCAGGGGCCTTCGATGTTGTCTACGCGGAACTGCTTTTCGGCGGATCCCACGCGAACGGTCACATTGGGCGACGAGCCCTTGTGCAGCACGATGACCTGGGCAACCTCGCGCTGGATCTGGTTGAGGGCGTTTAGGAACATCGCCCGGGGGTCGATGCGGTCAGGATCCACGTAGTTATCGCGGATCTTCTTCAACGTTTCGCTAACGGCAGCGAGCTCCGCCGGATCCGTCGCAACCGGGTGTTTCTGCGCCGCGTGCGCCTCGACGGGTTGCCCGGCCTGAAGGCCGCGCCACAACCCGCCCTGCCCGTAGCGCAGCGCGAGCACGGAGGCCGTGGCGAAAGTTCCTAGGATGACTAGAGTTTTCCCGAAGCGATGAGTCCAGACCATACAATCTCCTGGAGTATAGACCTGAGTTCGCGGCGCCGCCCGTGCTCTCTTCGCGATGGGTGACTGTTGGGCCGTCGGTGGAGCCGACAGCGGGTCCTTAGCAACCCACGGCTGGAGGCCGCCCGAGCTAAGGGCTGCTCGGAGCCGGAGCGCCGGTGAGGGCTTCGGGATCCGTGATCACGACCGGCCTCACCTGCTCGTCCTGCTCGATTGAGTAGCGGACCAAGGCTCGGAGCGCCCGATTCCTGCTGACATTGCCGAGCAACATCTTGATGTCTTCGTAGATCGACGGGTCCACCAGGAGCGCACCGATGGTGCCTTTGCCGGCGCGTATGTCGTTCATGACGGCGGCCATATCTCCTGTGATCTCGTTGAGATTGCCCATGATTTGCTGCTGCTCGTCGTCCCCGAAGAGCACGGCGTGGGCGAGGCCATCTCCGGCGCGAATATCATGAAGCGTGAGGGCGAATTCGTTCGCTGCCTTGCCAAAGTCGGCCAGCGTCGCGTCTGCCTTGTCGTCGTAGATGAGGGAGTGGACGAAGCCCGGGCCGTTGTTGATGCGTTGGGTGGTGATGTCCAGCTGGGCTAAAACTCCCGCGAGATTCGCGCTGGCCACGTCCGCATTGGATACCAGCGCGGAGATATGCGCTGCCTCTTCCGGATCGTGGAGCAGCTTTGCGACGTATCCCTTGCCGGTATCCAGCGAGACAAAGAACTCATTGAGGGAACCGATGAGGTTCTTGAGATCTTCCTGAAATTTGGAATCGGCGAGGGTGGCGGTGGCCTTCTTCAGGT
>PVBE012300005.1_pt1 | contig 22305 bp, 21 predicted proteins | sample 1631181 | NCBI WGS metagenome assembly PVBE01 (sample SAMN08397723, study PRJNA350692) | Marine metagenome, whole genome shotgun sequencing project. | isolation source: water | place: Pacific Ocean | collected 2012-04 | reverse complement strand
GCTTGGCCATCGGCTGCACGCTGATCGTGACGATCGTGTTCTTCATTTTCACCTACATCGCCGGCAACATGATCATGGCCGACTATCTGCGCGTGCCGTACGTCGAGGGGGCGGGGGAGTTGACGGTGTTCTGCGCGGCGATGATCGGGGCCGGCCTTGGTTTTCTCTGGTTTAATTGCCACCCAGCGCAGGTGTTCATGGGTGACACTGGCTCGCTCGCGCTGGGCGGTGTGCTGGGAGTGATCGCGGTGCTGATCCACCAACCGTTTGTGCTGGTGATCGCAGGCGGGGTGTTCGTGCTCGAGGCATCGTCGGTGATGATTCAAACAGGTTGGTTCAAGCATACTCGGCGAAAATATGGAGAGGGGCGGCGAGTGTTTTTAATGGCGCCACTTCATCATCACTTCGAGAAAAAAGGCTGGTACGAGTCGCAGGTGGTCGCGCGGTTTTACATTCTGGGAATTCTTTTTGCGGTAATCGCTTTGAGTACGCTGAAATTGAGGTAAGTTAGGCAGTGGTGTACAAGCTGAAGGGCAAACGGGTATTGTTGGTCGGTCTCGGTTCGAGAGGCCGCTCCGCCTGTCGCCTGCTCTGCTCCAGCGGCGCCTCGGTGGTGGCGGTGGATCATAAAGACGACGACTTATTTCGCCGCGAGAGCGAGGCCTTGGCCAAGCTGGGGGCGGAGGTGCACCTGGGCTTGACCAAACCGCTGACCAAGTTGCTAGAAGGCGTCGAGTTGGGCGTGATCAGCGTGGGCGGCATCCGCGAGACCGCTTGGGTGCGCGCGTTGCGCAAAGCCGATGTTCCCGTGATCGGCGAGCTCGAGCTTGGCTTTCAGCAGTTGCGCTGCCTTAACATCGCAGTGACCGGCACCAATGGCAAAACCCCGGCGGCCAAGCTGATCGAGCAGGTACTACTTGGTGCGCAGAGAGAGACCCGGTTCGCCGGCAAAGTGGACTGCCCTATCGGCGACGCCGTGGGCGAGTCGAAGGAACTGGATTACCTGATCCTTGCTGTGAACTCGTTCCAGCTTGAGCTAAGCCAGTTTTTCAGCCCGACCGTCGCTGTGCTGACGAACATCGCGCCGGATCACATGGATCACTACGGCAGCATGGCGGATTATGTGAAAGCTAAGGCGCGAATTTTCGCCAACCAGCAACCGTTCGACTGGGCGATCGTACAGAGCGAGGCGCTGGCACAGATTCGCTCGCTCGGCATCGAGATCCCGTCCAAGATTATCACGTTCAGCGTGAGTAACCGCCGGGCGGACATATCGCTTGATCGCAGTCTGATCGTGAGCCGCGTGCCGGGGTGGGAAGGGCCTCTCATGGATTTCACCAAATGCCAACTGCAGGGGGCGCACAACGCGGAGATTCTGATGGCTGCGCTGGCTGTGGGTCGGGTGTTCCGAGTGCCTCTGGAACAGTCGACGGAGGTGCTTCGCAGTCATCCGGCGTTGCCGCACCGGTGCGAACTCGTGGTCAAGAGGGGCGGGGTGAGCTACATCAACGACTCCCGCTCCACCAACCTTGCCGCGCTAGAGAAGTCACTTTCATCAATGAAACCGGGCCCCGAAGGTCGCCCCAACGTCTGGCTGCTGGCCGGTGGGCGGGATAAGGGCGGCGCGTTTCACGACATCGGCCCACTGCTTTCGCAGAGAGTCAAGGCGGTTTTTTTGATGGGTGAAACCCGCGAAAAACTGCGTGCTGCGTGGAGTCTATTCACACCCTGTCGCCTGATCGATTCACTGGAGGAAGCCGTCCAGCAGACGGCGGAACAGGCCGAGGAGGGTGATGTCATTTTACTCTCGCCAGCGAGTGAGGATTCCAGTAGCGTCGACGGCTATCAACATCGTGGCGAGATGTTCCGACGCTCAGTCGAACTCTTGGCCGGTACTTCAACGGAAGCTGAAAGCACCGGCATGGCCTCTTCGGCCTCAAAAACAACTCCCGTCTTGTCGCGATGAATCCTGTCCACCAACCACCATATCTTGTGTTTCCCGCCTGTGCGCTTGGCCAAGCGCAACTCAATTTTTTAGCCAAGGAGTAAAATATCATGTCCAGTCATAATCCCCTACGACCCAAAAGTTCCCTGCTCGAGCAGAAAGCCAAGAGCCGATCCGGCTTGCAGATAGTGATGATCATCGTGGCCGTGCACGTGGTTTTCCTCGGAGGGCTGTTGTTCTCCGGTTGCCGCCCGGAGCAACCGGCATCCGACACGGTAACCAATACCAACACCATCCCGGTGTTGCCACCCATCGGTGGAGAAGTGGCTTCTCCGCCGGACACCAACATGGTGACAGTCGTGGAGCCGCCCACCAACGCCACGCCTGCTGCGCCGCCGCTGCCGACAACCGGCGAGCCGAAACCGCCGCCTGTCACCCGCGACACGGAGTCGGTGGAGGACATTGTGCCGCTGGTGCCCGAGCCAACCGGCGAGCCCGAGGTGCCGGTGGCCGCCGGCGAGATTGAGTACGTGGTGGCCAAGGGCGACAACTTCACCATCATCGCCCGCAAACACGGCGTCACCGTCCAGGCCATCGCCAAGGCCAACCCGGCCGTGGAGCCGAATCGCATCGCCATCGGTCAGGTGTTGATCATCCCCGCGTCGGCACCCAAGCCGGCTGCACCCGCGCTACCCGAGGGGACAGTGGTGTACGAGGTCAAGGCGGGCGACAGTCTTTACGCCATCGCCCAGGAGCACAAGACTTCGGTCAAGGCCATTCGCGATGCTAACAACCTGACAACTTCCAAGATTCAGCCAGGGCAAAAACTGACCATTCCCTCGCCGCCGACCGACAACTAGGCAAGCGAGCGATCCGTCCCAATGAAGTTCGCCTCGACCCTGTTGGTGTTTGTCGTCTCCGCCCTGCTTGCGCTGGGGTTGGTGATGCTCTACAGCGCCACAATGTTTCACCGCAGCGGCGCGTCCGAGGGGTCGCAGCTGCTGTGGTGCTGCATTGGGGTGGGGATCTGTCTTGGTGCGGCAATGGCGGACTATCAACTGTTAAAAAAAATCTCCGTGCCGGCGCTGGTGTTGGCGTTGCTTTTGTTGGTGGCAGTGATGATTCCTGGCATTGGGCTGGAGCGCAACGGCGCCCGCCGCTGGCTGCAGTTGCCGGGCACGACGTTCCAGCCGTCTGAGTTCGCCAAGCTGGCTGTCATCATCGCGCTGGCTCACTACTGCGAGCGCAAGGGCCGCAAGATGGGCACGTTCAAGTACGGATTACTCATCCCCGGAGCGGTGCTGGCACTGTTTCTCGGGCTGGTTTTTGTTGAGCCGGACTGGGGGGCGACAGTGTTGCTGGCCACGGTGTGCGGCTTGATGCTCTTTTTGGCCGGCACGAAGCTGAGGTTCATCGTTCCACCGGTACTAGTGCTGGGTACGGCTGGCGGTTTTCTGCTGTTGCAAAACACCATGCGGCTCAACCGCATCATGAGCTGGCTCGATCCCGAGGGTACGAAGCAGGGCGTGGGCTATCAGGCTTGGCAGTCGCTTATCGCGCTAGGTTCGGGCGGGACGACAGGCCTTGGCCTTGGCAACGGCCGGCAAAAACTCGGCTTCGTACCGGAGCACCAGACTGACTTCATCTTTTCAGTGATTGGCGAGGAACTCGGCTTGATCGCCACTATGGGCGTTGTTGTGGCGTTCGTGCTGTTTGTGGTTTGCGGGGCGTTTATCGCCATGCGTGCGCGCGATTTTTTCGGTTTTCTGCTGGCTTCCGGATTGACGCTGCTGATCGGCCTGCAGGCGTTCATCAACATCGGTGTCGTCACCAGTACGCTGCCCAACAAGGGACTGCCGCTGCCGTTCATCAGCCGGGGTGGCACGAACCTCGTGGTAATGCTGTTTTGCGTCGGTGTGCTGTTGAGCATCGCGCGGTTTGCGAATCAGGAAGGCCGAGCCAAGGCGGACAAATTGAAGGTATCGGGCGGGTACTCTCCGTTCCGGACAGGCACATAGCATGACACACTCGGCCAAGCGCATTGCCATTGCCTGCGGCGGAACCGGCGGACACCTGTTCCCCGGCTTGGCTGTGGGGGACGCGCTCGTGGCGCGCGGCTGCGAGGTTACATTGCTCGTCAGCAAGAAGGAGGTGGATCAGACTGCGGTCAAGTCGGCTTACGGGATGGAGGTCGAGTCGTTGCCGGTCGTTGGACTTAGTGGCAATCTGCTCCGCTTCGCCGCCCACTTTTGTTCGTCACTTGGCCGATGCCGGAGGCTGTTCCGCGAAAACCGCCCGGACGCGGTGCTGGCGATGGGCGGATTCACCAGCGCGCCGCCGGTAGTCGCAGGGAAGCTGGCTGGCGCTCGCATTTTTTTGCACGAGGCCAACGCCATCCCGGGCCGGGCGGTGAAGTTGCTGGCGCCGTTGGCCGACGAGGTATTCGTCCAGTTTTCCGCCGCGATGCCGCGTGTGCTGAGCACCGACATTCGTGCCACCGGCCTGCCGGTGAGATCGGCGATGGAGCCTTTGCCCAAGGCCGACGCGCGGACCGCGCTTGGCTTGGCAGAAGACCAGCCGGTGCTGCTCGTGATGGGCGGCAGCCAGGGGGCAGAATCGATAAACCAAGCGCTCATTGACTCGCTGCCGCGACTGGCCAAGACGATGCCTGGATTGCAGTACATCCACCTCACTGGCGGGAGTGTCGAGCCAGTGCGCCAGGCGTACGGCACGCTTGATCTCCGCGCGGTCGTACGCCCGTTTTTGACGGAGATGGAGTATGCACTTGGCGCGGCTGACCTGGTCGTGAGTCGCTCGGGGGCGTCGTCGTTAGCGGAGTTTTCGGCGATGGAGTTGCCGGCCATTTTGATCCCGTATCCTACCGCTGTGGACGACCATCAACGGCTCAACGCCCAGTCGTTTGTCGACATCGGTGCGGCGCGCTGCTTTCACCAGAAACAACTGACGCCCAACCTGCTTGTCAGGCAGTTGAGCGAGCTGTTCGGCAGTCCTGCCAAGCTTGATGCGATGGCTGGCGCGATGAAAAAGTGGAAGGCGGCACAGGCCACCGAGGAGGTCGTGCAGCGGATTTTTGAGGTATGCGGCTGGGAGGACGCCGCTGAGGATGAGTTGATGTTCGCCCTGCCAAACGGAGAGGAGGAGGCTGCGTGAGCGCCAGCGCCGCAGCGCTCGTGGTAGAGGGCTTGAAGGAGTCGCTCGAGCGCGCTGCCAACGATGGGACAGTCGTCGAGCCGGACTGCCAGTTGGCGGAGATGACAACCTTGCGGGCGGGAGGGCGGGCCGACTTTTTTGCCGAGCCCAACACCGAGGCCGGTCTCTCGGAGTTGCTGGCTGCCTGCCGCGAGCGGGATTTGCCGGTGACCGTGCTCGGGCGCGGATCGAATTTTCTTCCGCTCGACTCCGGCGTGCGCGGGCTGACCGTGCGGCTGAGCCGTGAGCCTTTTGCCGGCATCGAGTCGGACGGGTCGATGATCTGGTGCGGCGCGGGTGCGAAGATGAAAAACGTAGCTGCCGAGGCCAAGCGTTGCCGGTTGGCGGGGATGGAGTTTCTCGAGGGCATCCCGGGCAGCATCGGCGGCGGGCTGCGCATGAACGCCGGCGCGATGGGCAGCGAGTTGTTTGACGTGGTGGAGACGGTGCGATTCATGGATCCCGAAGGCGCGGTGTTCGAGATGTTGGCAGAGTCGATCGAGCACCAGTACCGAAGCTGTCCGTTGTTGAAAAACCAGATCGCGCTGGGAGCGGTGCTCAAAGGCGAGCCGAACACTGCAGAGGCCATCGCCGCCCGGATGGCGGAGTTTGGCCACCGGCGTTGGGGCAGCCAGCCCAAGGCGCCAAGCGCTGGCTGTATTTTCAAAAACCCGGAGGCCATCCCTGCCGGGAAACTGGTCGATGAGCTTGGCCTCAAAGGAGCGAGCGAGGGCGGCGCGATGGTGTCAGAGGAACACGGCAATTTCATCGTTAACAAAGGTGGCGCGACGGCGGATGACATTCTGCGGTTGATTCGGCGCATTCGCGAGCAGGCGCTGATCGAGCGCGGGATTGAGTTGCAGCCTGAGGTGCAAATAATCGGCGGGAAGGAATGACATGATTGAGTCCCTTGACATTTGCGTGATGCTTGGCGGCCCTTCCGGCGAGCGGGAGGTGTCGCTCCGGTCCGGCGCGGCAGTGGCGGCCGAGTTGCAAAGTTTGGGTCACCGCGTGTGCGAGATCGATCCCGTGGATGGTGAGTTTCGGTTGCCGCCAAGAATCGATGTCGTGTTTCTTGCTCTGCACGGGACGTACGGCGAGGACGGCACGGTGCAGGCCAAACTCGACGCGCTGGGCATGCCGTACACCGGGTGTAGTGAGGCGGTGAGTCGGCTGGCGTTCGACAAGGTGGCGTCCAAGCGTGCCTGCGCCCGGGACGGTTTGGCTACGGCGAACGATTGTGTGGTGGACGAACCCGACGCCGGGCTGCCCGACAGGCTCAAGTTGCCGTTGGTGCTCAAGCCGGTCTGCCAAGGCTCGAGCATCGGGCTGGGGTTTGTTGATTCGGCGGACGCTTGGCCAAGTGGCTTGGTCAAGGCGCTAGAAGGCGGAGGCTCGGTGCTCGTCGAGGAACGGATTGAGGGACGTGAAGTTACCGTGGGAGTGGTTGGTGGCCAGTCACTTCCGGTGGTCGAGATCACGCCCAAGCGCGGCGCCTACGACTATGCCAATAAATACACCGCCGGCGCCACCGAGTACGCCTGCCCGGCGCCGTTCGATCCGGAGATCACACGTCGCATTCATCATGCCGGGGAGATGGCGTTGACTGCGGTCGGGGGTGGCAATTGCGCCCGGGTGGATTTTATCGTGAGGGCGGATGGCGAGCCGGTGTTTCTGGAGATTAACACCCTGCCGGGCATGACCGAGACGAGTCTGCTGCCCAAGGCAGCGGCTGCCAGCGGCACCGGATTCGCCGACCTTTGCCAGTGGTTGGTAGAGTTGGCATTGGAAAATCCGCCGATGGCAGCCGCAGGGTGAATCATTTAAAATGGCACTGAAAGTGAAACGAGAGAACAGCAAGTCGGGACGGAAAAAACTGCTCTCGGTCAGGGTGCAGACGCAGCAGAGCAAGTGCGAGCGACTGCGCTGGATGCGTTCGTTGCTGGCCCTAGTCGTCGCGATCGCGACAATCATTGTCGCCTGCTGGCAGGGTGGTGCGTTTGCACTGGATCGGCTCGTGTACAAGAACGAGTCGTTCTCCGTCAAACAACTCGACTACCGGACTGACGGCATCATTAGCGTGGGCCAGTTGCAGAAATGGGCCGGCGTGCGCTCGGGCGACAACCTACTCAAACTCGACCTGCTGCGAATCAAGCGCGACATCGAGTTGGCGCCCCGAGTGAAGGCGGCGTCCGTGGAGCGATATCTGCCGGACACGCTACAAGTGCGGGTAGCTGAGCGGGTTCCAATGGCGCAGGTCTGGGCCTGGCAACGGGGTGGTGCGAGCGAGACGGAGTACGACTGCGTGAGATTGCAGTTGGACGAGACGGGCCACGTGATGAGCCCGATCGCCGGGCAATTCGTGGTGGCGCCAGAGGACAAGGCTGAGTGGTCGTTGCCGGTTGTCTCCGGGATCGACTTGAACAAGCTCAAGTCCCTCGCTCCCGGTCGGTCGGCCGGCTTGCCCAAGCTGCAGGCTGCGCTTGGCTTGATCGGAGAGTTTCGCCGCTCGCCATTGGCTGGCTTGGTGGATTTGAGGGTGGTTGACCTGTCACAACCGCGCATCCTGCGGGTCACCACCGGTGACGGCGGGCAGGTGGACCTCTCAACCGAGCACTTGGCCCGGCAACTCAACCGTTGGGCTCGCATCCGCGCGCATGGGCAGAAATTTGGACTCGCCATCGAGACGGTAGACCTCTCAGTGACCAACAACGTGCCGGTGCGCTGGATGCTCTCCCCGTCGATTGCCGAGGACATCAGGAGCGGCCAAAAGGTGGCCCGGAAATGATATTAAAGTGAGTGATACACAAATCGTCGTCGGCCTCGAGATCGGCACCTCCAAGGTGTGCGTCGCTGTGGGGGAAGTGAGCGGAGGCCAGTCGGTCAACATCATCGGCCTTGGCCAAGCGAAATCCCGCGGCGTACGCAAGGGGGAGATTATCGACGTCGCCTTGGCCGAGGAGGACGTGCGCAACGCCATTGTCGAGGCGGAGCAGGTGGCGGATGTCGAGATTCGCTCGTTGTTCCTCGGCGTTACAGGCAGCCATATCCGCGGCTTCAACAACACCGGCGTTCATCCCGTTGTGTCGGCGGATCGCGAGATCACCGGCGACGATATTCAGGATGTCATCAAAAACGCCAAGGCAATCAACCTGCCAACCGACCACTCGGTGGTGCACGTCATCCGGCAGCACTTCCGCGTGGACGGGCAGGATGGCGTGCTCAACCCGGAGGGGATGCTCGGGGCCAAGATCGAGGTGGACGTGCACGTCGTCAGTGGCCGTTACAACCGGCTGCAAAACCCGATCCGCCTCGTCAACGGACTGCACTTGGAAGTGGACGACATCGCTTCTTCCGCCTTGGCCTCCTCGCTGGCCATTCTCGGCACGGAACAGAAGGAACTGGGCACGTTGGTGATCGATCTCGGTGCCGGTGTCACCGAGTATGCGGTGTACTCCGGCGGCGTTATCAAACACACCGGTGTGCTGGCGGTCGGCGGCGACCATGTCTCGAACGACCTCGCCTATGGGCTGAAGGTGCCGCTGGCTCGCGCCGAACAACTCAAGATCGACCACGGCTCGGCCATGATCGATCCCGACGTCGGGGATCGCGAGATCGACCTTTCCAACGACAGCCTGATCCCGGGTCGGCAGGTCAACCTCGGGCACATGCAAAAAATCATGTCCATGCGTCTGCAGGAGACGTTCGAGTTGATCGCGAAAGACATTGGTCAAGCGGGATTGATCGAATACCTCCGAGCCGGGGTGGTTCTTTGCGGCGGTGGCGCGCGCATCCCGCATATCACGAAACTGGCGCGGGACGTGTTCAAATTGCCGGTGGCCATCGGCCGGTCCAGCACCGTGAGCGGCGTCAAGAATGCGTTGGACGAACCGGAGTTCGCTGCCCCCGTTGGATTGATCAAGTTTGGCGCATTCCAGTCGCAGGCCACGCCTCGCCGTCCCGGCATCAGTCGGGTGATCCGCCGCCAAGTCGCCGCGCTGTTTGGTCGTTGAAACAGGAGAACAAGTAATGAGCAATCCAGACATGGAAACAACAAGCGCCAAGCCAACCATCCGCCTCATTGGCCTAGGCGAGACCGGCGTGAAACTGGTCGAAACTCTGGCCATGATCGCGCCTGAGGGGGTTGAGGCTCACTCGCTGGACACCGACAACCGCAGCCTCTCCCGTTGCCACCAGTCGCGGACGCACCTGCTTGGACAAACGATCCCGTGCGGTCTCGGTACTGGGGGCGACTCGGCGTTGGCTCGTGCGGCTGTCGAGTCTGACAGCGACGATTTGGCCGGGATCGTCGAGGGTGCTGAATTGGTTTTTATCGTAGCCGGCTTGGGGGGTGGCACTGGCACGGGAGCCGCGCCGGTCTTGGCGAACTTGGCCAAGCGGACTGGGGCGTTGGTGGTGGGCGTGGCGGCGACTCCGTTCGATTGTGAAGGCATCCAGCGTTGCAACCAAGCCACCGGTGGCTTGCGGGATCTTAAACAGGTGGCCGACGCGGTTTTTCATTTCCCCAATCAGGACGTCATTGTCATGGAAGGCACGGACATCGCGTTGAACCAAGCGCTGGACATCGCCAACCGGCACCTGTGTGAGGCCGTTCTTGGCGTGAGCCGAATGTTGCTCGAGCCAGGGCTATTGAACATTTCGTTCGGTGATCTTCAGGGGGCGTTTCGCGGCCGACACAGTCTTGGGTCCGTGGTGCATGTGAAGGCTGACGGCGAGAACCGGGCCGAGGCCGTCGTGCGAAAACTGCTAACCCATCCGGCAGCCCGAGGTGGTGAGGCGTTGCAGGAGGCCAGTTCGGTGTTAATCCACCTCTCCGGCGGAGAGGTAACCATGGCGGAGGTGGATGCTGTTACCACGGCAGTCAACAGCTATGCCTCCGGCGTTGGCACGGTCGTCGGGGTTTGCGGTCAAAGCGACGGGGCGGCTTTGCAGGCGACCGTCGTCATCGCGCAAACCGGAAAACTGGCAGAGCCCGGTCAGGAAACTCTCTCGAACGGGCAGTCATCCAGCTTGGGTAGTTCGAATACATTTGACGTGCCGGGTGCCGACAGTTACTTGGACTTGGGTGGGGAGGTGCCCGCCGGCAACAACCGAGGCAGTTTTGCATACACCCCGCCGGCTCCAACAGCCGACACCTTAACACCTGAATGCCGAGAGAATCTGATCCGCGAGGCCGCCAGTGAGGAACCAAACCGGGCCAACCGCCGGAAGATTGTGCAGGAGATGCTCCCGCTGGAGATCGTGTCCAAAGGCCGATTCGAGAATAGCGAACCAACCATCCACAAGGGAGAGGATCTTGACCAACCCACCTACATTCGTCGAGGCGCAGTTTTGAACTAACATCGCTTGGCCAAGCAGAATAGCCCCGCGCATTGGCGGGTGGAATTCCATCTTCCTAGCGTCTTTTATAGGAGTTAACACGGCGAGGGTGGAAAAATAAAAAAACCTATTGCATCTTAATTGGCATTTGGTAGGCTCCCCGGCCCTTTGAGCGGGGTAACCGCTTAAAGACAGGAGTTTTAAAGGTTATTTAATGCCGACGATCAATCAATTAGTCCGTAAAGGCCGGGTGAAGGTGAAAGCCAAGACCACCTCACCGGCGCTGGAGAACTGCCCCTTCAAGAGGGGGGTTTGCCTGCAGGTGTACACTAGGACTCCCAAGAAACCCAACTCCGCAATGAGGAAAGTTGCCAAGGTGCGGTTGACCAACGGATATGAAGTGATCGCGTATATCCCGGATGAAGGGCACAGCTTGCAAGAGCACTCCATCGTGTTAATCCGGGGAGGCAGGGTGAAGGATCTCCCGGGTGTGCGTTACCATATCGTTCGCGGCGCGTTGGATGCCACAGGTGTCGAGAAACGCCGCCGCAGTCGCTCCAAGTACGGGGTCAAGCGCCCGAAGGCTGCGAAGAAATAATTTCAAGAGTTGTAAGTTTTTAAAACACATGGCACGCCGTCGAAGAGCAGAAAAACGCGAAGTAATACCGGATTCCCGTTACGGGAGTAAAACGGTCACGCTGCTGGTGAATTTCACCATGCGCCAGGGAAAGAAAAGCGTTGCGGAAAAAATCATTTACGGTGCGTTTGACAAGTTGGCCGCTGAGAAACAGGGGAGCGATCCATTGGAGATTCTGGATCGAGCTGTGAACAATGCCCGTCCGAGGCTGGAGGTTAAGTCCCGACGTGTTGGTGGTGCCACCTATCAGATTCCGCTCGAAATCAGCTCCAGTAGGCAGACGGCTTTGGCGTTGCGGTGGATGGTTAGTTTTTCACAGGCCCGTAAGGGAGTGCCCATGAAGGATGCTTTGGCTGCGGAGATTAGAGACGCGAGTGAAGGGCAGGGTAGTTGCATCCGAAAGAGAGACGAGATGCATAAAATGGCTCAGGCCAACAAGGCCTTCGCACATTTCCGCTGGTAGGGATAAAGAGTGAGCTTGGCCGTGCGTTTGGCCAAGCCGCCCCACGACTGTGGGATGCTCTTTGAAATAGTTTGGTTAAATAAAGACGGTTTATTGCTGGTTTTTTGGCAACAATAATTATTAATGACAGTCACATTGGAACAGGATAAGGACATCAACTCGCCAGACCGGGAGTATTCGCTGGAGCGGACACGCAATATCGGTATCGCAGCCCACATCGATGCGGGCAAGACAACCACCACCGAGCGTATCCTCTTCTACACCGGATTCATGCACAAAATCGGCGAGGTGCACGATGGAAACACCGTCACGGACTGGATGGAGCAGGAACGTGAACGCGGGATCACCATCACTTCTGCTGCCACCACTTGTTTCTGGAAACAGCAGGACGAGGGTCTAGCCAAGCTATTTACAGGGATTGACAACCGCGTCAACATCATTGATACCCCCGGCCATGTTGACTTCACCGCAGAGGTGGAGCGATCTATGCGCGTGCTCGACGGAGCGGTGGCGGTTTTTTGTGGTGTAGCCGGCGTGCAACCCCAGTCTGAGACAGTCTGGCGGCAGGCCACCAAATACAATGTCCCGCGGATTGCGTTCATCAACAAGATGGATCGTACCGGTGCCGACTTCAACAAAGCCCTTGGTGATCTACGAAATAAGCTCGGTGCCGAGGCACATCCGGTTGGCATTCCGATCGGCGCGGAAGACAAACTCTCCGGTGTCGTTGATATCATAAACCAGAAAGCGTTGGTGTATGATCCGTCCGATGAAACCGGGGTAAAATACGACTGTGTCGACGTCCCTGACAATCTTAAAGTCGAGGCTGAGATGGCCCTCGAACAGCTGATTGATGCTATATCGAATCTTGATGATGAAGTGGCCGAGATGGTTCTTGAGGACAAGGAGATTACCCCTGAAATCCTTAAGAAGGCTGTCCGCCGCCTGACGTGTGAATTGAAGTTCGTACCGGTTCTGGGTGGCTCCGCGTTCAAAAACAAGGGTGTACAGCCTCTCATGGACGCCGTGGTGGACTACCTGCCTTCACCTGTGGAAGTGCCTGCCGCAACCGCTGTCGAGGCGCATGACGAGACTACCGAGGTTACGGTTGATCCTGACGACAATGGTAGCTTCTGCTCTCTCGCTTTCAAACTTTGGACCGATCCGTTTGTGGGTAAGTTGGTGTTCATCCGTGTTTACTCCGGTCAACTCAAGAAGGGCGACACCATTTACAATCCGCGCACGCGCAGACGCGACCGCGTCAGTCGCTTGATCATGCTGCAAGCGGATAAACGCACCGATGTTGATGCTGTCTACTCGGGTGATATTGCCGCGATTGTGGGATTGCGAAATGTTACCACCGGCGACACGCTTTGTGACAAGGAACTCGACGTCATGCTCGAGCCTCCGACCTTTCCCGAGCCAGTTATTTCGATGGCGGTCGAGCCCAACTCCAACGCCGATCGCGACAAAATGTCGGACGCACTGCAACGTTTGGCCGAGGAAGATCCTACTTTTCGCGTTTTCACCAACGATGAAACAGGGCAGCTGATCATTGCCGGAATGGGGGAACTGCATCTGGACATTATCCGCGATCGCCTGTTGCGTGAGTTCAAGGTGGAGGCCACCGTCGGTGCTCCCCAGATTTCCTATCGCGAGGCCATCACCACCGCAGCCGAGGGCGAAGGCAAGTTCATTCGCCAGTCTGGTGGTCGTGGTCAGTACGGTCATGCCATTATCAACATCGAGCCCAACGAGCGGGGGAAGGGTATCGAGATCGAAAACAAGATCGTCGGGGGTGTCATCCCCAAGGAGTACCATTCCGCAGTCGAAGCCGGTATCCGCGAAGCCATTGCCAGCGGGGTGTTGGCCGGTTATCCGATGGTCGATGTCCGGGTGGAAGTTGTTGATGGTTCCTACCACGAGGTGGACTCCAACGAGTTGGCCTTCAAGATGGCCGGCATCTTTGCCTTCAAGGAGGCCTGCAAAAAAGCCAACCTCATACTGCTCGAGCCGGTGATGAAAGTGGAGGCGGTCACTCCGGACGAATCACAGGGCGACGTGATGGGTGACTTGAATCGGCGACGGGGTAAAATTCTCGGCATGGTGACTGACGAGAAGCAGCTCTGCACTGTGACGAGCGAAGTGCCGTTGGCCGAGATGTTTGGTTACGCGACGGCCGTTCGATCACTGTCCCGTGGCCGCGCCTCCTACTCCATGGAGCCTTACAGTTTTGAACAAGTGCCAAGCAGCATCGCTGAAGAGATCGTCAGCGGCAGCACCAAAAAGCCAGCACGCACCTAAAGACAGAGAATACAGACATGCCAAAAAACCGCATAAGAATTCGCCTCAAGGCCTACGACCACAGGGTGATTGACCAGTCGGCCGGCGATATCGTTGAGACGGTCAAGCGCACCGGCGCGCTTGTTGCCGGGCCTATTCCGTTGCCGACTCGCATAGAGCGATTTACCGTGGGCCGCTCCCCCCACGTTGACAAAAAGGCACACGAAACCTTCGAGCAGCGCACGCACAAGCGTCTGATTGATATTATGGAGCCCACAGCAAAGACCGTGGACGAATTGAAAAAGTTGAACCTCCCTGCAGGTGTCGACATCACCATCAAGATTTAAGCACCATGGTTGGATTATTGGGAAAAAAACTGGGCCAGACTCGGGTTTACACCGAGAACGGCAAATCCGTGAGCGTCACCGTCGTGCAGGCGGGTCCCAACCAAGTGCTGCAACGCAAGACTGTCGACAAGGACGGTTACGAGGCTGTTCAACTCGGTTTCGACACTCAAAAAGAGCATCGTCTCAGCTTGCCCAAGCGCGGCCATCTCAAGGCGCACAACGGTGAAGAAAACTACGCCCCGCGCTCTCCCGGGCGCACAGTCAAGGGCAAGGATCGCTTGGCCAACCGCAAAGATTGGGATGCTCGTTCCGTCACACCCGTGCGGCGTATCAAGGAATTCCGCGATTTTTCACTCGACGTGAACCCCGGCGACTCGATCGGGGCTGATGTGTTTGAGGCCGGTGATTACGTGGACGTGATTGCCAAAACCAAGGGACGCGGATTTCAGGGCGTAGTCAAGCGGTGGAATTTCGGTGGCGGTCGTGCATCGCATGGTTCAGGCGGATGGAGGCGCCGCCCCGGTTCTATCGGGGCAGGCTCAACGCCTGGCCATGTCATCAAGGGCAAGCAAATGCCCGGCCACATGGGGCAAGCCAGTCGCACGGTGCAAAACCTGGAGGTGATTCAAGTGCAGGCTGACAACAACCTGCTGCTTGTCAAGGGAGCCATCCCCGGTGCCAACGGCGATTATGTCGTAATCCGTGAAGCCAAAAAAAAACCGAAGAAAACCAAGTGAAAGGCAGCTGAGAATTTAAAAAATGAAAGTAGCAATCAAGAACGCCAAAGGCGTGGATCAGGGCGAAAAGGAAGCCAATTTCACACCGGTGGACGACGAAAAGGGCCAGCAGGCCGTTCACGAGGCCGTCATTGCCTACAATGCCGCCCAACGCTCTGGCAATGCCTGCACCAAGACGGTTGGCGAGGTTTCCGGTACAGGTGCCAAGCCTTGGCGCCAAAAAGGCACCGGCCGCGCCCGGGTCGGGTACAAGCGTAACCCAATCTGGCGCGGCGGCGGCGTGGCCCATGGCCCCAAGCCCCGTGTCTACATTAAGAAACTAAACAAAAAAGTACGCGATCTCGCGGTTCGCAAGGCGTTTACCGAACGCATCAAAGATGACCAAGTGGTCATCATCGACGGCTTGAATCTCGACAAGCCGGCCACTGCGCAACTGGCCAAGACTCTCAACGCTTTGGGCGTTGATTCCAAGAAGCCGGCCAATGCAAAGTACAAGAGCGCTGTGCTGGTCACGGGCGAGGCCAACAACAACGTCGCATTGTCCGCTCGCAACATTGAGCGCGTCCGCTCCACCACGAGCGACACGCTGACCACCTACGACATCCTTTGGCCCGATGTTCTTGTTTTCACCACAGACGGTTACGAGAAGTTTGAACAACGCCTGAACAAGTAAAAAGCATGAGTCCCTTTGATGTCATCAAGACCGTTCGCCTGACCGAGAAGGTCATGGCCGTTCAGGAGTACAACGATTCAGCTGCCGAGCGCCTGGGCAGGGGAACCCGCCAACAGGTGCATCTCGTCACCGACACGCGTGCAGATAAAAACGACATACGCCGTGCGGTGGAAATCTTATTCAAAGTGAAGGTGGATCGCGTGAATACCATGAACGTTAACGGCCGTCTGCGCCGCAAGCGTACTCGTCACGAGGGACGCACGCCGCGTTGGAAAAAGGCCATTGTCACCCTCAAGGCTGGCGACCAAATCACGCTGACCTAGTCCGGGCGCAAACGAAATTTATCAAACGGGAGTCGTTCTTCGACTCCCGTTTTTTGTGCCATGATTATCCACGCGTTTGTCCACGCACATTGTGTCTGGATGTGAATGGAATTGACACCGACCGGGCCACCCCATAGTAGTTGCGGCGCATCACACCAAGCCAGCTGCTTGGCTCAACATGCAATACACAGGATGAAAACAATCGCATACGCGGCAGTCGGACTGCTCATTGTCGGGACAGCAACCGAGCCAGCAGCTCAGGCTGCCAAGAAAACCAACAAACGAATTGTGAAAAAAGAGGCATTCGGACAAACCGAGGACGGGCAGAAAGTGCACGCCTACACGCTGGTTAACAGCAACGGGGTCAAGGCCAAAATCATCACCTATGGCGCGATCCTCACCGAACTGCACGTCCCCGATCGCGACGGCAAGCTGGGCGACGTCGTTCTCGGTCACGACAAGCTCGAGGACTACCTCGATGGCCATCCGTATTTTGGCGCCACCACCGGCCGCGTTGCTAACCGCATCGCGAACGGCAGGTTCACTCTCGACGGAAAGGAATACAGCCTCGCTACCAACAACGATCCCAACCACCTCCACGGTGGCAACGAAAAAGCCATCAGCAAACAGGTCTGGAAAGCCAAGTCGACCAAGAGCGAACTAGGCGCCGCCGCCGCGTTCACCCTCACCAGTCCGGATGGCGAGGAGGGTTACCCCGGTACGCTCAAGATGAAGGTCACTTACACGCTGACCGACGCCGACGAGTTGCGTATCGACTATCTCGCCACCACCGACAAGGCGACGCCCATCAACCTTACCAATCACGCCTACTGGAACCTCGCCGGCAAGGGGACAATCCTCGATCACATCCTCCACATCAACGCCGACCACTACACGCCGGTGGACGACACCTTCATCCCCACCGGCGAAATCGTCAAAGTGGATGACGTTATGAGCTTCCTTGAACCGACCGCTATCGGTGCTCGGATCGACAAGCTGCCCGGCGATCCGGGTGGGTACGATCACAACTACGTCTTGAACAAGACCGAGGCTGGCAAGTTAAGTCCCGTCGCTCGCGTGCAAGAGAACACCACCGGCAGGGTAATGGAGATTTTCACCACCGAGCCGGGCGTTCAGTTTTACTCCGGCAATTTCCTGGATGGCACAGACATCGGCAAAGGCGGCGAAAAATATCAGTTTCGCAACGGGTTCTGCCTTGAGACGCAACACTTCCCAGATTCCATCAACCAGCCGCATTTCCCCAATGCCATCCTTCGCCCCAAACAAAAATACACCCAAACCACCATCCACAAATTCAGCACGAAGTGAGTCCACGCCGGAGGCGTTGGTAAGCGTTAATCAATGGAAAAACGCAGCTAGTCCCATCGGCTAGCTGCTATGAAGACTTCGGGTTCAGCTTTTGGTTGAACGCGACGGCCTCTGCGTAGCGCACGCCGCTGCCGCCGAAGATGTCGAGCGCCGAGCCGATGGTGAGGTGCACCCGCCCTTGGCCGAGTTCGGTCACCCGCTGCAAATCGGCCATCGACCGTGCGCCGCCGGCGTATGTTACCGGGATCGGTGAGTGTCCGGCGATCAGTTGCACCAGCGTTTCGTCGATTCCCTGGCCAAGCCCCTCCACATCCACGCCGTGAATGAGGAACTCGTCACACCTCTTGGCCAAGCTTCCCAGCGTGTCGGCGTTCAGTCGCAGTTCGGTGAAGGTTTGCCAGCGATCGGTCACGACGTAGTAATCGTCGCCGCGCCGGCGGCAGCTCAGGTCGAGTACAAGCCGTGTTTGGCCAACCGCCTGGCCAAGTTGCTCAAGACGGCTCTCGTCGAGTTGGCCGTTGCGGAATAGCCATGAGGTGACGATCACGTGCGACGCCCCGACTTCAATCCATCCGGCCGCGTTCTCTGCTGTGATGCCGCCACCGACCTGCAGACCTTCCGGCCAGCCGGTGAGCACCTCGTGGGCGGCATCGTCGTTGCCTTGGCCCAGCTTGATCACGTGGCCGCCGCGCAGGTTGTCGTGCCTGTACAGATCAGCGAACCAAGCGGGCGATTTTTCGGAGACGAAGTTGGTACGAAGGGCATCCGGCTGTGCATCGTCGATGGAGCCTCCGACGATTTGTTTCACCCTGCCTTCATGCAGGTCAATGCACGGCCTGAACACGCGGTGAGCGTACGGGCGTTTGCACAAGTGGTCGAGTTTTGGTGATGGCAATTTGTCAAAAAGGCGCGAGTTGAGGCCCTGTTTGCCGTATGCTTCCTGTCGTGAGTGACGAGCGACAGATTCGCAATATCGCGCTGACCGGCTTCATGGGCTGCGGCAAAACCGCCGTGGGTCGGGTGGTCGCCAAGGTTTCCGGCTTCGAGTTTCTCGATACCGACCAGTTCATAGAGGAGCATGTTGGGAACACCAACCCTAGGATTTTCGAGGAGCAGGGCGAGGAAACCTTCCGCCGGTACGAGCGCGAGGTAGTCGTGCGACTGGCAGAGAGGGAAAGCACTGTCATCGCGACAGGGGGCGGTCTGTTGGTGAATGAGCAAAACATGGATACCATGAAGCAGTACGCAATGGTATTCTGCCTGTGGGCCTCGCCGGACTCGATCTGGCGGCGGGTGAAAGACCAGTCGCACCGGCCGTTGCTTCAGACTGAGAATCCGAGGCAGCGCATCATCGACCTGCTAGAGGAGCGTAAACCGGCGTACAGTCGCTCTGACATGCTCATCAACACCGAGTACCGATCTGCCAGGGACGTCGCCAACCTGATCCTCAGCCAGTTTCGTCAGGCGGCATCCAAGGCGCCATGAAGGCGGCCATCTACCGGTACGCGATCGAGTTGGGCTTCAACGACTGCCGCTTCACCACCGCCGAACCGCCGGAGAGCGCGGATCGATTCCTGAAATGGCTCAGGGGCCGGTGCCACGGCACGATGGCCTGGATGGAGCAAAACGCGATCAAGCGTATCGATCCGCAACGCGTTCTCGAGGGCGCGCGGTCGGTCATCACGCTAGCCGCGAGCTACGGCCACGCTGATGGTGAACAGACCGGGCCCAATCAAGGTGTCATTGCCCGGTACGCGCGGTATGCGGATTATCACGACGCACTCAGTCAAGCGCTTGGCCAACTGACCCAGCGCGTTCAGTCGCTCGCCAGCGAGGGTACTCGATCACTTTGGTACGTGGACACCGGGCCGATGCTGGAGCGCGACCTTGGTCAACGCGCCGGGCTGGGCTTCATCGGCAAACACACCAACCTCATCAGCCGCCGGCTCGGCAACTGGTTTTTTATTTCCGAGATCCTTACCACCGCAGACCTCGAGCCGGACGAGCCGGAGTGCAACCATTGCGGCAAGTGCACGAGTTGTATCGACGCCTGCCCGACCGGGGCGATCACTGCGCCGTTCCAACTCGACGCCCACCGATGTATCTCCTACCTGACCATCGAGCTGAAGGGATCGATCCCGGAGGAGTTCCGATCGGCGATCGGCAACCGCATTTATGGCTGCGACGACTGTCTCGCCGTCTGCCCGTGGAACCGCTTCGCCAGCGAGGGCCAGTTGATGGCATTGCACCGGCGGGACGACCTTGGCCAAGAGAACCTGATTGAGTTGCTCGCGCTGGACGACAACGCTTTCTGGGCCAGGTTTCGTGGTACGCCGATGCAGCGGACCAAGCGCCGTGGCGTGCTGCGAAACGTATGCGTGGCGCTGGGTAACATTGGCGACGATTCAGCGATCCCGCCGCTCGAGCGCGCTGCCAACGATCCCGAGTCGCTGATTGCCGAGCACGCCGAGTGGGCGCTTGGCCAAGTGATCAAGCGTGGTGCCGGGCATCGGTGAATAACTTGGCCTGTGCCCGGAAGGCGGCTTGGCCTAGCTTGTTCGCGATGCCCGGCGCGTATCATCAACTGCTCAACGCCACCATAGGCCACCTCGAGTCGCTCAAGCAGAGGGGTGTGCGCTACGTCGATGTGTCGCCGGAGTCGCTGTTGTGCCTGGCCAAGCCGGTCGCACAAAAAACCACTGCTCCGCTGATTGGCCAAGCGACGCCGAAAGTGGTTCCGCAGCGCACCGACGAACCCAGCGTTTACGACTCGCCCAAGCTGCCAGTCGACGAAAAAGAATCCGCCATGGCCAAACTGCGCGATGAGGCGCTGGCCTGCGCCAAGTGCGAACACCTCGTGGCAACACGAACGCAGGTCGTGTTCGGCGTCGGCACCGTTCATGCGGATTTGATGTTTGTCGGCGAGGCGCCGGGGCTGGACGAGGACAACGAAGGCGAACCGTTCGTCGGTGCCGCCGGCCAACTGCTGACCAAGATCATTCAGGCCACCGGGTTGGATCGCGACCAAGTTTACATCGCCAACATCCTCAAGTGTCGTCCCGATACGCCCGGCAAGTCATTTGGCAACCGCAAGCCGCGCCCCGAGGAAATGGAAACCTGCTTCCCATGGGTCAGGCGGCAGATTGAGATCATCCAGCCCAAGGTGATGGTCGCGCTGGGCGGAACTGCTGTCGAGGGGTTGTTCGGCAAAATGCCGTCCGGCATCACGCGCCTGCGCGGCAATTGGCAGGCGTACCGGGGAGTGCCGGTGATGCCCACCTTTCACCCATCCTACCTGTTGCGAAACCAGTCATGGGTGATCAAGCGCCACGTTTGGGAGGACATGTTGCAGGTCATGGAACGCCTCGACATGCCCATCAGCGACAAACAGCGCGGCTATTTCCAGCGCAAGTAGCGTTTGGCTGTTTTCACGCGAAGACGTTTGCGCCCGTTACTTCCGCGTGAGGAGGAAGGCGAGCAGGTCGCGCAACTCGGGGAGGGTGAGGGTGTGCGCCAAGCCGGGCGGCATCAACGACTGGTGGGTTTCCTTCTTCGATTTGATCTCCAGTTTGTTCAGAGCGATCTCTTTTCCATCGGCTCCGAGGTACACTTCCGCGTTGCCGCCGCGGCGCAGGGCAATGCCGGCGTGGACTTGGCCGTCGTTCATGGTGATCACCCACGTGCGGTAGTATGGCGCGAGTTCCCGGTTGGGTTGCAGGATGTTTTCCAGCAACCGGCTGCGATCGATACTCCTGCCAATGTGCGTGAGGTCGGGGCCGATGCGTGTGCCGCGTTCGCTGACCTGGTGGCAGTTTGAGCAGAGGGCGATCTTTTTGTTGTGAAAAATCCGCTGGCCGGCTCCGGCGTCGGCTTCGCCGGGGAGACGGTCAATCAACTTGAACCAGGCCTGCGTGTCGTCGTCGGCTGGGCGACGTGCCTCGGCAAACGATTGGCCGAGCGCACGCTTCACCAGCGGCGCGGCGTCGGGAAGGCGTTTGGCGGCTTGGCCAAGCGCGCGCGTAGCTACCGTCCCGATCGGCACGCCAACGAGGCTACGGAGGGACTCGTCGCGCAGCGCCTTATTTTCGTCGCCAGCCAATGTCACCAGCGTTTCCGCTTGGCCAAGCGCAGCGGCGGCGGCCAGGCGCAGGTCAATGGGCTGCGCAGCATCGGTGGCGAGCTTGGCCAAGTGCGACTGGGCGGCTTCGTTGTCCTGAAAACGCAGGCTCCAAACCGCCTCGCGTTGAAGGGCGGCGTTCGTGCTCCGGCTCCAGTCGATGAGTTGGGCTGTGGAGTAGGCGTGTTGTTGGCCGGCGAGGTAGCGGATGAGGTGCGCGTGCAGTCGCTCGGGCGTACCGGGCGCTTTCATCAACTCGCGGGCCAACGGGGTATTTGTGCGATCCGGGTTTTTCCTACCGTCGAGAGAATCGATGCAGCCGACGTACGCCCGAAACAGCCGATAGTCACCGTCGCCCCGGCGCAGGCCTGCCTGCACGAATTCTCGGTGCGCGCTCAGCTTGAAGTCGGCGATCCATCGCAACACCTCGAAGCGGATCTCCGGATCTTTGTCGTCTAAAAAATCAGTGAGACGGTCGTGGTCGCGGTTTTCCTTGAGCGCGAGTAGTACAGCCCGGCGCTCAGCGGGGCTGTGCTTGGTCAACTCGACCGACGCGAGCTTGTCGCCCAGCTTGGCCAAGCCGGTGATGGCGGCGTTGCGCACGAACGGATCGAGGTTGTCGGCAGCGGCGAGTAGATCTTCGAGGTTATTGGAGTCGCGCAGTTGGCCGAGCCACCGTAGATCAGCATCGACGGTGGCCGACTTGGGCAGGGGCTTGGCTTTGCGCTGGCGCAATTCCCTCGGGCGAATGCGCCAGATTTTGCCTTTGCTGTGTAACTCGTACATTCGACTGCCCCAGTCGCTGACGTACAGCGTGCCGTCCGGTGCCGTGGCCATGCAGACCGGACGAAAGTCCCCACCTCCCTGTACGAGCGGTTGCATCGAGCCGCTTACGGATGCG